>Ga0213881_10001112_pt1 | contig 13598 bp, 13 predicted proteins | sample BarmaccoBMER_R08_FD_160104 | JGI IMG/M metagenome (GOLD analysis project Ga0213881, IMG submission 160104) | Barbacenia macrantha exposed rock microbial communities from rupestrian grasslands, the National Park of Serra do Cipo, Brazil - ER_R08 ... | reverse complement strand
GATGCCGGCCAGCGACCGCTCGCGCACCGGACGAGTAATCATGCCGGCTTGGCAGAACCGGCAACCCCGGGTGCAGCCCCGGAATATCTCCACGCTCATCCGCTCGTGCACGGTCTCGGCCATCGGCACGAGCGGCCGCTTCGGGTAGGGCCATTCGTCGAGGTCGACCGTGGTGCGTTTGGTGACCCGTTCCGGGGCCACTGACGTGTTCGGAACAATCGACTCGATGTGCCCGTCCGGGCGATAGCTGACGTTGTAAAACGCTGGGACATATACGCCGTCAATGTCAGCCAACCTGGTGAGTACTTCAGCCCGCCCGACCGTCCGCTGTGTACCTCGGCGCAGCATGTCGGTAATGTCCAACACGGCCTGTTCTCCGTCGCCGAGCACGGCGGCATCAATGAAGTCGGCAATCGGTTCCGGATTGAACACGGCATGCCCACCAGCGACCACAAGAGGGTGCTCGTCGCCGCGGTCGGCGGCCCGCAGCGGAATTCCGGCCAGATCCAGCGCGGTGAGCAAGTTGGTGTAGCAGAGTTCTGTAGCGAAACTCACTCCCAGCACATCGAAGGCATCCAATGGCCGGTGGGCCTCCACCGTGAAATGCGGGACGCGGTGCTCACGCATGAGGGCCTCAAGATCCGGCCAGACCGCGTAGGCTCGCTCGGCGAGGACATCCGGCTGCTCGTTGAGTAGTTCATAGAGAATCATGAGACCTTGATTGGGCAGGCCGACCTCGTAGGCGTCTGGGTACATCAGCGCCCATCGCACCGCCGCCTCGCCCCAGTCCTTCGTTGTGCTGTTCAGCTCGCCACCGATGTACTGCACGGGTTTAGCCACCCTCGGCAGCAACGGTTCGAGCGCGGAGAAGACCGATTCCACACCCACGACGCTCCAGGGTAGACCCGTCCATAGCGGACTTCGCGCTAGGTTGACATCATGCACCTGGTGGTTGACGCGGCGAATGTAGTGGGTTCCCGGCCGAACGGCTGGTGGCGCGACCGGCCCGGCGCGGCGGCCCGGCTGGTGGACCAGCTGGCGGCCGCGCTGCGATCCGGCACGCTGGACAGTCCGGTGACCGTCGTGTTGGAAGGCTCGGCACGAGCGGGCGTGCCCGCCGAGTCGAGACCGGAGCCTCGGCTGCGAGTAGTACACGCGGACACCGACGGCGACTCGGCGATCGTCGAGCTGGTGCGGGCACTGGCCGCGAACGCCTGTTCGCCGGTAGCGATCACCGCTGACCGAGCCTTGCGCACCCGAGTAATAACGGCCGGCGGTACTGTGTGCCGGCCGTCCTGGTTGCTCGCCCGGCTTCGCGACTTAGCACAACAGCAAAGCGCGCAGTCGACGAGCCGCGACGATGGTGCCCAACGCGGCCATTACGACGAAGTACCCCACGTGCACGAGCAGCCCGGCATGGACAACGCCGGTGGTCAGGTCGCGCATCAGCTCCACGGCATGGAACAACGGCAGCGACTCGACCACTAGCTGAAGGGAACGCGGGTAGACCCCCAGCGGGAAAAACGTCGTGGCGAACAGGAACATCGGCATGATCACGAGCTGGATCAGATCGAAATCCTGCCATGAGCGCATGAACGAGGTGGCAGCCATGCCCACAGCCGCAAACGCGAACCCGACCAGCAGCGCGGACGGTAGCGCCAATAATGCCCACGGCGAACCAAGCAGCCCAAACGCCCCCATCACCGACAGAAAACCCAGCGAGTACAGCCCACCGCGCAACAGCGCCCAGCCGATCTCGCCGAGCGCGATATCGGTCGGCCCGAGGGGAGTAGCCAACATGGCGTCGTACAGCTTGGCGTATCGCAGCTTGAAGAACACGTTGTAGGTCGAGTCCAACACCGCGCCGTTCATCGCCGAAGCGGCCAGCAGGCCAGGCGCGATGAACGCGCTGTAGCTGATCGGCGCGCCGTCCGGCCCTGGCAGGTCCCCGACCAGGCGACCGAGGCCCTGTCCCATGGCGAAAAGATAGAACACTGGCTCGAAGAACCCAGACACGAGTACTGGCCAGGATCGGCGATAGCCCAGAGCGGAACGCAGCACGAGCACCCGCGCCCGCCCGGCGTAACAGCCGACCGGAAATATGCGCGGCAGCGGTAGCCGGACCCGCGCCTGTCTTACGTGCCCGCTCATGTACTCAACCTCCGCTGAAAACGCCGCTTCAGTAACCCGGCTCCGAGCGCCAATAACGCGAGCAGGTAGCCGAGGTGACCGAGCGCGGGAAGCAGGCGGAGCGTGCCGAGCGCGACTCCCCGGCTCAGCTCGGTGCCATGCCAGAGCGGGGTGACCCAGGCCACCGGACGTACCCAGGCCGGCAACCGGGTTATCGGGAAGAAGGTGCCGGAGAACAGGGTCATCGGAATCAGCACGAACCGGAAGAATGCGCTGAACGCCACTTCTTCGTTCCGTATCACCGAGGCGAAGGTCATCACCAGCGAGGAAAACGCCAGACCGCACAACGTGGCGCACAACAGCGACAACACGACGCCGAACCCGCGCACCCCGCCGAGCAACGCAATGATCAGCACGTACACCACGCCAGATGACAACATCCGCAAGCCGATCCAGGTCAGGTTCCCGATCGCGATCTGGCCCGGCGTGATCGGAGAGGCAGCCATTGCTTGGTAAATCCGCTGCCACTTGAACGCCGACAGCACCGGGTAGGTCGACTCGAACGCCGCTATCTGCACCGCTGACATCGCCAAGAGCCCTGGCGCCAGGTACATCAGGTAAGGCACGCCCCCAGTAGCCGCGATGGCCCTCCCCCCGGTGTTCACCAGCGAACCCAGGCCGACCCCGAACGCCAGCAGGAACAGCAGCGGCTGAAGCACGCTGGTGACCGCGGTAGCCCGCCAGCCATGCCGGTACCAGGTCCAGAAGCGTTCCACTACTACCAGCGCCGACAGCCAGCCGGGCAATACCCGCCCGGCAGCCCGCGGCGGTGTCGGGTATGTCGTCAACTCGGCCATGATGTGTCCTCTCCTTGACCCGGCTCCGTATGGCACGGTCCCTCGGCGGTGATCATTCGACCAAGCTCCGACCAGTGAGCCGGAGGAACACGTCCTCCAGCGAAGAGCGGCGCACCAAGCTGGCCCGCGGACGGACTCCCGCCCGATGCAGCGCGCCGAGGGCGGCCTCGCCGTCATCGGCGTAGAGCAACAGACGATCTGGCAGCTCCTCGACCCGCTCGACGAATCCGGCCAGCTCCGTCGGCGTCGGTCGAGACACCTGTGAAGCGAAGCGCAACTCCAGCACGTCCCGAGTGGAGTAGCGCTTGATCAGTGCCGCCGGCGAGCCCTCGGCGGCAATGACCCCGGCGTCCATCACCACCAACCGATCGCACAGCCGCTCCGCTTCGTCCATGTAATGGGTGGTGATCAGCTGTGTTACCCCGTGCTGCTTGAGCTGATACAACCGATCCCACAGCTGATGGCGAGCCTGCGGATCGAGCCCGGTGGTCGGCTCGTCGAGCAGCAGCAACTCCGGGTCGTTCACCAGGGAACGGGCCACGATGAGCCGACGTCGCATTCCGCCGGACAGCGACTCAACCTGGCTGTCCGCCCGATCCGCCAGCTGGGCGAATCGGAGTAGCTCAGCGGCCCGCTGGCGAGCTCGCGCTCGGGACAACCCAAAGTAACGCCCGTAGATCTGGAGGTTCTCTCGAACCGACAGATCAACATCAAGGTTATCCAGCTGCGGAACCACCCCGATCCGAGCGCGGATAGCTGGTCCGTCTACATCCGGATCCATACCCAGCACGTGAAGTGAGCCCGCGCTGCGCGGAGATACGCAGGCAAGCATCCGCATAGCCGAGGACTTACCCGCGCCGTTCGGGCCAAGGAGACCGAATACCTCGCCCCGAATAACGTCAAGATCGATGCCACGCACCGCCTCGAGCGGGCCGAAGCGTTTACTCAACCCCCTGGCTTTGACCAGCACCGCGCCGTTCTCAGAGCCACTGTTGAAGCCGTCCTCGGACACGGCACGACGGTAACCGGGGGGTCTGACAAAACCCACCAGTGAGTGGGAAGTATGCCCATAGCCATACTTCCCACTCACGGGTCGCAACGCGGACATACACTTAGCCTCGTGGCCTCTCGCTCCCCTCGCTGGTTGGGTCTGATCACACTGTTGCTGGCGATCCTCGCGCTCGCGCTGAGTCTGACCGGCTGTGCCGGTCCTGTTGGCTCCGCTCCCCCACCAGAACGGCTACCGCCCGCTCCGGAGCTGCTGACCCGTTCAGCGGACGCGATGGCGAAAGTCAAGACCATGGGGGTGGACCTGCACGTCGACCCGGTGACCAGCAGGCTGCCGCTCCGCTCGGCCACCGGCAAGGTGACCGCCGAGGGCGAGGCCGTCGGGTCGGTGATACTCGGCCACAGTGACTCGCCTGTCGAGTTCCAGTTCGTGGTGACGCACGGCGATCTGTACCTCAAGGGCGCGACCGGGCCTTACCAGCGCCTGCCACTGACGATGGCGGCTAGCCTCTACGACCCCACCGCGCTGCTGCGGCCGGATACCGGTGTTGCGGCACTGCTGCGCACCGCCACCGGCGGGGTCACCGAGGCGTCGGAGAGTGTCGCTGGAGTGCCGGCTTACCGCGTCCGAGCGAACTTCGACCCTCAGCTTATCGGCTCGGTGCTACCAGGGCTGACCGGCGCGACCAGCGGCCGAGTCTGGATCGACAAGGCCAGCTCCCGGCTGCTGAAGACCCAGCTGGACCTGCCGGCGAACGAACGCGACCCCGCCACCTCAGTCATCGTCACGCTGACTGACTTCGACGCCCCGGTCAATGTGACCGTTCCGACGACATCCTGAGCCGACCGGTGCACGCCCCGTCCACCGACACCGTGCAGGCTATTCCCATGTCTCGCCCAGCTAGGGCGGGTCTGGCGATCAGCGCGGGCGCGATGGCTGTGCTGTTGGCGGCGCTGGACGGGTATGTCGTTGTCACTGTGTTGATCGACATCGTGCGTGAACTCGGCATCCCGTTGAACCGGTTGGAGCGAGCGACTCCGCTGGTCACCGGCTATCTCTTGGGCTATGTGGCGGCGATGCCGCTGCTGGGTCAGAGTTCGGATCGGTTCGGCAGACGCGCGGTGACGCAAACATGTCTGGTCGGGTTCGCGATCGGCTCACTGATCACCGCAACCGGTACTGGTCTGGCCATGGTGGTTGCCGGGCGGGTGCTGCAAGGTATCTGCGGTGGCGCGCTGCTGCCGGTGACCATGGCGCTGGTCAGTGACTTAGTCCCGGGCCGGCGACGGGCGGCCGCGCTGGGCGCGGTCAGCGCCGCCGAACAGCTGGGAAGTGTGCTGGGTCCGCTCTACGGAGCCGGGCTGGCGGCGCTGATCGGCTGGCGCGGGCTGTTCTGGGTGAACTTGCCGCTCGCGGCGGCCACGCTGCTCGCGGTACGGCTTGCGTTGCCCGCTGGCCAACCGGTCGCCGGCCAACACGGCGCGAGACCGAAGGTAGACGTGGTCGGCGGAATCCTCCTAGCGTTCGTCCTCGCGCTCGGGGTAGTCGGGCTGTACAACCCGGATCCGAGGCGAGCGATGCTGCCGCCGTGGGGGCCAGGTGTCCTGGTCGCGGCATGCCTAGCGCTTGCCTTGTTCGTCGGCTGGGAAATCCGAGCTCCGGTTCGCTTACTCGATCCACGCGGCGTACGTTTCCGGCCGGTCCTTGCCGGACTGCTCACGAGCACGACGGTTGGCGCCGCCCTGATGGTGACGTTGGTCGACGTCCAGCTGTTCGCCGAAACGATACTGCACCGCAACGCCACTGGCGGAGCGCTGATCCTCGTGCGGTTCCTGGTGGCGCTGCCGATCGGGGCACTGTTAGGCGGGCTGGCCGCGCCTCGGCTCGGTAACGGCGTGGTCGGTGCCGCCGGGATGTTGGCCGCCGCGGGCGGATTCATGCTGATGTCACGGTGGCCGGACTACCTGCTCGCGGCCCAGCACCGGATCGGTTCTCTGACCTTGCCGGTTGTTGATGTCGACTTGGCGTTGACCGGGTTGGGCCTTGGCATGGTAGTGGCACCGATCGCGGCGGCCGTGCTGCGGGCGGTGCCAGCCGACCGGCATGGGGTGGCGTCGGCGGCCACCGTGGTCACGCGCACCGCAGGCATGGTGGTGGGTGTCGCGGCGCTGTCGGCCTGGGGGTTGCACCGCTTCACCGAGCTCACCGCCGGGTTGAACACGCCGCTTCCGTTCGGGATACCGGCCTCGGTGTATGAAGCCCAGTTCGCCGCCTACACCCGTATGGTCAACGAGGCGCTGCTCACCCAGTACCGGGAGATCTTCGGCATCACCGAGTGGTTATGCGTGGCGGGAGCGGTGGCCGCCATGCCGCTCGGGCTGCGCGGCGGCCACCGCTAATCACGGTCAATCACAATTCGGGAAACCACAGCTTGATCTCGCGAGAGGCGGATTCGGCGGAGTCGGAACCGTGCACGAGGTTGAACTGGGTTTCCAAGCCGAAGTCGCCCCGGATGGTGCCCGGGGTGGCCTTCTCCACCGGATCGGTACCCCCGGCCAGCTGACGAAACGCACTCACCGCCCTCGGGCCCTCAACCACCGCGGCCACCAACGGCCCCGAGGTAATGAACTCCAGCAGGCTCTCGAAAAACGGCTTGCCGTCGTGCTCGGCGTAGTGCTGGCTAGCCAGCTCTCGGTCTATGGTGCGCATACGCAGGGCAACTAGCTGCAGGCCCTTGCGTTCTACTCGGGAGATGACTTCGCCTACCAGCCGGCGCTCAACGCCATCGGGCTTGACCAGAACCAACGTCCGTTCATTCACGGTCGCGCAGTTTATCGGCGCGGGTTTGTCCCGCCGCCGGAGGGCCTATTCGACCAAGGTCACTAGCTCACTATGAGGTCACGCGGGGCGGATCTCCGCCGAGATCGACAACAGAGTGGCTCAGACAAGATCAAACCACTCTCTAGTCGACCTCGGTCAGGGCCGGACCCCTCAGTCAGGGCCGGATCAAGGACGAGCTCAACTCCGCTGACCGGGCAACTGACCGAGCTCCATCTTGCGTGCCACGTCACGACGCATGAGCAGCAGCACCACCCAGACGAACATGAAGACCAGGCCGAGTGCCCCGAGCGCACCTACCAGCAGCCCACTACTGAGCATGCCCAGCTGAAGCGCCATCACCAGTCCGACTCCCCATGGGCGGGCCAGAAAACGAATCGCGGCGATCATCGCGACCGCGAGCGTCAGCACCAGCCCGATGCTGAGCCGACTGCTGTCAATCTTGGTCACCACCAGCAACGCCAGCAGCACTGTGATCGACTCAAGGATCAGGACCGCCGCCATCACGGCCCGCAGCCCCTTCCAGGGGTCGGGAGCCGAAGGCGAGCCGGCAGGCAGCGGGCCGCTCATGCCTCGATCTTGCCGAACAATGCGCGCGCCTCACCCACGGTGGCGACCGAACCAGTGATCAACACGCCGCCGCTGGCCAGCGTTCCCACCTCCAGCGAATCCGCGAGGCCCGCATCCTCGTCGATTTCCTCGGCCAACCGAACAGCTTGCTCCACCGCGTCAGCTAACCGAGGTTCGACGGTGACCCGGTCAACCCCGAACACATCGACGGCGACCGCCGCCAGTTCGTCGACATCGTATGCCCTCGGCGATGAACTCGTCGTGACGACTATGTCGTGCAGAACCGGCTGGAGTTCCGCGAGTAGTCCTCGGGCATCCTTATCCCGCATCATCCCCACCACACCGACCAGCCGCTGGATGCGGAACTCATCGGTCAACGCGGCAGCCAGAGCCCGCGCGCCGTGCGGATTGTGCGCGGAGTCCGCCAACACCAGCGGCGCGGTGCGAAGGCGTTCCAATCGACCGGGCGCGCTTACCTCGGCAAACGCCGCCCGAACCACATCCGCACCGAGCTGATAACCCGCCCCGGCACCCAACAACGCCTCGGCCGCCGCAAGCGCCACCGAGGCGTTGCTGGCCTGATGCTCTCCGTGCAACGGAAGGAACACGTCGTCATACGCACCACCCAAGCCCTGCAGCCTGAGCACCTGACCGCCCACCGCGCGAGTCCGACGCAGCACACCGAACTCCAAACCCTGGCGGGCAACCGTGGCGCCCAACTGGGCACACCGCTCCAGGAGTACCGCGGCGGCCTGACCGTCCTGGGCAGCCAGCACCGCGATCGAACCCGGCTTGATGATGCCCGCTTTCTCCCGCGCGATGCCCGCTAGCTCGGTGCCGAGATACTCCGCGTGGTCGAGCCCGATCGGGGTAACTACGGATACTGCGCCGTCAGCCACGTTAGTGGCGTCCCAGGTTCCTCCGAGGCCGACCTCTACCACGGCGGCCTCCACCGGGGCATCGGCAAACGCGGCGAAAGCCATCGCGGTGAGCACCTCGAACTTACTCAACGCGGGTTGCCCCGCCTGCGCGGCATCGACCATCGCCACATACGGCGCGATCTCACGGAAGATCTCTACGTATCGGGCCGGTTGGATGGACTGGTTATCCAGGCTGATTCGCTCAGTGGCCCGCTGGAGATGCGGGCTGGTGTAACGGCCGGTACGCAACCCCGCCTCGGTGAGCAACGCATCGATCATCCGCGCGGTCGAGGTCTTGCCGTTGGTGCCGGCGACATGCACCACCGGGTAGGCCCGCTGCGGGTCACCGAGCAGGTCGACCAAGGCCGCGATGCGCGTCAGAGTTGGCTCGATCCGAGACTCCGGCCACCGCCGATCCAGCTCGGCCTCCACCGCGCGGAAATCAGCGAGGATGCGCTGTTCCGCTTCCTGTTGCCGCTTGGCTTCGCCGACCGTCCCGAGCTCCCGTCTTCCGGTGGCCACTCGGTCAGGCCCGAACGGCCTGGGTCGCCTCACCCACGGCTCGGCTCCTCAGGTAATGCGGCTAGGCCAGCTCGGATCCGCTCGATATCAGCCATCGCCACCTCTCGGCGCGCTCTGATCCCAGCCACCACATCGGCCGGCGCTCGCTGGGTGAACTTGGCATTCGCCAGCCTAGCCTCGGCGCCAACCAGCTCCTTCTGGGCTGCGGCGAGGTCTTTACTCAGCCGGGCCCGCTCAGCGGCCACATCGATCGAGCCCGATGTGTCCAGCTCAACACGGACCGGAGCACCGGACACACTTACCTCAACCGTCGCGGTGGGAGCAAACCCATCCTCCTCGGGACGCAACCGCGCCAGCGCGCGCACCGCGTCGAGCTGCGCGCCAAGCCCGGCCTCGGCCAACCCAACCAGCCGGGCGGGCACCCACTGCCCGTCGCGCAGGCCCTGGTCAGCACGGAATCGCCGCACCTCGGTGACCAGCTTCTGCATGGCGGCTATCCGCGCCGCGGCAGCGGCGTCCGGCGCACCACCCAGCGCGGTCCTGGTCGGCCATGCCGCGATCACCACCGAATCCTCGCCGGTCAGCGAGGTCCACAAGGTCTCAGTGATAAACGGCATAGTGGGATGCAGCAGCCGCAGCAACACGTCGAGGGTGGTGCCCAACACCGCCTGAGTGTTCGCCGCCTGAGCCGACGCGGGACCATCGCCTGACGCGAGCTGCACCTTCGCCAACTCCAGGTACCAATCGCAGAACTCGTCCCAGACGAAGTGGTAGAGCAGCTCCGTCGCCTTGGCGAACTGGAAGTCCTCCAGCAGCGCATCCACCTCGGCCGTCACCTCGGCCACCCGATCCAGCATCCACAGGTCGGCGTCGGTGAGCAGGGTTGGCTCGATGTCACCGTGCGGGTCAGCGCCATTGGCCAGGGCGAACCGGGCCGCATTCCATAGCTTGGTGCCAAAGTTGCGCGCCGCCTGGACGGCGTCCTCACCGATCGGGGCGTCGGTGCCGGGATTGGCGACCCTAGCCAGCGCGAAGCGCAACGCATCGGTGCCGTAGCTGTCCATCCACGTGGCGGGGTTGACCGTATTGCCCACGGTCTTCGACATCTTCTTGCCGAACTGGTCACGCACCATACCGTGCAGGACGATCGTCTTGAACGGAATGGCTCCGTTCGGCCCTCGGTCACGCATCGCGTACAGCCCGAACATCATCATCCGGGCGACCCAGAAGAACAGAATGTCGTAGCCGGTGACCAGCACCGACGTGGGATAGAACGCGGCAAGGTCCGGGGTGTGTTCCGGCCAGCCCAACGTGGAGAACGGCCACAGCCCAGAGGAGAACCACGTATCCAGCACGTCCTCGTCCTGGGTCCAGCCCGGCCCGGTCGGCGGCTGCTCGTCCGGCCCGACACAGACCACCTCACCGCCGGGGCCGTACCAAACCGGGATGCGGTGGCCCCACCACAGTTGGCGCGAGATGCACCAGTCGTGCATGTTGTCCACCCAGGCGAACCAGCGCGGCTCAAGCTCCTTGGGATGAACGCGGACCCGGCCATCGCGCACGGCGTCGCCAGCGGCCTTGGCCAGCGCCTCTACCCTGACGAACCACTGCAGCGACAGACGAGGCTCGATCGGCTCGTGATCGCCCCGTGAGGAGTGCCCCACACTGTGCAGGTAGGGCCGCTTCTCCGCAACGATCCGGCCCTGACCGCGCAACGCCTCGCGGACCGCGGCCCTAGCTTCGAACCGGTCCATCCCGTCGAACTCTGTGCCGGTCCCCACGATCTTCCCGGTCTCGTCCATGATCGTCGGCATCGGGAGGCCGTGTCGGCGCCCGATCTCGAAGTCGTTCGGGTCGTGCGCGGGCGTCACCTTGACCGCGCCGGTACCGAACTCGGGATCAACATGGTGGTCGGCCACAATCTTGATCATCCGGCCAACCAGCGGCAGTTCGATCTCGCGGCCGATCAGGTGCGTATAACGCTGATCATCAGGATGCACCGCGACAGCGGTGTCGCCGAGCATTGTCTCCACCCGGGTGGTGGCCACCACGACGCTGTCGTCACCATCGCCATATCGGATGGAGACGAGCTCACCTTCCACCTCGCGGTGCTCGACCTCCAGGTCAGACAGCACGCTGCGCAGCGCGGGCGACCAGTTCACCATCCGCTCGGCGCGGTAGATCAGGCCGTCGTCGTAGAGCCGCTTGAAGATCGTCAGAACCGCCCTGTTGAGGCCATCATCCATGGTGAAGCGTTCACGCGACCAGTCGACGCTGTCGCCGAGGCGGCGCATTTGGGCCAGGATCGCGCCACCGTGCTCAGCCTTCCACTCCCAGGTGCGCTGGACGAATGCTTCGCGGCCAAGCTCGCGGCGGCTGGTGCCTTCCGCCGCCAGTGCCCGCTCGACCAGCGCTTGCACCGCGATGGACGCGTGGTCCATACCGGGCAACCAGAGCGCCTCGTAACCCTGCATGCGCCGCCGGCGCACCAATACATCGATCAGCGTGTGCTCAAAGGCATGGCCGATGTGCAGGCTGCCGGTGACATTGGGCGGCGGGATGACGATGCAGTATGGCGGCTTGCCGCTGTTTGCGTCGGCCGTGAAGTAGCCCGCGTCGATCCAGCGCTGGTAGAGCGCGCCCTCTACCGCCGCCGGGTCCCACCGGGGGGGAAGGGACACACGCTGCTTGGGCGGAAGAGTTTCGGTCACCGCCCCAGTTTACGAGCGCCCCCCGACAAGTTTCGATCCAGTGCTCCCTTCCCGCACCCGCGCCCAGGCGGGCGCTGAACGGGCGCCGAGCCGGCGGGCTCAGGCGCGAGCGACATTGATCGCCGCTTGCCGCTGGCCCTCAGATTGCGGAATCGTCGCGCGCTTTTCGAGGCACCGCGACCCTGGCGCACTACATAGACCAGACCACTGTGGACCGCCTGGGTCGGATCCGGAGGTCACAACTCATAGCCTAAAAAGACAACGGCCGGTCACCAATTGAGACCATCGGCGATCTCTGACATGGCAGACTTGCGCTTCGCAAGGCCTGGACCACCGGCACAAGACCGGATAACGCCTCGACGCCACAGGAGACCACGTGATCCTCATCGTCCTCAAAGCCAAGATCCGCCCTGAGAAGCGGGACGAGTGGCTGGTCGGGATCAAGCGGTACACCGCCGATGTGCGGCAGGAGCCCGGCAACATCTCGTTCGACTACTACGAGAATGGCGAGAACCCCAACGAGTTCGCCATGATCGAGACGTTCGCGGATGCCGCGGCCGGCGCGGCGCATGTGGCCACCGAGCACGCTCAGAAGTTCTTCGCCTTCATGCCAGCGATGGTCGCCGAGCGCCCGATGATCAACTACCAAGACCTCGACGGTAACGCGTGGTCGGAAATGGCCGAGGTTGCTCCCGAGTGACACGCCCGCTGACGTCCGTAGGCCGACTTCGCGTACTTGGCCTGCGCTTCGCATACCGCTGGCGGTATGCGAAGCGCAGGCTGGCTGTCCGAAGTCACCGACGGCGCCGGGGCGCCAACAGCCCGATCAGCCTTCGCGCTGGGCGCGCAGCCGGCTCAACGCCTCTTCCAGGATGGCTGCCCCGTCAGCATCGCTGCGCCGCTCTTTAACGTAGGCAAGATGCGTTTTATAGGGCTCGTTGCGTGGCGGAGCCGGTGGATGCTCATTGTCCGGGCCCGCCGGCAGCCCACAACGCGGGCAGTCCCAGCTCTCCGGACGTTCCGCGTCGCAAGCGAAGGACGGCTTGGTTTCGTGCCCATTGGCACACCAGTACGACACCCGGATGCGGGGCGCTGTCTCACCCCGTTCCGACTCACCCATCGGGCCCGCGCCGACCCGAGTCCCACGAATCGCGCTTCCACTGGCCATGAGAACCTCTGCCCCACTTGTCGAATCAGACTCCCGTACCGGGAATCTCAGCTTCCGAGCTTGACCAACAGACCCGTACCGACGATCGCAATCAGCCAGACAGCACCGATGAACAGTGTTATCCGGTCGAGATTTTTCTCCACTCTGGCTGACCCGGAAAGGCTAGACTGCATACCGCCGCCGAAGAGGCTGGACAAGCCGCCGCCGCGCCCACGATGCAGCAGAATCAACAATACCAGGAGCACGCTGGAAACGATCAGAACAATCTGCAGAGCGAGCTTCATGCCATCCTCATCCAACGGGTCTTCCGTGCGCCCCGGCTCTTACCCACACCAACTCGGCCACTCAGGGTACCCGTCCGCCGAAACCAGCCGAAGCGCAGGGCCGAGCTACGAGCCTGTACTCCATCTCGAGCTCGGCGCCTGACGAACCGGGTGAGGGCAACGGCGCGACAACGGCGTCAGGGCAAGGGCCCGCCGGCCGCGATCGCGCACAACTTGGCGAACTCGTCGGCGTCCAGGCTAGCGCCGCCGACCAGCGCACCATCGACATCGGGCTGAGCGACCAGATCACCGATATTACTGGATTTCACCGAGCCGCCGTACAGGATCCGCACGACCGTCGCCGTCGGTTGATCGTAGAGCGCGGCGATCCGTTGCCGCAACGAGCCGCACACCTCCTGAGCGTCCGCCGGAGTGGCCACCCGGCCGGTGCCGATCGCCCAGATCGGCTCGTAGGCGATCACCAGCGAAGCCGCCTGCTCAGCGGTGACTTTGACCAAAGCGGCGTCGAGCTGCGTGGCGCAGTGCTGCACGTGCCCGGCCGCATCCCGGATGTGCAGGGCCTCGCCGAGGCACAGGATCGGGGTGATCC
>Ga0213881_10001111_pt1 | contig 13600 bp, 10 predicted proteins | sample BarmaccoBMER_R08_FD_160104 | JGI IMG/M metagenome (GOLD analysis project Ga0213881, IMG submission 160104) | Barbacenia macrantha exposed rock microbial communities from rupestrian grasslands, the National Park of Serra do Cipo, Brazil - ER_R08 ... | reverse complement strand
CGGCCCAAGAAGACCGGGTCCTCGTCGAGGTAGCAGCGCAGGGTGTAGAAGGTGCCGACGCTGGTGATCATCCGGATCGGGTCGATGCCTACCTTCTCCCAGAAGTCGACGTCGCCGCCGAGGACGACGTCGTCGTCGTGGTCGCCGGTCTCCCCGTGGGCGCCGGTCTCCCCGTGGGCGCCGGCCTCCCCGTGGGCGCCGGCCTCCCCGTGGGCGCCGGCCTCGCCCCGGGCTTCCCCGGATTGGCCCTCCTCGGGCTCGGCGGACTCCTCCTCGATGTCCTCGTCCACATCCTCGAGCTCGTTCTCGGGTGCGGCGAGCAACTCGGCTTCGGCCTGCTTGGCGGCGTCGCTGTCGACCGTCGGGGTGGAGATGACCCCCTCGATCGCGTCGACGACCTTGTCCCAGCCCTTGTCGACGATGGCGCCGATCTCGTGCCAGCGCCGCAGCCCCGGTTTGTCCGAGAAGTTCTGCGCCCCGCCGGACAGCGACGCCAGCACCGGGTTTCCGTTGAAGAACTTGGTGATGGTGGCCAGCTCGCAGACCGAGCCGATCGCCGACACCACCGACATCGTGGCCGCCAGCTCGTCCACCGATTCCTGCGTCGGCTTCTCGGCGAGCAGCTCGTAGACCTTGATCAGGTCGAAGCGCTTGTCCTGCTCGGGGTCCAGTTCGTGGGCCGACAGTGCGGTGAGCGTCTGCCAGGCAGGGTGGTCGGCGAGGTCGTTGTCGTCGTTGGCGCGGACGAAAGCGACGAGGTCGGGCACCGATTCGAAGGCGTAGAGGTCCTCGTCCTTACCGAGAAATGCCTCCCACTCGTCGCCGGCATCGCGCCAGCGCGGCGCCCATAGCGTGAACACGTCGCGGTCGTCCAGTGCCAGCCCGATGGGCACGATGTCTGCAGCCACGGCGCACAGCTTAGCCAGCGGTGGTCCGCAGCAGCGCGGCCCGGCGCGGCCCGGCTAAGGTTCTCGGCCATGGACGTCCGCGTCATCGACCACCCGCTCGCCGCGGCGCGGCTGACCACGCTGCGTGCTGAGCGCACCGACAACGCGGCATTCCGGGCGGCGCTGCGCGATCTGACGCTGATGCTCGTCTACGAGGCGACCCGGGACGCACCGACCGTCCCCGTCGCCGTGCGCACCCCGCTGGCCGACACCACCGGCTGCCGGCTGGCCAACCCGCCGCTGCTGGTGCCGGTGCTGCGGGCGGGCCTGGGAATGGTCGACCAGGCCCACGCTCTCATCCCCGAGGCGCGTGTCGGGTTCGTCGGCGTGGCCCGCGACGAACAAACCCATCTGCCGACGCAGTATCTGGAGTCGCTGCCCGACGACTTGAGCGCTCAGCCGGTGATGGTGCTGGATCCGATGCTGGCCACCGGCGGTTCGATGGCGCACACGGTCGGGCTGCTGCAGGCCCGCAGCGCCGCGGACATCACCGCGATCTGCGTCGTGGTCGCCCCCGAGGGCATCGCGAAGCTCGAGCAGGTCGCCCCCGGCCTGCGGCTGGTCACCGCCACGATCGATGAGCGGCTCAACGACATCGCCTACATCGTCCCGGGGCTGGGGGACGCCGGCGATCGTCAATTCGGGCCTCGCTGAGTCAGCATGACCACCACCGTCTTCTCGACCGCCGCCAGCAGCGCCGAAGCGACCTCCCGCGCCCCGGCCAGGTCGCCGTGGACGGCCTGACGGATCTCGAGATAAGCCTTGACCTTCGGTTCGGTGCCCGAGGGCCGCACCGCGAGCCGCACCGAGGTGCGCTCATCGCCGCCGGACACGATCAGCGCGCCGCCGTCGAGCAGGTCGGTGACCGTCACATCGAAGCCCCCTAACCGCGCCGGCAACCGGGCCCGCAGCCGCGCCATTACGGCGCCCGCATCGTCGGTGCGGGCGGTGACCGCGGCGCTGAGGTGGACGCCATACCGGCGGGCCAGGTCATCGAGCATGTCCGGCACCGACCGGTTGGCCGCGCCCAGCGCCGCCACCAGATCGCAGCACACCACCGCCGCGCTGATGCCGTCCTTGTCGCGCACCGCGGCGGGGTCCACGCAGTGCCCGATCGCCTCCTCGTAGGCGTACACCAGGTCGGCGCCGGCGGCGCGGGCGAGCCACTTGAACCCGGTCAGGGTCTCGGCGTGCCGGGCGCCGTGCGTTGTGGCTATCGACGCCAGCATGCGCGACGACACGATGGTGCTGGCGACGACGCCTCCGGGCGCGGTGTGCGACAGCAGGTATTCGCCAAGCAGCCAGCCGGTTTCATCGCCGGACAGCATCCGCCAGCCCCTGGGTGTGGGGATGCCGATCGCGCATCGATCGGCGTCGGGGTCCAGCGCCACCGCGATGTCGGCGTCGCGGTCGGCGGCCAGCGCCAGCAGCGCGTCGACGGCGCCCGGCTCCTCCGGATTCGGGTAGGCGACCGTGGGGAAGTCGGGGTTGGGCTCGAATTGCGTTGCCACCGTGACTATGTCGCCGAAGCCGGCGCGCCGCAGCACCTCCACGGCGGTCGCCCCACCGACACCGTGCAGCGGGGTCAGCGCGACCCGCACCGAGCCGGTGGCGCGCCGCAGGGTCGCGGCCCTGGCGATGTACTCCTGCACCAGTTCGGCTCCCGACGCCTCGACCGGCGTGCGGGCGATCCGGTCCGCGAACGGTGCGGTCGCGATCGCCGCCTCGATCTGGTGGTCGGTGGGCCCGATGATCTGCAGGCCGCCGTCGAGGTACACCTTGTAGCCGTTGTCGCAGGCCGGATTGTGCGACGCCGTGATCTGCACTCCCGCCGCCGCACCGGTGTGGCGCACCGCGAACGCCACCACCGGCGTCGGCACGCTTCCGGGCAGCAAGGTGACGGGAAAGCCCTCGGCGGCAAGGACTTCGGCGGCCGCCACGGCGAACTGCGCAGACCCGTGCCGGGCATCGCGCCCGACGATCACTTCGGAACCGCCCAGGCCGCGGTCGTTGAGTAGCCGGGCCAGTGCCCAGGTCACCCGCAGCACCACCGCCAGGTTCATCCCGGACGGGCCGCCGCGCAGCGGGCCGCGTAGCCCCGCGGTGCCGAAAGTCAGCGACCCGGCGAATCGCGCGGCCAGCTCATCGGCGGAGCAGGCGGCCAGCTCCGCCGCGGTCACCGGGTCCGGGTCGTGGGCGATCCACTCCTGCGGTGTCATCGCGGTCAGACGCCCGCCAGCAACTCCGCCAGCACGCAACCCATCCGGCTCGCCGATCGCCGGCCGGCCGCCAGCACGTCGGCGTGGGTGATCGGTTCGCCGGTCATTCCGGCGGCCAGGTTGGTAACCAGCGACAGGCCGAGTACCTCGACGCCGGCAGCCCGGGCGGCGATGGTTTCGAGCACCGTGGACATGCCGACCAGATCGGCGCCGAGCGCCCGCAGCATGCGGATTTCCGCGGGAGTCTCGTACTGGGGTCCCGACATGCCGGCATACACGCCCTCGGCAAGTGATGGCTCGACGTCGTGTGCCAGCTTGCGCAATCGCGGCGAATAGGCGTCGACCATGTCCACGAACTGAGCGCCCACCAGCGGCGAGCGCCCGGTCAGGTTGAGGTGGTCGCGGATCAGCACCGGCTCGCCGATCGTGTAGTCCGTGCGCAGGCCGCCCGCGGCGTTGGTCAGCACCACCGCGCGCACCCCGCTGGCCGCAGCCGTGCGCACCGGACGAACGATGTCGGCGACGTCGTGACCTTCGAAGGCATGGATCCGCCCCAGCAGCACGAGCACCCGGTTCGTGCCGACGGGAATCGACAGGATTTGCCCGCGATGTCCTTCCGCGGCCGGCGGGACGAAACCCGGCAATGCGGCCATCGGCAGCACAGCGGTCGGCCGCCCCAACCGCTCGGCCGCCGGACCCCAACCGGAACCCAGCACCACCGCCACGTCATGACCCGCAACGCCGGTGCGGTCGGCGATGAGGCCAGCCGCGTGTTCGGCGACCCGATCCATGATCGGCGAGCTTAGCCGTGGGTGGGATACTGCGATGATGCCCACCAGTTCGCCGACGTGCGGTCACGCCGATGCCTGGGCGCCGGCGGAGGTGGCCTCGGCGGTGGTGGTGCGACGCCGCGACGATCTCATCGCGCTGTCGCATGACATCCATGCCGAGCCGGAATTGGCGTTCCGCGAGCGCCGCAGCTGCGCGAAGACGCAGGTGCTGGCCGCCGAGCGCGGGTTCGCGGTCACGTCGGCTCCCGGCGGCCTGGACACCGCGTTCCGCGCCGACTACGGCAGCGGCGATCTGGTGGTCGCGGTGTGCGCGGAGTATGACGCGCTGCCCGGACTCGGGCACGCCTGCGGCCACAACGTGATTGCCGCCTCGGCGGTCGGCGCGGCGCTCGCGCTGGCCGAGGTGGCCGATCGCCTCGGGCTGAAGGTCGTCCTGATCGGCACGCCCGCGGAGGAATCGGGCGGCGGAAAGGCTTTGCTGCTCCAGGCCGGAGCATTCGACGACGTGGCCGCCGCGGTGATGGTCCACCCCGGTCCTGTCGACATCGCGGCCGCGCGTTCGCTTGCGTTGACGGAGGTCTCGGTCGACTACCGTGGTCGTGAGTCGCACGCCGCGGTCGCGCCGCACCTGGGCATCAATGCCGCCGACGCCGTCACCATCGCCCAGGTGGCCGTCGGGTTGCTGCGTCAGCAGTTGGCGCCGGGTCAGCTGGTCCACGGCATCGTCACCGACGGTGGCCACGCCACCAATGTGATCCCCGGCCATGCCGCGCTGCAGTACACGATGCGGGCCGCCGACCGGCCATCGCTGCGGGAGCTCGAGCAGAGAATGGCCGACTGCTTCCTTGCCGGCGCGATCGCCACCGGCTGCGAGTATGGCCAACGCGAAACCGCGCCCAGCTACGCCGAACTGCGACCGGACCCGTGGCTGTCGGCCGCCTTTCGCGCCGAGATGGTGCGGTGCGGGCGCCGCCCGGTGTCCGAGGACGTCGAATCCGCGCTGCCGCTGGGCAGCACCGACATGGGAAACGTCACCCAGGTTCTGCCGGGTATCCACCCCATCGTCGGCATCGACTCAGGTGGTGCGTCGCTCCACCAGCCCGGCTTCGCCGCGGCCGCTGCCGGGCCCAGCGCGGATTGCGCCGTCGTCGACGGCGCAATCATGTTGGCCCGCACGGTGGTTCAGCTGGCAGAGACGCCGGCCGAGCGTGACCGGGTGCTGCAGGCGGCACAGGAACGGGCGGCCCGATGAGCCTCGCCGACACCGCGGAATCGTGGTTGGCCGCACATTACGACGACCTGATCGGCTGGCGGCGACACATCCACACCCATCCGGAGCTGGGCCGCCAGGAGTTTGCGACAACGCAGTTCGTCGCTTCCACGCTGGCCGACGCCGGGCTCAACCCCAAGATGTTGCCCGCCGGCACCGGGCTGACGTGCGACCTGGGACCCGACCACCTGCCGCGGATCGCGCTGCGTGCCGACATGGACGCGTTGCCGATGCCCGAGCGCACCGGCGCGCCGTACGCCTCGGTGATCGCGAACGTCGCTCATGCCTGCGGGCACGACGCGCACACCGCAGTGCTGCTCGCCGCGGCGCTGGCGTTGGCGTCGGTCCCCGACCTGCCGGTTGGGGTGCGGTTGATTTTTCAGCCGGCCGAGGAGCTGATGCCCGGCGGGGCGATCGACACCATCGCGGCGGGGGCGCTGGCCGGCGTGTCCCGGATCTTTGCGTTGCACTGCGACCCCCGGCTGGTGGTGGGCAAGGTCGGGGTGACCGTCGGCCCGATAACTTCGGCGGCCGACCAGATCGACATCACCCTGCAGTCACCGGGCGGGCACACCTCGCGGCCACACCTGACCGCCGACCTCGTCTACGGCCTCGGCGCGCTGATCACCGGGCTGCCGGGGGTGCTGTCGCGCCGCGTCGACCCGCGCAACAGCACCGTGATGGTGTGGGGCGCGGTCAATGCCGGTGTCGCGGCGAACGCGATCCCGCAGATCGGCACGCTGTCCGGCACCATCCGCACCGCCAGCCACGACACCTGGCTGGCGCTGGAGTCCGTTGTCCGGGAGATCGTCGCCGGGCTGCTGGCCCCGTTGGGCATCGAGCACACCCTGCAGTACCGCAGGGGTGTGCCGCCGGTGGTCAATGAAGAGATCTCGACCCGCATCCTGACCCACGCGATCGAGGCGGTGGGGCCCGACGTGCTGGCCGAGACACGCCAGTCCGGCGGTGGCGAGGACTTCTCCTGGTATCTGGAAGAGGTGCCGGGCGCGATGGCGCGGCTGGGGGTGTGGTCAGGTCGCGGGCCGCAGCTCGATCTGCACCAGCCGACGTTCGATCTGGACGAGAGGTCACTGGCCATCGGGGTGCGGGTGCTGGTCAACACCGTCGAACAGGCGGCCGCGTTCGAAACCTGACGGACTTTCCGGCTCGTCGTCCAGCGGCGGTGCCGCGTGCGTTGTCTCGTTGATCCGGCGCTGGAGGAGACCGGCTGGGGCACAGCTGTTTTCGGCTAGCCGCCGTGGCCGGGACCCACGTTGCGCGCCGGCCGGGTGCGCAGGGCCTGCACGTAGTCCGGTGGCGCCCCGGCGCTTTCGGCCGCATCGGCCATCACACCGAGGTAACGCGCCGACGGCAGGCCGCCCTCCCACGCGTCGAGCACGTACAGCCACGCCAGCACCGGGTCGGTGGTGGTGTCCGACGACAGCCGCTCCACTCGGCACCGGATCTTCTTGTGGATGCCCAGTTCCGAGCCTTCCCAGCGGTCCAGATTCTGCTCGTCCGCCGGTGTCATGTCGTAGAGCACGACGAAAACCTTCGAGTTCGCGTCCTCCACGAGGGTGGCCAGGGCCCCCTCCCAGCCGATGTCCTCGCCGCCGAACGTCAGCCGCCAGCCGTGCAGCCAGCCCGTTCCGGCCATCGGGGAGTGCGGTGCGCGCTCGAGCATCTGCTCGGGATGCATGTTCGACCCGTAGGCGGCGTAGAGCGGCACGGGGAAAGCCTAGAGCGTTTCGGTGTGGCCGGGCGCCCAACTGCGCCAGTAGCTACGGTTGGGGCTGTGGCAACGCGCATCGTGATCATCGGCGGCGGGCCGGCCGGGTACGAGGCGGCGTTGGCCGCGGCCGCGCACGGTTCCGATGTCGACGTGACGGTGGTGGATTCCGACGGCATCGGCGGGGCGTGCGTGCTGTTCGACTGCGTGCCCTCGAAGACGTTGATCGCGTCCACCGGGGTGCGCACCGACCTGCGCCGCGCCCCCGACCTGGGCTATGACCTCGACTTCGAGGACGCCAAGATCGTCGTGCCCAAGCTCTACCGGCGGGTCAAGACGCTCGCCGCGGCGCAGTCCGCCGACATCGCCAAGACGCTGCAAAGCCACGGCGTGACCTTGCTCAACGGCCGCGGCGAGTTCGTCGACGACGTCCCGGGCATGGCCGCCCACCGCGTCAAGGTCACCTCACCCGAGGGGGACACCTGGGGGCTCGACGCCGACGTCGTGCTGATCGCCACCGGCGCCAGCCCGCGGATTCTGCCGGGCGCCGAGCCCGACGGCGAACGCATCCTGACCTGGCGGCAGCTCTACGACGTGGATCAGTTGCCCGAGCACCTGGTCGTGGTGGGTTCCGGCGTCACCGGTGCGGAGTTCGTCAACGCCTACACCGAGCTGGGTGTGACGGTCACCGTGGTGGCCAGTCGGGACCAGATCCTGCCGCACGAGGATTCCGACGCCGCCGCCGTACTGGAAGACGTGTTCGCCGACCGCGGCGTCACGTTGGTCAAGAACGCCCGCGCCAACAAGGTGATCCGTACCGACGCCGGGGTGACGGTTCAGATGACCGACGGCCGGTGCGTCGATGCAAGCCACGCGCTGATGACAGTCGGATCGGTTCCCAACACCACCGGGCTCGGCCTCGACCGGGTCGGTATCGAGCTCGCCAAGGGCAACTATCTGGCCGTCGACCGGGTTTCGCGCACGTCCGTGCCGACCATCTACGCCGCGGGCGACTGCACCGGCCTGCTGCCGCTGGCGTCGGTGGCCGCGATGCAGGGCCGGATCGCGATGTACCACGCGCTGGGCGAGGCAGTCGCCCCGATCCGGCTGCGCACTGTCGCGGCGGCGGTGTTCACCCGCCCCGAGATCGCCGCCGTTGGGGTGCCGCAGTCGGCGATCGACAGCGGCGCAGTGCCGGCCCGGAGCATCGTGTTGCCACTGAACACCAATGCCCGCGCGAAGATGTCCAGCCTGGGGCGCGGGTTCGTGAAGATCTTCTGCCGGCCTGCCACCGGTGTGGTGATCGGCGGGGTGGTAGTGGCGCCGGTGGCGTCGGAGCTGATCCTGCCGATCGCGCTGGCCGTGCAGAACCTGCTGTCGGTCACCGATCTGGCGGCGACGCTATCGGTGTACCCGTCGCTGTCCGGGTCGATCACCGAGGCCGCCCGCCAGCTGATGGCGCACGACGACCTGGATTGAGCCGTAATCTGGGGTCAAGTACTGACCGGTAACAAGAGGGAGTGCCTGTGATCGAGGCTGCCCCGGCTCCAGGCAACGGACAGACGTTTCTGGGTCCGCGCGAGCGTGCCGCCGCATGGGAGCGGCTCGGATCCGAGCAGTTCGACGTCGTGGTGATCGGTGGGGGTGTGGTCGGCGCGGGCGTCGCGCTGGACGCCGCCACCCGCGGCTTGAAGGTGGCGTTGGTGGAGGCGCGTGACTTCGCCTCGGGTACGTCGAGCCGCTCGTCGAAGATGTTCCACGGCGGCCTGCGCTATCTCGAGCAGCTGGAGTTCGGCCTGGTGCGCGAGGCGCTGCACGAACGCGAGCTGTCGCTGACCACACTGGCGCCGCATCTGATCAGGCCGCTGCCGTTTCTGTTCCCGCTGACCAGGCGGTGGTGGGAGCGGCCCTATGTGGCGGCCGGTATTTTCCTGTACGACCAGCTGGGCGGCGCGAAATCCGTTCCGCCACAGAAACATCTGACCAGGGCCGGTGCGCTGCGGCTGGCGCCGGGCCTGAAGCGCAGCTCGCTGATCGGGGGCATCCGCTACTACGACACCGTCGTCGACGACGCGCGCCACACCATGACCGTCGCGCGCACCGCGGCCCACTACGGCGCGGTCGTGCGCACCTCCACCCAGGTGGTGTCGCTGCTGCGCGAGGGCGACCGGGTGATCGGCGTGCGGGTGCGCGACTCCGAAGACGGGGTGGTGACCGAGGTCCGCGGTCACGTGGTGATCAACGCCACCGGCGTGTGGACCGACGAGATCCAGGCACTGTCCAAGCAGCGGGGACGGTTCCGGGTACGGGCCTCCAAGGGAGTGCACATCGTGGTCCCGCGCGACCGCATCGTCAGCGAAGTGGCGATCATCCTGCGCACCGAGAGGTCGGTGCTGTTTGTGATCCCGTGGGGGACGCACTGGATCATCGGCACCACTGACACCGACTGGAACCTGGACCTGGCCCACCCGGCGGCCACCAAGGCCGACATCGACTACATCCTCGACCACGTCAACACCGTGCTGGCGACCCCGCTGACCCATGCCGACATCGACGGCGTCTACGCCGGGCTGCGCCCGCTGCTGGCCGGGGAGAGCGACGACACGTCCAAGCTGTCCCGCGAGCACGCCGTCGCGGTGCCGGCGCCGGGGCTGGTCGCGATCGCCGGCGGCAAGTACACCACCTACCGGGTGATGGGCGCCGACGCCGTGGATGCGGCCAGCGAGTTCATCGCGTCCCGGGTTGCGCCGTCGATCACCGAGAAGGTGCCGCTGCTCGGCGCCGACGGCTATTTCGCGCTGGTCAACCAGGCCGAGCGGGTCGGCGCCTACTACGGGCTGCACCCGTACCGCGTGCGGCACCTGCTGGACCGCTACGGCTCGCTGATCGGCGAGGTGCTGGCCATGGCCGACGACAAGCCGGAGCTGCTGGCCCCGATCACCGAGGCGCCGGTCTACCTGAAGGTGGAGGCCGTGTACGCGGCGGCCGCCGAAGGCGCGCTGCACCTCGAGGACATCCTGGCGCGCCGAATGCGGATCTCGATCGAGTACCCGCACCGCGGCGTGGACTGCGCCCGCGAGGTCGCCGAAGTCGTTGCGCCGGTGTTGGGTTGGGACGCCGAGGACATCCGGCGCGAGGTCGACACCTACATCGCGCGGGTGGACGCCGAGATCCGCTCCCAGCAGCAGCCCGACGACGAGTCGGCCGACGCGCTGCGCCAAGCCGCCCCCGAGGCCCGCGCCGAGATCCTCGAACCGGTCCCGCTGAATTGAGACCGGCGCCGCTGCCCGTGCGCGACGGGCTGGGCCCCGCGCGGCTGCGGCTGCGGGGCGGATCGGTGCTCGACGAGTTGGGGGTGAGGTTGGGGCCGGCCGGGGCCGCCAAGGTGCTGGCCGGCGAGGTTGTCGACGTCGACGGATCGGTGCTCGGCCCGGAAGCGGTGCTGCCCGCCGGCGCGCTGGTGTACTTCTATCGCGAGCTCGGCGACGAGGTGCCGGTGCCGTTCGCCATCCCGGTGCTGCACCGTGACGACGACATCGTCGTGGTCGACAAGCCACATTTCCTGGCGACGATGCCGCGTGGCCGCCATGTCGCGCAGACGGCGTTGGTGCGGTTGCGCCGCGAACTGGACCTGCCGGAGCTCAGTCCCGCCCACCGCCTGGACCGGCTGACCGCAGGTGTGTTGCTGTTCACCACCCGGCGTGCGCTGCGCGGCCGGTATCAGACGCTGTTCGCCCGCGGGCTGGTGCGCAAGACGTATCTGGCCCGTTGCGACGGTGACGGGTGCGTGACCCGGCCGGTCGTGGTGGCATCCCGGATTGTCAAGCGGCGCGGGTTTTTACAGACTGTAACGGAGCCGGGGGAACCCAACGCCCAGACGTTGATCGAGCCGCTGGGCGGCGATGTGTATCGGCTGACGCCGCGGACCGGGCGCACCCACCAGCTGCGGGTGCATATGGCGTCGATCGGCCTGCCGATCATCGGCGACCCGCTGTACCCGCTGGTTGTCGATGTGGCGCCGGACGATTTCAGCTCGCCGTTGCAACTGCTGGCCCACGGCCTGGAGTTCGTCGACCCGGTCAGCGGTTACGCGCGCCGCTACATCAGCGTGCGCACGCTTGACTCCCCTACCGCTAACTTAAGAGCATGTACCTGATTACCGGCGCAGCAGGCGCAGTCGGCGGCGTGAGCCGCATCGTTGTGGACCTACTGCTTGAAAAGGGCGAACAGGTGCGGGGGATGGTGCACCGCGACGACGTCCGGGCCGATCGGCTGCGTGAACTCGGCGCGGAAGTTGTTGTCGGTGACCTCACCCGTCCGGAGGACGTCGTGGCCGCGATGGACGGCGTGGACCGCATGTTCTTCAACATGAGCGTCTCGCTGGACTACCTGCAGGCCACCGCGGTCGTCTGTGCTGCGGCACTTGACCACGGCGGGCTGGAGGTGATCGTGAACATGTCGCAGCTGACGGTGTCGCAGATGACGCTGACCAGCACCGAGGAGTCCCGCCAGCAGCGGCTGCATTGGCTTTCCGAGCAGATCATGAACTGGTCGGGCGTGCCGGTGGTGCACGTGCGGCCGACGGTGTTCCTCGACAACCCGATCTTCACACTCCTGGACCGGCGGTCGGTGCGTGAGCGCGGGGTCTTGGCGCTGCCGTTCGGTGCCGGCCACACCGCACCGATCGCGACGTCGGATGTGGCGCGAGTCGTCGCGACCGTGCTGCGTGACCCCGCGGGCCGCATCGGCAAGGTGTACGAGCTCACCGGACCGCAGGTCCTCGACATCCACGGCCTCGCCGAACAGTACTCGCGGGCGCTGAAGCGTCCGGTCACGGCCGCGGACAAGCCCTACGATGAGTGGCTGCGCGAATGCCTTCGACCCTCCGGGCTGCCCGATCACGTTCAGCAGCACATCGCGACGATGGCGCGGCTGCACCGCGAAAACCGCTACGACCGGGCCACCGACGACGTCGAGCGCGTCACCGGCCAGCCGGCCCAGACCGTCGAGGACTACATCGCGTCCCGCCTGCACCTGTTCGAATGATCGCCGCCCGGGTTCAGCGGCGCGACCGCAGTGTCGCCACGCCCGCGCCGGTGAGCAGCAAGATTGCCAGCGCCGGCACCCAGTCGCCCACGCGTTGATACACCGTGGTGTCGGATCCGAGTGGAACGCTCACCACGGTCACACCGCGGTAGCTGGCCGGGCACCACGTGAGCCGATGGCCCCGAGCGTCGAAGGCCGCGCTGTCGCCGGACAAGCCGGCATGTACCGCCGGGCGGCCCACCTCCACGGCGTGCACCGCGACCTGGCTGGCGAGCTGCGGCTGTGCCCAACTTCCCTGGAACGTCGAGGTGGAACTCTGGTATGCAAGCAATTGCGCGCCCAGCTGCACGTCGCGGCGGGGCAGGTCGGAGAAGGTCGCCTCGAAGCTGATCAACGCTCCGATGACCAGCGACCCGGTCTCCAGCACCGCTGGCCCGCTGCCGCGCCGCCGGTCCTCGGCGGCGGCCTTGGTGTGGCGGGTGATCCAGCCGACCATCGGGCGCAGCGGTACGTACTCGCCGAAGGGCACCAGCCGAAGTTTCCGGTAGGCGCCGTGTGATCCGTCCGGTCCGATGAGCACGGACGACTTGTAAATTCCCCCTGTCGGCGCCGGCGCGTCGACGTTGACGAGCAGGTCTGAGCCGACCCGACGCGAGAGCTGCGTCAAACCGGTCAGGGTGTGTGGGTGGCTGCCGAGGTCGACTCCGACGCTGCTTTCTCCCCACACCACCAGGTCGGTGTGCCGGTCGGCCAGGGTCGCGGTGAGCGCTTCGCCGGCCGCCAGGCGCGAGGCCGCATCGTCGATGCGGCCAGGCTGAACCAGAGCCACCCGGGCGGTCGGTCCGACCGGGGGCGCGGGTCCGGCCACGAACCAGGCCGGACCGACGAGAGCGCACGCCAGCGCCACCGCCAGCGCCACGACTTGGTGCGATAGCGCTGGGCGCAGGATCGCTGCGGCGATCGCGGTGTTCACCGCAACCACCAAGAAGCTGGTCAGGCACACCCCCCCGAGGGCAGCCGACGCCAGCATGGCGGGCTGGTTCCACTGCGAGGCGCCCAGTGACGCCCATGGTCCACCCAGGCTCGGCCAGGACCGCACCGCCTCGGCCATGACCCAGGCACTGGGTAGCACGACCACGGCGGCCAGCGTGCGGCGGGTGGTGAGCGGCGCCGACAGCAGCCGGTGCGCGGCCCACCCCCACGGCACCCACAACGCGCCGAGGAGGGCGGCCATCGCGGCCAGGGCCGGCCCCGCGCTGGGCAGCAACCAGTACTGTGTCGCCAGCACGTATCCGCCGAGGCCGCACCACGCCCGCACACCACCCTCGGGCGCCGTCGGTGCCGACCGCACCAGCAGCAGCAGCGGGACCAGGCCGACCCAGGCCAGCCACCACCAGGAGGGCGCGGGAAAGGCCAACGCGGGCAGCCCCCCGGCAATCAGCGCCGCGGCGCGCCACGGCGCACGCCGACCCGGTCGGCGACCGGGGGCCCCCGCTGCTACTTCTGGCAACTGGGGCACCAGTAACTGACCCGCTCCGCGCCGCCGTCGGATTCGATCAGCGTGCCGCACCGCCGGCAGGGTTTTCCGCGCCTGCCGT
>Ga0213881_10001110_pt1 | contig 13617 bp, 6 predicted proteins | sample BarmaccoBMER_R08_FD_160104 | JGI IMG/M metagenome (GOLD analysis project Ga0213881, IMG submission 160104) | Barbacenia macrantha exposed rock microbial communities from rupestrian grasslands, the National Park of Serra do Cipo, Brazil - ER_R08 ... | reverse complement strand
ATATGAAGCCGTTTTTGATTCTGTGTTTTTTGTTAATTTAAGTTTTTTGATTTGTTTGCTAAAAGTGAATATCAGAGAGGCTAATAATAATAGAAGTGGAACTAATTTGATAAAAAGTTTTTGTGGAGTATGTAGCAGCAAAACAGAACCAAGAATTCCGCCTAGCACACTAACAATAATAAGGGGGATAACTTCTCGAACTTGACCAATCAACTCCTTTCGATACCCAGTTGTACTGCCAACAGTACCCACTAGAAGTGCTGCATTATTAGTTGCATTAGCGCTAATAGGTGGTATGCCTGTAAAGATGAGTGCAGGGAAAGAGAAAAAGCTACCCCCTCCAGCAATAGCATTTAGTCCACCACCTAAAACAGCAGAACCAAAGAGAACTGAAGCTTGGAAAAATGATGGAACTTCCGTGTTCATCTTCTCGGTAGAGTGAGTACTTAAGTCAAAATTAAATCTGTTTTTATCTACATAGTGTGATTCTTGTCATTGTAAGAAGTGATATGGATCATGAATCAGTTTTTAATTTCATGAATCAATGAATGGCTATCTTGAAACAAGATATTCTTATCACACAAAGGATATATGAAGTAATATAGATTACTTTAATAGCTATTTAAAAAGCTTTTGCCATTTTATGATCGGTTAAGATGCTCTATATAATAGAATTATTTTTAAGTATCTAAATCTTGAATATGAAAAATCTAGTATTAATATCGCCGCTCCGATATTTGTTTCTACCCCGGTTAACCAGCAAAAAAGCAGTATTTTTACCACAAAAACGGCTAATCCCCACTTGGTTAACACTCTTGATAATTGGATTTATAGGTAGCGTTGACTGTTTTAGCTACCAAATCATCAGAGATTTAATTTTACGTAGCTTAAAAGCAAACATGCTTTTACAAGTTAAAATAGCTGAAAATGAGATTGATGAATGGTTATCAAATCGACTAACTGAGATTAAGTTCATGGCAGGCAGCTCAGAAGTTAGTTCCATGAATTGGTCTATCATTCAACCATATTTACAATCAAAACTACAGCATCAGCCAAACTTCTTTTCATTTCAGATAGACAGACGAGATGGCTCCTACTATACAACTTGGCAAGGAAAACTTGCAGAAGGGAAAAATGTTAAAGATCGTATTTATTTTCAGGAGGCTATGGCAGGAGAAACCATAGTTGCTGATCCAGTCATTGGACGTATTACGAAAATTTGGAGTTCTTTCATTGTATCGCCTGTATGGTCTAACCATTCTCTTAGCGGTCGCAAATCGCTTACGCCTCAGACATTAAGACATGCTCAAAACTTAGTTTTCTCTCATCCTCCTAATATTACTGAACAAGAAGAGAGACCGATGGGAGTACTTGCTGGGACTGTTGCAATCCAACATGTATCAGAAATAGTAAACAAGATATCCGGTGGGAAGGAGAGTTACGCATTTGCACTTGATTCCACTGGTCATCCTATTGCCTACCCCAATATAAGGTTGGTTGAAAAGCCGAGTAGTTTTTTAATGTCTACTGATCCGGCTCTAGCAGGAATTGCTCAAGCTATGGTTAACCGTCAACAGGGAATTCAATTAGTGCAGATAGGAGGAAAGCAAGTTTACGTTGCTTACTCATCGCTCAAACAAGCCAACTGGTCGCTAGCATTAGTCATTCCTCGTGCTAACTTAGAACGTGAATTGGGACCACTCAATCTACTAGCATCAATTTTGGGAGTGCTGCTCGTCATTTTCACGCTGATTGCTATTAGGCAGATTAGATTATTTCAGCAAATTGATGATGCATTGCATGACACACTAACAGGCTTACCAAGCCGAGCCTTATTCATGAATCGCCTAAAATATGCAATCGAGTATAGCAAACGACACGAGAATTATCTATTTGCTGTACTCTTTCTTGATTTGGATCGCTTCAAAGTCGTCAATGATAGTCTAGGACATGCGATTGGAGACCAATTGTTGAGAGCTGTTGCCTCTAGACTAGCGACTTGCCTGCGCTCCACAGATACTCTAGCTCGACTTGGAGGAGACGAGTTTACCATTCTGTTGGAGAATCTTAATGACATTAGGGATGTACTCCGCATTGTCAAGCGCCTCCAAGCTGAACTGAAATTACCCTTTACTTTAGGCAAACAAGAGGTCTTTACCACGGCTAGTATTGGCATTGCCTTAAATATTGCAGAATATAACCAACCAGAAGACCTATTACGTAACGCTGACATAGCGATGTATCATGCTAAGCAACAAGGCTCGGCAAGATGCGAAATTTTTAACACAGACATGCACAGCCAGGTAATGGCACGTTTGCAATTGGAGACTGAGTTGCGCCGAGCTATTGAACAACAAGAGTTTCAGGTTTACTATCAAGCAATTGTCAATCTTGATACTGGCTTGCTTGCTGGGTTTGAGGCACTTGTGCGCTGGTGGCATCCAGAGCGCGGCCTTGTTCTCCCAGCTGATTTCCTTCCTACAGCGATAGAAATTGGGCTCAACGTTCCCATTGACCAGTGGGTACTCGCTCAAGCCTGTCGCCAGACAAAGCAGTGGCAAGAGCAATTTTCTTCTCATTCGCCCTTAACAATCAGTGTTAATCTTTGTAGTTCACATTTTGCTCAACCAGATCTTATCAAACAGCTCAGCCAGGTTCTAGCAAAAACTAACTTAGAGGCACATAGTTTAAAGCTGGAAATTACAGAAACTGTAATTATGGAAAATAGCCAGTTGGCTACGCAAAGGATCTTAGAACTGAGAAAGCTAGGGGTTCAGCTATCCATTGATGACTTCGGCACGGGTTATTCATCATTAAATCGTCTTTACAGCTTGCCAATTAATAGTTTAAAGATTGATCGCTCTTTTATTAAGAGAATAGGTGATGATGCAAGAAGTTTAGAGATTGTTGAGACTATCATGACACTTGCCAACAATCTAAGTGTAGATGTGACAGCAGAAGGGTTAGAAACTAAAGAGCAATTAGCTTATCTGAGAGAATTGAAATGTGAATATGGTCAGGGGTATTTTTTCTCACACCCACTAAATAGCGAGGCAGCTGAGGCATTAATCATGACTTCACCACAGTGGTAAAGGTCGCTTAAATTCCTGTCTTGTTCTCAATGGACTGGGACAAATCCTGCTTTATAAAGTTACCCCCCACCACTCATAGGCAGGGGGCAACTTCAGCAGAACGCTATTAGGAGATTTTAATACTCCGGTACCGAGGGATCGATTTCCCGACTCCAAGCCAGAATACCTCCTTTGAGGTTTGTTCCCTCAATTCCGGCTTCCTTTAGAATTGAGAGTGCTTTCGCCGAGCGCCCGCCCATCTTACAATGGGCAATTAAACGGTGTCCGTTAAGCAATTCCTTAACCTGATTAATCCCTTCTCCACGCTCAATGTCTGGTAACGGCACCAAAACTGATCCTGGAATTCTAGCGATTTCGTACTCATTAGGATTGCGAACATCAAGCAGTACAAAATCCTTTGCACCGCCATCTAGCAAATCTTTCAGATCTTGTACAGTCATTTCTTGCATTTCCATCTGGCGCTTCTCCTCCTCTGCTTTAGCTTGAGGAATCCCACAGAACTCTTCGTAGTCAATCAATTTTTCAATGACTGGACGCACAGGATTGGGTCGCAGTTTCAGTTCTCGAAACTTCATTTCTAATGCGTTGTAGAGCAGCAACCGACCATTGAGGGTATTACCTTGATCCAAGATAATTTTAATTGCTTCGGTCGCTTGGATAGTGCCAATGATGCCACACAGTACTCCTAGAACACCACCCTCAGCACAAGAGGGAACCATACCTGGCGGTGGTGGTTCGGGATAGAGATCGCGGTAGTTGGGACCACCTTTGTAGTTAAAAACCGTTGCTTGCCCCTCAAAACGGAAGATTGAGCCATAGACATTGGGCTTGTTTAACAGCACACAAGCGTCGTTGACTAGATAACGGGTGGGGAAGTTATCTGTGCCATCGACGACAATATCATAGGGAGCAATCAAGTCTAAAGCGTTCTCTGAGCTGAGGCGAGTTTCATAGAGATCTACCTGACAGTTGGGATTAATCTCTAGTACACGGCTTTTGGCAGATTCAATCTTGGGCTTGCCTACCCAAGAAGTGCCGTGAATAACTTGACGATGCAGATTAGAGCTGTCTACAACATCGAAGTCTACAATACCAATGCGTCCAACTCCAGCCGCAGCCAGATACAGCAGCAAAGGAGCGCCTAGTCCACCTGTGCCAATGCAGAGGATACTCGCTGCTTTCAGGCGTTTCTGCCCTTCTAGCCCCACCTCGGGCAAGATGATGTGACGAGAGTAGCGTTCATATTCTTCTTTAGTGAGCTGGATTTCATCCAGATTGGGATTTAGCATGACAATCTCGCTCAATGAGCTTTTCTAATAGAGATGTAACAACAGTCTATCCCTGCCAATGTGTCATTAACAGGTGAAAACTTCCTCTGGCTGGAAACGATTGTGATCATCGAGGCTCCAGCACAGTAAATCATCCACTTTACCTTGTTGAACGGAGACTATAATGTACAAGTATTGGTGCCAAGCGTACAAGCGATCGAATTCTGATGGAACGGCGCGGCTATCAGGGTGAGAGTGGTAAATTCCAATTATATCTAGGTGACGGTCGCGTGCAATGCGCTGCGATTGTAGAAGCACTTCTGGGGCGATCGCATATCGATGTTTGCTACTCTTTGTTTGTTCGCTATTCGAGGCGGGCATAGTGCTACTTGTAGAGTTTGGGAAAACCCTAGCGCCAGAATCCTCAATGCTAGAGGACTTAGCGCTTGTTTGCTGCTCTTCCATGTAACCTTTGTACAGGTTAGATTCGGTACTCCAAACATTCTCTGTTGCCCAAACTTCTACCAGGGTTTTGTCATCGTTACCTAGTTGCCCTACCATAATGCCGCAGCACTCATCAGGATAGGTGCTTTCAGCATGAGCGCAAATGGTTTGGAGATGGGAAGAGCGAAGTTTTAAAACCATAGATCATCTACAGTTCGAGTCCCTATCCCAATATGCTACTACTGTGGGGTTTTCTGCAAATCTGGTCGTTCTTCCGGAAGGATTGCCCCTTCCACTGGACAAACCTGGAGGCAGATACCGCAGTCTATGCAGGTTGCAAAGTCAATCCAGTACCAGTCGTTGCCCTTTAGGTTTTTGGCTGGTCCCTCATGGATGCAAGCTACTGGGCAAGCATCCACGCAGTCGGCAACACCTTCACAGATATCGGTTACGATTGAATGAGGCATAGATTTTTTCAGACTTACTTGAATAGTATACAGGAACATTTTTCTCTAGATTACCAAAAAATGCCTCCACTTTTGGAATTTTGAAAAAAGAGAAATTCTAATTTTCGCTTAACTAGAGAAAGGCTACAAGCAGAAAATTTTCACAACTGCTCTGCAAATTCAACTTTATTTATCTATTATTTCCATATTTGAAAAGTAGCCTTTTAGATATCTATATAAGGTGCTACATGCTCTGCGGTTACTGGCTCAATTATTGGTGAACCTGTCGTTTTAATCCAGGCAATTTGCTGAATACAACGGCGACGAGCGTATTCACGGATTTCCAAAGGATCGCGACCTCCTAAATCTATTTCAACCCGCACTAGATGAACGGAATTCCTCAGTTTTTCTGCATAGGAAAAGGCGGCGGCGTAAGCTTGGGGTGTTTGCGGCACAACTAGCCAGTTGTTCGCTGGTATAGCTTGCGGTAACTGATTATTAGCCAGTAGAACTTGGTGTAGGTCTTCAATATTAAGCATAAATCCAATACCTGGGATCTTTACCCTTTGTGGATGATAAAGTTCCAATAGCTGATCGTAGCGACCCCCTCGCCCTAAAATCTGCGGCTGCATGTTAGTGTTACTGACAACTTCAAATACAATGCCAGTGTAGTAGTCAATAGTTTGGAGCAAACTGAGGTCTAGGATCAAGGGAAATTTGGCTGTGGATTTACTAGCTGATACTGAGTAGTACTCATCCAGCAATAAAATTAGGGATTTGAGATGGTTGAGTGCCTCTTTTTGAGGGAAATCTAGCTCTAAACTACCAACCTGCTGCAACACATCAGTTGGGCGTCCACGCAGATCAAGCATAATTCTGGCCCTTTCTTGGAGTTCAGGACTTAAGGGTAGTGTATCAATAGTAACGCGGTCAAGGTGAGCGATTGCCTGACGTACCTGATCCTGAATTGCCTCTGGAAAGGTTGAGAGGAGCGACCGTGCGATTCCTGCCTCCCCCAAGACCAAACACCAATCACTTAAGCCGAGTTGATTCAAACACTCTGCTAGGACTAGCAGAACTTCTGCATCAGCTAAAAAGCCACTACTGCCTAGCAATTCTATCCCTGACTGATAGAATTCCTGCTGTCGATTTAAGCTACTACCTTTGGTGCGGCTAAACACATTGGCATGGTAGTAGAGGCGCTGTGGATAAGTGCTTCCAGCCATCCGAGTCACAGCTGTCCGAGCAATCGAGGCTGTCAACTCTGGACGTAGCCCCAGTTCCTCTTGTGCATCTTGCAACTGAATGACTGCTGAACGTTGAATTGCTCCCCCAGCCATGAGTGTATCTAACCGTTCTAGAGTCGAGGTAATAATCCTGTGATAACCCCAACGGTCAAAGACCTGCTGCAAACGTTCTTCAATCCAGCATTTTTGAGCCACGTCTAGGGGCAACAAATCTCTTGCCCCAGCTGGCGGTTGATAAACCATTACTTGTTCTTCCGACCAAATAAACTACCGAATACACCACCAGTTGAGGACTTGGTTTGATGCGACTCAGACGAGGTAGCCGTCTTACCACCGATTTTCAGTCCCATTTGTTCGAGTTGCTTTTTCCCCGCCAGGGCAGTTTCGTCTTGAGGATTTAACTTTAGAGCACGTTCTAAGTATACCTTTGCCATGGGAACTTGATTTTGCTTCAAATAAACGACTCCCATTAAGCTATAGCAGCGACTATTGTTAGGCTCTATCTTGATAGCTTCCTGTAGCTCTACCCTAGCTTGAAACAGGTTATTCTCTGCTATGAACTTTTTGGTTCGTTGGAAGTGCTGAATCACAGGCGATTCTGGCTGCTGTAGAGGCGGTGTGTCAGCTACATTATCTTCGATCGGTTGATGTATGTAGTGCGACCGATTTCCTGTATCTGCTTTGCGCACCAAGTAAACCAAATTCAGTTCACTCAATTGAGCAATCAGTTTTATGGCATGCTCAAGCTCATCATACTGCGTTTCTGCCAGCTTATGTAGTGATGTTTTATACACACTGTCAATGTTATGAGTTTGGAATAGCTGCTGGGACAATTGGTTTCTCAGATCAATTGCGGTTGACTCCTGTACTAAACGCCCACCCATGCCTGATAGCAGTAGGATATACTCAGCGAGATCGTGAGATCGAGACAATTTTTCGTAAGCTGGATTAACGAGCTTTGATAACAGTTGACCCGCTAACTCTTTGTCCGCAAAGCATGAGAAGGAGCCACTGTCAGGGTGCAGGCGACGAGCAATTTTAAGATAGCGTCTGCGGATTTCCTTAGCATCTGCATCCACCGCAACCCCTAGAATAGCGTGGTAGTCGGTGAAATCAAACTTGAAAAGTCCGCCATCAACTTTGAAAGACATAGAGCCCTGTCAAACCCTGGATTCCTTCTAGTGTACTAGGCACGAAAGAAGTATGGAAAGTTTATTTCTCTCTCTATCTTGAGACGCTTGTCGAGACATCTCACATGTCTTAACTTGCATTCAAATCAGTTATCTCTCAAACATGGTAATGATTGCTACTACCCTGTCGTCCTCCTCCTCCTGTGCTTGTCGTTCTTCTCACTGCTTTACGAGACAGAGACATTGTTGATGCTTCCCAAATCGAAGGTTAACATCTTAATAGTTGACGATAATCAGTACAATCTACTGGCTTTATCTACAGTCCTGGAAAGCCTCGATCAGAATCTGGTGTTGGCATACTCAGGGGAAGAAGCCTTAAAATATTTGCTCTATCAGGACTTTGCGGTGATCCTGCTCGACATTCAGATGCCAGAGCTAAATGGATTGGAGACAGCGAGGCTCATTCGAGAACGTGAGCGTAATCGCCACATTCCCATTATTTTTCTCACCGCTTTCAGTAGCAGTGAGCAGATGGTATCCCAGGGTTATGCGTACGGGGCTGTGGACTACTTGGTGAAGCCAATTGCAGCAGAAATCTTGAAGTCAAAGGTAATGGTGTTCGTGGAGCTGTTTCAGAAGACAGTCCAATTGGAAGCTACTAATAAAGAACTTGAATCTTTTTCATACTCTGTTTCTCACGACCTGCGAGCGCCATTGCGCCATATCAGTGGATTTGTAGAACTGCTACAGCAACGGCTAGGAACCACAACAACCTTGGATAAAACCAGTCATCACTATCTCACAACTATTGCCCAAACAGCTAAGTATGCTGGAACACTAGTCGATGATTTGCTAGCCTTCTCTCGCATAGGGAGGACAGAGATGCGCCTCACAACAATTAACATGGAGCAACTCGTGCAAGAGATCCAGGGCGAACTTGAGTCAGAAACACATGGTCGTGAACTTTGCTGGCAAATCGAGAAATTACCTAATGTGCAGGGTGACCCTTCCATGTTGCGGCTGGTTCTCTACAACCTGATGGATAATGCTCTTAAGTACACAGGTCTACGACACCTAGCTAAGATTGAGATTGGCAGCACTAGTAATGAGCAGGAGTTTGTATTTTTTGTGCGCGATAACGGTGTCGGCTTCAATATGCGGTACGTTCATAAACTTTTTGGCATATTCCAACGCCTGCACGCTGCTGACCAATTTGAGGGAACTGGTATTGGGCTAGCCAATGTCCAGCGAATTATTGCGCGACATGGTGGTCGCACCTGGGCTGAGGGCGAGATCGACAACGGTGCCACCTTTTACTTTTCACTGCCCAAGATCCTTGAGTTGAGGGATTAATGGTTGAACTTAAGCAAATTTTGCCAGTTAAAGATAGTTGCCAGGACGTTGAATTAAGACAAGGGTGAGGAGCATGACCACTGCACGGTTAACCAAAGATACAGATAATCTAGACCCCCAACAGCTACTCAGAACGCTGGCAACGGTGAAAAGAGGAGACTTTTCAGTGCGTATGCCCATTGACCAAACTGGCATAGCCGGAAAGATTGCCGATACGCTCAACGAGATTATTGAGCTAAACGAAAGAATGGCGGCGGAGTTAGACCGGATCGGTGCTGTTGTTGGTAAAGAAGGTAAGGTAGCGCAACGCGCCACGCTTGCCAATGCTAGCGGTTCGTGGGCTAGCTGTATTGAATCGGTCAATACACTCATCACTGACTTGGTTCAGCCTACAGTGGAAACAACTCGTGTGATTCGGGCTGTAGCCTATGGCGATCTATCGAAAAGGATTGCGCCAGAAATAGAGGGTAGGCCCCTTAAAGGGGAATTCCTGCAAACCTCGCAGATCGTCAATACCATGGTGGACCAGCTCAGTTCGTTTGCTTCAGAAGTCACGCGGGTAGCTCGGGAAGTCGGCACGGAAGGCAAACTCGGTGCCCAAGCAGAAGTCAAAGGCGTCGCTGGCACATGGAAGGATTTGACTGATAACGTCAATTTAATGGCGGGTAACTTGACAGCTCAGGTGCGCAATATTGCCGAAGTGGCAACAGCGATCGCTAACGGTGACCTGTCGAAGAAAATCACGGTTGATGTTAGAGGCGAAATTCTGGAGTTGAAGAATACGGTCAACATTATGGTGGACCAACTTAACTCCTTTGCTTCAGAAGTCACACGGGTAGCGCGAGAAGTTGGCACGGAAGGCAAACTGGGTGTCCAAGCTGAAGTCAGGGGTGTGGCTGGCACCTGGAAAGATTTAACTGACAATGTCAACTCAATGGCGGGTAACTTGACAGCTCAGGTGCGCAATATTGCTGAAGTTACGACGGCAGTCGCAAATGGAGACTTGTCAAAGAAGATTACCGTCGATGTTAAAGGTGAAATCCTGGAGCTGAAGAATACGGTCAACATTATGGTGGACCAACTCAACTCCTTTGCCTCAGAAGTGACGCGAGTTGCTCGCGAGGTGGGGGCAGACGGGAAGTTAGGTGGTCAGGCAGAAGTCAAAGGCGTTGCTGGCACTTGGAAGGATTTGACCGACAGCGTTAATTTCATGGCTGGTAGCTTGACAGCTCAGGTGCGCAATATTGCTGAAGTCACGACGGCAGTGGCGAATGGAGACTTGTCGAAGAAGATTGCCGTCGATGTTAAAGGCGAAATTCTGGAGCTGAAAAACACGATCAATACTATGGTGGATCAGCTCAACTCCTTCGCTTCGGAAGTGACGCGGGTGGCGCGGGAGGTCGGCACGGAAGGCAAACTGGGGGCTCAAGCCGAAGTGAGAGGTGTGGCTGGTACCTGGAAGGATCTCACCGATTCGGTGAATATGATGGCAGGTAACCTGACTGGGCAGGTACGTAACATTGCCGAAGTGGCAACAGCGATCGCCAATGGTGATCTGTCGAAGAAAATTACTGTCGATGTTAAAGGCGAAATTTTAGAGCTAAAAAACACGCTGAATATCATGGTGGATCAGCTCAACTCCTTTGCTTCAGAAGTGACGCGGGTGGCACGAGAAGTGGGTTCGGAGGGTAAGTTGGGTGGGCAGGCAGATGTTCGAGGTGTGGCTGGCACCTGGAAGGATTTGACTGAGTCAGTCAACTTTATGGCTGGTAGCTTAACCGCTCAAGTCCGGAATATTGCCGCTGTTACGACAGCAGTAGCTAACGGCGACTTGTCCAAGAAAATTACTGTCGATGTCAAAGGTGAAATCCTGGAGCTGAAAAACACCGTCAACGTCATGGTGGATCAGCTCAACTCCTTTGCCTCAGAAGTGACGCGGGTGGCGCGAGAAGTGGGATCAGAAGGCAAGCTAGGCGTCCAGGCTGAAGTCCGAGGCGTGGCTGGCACCTGGAAGGATCTGACTGAGTCAGTCAACTTTATGGCTGGTAGCTTAACCGCTCAAGTCCGTAACATTGCCGAAGTCACGACAGCGGTAGCCAACGGCGATCTGTCTAAAAAGATTACTGTTGATGTCAAAGGCGAGATTCTGGAGCTGAAAAACACTGTCAACGTCATGGTGGATCAGCTCAACTCCTTTGCTTCGGAAGTGACGCGGGTGGCGCGAGAGGTTGGAACGGAAGGTAAGCTGGGTGTCCAGGCTTATGTTCGAGGGGTAGGGGGAACTTGGAAGGATTTGACCGATAACGTCAACTCGATGGCTGGTAACCTCACGGCTCAAGTCCGTAACATTGCCGAAGTCACAAAGGCTGTGGCTAACGGCGATCTCTCGAAGAAAATCACTGTTGATGTCAAAGGCGAGATTTTGGAACTGAAGGACACCATCAACGTCATGGTGGAACAGCTCAGCTCTTTTGCCTCAGAAGTGACGCGGGTGGCGCGAGAGGTCGGCACTGAAGGGAAGTTGGGTGGTCAGGCACAGGTCAAGGGTGTAGCTGGTACCTGGAAAGATTTGACCGATAATGTCAACTCAATGGCAAGTAACCTCACTGCTCAAGTACGAGGCATTGCTAGGGTAGTCACTTCCGTGGCAAACGGAGACTTGAAGCGAAAATTGATGCTCGAAGCTAAGGGAGAGATTCAAACCCTAGCCGATACAATTAACGAGATGATTGATACCCTGGCTACCTTTGCCGACCAAGTCACCACTGTTGCTCGTGAAGTGGGAATTGAAGGTAAGCTGGGTGGGCAGGCAAGGGTACCGGGAGCATCTGGCACTTGGAGAGATCTGACAGATAATGTCAACGAACTTGCTGCCACGCTCACCACTCAATTACGTGCTATTGCTGAAGTTGCGATCGCTGTGACAAATGGCGACTTGACACGCTCGATTGCTGTTGAAGCCCAAGGCGAAGTGGCAGTCCTCAAGGACAACATCAACCAGATGATCGCCAATCTCCGGGAAACAACTCAGAAAAACACCGAGCAGGACTGGTTAAAAACCAACCTGGCTAAGTTTACCCGCCTGCTTCAGGGTCAGCGAAATCTTGAGGCTGTTTCCCGACTGATCTTGTCTGAGTTGGCACCATTGGTATCTGCCCAACAAGGCGTTTTTTACCTAATGGACCAAAGTGAAGGTCATGAGCCAGTCCTGAAGCTTCTCAGCACCTATGCCTACCGAGAGCGTAAGCATCTGGCTAATCGGTTCCATTTAGGTGAAGGATTAGTGGGGCAATGTGCCATAGAAAAGGAACGAATTCTGCTGACGGAAGTGCCCAATGACCATATAAAAATCAGAACTGGGCTAGGAGAATCTACCCCGCTCAACGCTGTTGTCTTACCCGTACTATTTGAGGGACAGGTGACGGCAGTGATTGAATTAGCTTCGTTCCGACGCTTTAGCGAGATCCATCTATCATTCTTTGACCAATTGACTGAGAGTATTGCTATTGTTCTAAACACAATTGCCGCCAGCATGCGCACTGAGGAGTTGCTCAAGCAGTCGCAGTCTTTAGCAGAAGAACTACAAACGCAGCAAGCAGAGCTAAGAGAGACGAACAAACGATTGGAGCGGCAAGCCCAATCCCTTAAAGCATCTGAAGACCTGCTCAAGCAGCAACAGGAACAGTTGCAGCAGACTAACGAAGAACTAGAACAACGGTCAGATTTATTAGCCCTGCAAAATCGCGAAGTTGAGCGCCAGAATCAAGAGATTGAACAGGCAAGGCAAGCTTTGGCAGAGAGGGCGGAGCAGTTAGCACTGAGTTCACGCTATAAGTCAGAGTTTCTTGCCAACATGTCTCATGAATTGCGAACGCCGCTCAATAGCATGTTGCTTCTATCTAGACTGCTTGCTGACAACGTTGAGGGCAACTTGACGGCGAAACAAGTTGAATACAGCCGTACGATTCATGGCGCTGGCAGCGATTTGCTAGGACTTATTAATGACATCCTCGATCTGTCCAAGATTGAATCTGGCGTCATGTCTTTGGACATCAACCAGATACTGTTCGCCGAACTTGCCGATCAGATAGAACGCAACTTCCGGCAAGTCGCGCATGATAAAGAGCTCAACTTTAACATCTCAATTGACGAGCGACTGCCAAGGGTAATCTATACCGATTCAAAACGCTTACAGCAAGTACTCAAGAATTTGCTCTCCAACGCCTTCAAATTTACAGAGTCGGGGGAAGTTCGCTTGGAGCTTAGTGTGGCAAGTGCTGGATGGAGCCCTGACCAAGAACAGTTAAATTGTGCTAATGCAGTTGTGGCTTTTGCGGTTATCGATACGGGTATTGGTATTGCGGCAGACAAGCAAAAGATTGTTTTCGAAGCTTTTCATCAGGCTGATGGCACCACGAGTCGGAAATATGGCGGCACAGGCTTGGGCTTGTCAATCAGCCGGGAAATTGCCCGACTCCTGGGCGGCGAAATTCGACTGGTCAGTTGCCCTGGTCAAGGGAGTACTTTCACGCTCTACCTGCCACTATCGGAAGTGAGGGGGGAGGAGTTAGAAGACCGAAAGCAGCAGCATCGCCTTAACTCCTCATCTCCAAACTCATCACTCCTGACTCCTCACA
>Ga0213881_10001109_pt1 | contig 13626 bp, 12 predicted proteins | sample BarmaccoBMER_R08_FD_160104 | JGI IMG/M metagenome (GOLD analysis project Ga0213881, IMG submission 160104) | Barbacenia macrantha exposed rock microbial communities from rupestrian grasslands, the National Park of Serra do Cipo, Brazil - ER_R08 ... | reverse complement strand
TTTGATCGGTTTCAGCAGGTGGATGTTTCGGATGCGCGGCAGAAAGGGGGAACAGGTTTGGGCTTGGCAATTTGTCAAAGTATTGTGCAGCAACATGGGGGTAGTATTTGGGTGGAGAGTACGATGGGCCAAGGGAGTACCTTCTATTTCACCTTGCCTGTACCTCCAGAGGGTTTAACACGACTAAACTCCCAAGATGAATTTGCTGGATGAGACACTTTCAAGGTGAAATAGCAGCTCTATGTGCTGCCTTTTTGTGGGCTGTATCGTCAATTATCTACACTCGCTTGGGGCAAAGTATCCCACCTCTAGAACTGAACTTGCTCAAAGGAGCGATAGCCATTCCGTTGCTGCTCCTCACCCTTTTTCTAAATCACACTCTCCTGCTAGCTATCAATCCTACTGCTGTCTGCCTACTGCTACTGAGTGGTGTTATGGGGATCGGGGTCGGCGATACAGCCTTTTTTGTCACCTTAAATTGCCTAGGGGCACGTCGGGCTTTATTAATGGAAACCTTGGCACCACCAATTGCGGCAATCTTAGCGCTGATTTTTCTTCAAGAACAGCTAAGTGCTGGTGCTTGGTGCGGTATTTTTCTGACTATTTTGGGAGTTGCTGGAGTTATAACCGAACGAGTACCTGGTGGAAGTGATGCTAGTGCCGACTGGGTACGAGGTATTAGCTTTGGACTTGTGGCAGCAATGGCACTGGCGACTGGGGCTGTTCTCTCGCACAAGGTACTCGCAACTACCAGCATTGACCCTTTGTGGGCAGCACTATTGCGGCTCAGTGCAGGTGTGCTAGTGTTACTGCCGTGGAAATGGCTGAGACAGCGGCAGTATGGCCCTCAGCTTAAAGCTCTACGATCAGGGAAGGTGATCGGAGGGATTTTTGTTGCAGCTTTTGCCGGGACTTATCTGGGAATTTGGCTACAGCAAATGGCGCTTAAATTTACTGCTGCTGGAATCACTCTGACGCTGACGAACACTAGTCCTCTGTTCGTGCTACCAATTGCCGCCTGCCTGGGTGAGCGAGTTAGTCTCCGAGCCATCGTTGGTGTTCTGATAGCGATTATCGGGATTGGACTGCTGTTTAGCCTACGTTAGCTTAAAAGTCCCCCGATGCGCAGAGGCAATTGGCGAGTAAGCAGGCTATCACAAGAGAGCTGTTAATCTTGGTCTGGAATCTCGACAAGCTGACCCGCCAGCGAGTGAGTGCAGTCAGTAAGAAACTGGAGCTTGCCATCTCTAACGTAAAGGTGGCATACTCTGAACCTTTTGTTCGCTTGTTCAATTATTGTTAGAAGACTGGGGTAGAATGCCGGTTTCTCCATGTCTCCATTAAAATCCCAAGTTGCGCCGCTTCGAACTTTGCTAGGGCGGATGTAGAGGGCGTGATTTTCATTGCAGCCAGGGCAGTAAAACATATAGCCGACGACCACGGCGTCTTCTTCGATGGGGATTAGTTTGGTCATAATTCAACTACTACAAAACAAACACATTAGTGCCCAAGAGCCAATAATCTTCGCCGCTCATCCAAGGTAGTTAACATTTAGACATAATATACGCTCTCAGTATAGCGATGAGACTTCTACAAAGGTACACTTAATTTTTAGGGAGTGATCGCCAAGTACTTACATTGCTGCTGTAATGGGCATTAAGGTTATGGCATTAGTTCGTTGGCAACCATTCCGGGAAATTGAAAGTCTGCAATCGGCGATGAACCGCATAGCAAGCCCGTCCTGCACAAAGGGGCTAAATGATTTGCATTATCGCGGCTCGGAAAGTAACGCGTAAGAAAGGTGAAAATTAGGAAAGTTAAAATCCTAACTTGACCATTGGGTAACGCTTGGTTCCTTAAACAGGGAGTCTATAAAAGCAGCAATTTCTGCAAAAGCAGGTTTAGCACCGTGACAAAAGCCTGGGAAGCTCAGAAAGCCGTGAATCATACCCATGTAGTCGGTGAATTGCACTTGATTCCCTGCTAATCGCAATCGTTCTGCGTAGGCTTGTCCCTCATCGTGTAATGGATCGTACTGCCCGGTGATGATTAGGGCAGGCGGTAATTGAGTAAGGTTTGTCGCTAAGAGCGGTGAAAAGTAAGGGTGGTAGATGTCATTCGGCGTGCGAGCATAATCCTGCACAAACCGTTTCAGTTGCGCTTTGGTTAAATACGGTCCATTCGCATATTGCTTAACTGAGGGCTGACTGAGCGTGCCATCAGTAATCGGATATAGCAAAACTTGTCCTCGAATGTTGGGCTTCTGTGCATCTTTTGCCATTAAGCACAGGGCTGCTGCCAAATTGCCACCTGCACTGTCGCCAATCACTATCAGGGAGTTGGCATCAACACCTAAAGATGCAGCCTGCTGGACAACCCACTGTAGAGTGTCGTACCCATCCTCTAAAGCGATCGCAAACGGATATCGCGGTGCAAGTCGATACCCCACGGCAATCACTGCCACCCCACTCTGATGTGCCAGTCGTCTGCACATGGCATCATGGGTTTGAAAATTGCCGCCAATCCAACCGCCGCCATGAAAAAAGACAATGACTCCTAATGCCGATTGTTGCCTTGGGTAGTAGAGCTTCAACGGAATATCGCCATGTCGCCCTGCAGTAACAACATCTGTAATCTTCTGCATTGGCAATGATTGACCCAGCATGATACGAGCAACAATTGGAGAAATTGGAGTTTGAGACTGCTGCTCGATTTCTTGAAGAGTCATTTCATTGGCAGGCTTGCTGCTCCAACGCAACAGCCACGTTAAGAGACGGACTTTCCCATCTAATTGAACTGGGTGAAGCATCTGGGATTTTTGCTGTTAGAGCAGTCCATTTTATAGTCGAGCGCTAATGCTTTACCAAAAACCTACCGGGCAGCATCGCGATCACTGACCCACTTTTACCAGATTTCAACCTGACAGTACAGCAAGTTTTTCAAAAAAACAACGAAATCGCGGGTGTCCCCACCCTCAGTGAAGCGGGGTGGGGAGGGATAGCGCGGCGATTGGAGCAATAGCGGAGATTGCCAATAGAACTTTCGGGTTAGGCAGTCGTTTAATATAGTCCACGAGCAACTCAGATACAGTTACGTTGCGCTCTTTGGCAACCCTTGTCACTTTATCTTTGAGTTCTGGTGAGATTCTAATATAGAGCCTTTCTGTTCTTGGCATGTGCGTACTTTTGGTTGTACTATATCAACCATGATAGTAACACGCCGAGTCACTTTTAGGTTGTATCCGTCCAAAGCCCAAGCGGTCAAAATGCTTGAGACGCGGAGACTTCATGCCTACCTGTATAATGCCTGCGTGGAGCATCGCTCATACGAGTTACCAGAAGTTTGGAAAGGCTGTCGATTACTTGACTCAGCAAGCAGCAATAGTGCCATTCAAGGATTGCTGGACTGACTATAAATCTCTCAATCATGGTTCGCTACAAGCGACAGTGAAGCGAGTAGATTTTGCTTTCCAGCGTTTCTTTAAAGGAATTGGAGGATATCCAAAGTTCCAGTCAATACGCAAGTATTCTGGGTGGACTTATCCTGATGCTCGTCAAGGTTTCAAGGTTCACAGTAATGGCGATAATGGTCATCTGGAACTGAGAGACTTAGGCTTTCAGATTCAGATGAGGGGTAAAGCTAGGACTTGGGGAACACCAACAACTTGCACTATTGTCTACCGCAATAATCAATGGTTTGCCTCGATCACCGTTAACTGCGCACCAGTTAGACAGACTGACACAGGTGCAGTAGGAATTGACTTTGGCACTCTTACTGCTGTTGCCATGAGCAATGGTAGTAAGATAGAAAATCCTAGATTTCTTGCTACAGCTCAAGCTAAAGTTAAACAGGTTTCTAAACAGAAAAGACGAAAGCAAGCACCTAATTTCAAGAAAAAGATAAAAGCCTCCAAACGTTGGAAAAAGGCATCTAGAAAGGTCGCTAAACTTCAGCAAAAGAGCGCAAATCAGCGTAGGGATTGGGCGCATAAGGTAGCTGCACAGATTGTTAGCAGTAATAGCATGGTTGCTACTGAGAAATTAAATATTAAAGGGATGACCCGCAAAGCTAAGAAAGGAAGCAAACGCAAACATCAAAAAACTGGACTCAATCGTTCCATCTTGGATACAGGATGGGGGATGCTGAGAGGCATGATTGAGTATAAGTTGGTTGAATGTGATGGTGTGTTTGTTGAGGTGCCAACTTCATTGGTGAAACCTTCTCAAACTTGCCACTGATGCCGTAAGGCGTTGATAAATAACTTCATGAAAGTGAATTGGTGTTAAGCCAATTTCTTACCCATTTCCGAAAAGCCTGACGAAGAGCAATTCTGCCACCCGATTGGTAACTTTGCACAAAGTTGGGCAACATTTTTACTGGGAAGTTTGGGAAGGCGAGACTTGATTCTGTTTCTTCATAGTAATCATCTTGCAATTGATAGATCCGTAATTGATTTTGATTCACCCGCCAGACTTCAGGCACTCCTAGCCGTGCATAGATAGTTAATCGATCAAGTGACCGACTGGTGATATCAATTTCTAATACTAGGTCAGGTGGAGGATCTCGCTGCAAGTCTATGTCAATTTTGCCCCGAACAGCAGCAAAATTGTGGATATAGAAGCACTCATCCGGTTCAGCACCAGCCATCTTTTGTTGTCTTCTCCAAGTGGTTGAGCCAAAGCCTTCAAACTCAATATTGAGTTCCTCCAGCAAGTCTTCAATCAAACTTCCAATCCGACGTTTAAGATATTCGTGTTCGGGCAGGGGAACCATGATTTCCAGAACTTCATCGCAAAAGGCAATTCTTGAGGAGCGACCAACATCTCGCTCCCCTTGAGCGGTAAGGATTATTTCGTATCTCTCCCAAGTGACATCTTGCAACAAAATGTATTGCCCTATGGGGATGAGGAGTTGTTGCAAGTCAAATGTGATATTGCTCATGCCATTTGGGCACCTACCCCCGTTCTACTCTCCCATTCTATTTCCAGTTTGCTTGCTGGAGCCAGAATAGTTTCTGTTTGATTTTTACCCAACGTGGAGCCCCTACTATGACACTGGACATGAGGACACTATCCTCATATCATCACACCTTCAATCTCCGCCTCAGATAATTCATATAATTCCCGCAACTTATCCAACTTCTCAGTATCCGGTTGCCAGAATCCGCGCCCATTCGCCTCTAACATTCTGCCCACAATATTGCGAAATGCCTCTGGATTCGAGGCTCTTAGTTTTTCCGCCATTTCTGCATCGAAGGCATAAGTAGCAGCTGCCTGGTCATAAACCCACGAGTCAGTAAAGTCTACAGTACCGCTCCAACCAATCAGTGCTGTGAGTCGTTGGGAGATTTCAAAAGCTCCCCCAGAACCTTGATTTACCATCGCCTCTGCCCACTTAGGATTGAGTAACTTAGTTCGATACTCCATTCGCAGCAAGTCTTCTAGGTTACGAGGCGTTGCGTCTTTCGAGAAACTCTCTACAAAGCTAGCATTCACCTTTCTGCCGCGTTGCTTTTCAGCAGCTCGCTTTAATCCCCCTGTGTTGGCGTAGTATTCCTGGATATCAGTAAGCCCGTATTCTACAGAGTCAATCTCCTGAACGATGTGATCGCTCGTCTGCAATAGCTGAGTTAAAACTTCTGGACGTGCTTGACCCTTATCTTGTCTGCCATAGCTGAAGACATTACGCTCGCGCCATGTCTGCCCCAGTTCATCTCCTGACTCCCAGTTAGATGTCACAACTCGATCGTTAACTAGTGAGCCGAAATCACCAGCCGGGTTGGAAAACAATCGAGCGGCTGGGTTGTCTACACCCTGTGCTTTTAGAGCTAGAGCATGTTTGCGAATAAAATTCTGGTCTTCGGGTTCATCAACCGCTGCCGCTCGTTGAAACAAATCATCAAGCAGTTCAATGATGTTGACAAAGCTATCTCGAAAGATGCCAGAGAGATTTCCTAGCACATCGATCCGGGGATGATTCAACTCAGATAACTGTCTTAGTTCATAGCGGACGATTCGACCAGTACCTTCCTTCAGAGGTTCTGCTCCCACTAGTTCCAAGAGAATACCCAGGGATTCACCACGAGTTTTGATGGCATCCAATCCCCACAGCATAACGGCAACAGTTTCAGGATATTGCCCATGCTCTTTCAAATGTTGAGTGAGGAGGGAAATAGCGATCACTCGTCCTCGCTCGTAAGCACCTGGAGAAGGCATCCGATAGGGGTCCAAGGCGTGCATGTTCCGACCTGTGGGTAGCACACCCGGACCATCTCGCAATAAATCGCCACCTGGAGCTGGGAGTATATATTCACCATTGATACCGCGCAGCAGGTTCGTTAACTCATCCCCGGTTTGCATTAATAATTTGCAGATCTGCTCTGCCTCTTCGATTTTGGTCTTAGCGTTTGCGTCTATTCCAGAGCGACTGGATAAGCCGATTTTGGATTCAATTTTTGTGTTGGCTACTGATAGCTGATTGCTAACAACTTCGCTAATCACGTCCTCTGGTAATTCTTCTCCAAAGTAAGCCCGAAGATAACTCGTTAACTCTTCTGAATCAGGTGGTTCGCCTAGTGTGTGCAATCCAGCAGAGAATAGGCGATTCTCCAGCACTTGAAGATATTCATATACCTGCACCAAATACCGATTGAACGCTTGAGGACTAAACATCTGAGCATTCTCAGGAGAGAAGGCAATCCCCAATCGTTGGGCATCCTCAAACGGACAATCTACATTCACTCCAGTATCCACAATCTGTTTACAGATGGCTGCTTTGAGCTGATAGTTCTGATCTGGATCTTCCCGATATTCAGATATTAAGTCGCGCAGTCCTACCAACTCTTTATACAATCCAGCGCGACCGTATGGCGGCACGTTATGAGATATGAGAACACCATAGCCTCGCCGCTTTGCCAGGATTGACTCAGAGGGATTATTAGCTGCGTATATATAGATATTGGGCAAATTTCCCAGCAGAATGTCAGGCCAAGAATAGCCTGTATTGCCTAAAGGAGAACCAGGCAACCATTCAACTGTGCCATGCATCCCAAAATGAATTACCACATCAGCTTGAAATCCATGTTGCAGCCATTGATAAAAAGCAGCGTATTGGGGATGGGGTGTTAAGTCACGCTCAAACATGAGTCGCATGGGATCGCCTGGTATCCCTAGAGGCGGCTGTACCCCAATCCATACATTGCCCAACTGGACGCCACCAAGGGCGAATTCATCCCCATAAGTTTTAATGCCACTGCCAGTAAGAGATTTCCACTGTTTCTCAATTCGAGATGTGTTTAAATAGCCGAGCCATTTTTCTAAGGTTTGGGCGTTGAGGGTGGTAGCTCTACCCTCATCTGCCTCTTTGATATGGCAAATTAATTCCTCTCCATCTTCTGGTAATTCACCAACGGTATATCCTTGAGCTTTGAGTGCCTGTAGCAACTTGAGAAGCGATCGCGGCACATTTAGCAAGGCGGCTGTTCCCGTAGCCCCATAACCAGGAGGAAAACCGTAAAGGACAATTGCTACATGTCGCTCTTGAAGTGGCTTCTGCCGCAGAGCAATCCAGTATTTCAGCCGTTCAATCAGACGCTGTACCCGTTCTGGTATTAAATAGATCTTTTCTCCTACTAAACCGCCCAGCGGTACAGGGTCAATTGCTCCATCCAGTTCTGGTAATGCGTACAATACTACACTTTGCAATCCTCCAATCCCTTGACGAGTCCAGGAATGAATATCTTGAATGAGTAGTGGTGCCGCCACAATGTAAGGTACATTCTTAGCGCCAAGGATGCGTTTGGCAACGTCCACCTGCCGCCCTGCTTCCATCGACCCAGCAGGACCTCCTACTAAAGGGAAGCCAATAGTGGAGACGATTGCATCTACCTGACTTGCCTCACTAGATAGGGAGGGAATCTCAACTACACCTAGCTGCCTCTGGGTAGCTTCATAGGCTGTAGTCATCCAATCCCGCACCGCCACATGGCCTTCAACTCCATTGATAAAAATAGGTAAGGGAACTAAACCCGCCTGCTCAAAGTAGCGAATCAGTTGGTGAATGTATGGCTGCCGGGTAATAACATGCTTACGATAAAGCAAAATGCTCACGACTGGTAATTGAGAGCATTCCCCCTGACTCCTTGTCCCTGACGTAAAGAGCGAGCTTCCCTCTAAGACAGCAGTCGGCTTTTGACTTCGGTACCACTCTAAGTACTGCCGGGGTGAATCAAAAAATCCTTGATAGTTGGGATGTACTAGACCCATATTTGGGGTTTCCACTAGTGAGGGAATTTCACCCACCTTTAACCCCAAATACTGTTCTGCCAATATCCAGAACAGGGCAGCAACATTATCTGATCCGCCAGCATTCCAGTAGCCATAGACAATAAGCCAGTTGCGTAGGTCTTGTACCTTCTGCACAGGCACGAATTTCAATAATTTTGGTCCAATTTTTAAAAAGCTCAAATACCCAGCTAGTCGGTCTTCTTCTCGCCCTTGGCTGAATTTGTCAAGAATAAATTTAATTGGCTTAGGCATGCCCTTGGGCCGATCGCCAATGGCAAAGACACCAAGCTGGGTTAGGGTCATCAGTTCTAGGGCTGACTCAAACACAAGGCGAATTGGGATGTGTTGCAAACGATCACGCAGCCACAAAACTTGGTCGTAATCAAAGAGCAAACTGCCAAAAAAGACCTGGGCGTCTTGCAGTGCTACTTCTATCTCACCTGGACGAGTGGTGAGGTCGCGATCGCTAAACACCCGAATGTCTAACTCAGGGCAGCGTTCTACTGCCAGTTGAGCTGCCTGACGGTATAGGTCGGCATTAAATGATTCAAACCCAGCAATTAAAACAATGCGTTTCATGCCCCAAGCCCAAAAGTCCTTCTCCTCTCGATTTTAGAGTTTTGTGACAGCGGGTATCGCCTAGGATTTTAGTTGGAGCAATCGTCAGCACCCTACTTTACTTAGGAACTTTATAGCCTGCTTTTTGGGCTGCTGCTACATCAGGAAAGCACTTTTCTGGCTTAGTTTTGGTATAATTTGGAGACTTTGTAGTAACGGCAATTTTTCCCAGTCTTTTACTATTGACAGCCTTGATTGGATTGCCGCTTGGACAGGTTGTTCCTTGAGGTGCAACACCTTGTGTTTGTGCAGTTGGGGATGCGGATGAGCTAGGTGAGGTTGTTGCTGTCTCTGAGGGCGAAGTCGTACTAGCGCTAGGTGAACTCTCAGTATTACTACCGCTTGGGTTGTTAGCGTTATTACCGCCACCGCAACTAGAAAGGATAATAATTACTGAAAGCGACACAGCAGTAGCCGCTATACGAGAAGCAATCGCAGTTTTCATTGGCTTAAGCATCAAGTTTGGGGATGAAAATGTCCTAGTTGTGTTGTCCAAGAACTTTTAAATATTAATAATACGAATGGTGCCTTATTTATGTATAGAATTGTGAAAGATTTATATACACTTTCTACCTAGCTCTAGACATGCGTTGCACGGGGGCACAGTGCCTCGTCTGAAGACTGGTCCTTAGCACAAGGGGGTTTGTGATGCAAGATTTCCTCCAAACGGAACCCCATACCGATGAAGCAAGCTTTTCAGCTCACATGTGACCGGAAAGATCTCCTGATTCCAGTCACCTAGGTTTGTTCTCAAAAAGTGTCGTCATGCTTGCCCCAGTATACTAGAATTATGATGTTGGTAGTTCTATTATTAGTCTAGTTACCAGTCTTTTAGTCATCGCATTTAGGGTTTAGTTCCTATGGTTGCCTCAATTAGTGTCTTTGAAGATGAAATAGGAGAGTTCATCTTCGCATTATTTGACGCTAATATTCAACAATTTAGCAATCAAAAAAAAATCCAAATAAGAGTTTGCCCACCTTTAAAAAGGGTAGTGAAGAAGGAACTTCAAAAAATTTTTTAGAAGCTAGAAAAATTTTGCTTCAAAGTATTGATCCTGAAACAAAAGCTATTAAAGACCTTCAAGGATTAGCTAGAGCCTTTGATTTTGCAGATCAATATGTTAACGATAATTGGGACTTACTGCCAGCGAAAACCAAAGTAGAATTAACTAAAGGTAGTAAAGCTGTGCTAGATATTTTACCAAACTATGATGGTTGTTTAGATATATCGAAGGTTTCTCCTGCTATCTATGAAGCATTCAAGAGAAGACTACGGCATAATCTTAAAAGACTATTGTTATCTTTTCGTACAGTCAGCAAGAATAAGTCCCTCTCTTTAATACTGCTTAAAAGTATTCATAAGTTTGCGAGTTCGGTTCAAAAACTTAATGAGGATGCGCTGCTAGACCAGGTATTTTTTACAGTTGATGCTGGTACGTTCGCCAAGTTTCAAGCACTTCTAGACGAGCCCTTACCACCGACCGACAAGCTGCGCCGATTGCTCAAGAAGAAAGCCCCTTGGGAAAAAAGTGACCATGTTCTTGTCAAAACTCCAGAACCGCTAGAATAAAGCATGAGTCCTTGCTGCTCAAATTTAACCCTGATCATGAGATCGCCAACATCCGTTCAATTCCAAGATGCTTTTGATGTCATAGTAGTGGGTGCGGGTCATGCTGGTTGTGAGGCTGCCCTAGCTACCGCGCGGCTGGGTTGTCGCACTCTGCTTTTGACCCTCAACCTAGACAAAATCGCTTGGCAACCCTGTAACCCAGCTGTGGGTGGTCCAGCTAAATCCCAGTTAACGCATGAAGTGGATGCATTGGGTGGGGAAATTGGCAAGATGGCGGATCGCACCTATCTGCAAAAGCGAGTACTGAATTCCTCTCGTGGACCTGCTGTCTGGGCGTTGCGAGCGCAGACTGATAAGCGGGAGTATGCTGCAGTCATGAAGGGGATTGTCGAGAACCAGGAAAATCTGGCAATCCGCGAAAGTATGGTGACAGATTTAGTACTGGGTGCCAACGATGAAGTGATCGGGGTTGAAACTTACTTCGGTGTTGGGTTCCAAGCTCCAGCTGTGGTGCTGACAACGGGAACATTTCTGGGTGGGCGCATTTGGGTGGGAAACAAATCTATGGCAGCGGGTAGGGCAGGAGAATTTGCTGCTGAAGGACTGACAGAAACTCTCAATCAATTAGGCTTTGAAACGGGACGGCTAAAGACAGGGACACCAGCAAGGGTGGATAAGCGATCGCTCGACTATAGTCAGTTGGAACCTCAACCTGGCGATGCTGAGTTGCGCTGGTTCAGTTTTGATCCTGATGTCTGGGTAGAAAGAGAGCAGATGAATTGCTATCTTACCCGCACTACAGAGGCAACGCATCGACTAATTCGGGAGAATTTGCACCTGTCGCCAGTCTATGGTGGCTGGGTAGATGCTAAAGGACCGCGCTACTGTCCCAGCATTGAAGATAAGATTGTGCGCTTTGTCGATAAGGAAAGCCATCAAATATTTATTGAGCCGGAAGGTCGAGATATTCCAGAACTCTATATCCAGGGATTTTCGACTGGGTTACCCGAAGCTATTCAACTGCAACTCTTGCGATCGCTCCCAGGGATGGAAAACTGCGTGATGCTTCGCCCAGCCTACGCTGTGGAGTATGACTACCTCCCTGCGACTCAGTGCTACCCCACTTTGATGACTAAGCGGATTGAGGGGCTGTTCTGTGCTGGGCAAATCAATGGCACGACTGGCTACGAAGAAGCTGCTGCTCAAGGCATTGTTGCCGGAATTAACGCTGCTCGTTATGTCCGTCATCAGGAGATGCTAATTTTCCCCCGCGAGCAAAGCTACATCGGGACGCTGATTGACGATCTATGTACTAAAGACTTGCGAGAGCCATACAGGATGCTCACCAGCCGCTCTGAGTATCGGTTGTTGCTGCGCTCAGATAATGCTGATCAGCGCCTGACACCTTTGGGACGGCAGATAGGCTTGATTGATGACCGTCGGTACTCAATCTTTACACGTAAACAGGCAAACATTGTCGCAGAAAAAGAACGACTTCATACAGTTAGAGTCAAAGAACACGGGTCCGTCGGACAAGCGATCGCTTCTGCCACCCAGCAAGCCATTAAAGGCTCAATTACCCTAGCCGATCTGCTGCGGCGACCGGGGTTTCACTACATCGATCTAGAGCGTTATGGACTCTCGCAACCCGCTCTCGATGCAACAGAAAAAGCAGGGGTCGAAATTGATATTAAATATTCTGGCTATCTTCAACGGCAGCAAAATCAGATCGACCAGATTGCTCGTCAAGCTAACCGCAAACTGCCTCCAGATCTAGACTACTCAGTGATAGATACCTTATCAAAAGAGGCACGAGAGAAACTTGCTAAGGTCAGACCTTTAACTATTGGTCAGGCGGCTCGAATCGGTGGGGTGAATCCAGCGGATGTCAATGCCTTATTGGTTTATCTGGAGTTACGTTTACGTGCCTCTACCCCAAAGGAATCACCTCTTCTCGCATAGACGCTCAGGCTAAAAAACCGCTAATGTGAAGATTGCATAACTTAGCTATGGGGTCCTTGCTGTGGGCTTATTCGACGACTTGAGCCGTTTTTTGGAAAACCGTTTAGAAGAATTTTTACGCAATAATCCTCATCTAGAGTTAGAAGCTCTCTTAGAGCAGTTGCGTGAGCAAGAGGAAGACACTCTAAAGTTAATTGCTGATCTGCAATTGCAAGAAAAGCAGGCAGAGGAAGAAATCCTTGCGACTGCTCAAGAAATCCAGCGCTGGCATATCAGAATTGAAAAGGCAAAGGCGGCAGGGAGACTTGATTTAGCTCAACCAGCACAAGAGCGAGAAGCAGCGCTGCTGCGTGAAGGGAATCAGCGCTGGGGACATATGCAAGGGCTGAGAGAACGGATTGCACAAGCCAAGGAACTTCTGCACCGTGTCCAACAGCGTCGACAGGAAGTCAAAGCCAAAGCAACCCAGGCACAAGCGGCTCGCACCAGCTATCGAGCTGAACAGCGATTGGAGACGGCTGGCTGGAATCGAGCTGGCACTTCTCAGCAGCCAGATGTGTTAGAAGAAACATTTTGCCGCTGGGAAACCCAGGATGAGCTAGATAGGCTGAAGCGCAATATGAACAAATGAAAAAGCGCTCCTATTAATAAGGAGCGCTAAGATTTAGCTACAGTTCAGGCACTTAGGCAACTGAATACTGAGTGAGAACTTCTTAGCTGTGAATGGCAGGAGCAGATAGAGTAATCGGCATAACTTCACCCGCAGCGAGATCGAGTGGGAAGTTGTGCGCGTTGCGCTCGTGCATCACTTCCATTCCTAGATTGGCGCGGTTAAGTACGTCTGCCCAGGTGCTAATTACGCGCCCTTGAGAGTCAATGACAGACTGGTTGAAGTTGAATCCGTTCAGGTTGAATGCCATGGTGCTAATGCCCAAGGCTGTGAACCAAATTCCCACTACTGGCCAAGCTGCTAGGAAGAAGTGTAAGGTACGGCTGTTTGCGTAGGTTCCCAAGATTACCTCGTTTGTCCGTCCAACTAAGCGACCGAAATAACCGTGCGCGGCTACGATGTTGTAGGTCTCTTCCTCTTGCCCAAACTTGTATCCGTAGTTCTGGCTCTCGCTCTCTGTGGTCTCGCGAACCAATGAGGAGGTGACCAATGAACCGTGCATGGCACTGAATAGCGCTCCG
>Ga0213881_10001108_pt1 | contig 13626 bp, 13 predicted proteins | sample BarmaccoBMER_R08_FD_160104 | JGI IMG/M metagenome (GOLD analysis project Ga0213881, IMG submission 160104) | Barbacenia macrantha exposed rock microbial communities from rupestrian grasslands, the National Park of Serra do Cipo, Brazil - ER_R08 ... | reverse complement strand
CGCAGCGGCAGCACCGGCTCGGCGGCGTATCGTGCGCTCAGCCACCAGGCGCCGATCAGCACGACGGCCCCGGCGAACAGCCCGATGATGACCGGGGATCCCCACGGATAGGTGGTACCGCCCCATGACGTGGCCAGCACCACGCAGGTCGCGAAGCCGGCCAGCAGGGTCGCGCCCAGGTAGTCGATCTTGTGCTGCTGTCTGGCGGAAACGGCGGGCAGCACCGCCGTCACCACTACCAGCGCCACCGCGCCGAGGGGCAGGTTGATGTAGAAGACCCAGCGCCAGGACAGGTTGTCGACGAAGAACCCGCCGAGCAGCGGTCCGATGACGCTCGCCACGCCGAACACCGCGCCGAACGCGCCCTGGTACTTCCCGCGTTCGCGCGGCGGGACGATATCGCCGACGATCGCCTGGGCCAGCACCATCAGGCCCCCGCCGCCGGCGCCCTGCACCGCGCGGAACGCGATCAGCTCGCTCATACTGCGGGACAGCCCGGACAGCGCCGATCCGATCAGGAAGATGACGATCGCCCCGATGAACAGGTATTTACGGCCGTACTGATCGCCGAGCTTGCCCCAGACCTGGGTCGTCGCCGTGGTGGCGAGCATGTAGGCGGTCACTACCCAGGACAGGTGGGATACGCCGCCCAGGTCGCTGACGATGGTGGGCAGCGCGGTGGCCACGATCGTCTGATCCAGCGCCGCGAGCAGCATCGCCAGCATGAGCGCCGCGTAAATGACGAGCACCTCGCGCTGATGTGCGGGCTCGCTACCGGGTTGTGGCGGGCGCTGCTCCAGGTCGATCTGCGTAACCACGCCTGGCGTAATACCCAGCCGCCGCCATGGTAAGCCCGGGCAACTCTACGCTCAGTAGTCGTGTGTGCCGCATATGAGAAAAGCGTTTCCGGTCGCCACCTCATCGTGGCGCCCGGAAACGCTCTACCGGCTAAACCGATGGCTCAGCTGCTCTTGATGTAGGAAGCGGACATCGGGATCAGCTTCCACTCAGAACTCGGGTGCACCAGGACGGTCGACTTCGTCCCGTAGGTGTACAGCGGCATCCCGTTGTACAGCACCTGACCGTTGACGACGGTGAAGCTGCCCGGGATGCTGTCGGCCGAGGATACCTGCGGGTTCTGCCCCTTCACCACGGGCCACGCCGCGCCGCTGTAGGTACCGGCCTGACCCTTCTTGTCACCGGCGAAGGTGTAGACGGGCTTGCCGGCCTCGGCGAGAATCCAACCCTGCGCGGAGCGCTGCACCGTGAAGTAAAGGGTCCCGGGGGGCGGTGCGGTCATCTGCGAACTGGCCGTCGGGTGAGCACTGGCACCACCACCGCTGCTGCCGCTCCCCGGCGAGTTCGTCGAATCGGTGCCGGTGGTCGGCGTCGAGCCGCCACCGTTGGTCGAAGACCCGCCAGTCGACGATGAGGACGAACTGCCGCCCGTGGCCCCGTTCGTGCTGGACGACGATCCCCCGCACGCGGTCAGCAGCATCGCAGCCGATATGAGCCCGGCGGCAGCCGCCCACCCGCTTTTGCGCATAACGTACTCCATTCCGAAAAAGTGAACCCGTTCGATACGCCGGAAAACGTATCAGAGGCCAGTGCTGCCCGGCGGCGTCTTAGGGCCTACTTAGCAATCCGGCCGCATAGCCAGGCGAGTGACATTGGGTACCGGTAGTCGATTCCCATATGTCCAGCCTCAAAGAGCTCAAAGTGTATCAGGTCGTCCGGCACCCCCGCCGCCGAAAGCCCGGACCTGAAGGCCGTGGCCCCCAGGTCCAGGTAGAACTCGTCCCGGGTACCGGCGTCGATCCAGATGCCCCGCAGCCCGCGCAGCGCCTCGGCGTGGGCCGGCGCCATCCGGACCGGGTCCCAGTCCAGCCAGCGCCGCCAGATGTCCGGCCGCAGCTCGGCGGTCACCGGGTCGAACGGCAGGTGGACCGTGCCGTCGCCATCGGCGGAGAAGCACGCCGCCACGCCGAGCAGCGTGACCAGCGACATGTCCTCCTCGGCGGTGAACGCCTCCCGCTGCCGGAACTCCGCCCACCAGCGCCAGATGTCGCCGTCGTACTTCCGCAGGTGCCGGACCGCGACCGGGAACTCCGGTATGTAGCAGTATTCGTACAGTGCGTCGCCGGCGTGCGTGGCCAGCGCGCCGAACAGGTCGGGACGCAGCATCGGCGTGATCATCGCGCCGAAACCGCCGCTGGACTTGCCCATGATGGCGCGGTGCGCCGCCTCCGGCAGGGTGCGGAAGCGCCCGTCCACCCACGGCACCACCTCGTCGCAGAGGTAGGAGTGATAGCGCCCGGTGCCGGGCGAATCCACGAACTGACTCCCGCCATAGCTCGTCCAGGCGTCGACGTAGACGACCACGGCCGGGGGCGCGCCGTTGACGAAGACCGCGTCGGCCCGCTCCGGGAACGGCTGCCGGAACGCGGACCGGTTCCGCCACATGGCGACGTGGCCGGTGTAACCCTGGATCACGTACACCGAGGGATACCGCCGGTCAGGCTCGCCGTCGTATCCGGGCGGCAGGTACACCAGCACCGGCCGCTCGTGCGGATCCCCGAGCGGGTTTCCGCGCAGCGACTCGCTGCTGATGACATGCTCCTCGATGCGGCCGGCGAGATCAGCTGACCATGGCAGCAAAGCTCCTCCTTGGTTGCGGCGGCTGCTTCTCATTTTTATCCCGAACGGCGTCGGCGCGACTCGCCGGCCCGCGCGTGCCGACCAGTGGCCGATCGTAACTTCTCTGTTGCTATCCGTAGTTAGCTGATGTACAAACACGGTGTTCGCGAAACCTGGGGAGGCAGTGTGGGCGACGCCCTGACCATACTGGTGGCCGGCCTGACCGGGGCGGCGGCCGCCGTCTTGCTCGGCTGGGCGATGCGGCACCGCGAGACCGAACCCGAGGACGTGACCCTCGGCTTCCTCGGCCCGTCGCTGGCGGCGCTGTACCTGCTTGTGCTCGCGCTGGCGGTGGCGGCGGAGTGGGGGACGATCAGCGACGCCCATCAGAGTGCCACCACCGAGGCCTCGGCGTTGCATCAGCTGTACTGGTCGGCGGCGGGCTTGCCGGCCGCCGCCGGAGCCGAGTTGCGCGCGGAGGTCCGGGAGTACGCGACGGCCGTGGTGACCCGCGACTGGCCGCGGATGGCGCGTGGCACCCTGGACGACCGCACCGAGGAAATGCTCGGCGCGATGAAGCAGACCGTGCTGCGGGTCAACCCGCCGGACGCCGCGGCGTCCGCGGCACAGACCGACTCGCTGAACCAGCTGACCACGCTGTCCGCTGTCCGCGCCCAGCGGGAGGACGACGCGGGCGTGAAGCTGCCGAGCGGCCTGCTGGCCGGTGTCATCGCCACATCGGTGGTGGTCGCGTTGTTCCCGTTCGCGGTCGGCATCCGCCCGGTGCTGCCGAGCGTGGTGCTGGCGTCGATGCAGGCGGCGCTCGTGGCGATCGGCGTCGTCGTCATATTCCAGCTCAACCACGCCTACTCTGGCCCGCTCGCCGTCCAGCCCGCCCCCATCCGGGCTCTCGTCCAGCAGATCGGCACCCCATGAGCTGCCTGCACTCCTGTTTCGTGTTCTTGTACCTTGGCCTCAGCCTGCTCAGGATCTCGGTTGGCGTGGACGTCTCCTGTTCCCCCACGCCCAGCGCCGTTCCAACTCCTCCCGCTTCCTCGGTAGCACCGTCCCCGCCGGCATCACCACCCCCATCGCCCACACGGTCTCCCGCGCCCCGCACCACTACTCCTCCTCCCCCCACGAAGGCACCGCCTCCCGCCACACCCAGCCCGATGATCGCCCCGCCGCCGGCGTCGGCGCCCGCCGCAGTGCCACCCGCAACAGTGCCACCCGCAACAGTGCCACCCGCAACAGTGGCGCCGCCGGCCGTCATCCGGGTGACCAGGCCGGGACAGCCCCGCACCAGGCCCCGGCCAGCGAAGCCCCCCGTGCTTCCGTCCCGGGTGCCCCGCCCGCCCGTCGGGCAGCGGGCCGCCACCTACCGGCCGGGACGGCCGGTCCTACCGCTCGGCGTCCTGCTCACCGTGGTGCTGACCCCATGCGTGATCACCGTCGCCGCCCGTCTCGGCAAGGTTCTGGCCGGCCGCTGACTCAGCTATCTCTGCTGGCCGGGCGCCGGCCGGGGAGCCCGTTCGGCGAGCCGGAGCGCGCGGGATTAGCTGGCGAGGTGGCGGGTGATCGCGTCGGTGACGGGACCGGGGGTCTCGTAGTGGGCCAGATGGGAGGTGCCGCGGATCACCCGGAGCTGGGCTCCGGGGATGCCGCGGGCGGTGAGCGCGCCCTGCCACGGCGGAGCGGCTGGGTCCTGCTCGCCGGAGACGACCAGCGTGGGGGCCTTGACCGCGCTGAGCACCGGCCGCAGGTCCATGTCCGCTATCGCCTCGGCGCAGCCCGCGTACCCGTCAGGGTCGCAATGGACCAACTGATTGACGACGCTGGCCACCGCCGCGGGCTCGCGGGCGATGAACGCCGGGGTGAACCAGCGGGCCGGGGTCGCGTCGCTGATCGCCTTCGTCCCCTCGGCGCGGACCAGCGCGGCGCGCTCCAGCCACGACTGGCGGGACGGCATGGGGGTGATCGCGGTGCAGCAGACGACCAGCGATGAAATACGGTCCGGGGCGTTCGCGGCGAGCCACAGGCCGGTCATCCCGCCCAGCGACACCCCGCAGAACGCCGCGCTGGTGATGCCGGAGGAATTGAGCAGGCCGAGCACGTCCGTGCCGAGCTCGGCCAGGGAGTACGGACCGGGCGGCGCGGCGGACCCGCCGTGCCCGCGCGCGTTGAACCGGAGCAGCCGGAACCGCCGCCGCAGCACCGGCAGCTGCGCGTCCCAGACCTCCATCGTCGTGCCGATCGGATTGGCCAGCACCAGCACCGGGCCGTCTCCGTCATCCAGTTCTGCTATCAAGTCAGATATCGAAAAACACCGTCTCGTGTCTGCCCTGGAGCCTGATGTCGAACCGGAGGTGGCCCTCCGGCTCCGCGACCGCCACCAGGGTGGACCGCCGCGCGCGCTCCACTGTACTCAGCACCGGATCGGCCGCGTTGGCCGCCAGTTCGTCAGGGAAGTACATCCTGGTGACGACCCGGTCGAGCAGGCCGCGCGCGAACACCGACACGTCAAGGTGCGGCGCCTCGATGTCACCCTCGGGGGTGGGCAGCGGCCCGGGCTTGAGGGTGACGATGCGGTATGACCCGTCCGGCGACGTCTCGCACCGGCCGAATCCGCGGAACTCCCGGTACCCGGACGGTGACGCGCCCCGCGGGTCGTGGGGGTGAGCGAACCGCCCGTCCGGGTCGGCCTGCCAGGTCTCGATCAGCGCATCCGGGATCGTGTTCCCGGCGCCGTCGTACACGCGGCCGACGATCACCACCGCGCCCGGCGTGCCCTCCGGCACCACGTACGGCCCGTCCGGCCACGGCAGCCGCATCGCGAAGTACGGCCCGACCGTCTGCGAGGGGGTGAGACCAGTCACTCGAAGACCGTCCCGTCGCGGCCGCGCAGGACGATGTCCCAGTTGTAGCCGAGCGCCCATTCCGGCTGGGTGAGCTCGATGTCGAAGGCGGCGATGAGCCGCTGCCGCGCCTTCTCATCCGGCACCGAGTTGAAGATGGGATCCAGCGGCAGCAGCGGATCGCCGGGGAAGTACATCTGAGTGACCAGGCGCTGGGTGAACGCGCGCCCGAACAGGGAGAAGTGGATGTGCGCGGGCCGCCAGGCGTTGTGGTGGTTGCCCCACGGATAGGCGCCGGGCTGGATGGTGATGAACCGGTACCGGCCGCCGGCGTCGGTGATGCACCGGCCGAGGCCGTCGAAGTTCGGGTCCAGGGGGGCCGGATGATGCTCGCGCGCGTGCCGGTACCGGCCGGCCGCGTTGGTCTGCCAGATCTCGACCAGCGTGTCGGGGACCGGCCGCCCATCGGAGTCGAGCACCCGCCCGGCCACGATGATCCGCTGGCCCTGCGGTTCGCCGCCGCGCTGCGTGGTGAGGTCGGCGTCCTGCATGGTGATCAGGTCGTTGCCGAGCAGCGGGCCGGTCACTTCGGTCAGCCGGTGCGGCAGCAGCACCAGCGGCCGCTTGGGATGGCGCAGCGACGTCGACCGGTATCCCTCGAAGTCCAGCGGCGGATGCACGCCAGCGGCCGGCCGCTCATACGACGGCAGTACCAGGGGCTCCGTCTCTTCCGTGGTCGTGGGCACCGCGGCGATCCGCCGCGCGGCATCAGCCGTCATCCGTCACTCCTCGTGCTCTGTACGCCGCCCCGTGCCTGCAGCTCACGCAGTGCGGCCAGTTCGGCCGTCGATGGCGGGGCGATGGTCTCCAGGTCCGGCGCCACGGTCAGGTCCCAGCCGGTCCGTTCCCGTACGGTGGGGATCTCGACGCCAGGGTAGACACCGGTCAGCCGGAACTCCAGCGTGGCCGGGCCGGGCTCCAGCACGCCGAGGTCGGTGATGATCTTCTTCGGTCCGGCCCCGGTCAGGCCCAGCCGCTCACGGTCACCCGGCCCCGAGCCGTAACCCACCGAGGTGATGAAATCCACTCGCTCAACGAACGAGCGGTTGCTCTGCCGCACGACGACAATGACCTCCCGGCAGGAGGCGGCGATCTCCGGCGCGCCGCCCGCGCCGGGCAGGCGCACCTTCGGCTTACGGTAATCGCCGCCGATGACCGTCGTGTTGATGTTCCCGAACTTGTCGATCTGAGCCGCGCCGAGGAAGCCGACGTCGATCCGGCCGGGCTGGAGCCAGTAGTTGAAGATCTCCGGCACGCCGACCACGGCGTCCGCGGTCTGGGCCAGGATCCCGTCCCCGATCGACAGCGGCAGTGAGCCCGGCTTGGCGCCGATCGTGCCCGACTCGTAGATGAGCACGAGGCCCGGCGCGTGGGTGGCCCGGGCCAGGTTCGCCGCCGTGCTGGGCAGCCCGATCCCGACGAAGCAGGTCATCCCGTCGCGCAGTGCCCGCGCGGCCGATACCGCCATCATCTCGTCGGAGGTGTAGTCACAATCAGTCACTGGAGGTCCTCCAGCCACTGGGTGAACGCCTCACGGTCACGGCTGATCGCGTCCCACTTCGCGTAGTAGTCGTTGTCCCGCACCGAGTACCCCAGCGCGTAGGAAGGATGCGCGCCATCCGGCACCTCGGCCACGTAGCTCACCGTCCAGGACGGGAGCACCACCGCGTCCGGCCGCTGATCGAGGGAATCAACGATCTCCTCGACTGTAACCACAGACCGTTCGCTGGAAAGCACTGCTTCTTTTTGCACTCCGACAATGCCCCACAGCTGGACATTGCCTGCCCGGTCGGCGCGCTGCGCGTGCACGATCGCCACATCAGGCCGCAGCGCGGACACGGCGGTGAGCGCCTCGCCGGTAAACGGGCAGGTGATCGGCCGGATCGATCCCGTCGAGGCCAGGCCGGTCCCGTTGTAGCCGCGCAGCACCGCGAACGGCAACCCGGACGCGCCGGCCACGTAGCGGTTCGCCATCCCGGCGTGCGAGTGCTCCTCGAGCTCCAGTGGCGCCGGCCAGCCGTGTTCCACCGCGTCACGGAAGCGGTGCAGCGAACCGACCCCTGGGTTCCCGCCCCAGGAGAAGATCAGCTTGCGGGCGCACCCGGCTCCGATGAGCTGGTCGTAGATGAGGTCGGGCGTCATCCTGATCAGGGTCAGGTCCCGGCGGCCCTGGCGTATCACCTCGTGGCCGGCCGCGAATGGGATCAGGTGGGTGAACCCCTCCATGGCCACCGTGTCACCGTCATGGACCGCGAGCCGTACGGCCTCGGCGAGTGAGACGATCCGCGCCATAGGGCTCCTTCCTGATCAGTACCTGCTCTCACGATATCGCCAGATGCTCGCCATATGCACAGTTGTTCGCAATACGTACGGCCTCGGGTGTTTGTGCAGGCAGCACAAGCCGGGCCCGCGGCTAGGGGATGAGCCCGGGCGGCAGTTTCGCCGTCGGCCACGTCACGCTCCTAGCCACCGACGTACGCTGTTGGTGTGCTGGGCGACAAACTGCCCCCGGACAATGCGCTTGAGGAACTGGCCGCTATGGGACACCAGGCATTTGTCCAGCGCCAGCGTGCCGACCGGAATGCCAAGCTGGCCGCTCGTTATGAGATGGAGCCCGGCACGGCCCGGTTGCGCGAGGTCCGGGCCAAGATGGCAGCGGCGCACCGGGCCAGCGAAGCCCGGCTTCTCATATCGGCGGACCTGCTCGAACTGTCCGCGATCAGGCTGGAGCGGTGGCTCGCCCATCCGGAGATGCCGCGGCCGCCGTTGATCACCGCGGTGGCGGCCATGCTCGGTACCAAGACCGCGGCGGCCAGGCTGGACGGGAGGCGGCACGCGGCGGCCCTGGTGACGGCATCGGATGAAACCGCGCGTGCGGCATGCGACCTGGAGATCGTGCTCGGTGAGGGACCTTCCGCCACCGCCCGGAACGAAGGAACAGCGCTCAGCGCGGCAGGGATCGCGCTACTCGATCGCTGGCCGAGATACGGCGCGGCTGTCGCCGATCTCGGTGTACGGGCCGTGGTAGCCGCCCCCCTGCGAGCGGGGGGCGCTAGCATCGGGGCATTGTGCGCCTACGATCAGCGGCCGGTGGTCGCGGACGGGGTCACCGCGACGGCGGATCGCCTGGCCGCGGCGCTCACCGTGCTCTGGCTCGGCAGCCGCTAACTCGCCCGCGCCCTGCTCCCGTAGAGCTTGCTGGGCGACCGCGAACGCGCGGTTCGCGGCGGGCACCCCGGCGTACACCGCCACCTGGAGCAGGACCTCGCCGATCTGCTCGGGCGTCAGGCCGTTGCGCAGCGCGGCCTTCACGTGCGTGCCGAGCTCGTGCTCGCGGCCCAGCGCGGCGAGCGCGGTCAGCGTGATGATGCTGCGCTCGGGGCGGGTCAGCCCGGGGCGCGACCAGATCTCCCCCCAGGCGTACCGGGTGATGAAGTCCTGGAACGGCTCGGTAAACGAGGTCGTGGCCGCCACCGCGCGGTCCACGTGCTCGTCTCCCAGCACCTCCCGCCGCACCGTCATGCCCTGGCGCGCGCGTTCGCTATCGTCCATTGCCGGTCTCCTTGGATTCACCGCCGGCCTGGGCGGCTCCCTCGTGTGCGGCGAGAGCCGCGTCGATGAACGTTCCCGTCGCGCCGAGATACCCGGCCGGTTCCAGCGCCGCCTCCACCTGTTCGGGGGTCACGCCCGCCGCGGCCAGCCGGTCGGCCAGTTCGGGCACGCCGAGCAGCACATCGCGCAGCGGCAGGCCGGCGCTCATCGCGCGTTTGGACGCGACGGCCACCAGGTCGTGCGCCTCCTCGGGGCTGCCCAGCATCCCGGACAGCAGCGACGCGACGTGCTCGGCGAGCGGGATGCCTTCTGTGGCGGCCAGGTTCGCGGCCATCCGGGCGGTGTCCACCACCAGCCCCGACAGCAGTTCTGCCGCCCACGAGGCGGCGGAGAGGGCAAGGCGGAGCAGCGCGGTGAACGGTTCCCACTCCGCGTGCCATGCTCCGGCCGCGCGCTGATACTCCTGTTCGGCGCTGGCCACCAGCGTGGCCAGCAGGCCGGGCACCTGCCTGGCGCAGCCGATCACGGCGACGGCCGCGACCGGGTTGTTCTTGTGCGGCATCGCCGACGACCCGCCGCGCTGTACCTCCCCCTGGGGGGCGACCCCCCCGGTGACCCCCCCGCGACTGGGGGAAACCTTTCCCCCAGACCCCCCGGCTTCGTGCAGCTCGCCGACCTCGGACTGCGCGAGCAACGTGACATCACGGGCGATCTTGCCGAGCACCGCGGCGGCCCGCGCCAGCGCCGTCGCGACATCGATGATCCGCAGCCGGTCCGTGTGCCAGGGCATAGCGGGCCGGGACAGCCCAAGCTCCTCGGCGAGCAGCGTGACCACCTGTGACCCGTCCTCCCCGAGCGAAGCCAGCGTGCCCGCCGCCCCGCCGAACTGCACGGCCAGCCGCCGCTCACGGACCTGCCCCAGCCCGGCCCGGGCCTCGTCGAGACCGCTGAGCCAGCCCGCCGCGACCAGCCCGAACGTCACCGGCACGGCCTGCTGAAGCAGCGTCCGCCCGATCATGATCGTGTCCCGGTGGGTGGCCGCGAGGTTCGCGGCGGCATCCGCCGCCTCGCCCAGCGCGGACAGCATGGCGTCGATGACCCGCCGGGCCAGCAGCATCGCGGCGGTGTCCATGATGTCCTGGCTGGTCGCGCCCCGGTGCACGGCGCGCGTGGCGGTCCGCGGCACCCGCCGGGCCAGCTCACGCGCCAGGCCCGGCACCGGGTTGCCGGTCAGCGCGGCGAGCTCACCCAGCCGGCCGACGTCGAAATTGGCGGCCTGAGCCGCCTCGGTGACCGCCGCGCCGACGCCGGCCGGGGCGAGCCCGGCTCGCTCGACCGCCCGGGCCAGCCCGGCTTCCGCGTCAAGCAGCGCCTGCAGCCAAGCCGTGTCGTCAACCCGAGCCGCGTCCCCGGCCGGGCCGGCCGGCCCTCGGCCGAATATTCCCCCGAAAAGACCTTCCCCGCCGTTGTGGTCAGGCAATGCCCCTCCTCCGGTTCCGGCTCACCACCCTAGACGCACACCAGGGTCGGCGCTGGCGTCACTAGCGAACCATCCGGCCTCTCTTCTTACCGATCCCTAAGGTGATGGTTGGCGCAACGTGCCCCTGGGGTGGGGGTGGTTGGCGCAACGTACCCCTTATGCTCCGGGCTCTATCCCCGCTACCAGTAGTTCGGTCCATGATCTATCGTCATGATCATGCCTGAGCAGCGCCGCCGCCTTGTCACCGAAATCCCCGGCCCGGTTTCCCGTGAGCTGCTGGCCCGCCGGGCGAGCGCCGTCGCCCGCGGGGTGAGCAACATGTTGCCAGTCTTCGTCACCGACGCGGGCGGTGGCGTGATCGTGGACGCGGACGGGAATTCGCTGATCGACTTCGGCTCCGGCATCGCCGTGGTGTCGGTCGGCAACGCGGCGCCCCGGGTGGCCGCGCGGGTGACCGAGCAGGTGAGCCGGTTCACCCACACCTGCTTCATGGTCACCCCGTATGAGGGGTATGTGGCGGTCTGCGAGGAGCTGGCCGCCCGGACCCCCGGCGACCACGAGAAGCGGTCCGCGCTGTTCAACTCGGGCGCCGAGGCGGTGGAGAACGCGGTGAAGATCGCCCGGCATGCCACCAGGCGCCAGGCCGTCGTCGCGTTCGATCACGCCTATCACGGCCGCACCAACCTCACCATGGCGCTGACCGCGAAGAACATGCCGTACAAGGACAAGTTCGGCCCGTTCGCCGGCGAGGTCTACCGGATGCCGATGGCCTACCCGCTGCGCTGGCCCGGCGGCCCCGACGCGTGCGCGGCGCAAGCGCTCGAGGTGGTCAAGTCGCTGATCCACGCCCAGGTCGGCGAAGACAACGTGGCCGCGGTGATCATCGAGCCGATCCAGGGCGAGGGCGGGTTCGTCGTCCCGCCGGACGGCTTCCTGCCCGGGCTCGCGTCGTTCTGCCGGGACAACGGCATCGTGTTCATCGCGGACGAGATCCAGACCGGCTTCTGCCGCACCGGCGACTGGTTCGCCTGTGATCACGAAGGCGTCGTCCCCGACCTGGTCACCACGGCCAAGGGCATCGCCGGCGGTCTCCCGCTCGCCGCGGTCACCGGCCGGGCCGGGATCATGGACTCGGTGCACTCCGGCGGCCTCGGCGGCACCTACGGCGGCAACCCGGTGGCCTGCGCCGCCGCGCTGGGCGCGATCGAGACCATGGAGGCCGAGGATCTGGCGGGCCGCGCCCGGCGCATTGGCGAGATCATGCTCCCCCGGCTGCACAAGCTCGCGTCGGCGCACCCGGTCATCGCGGACGTGCGCGGCCGCGGCGCGATGCTGGCCGTCGAGCTTTGCCGGCCGGGCACGCTGGAGCCCGATCCGGTTACGACCTCGGCGGTTTCAGCTTTCTGCCACCGCGCCGGGTTGGTCACGCTGACCTGCGGGACCTTCGGGAACGTGATCCGCTTCCTGCCGCCGCTGGTGATCGGCGAGGACCTGCTGGACGAGGGCCTGTCCATCGTGGAGGACGCGTTCGCCTCGGTGGTTTCGTGACCGATCTCGCGCGGCTCGTGCTGGCCGCCGAGCCGGCCCCGTACTGGCTGGCCGGCGCTCCGCCGCCGCGTGCGCCGCTGCGCGGGACGGTGGACTGCGACCTGGCCGTGATCGGCGGCGGCTTCAGCGGCCTGTGGACCGCCGTTATCGCTAAAGAGCTTTACCACGAACGGTCGGTGGTGCTTCTCGAGGGAAACCGCATCGGCTGGGCGGCGAGCGGTCGCAACGGCGGCTTCTGCGAGGCGAGCCTCACCCACGGGGAGGACAACGGCCAGGCGCGGTTCCCGGCCGAGTATCCCGTGCTGCGGCGGCTGGGGGCGGAGAACCTGGACGCCATCGAAGCCTTCGTGCTGGAGCACGGCATCGACTGCGACTTCGAGCGGACCGGTCAGCTCAGCGTCGCGACCGAGGAGTACCAGGTCGAGGACCTTCTTTCCGGTCCGGGGAAGTTCCTCGACGCCGATGCGGTGCGGGCCGAGGTGAACTCCCCCACCTACCTGGCCGGCCTGTGGGACACCTCCGGATGCGCGATGGTCCACCCGGCCAAGCTCGCCTGGGGCCTGGCTTCGGCCGGGACGCGGCTCGGCGTGCGGATATTTGAGCACACCCCCGCGGTGGGCCTGTCCGCTTCGGCGGATGGCGTGACGATACGTACCGGTTCCGGGATCGTGCGTGCCCGCCAGGTCGCGCTCGGCACGAACGCGTTTCCGTCGCTGCTGCGCCGGCTCCGGTATTACACGGTCCCCGTTTACGACTACGTGCTGATGACCGAGCCCCTGTCCGCGGCGCAACTGGCGTCGATCGGCTGGCGGCACCGGCAGGGTATCGGCGACTGCGGGAACCAGTTCCACTATTACCGGCTGACCTCGGACAACCGGATCTTGTTCGGCGGCTATGACGCCATATATCACTTCGGCCGGATGATCCGTTCCTCCTATGATCAGCGCCCTGCCACCTTCGTGAAGCTGGCGACGCACTTCTTCGAGACGTTCCCTTCCTTGGAAGGCCTGTCGTTCACGCACCGCTGGGGCGGCGCGATCGACACCTGCAGCCGGTTCTGCGCGTTCTTCGGCACCGCCCTTGGCGGCCGGGTCGCCTACGCGCTGGGATACACCGGCCTGGGCGTCGGCGCGACGAGGTTCGGCGCCCGGGTCATGCTCGACCTGCTGAGCGGTTCGCCTACCGAGCTCACCTCGCTGGAGATGGTGCGGAGCAAGCCCATGCCCTTCCCGCCCGAGCCGCTCGCCTACGTCGGCGTCCAGGCCACCCGCCGGTCCCTGGCCCGCGCCGACCGCCAAGGAGGCCGCCGCAACCTCTGGCTCCGCACCCTCGACACCCTAGGCATGGGCTACGACTCCTGACCCCAAGCCCACGCTCCCCGCCCCCGCGCCCCCGACCCTCCGCGCCCCCGACCCTCCGCGCATCCGCCCTCCGCCAACGCTCGCACCCCCCATCCCCGACCTTCCAAGCCCCCCGCTTCCTCCGTCCGCACCA
>Ga0213881_10001107_pt1 | contig 13634 bp, 11 predicted proteins | sample BarmaccoBMER_R08_FD_160104 | JGI IMG/M metagenome (GOLD analysis project Ga0213881, IMG submission 160104) | Barbacenia macrantha exposed rock microbial communities from rupestrian grasslands, the National Park of Serra do Cipo, Brazil - ER_R08 ... | reverse complement strand
CACCGTCACCGACGCCGACCACATCATCTACCTCCACCACGGCCACATCACCGAAACCGGCACCCACACCCAACTCCTCACCAACAACCACCACTACGCCCACCTCTACCACCTCCACCACCCCACCGAGGCGCCGCACGGGCCCGGTCAGAACTCCCGATTCGCTGGCACGGGAATACCATCCTGACGTGCTGAGTTCCCGGTAGCGTCCCAGCTGTGCCGCACAGCCCGTTCATCCATGACGTTCCGGCGGCCCAGGCGCTGGACGCATGGCGGGAAGCCTGCGCCGCCGCCGGGTGCCCGGAGCGGGTGGACACTGAGCGGCTGGGTCTGGCGGAGGCGATCGGCCGGGTCACGGCCGATCCGGTGTGGGCGCGGCGGTCCTCCCCGGCGTTCGACTCCGCCGGGATGGATGGCATAGCGGTGCGCTCGGTGGACACCGTGGGCGCCAGCGAGACCGCCCCGGTCACGCTGACCGACTTCGACGTCATCGACACCGGTGACCCACTGCCCGAGGGCCGCGATGCGGTGGTGATGCGCGAGCACGTCCACCTCGTCGGCCCAGGCTTCCCCGAAGCAGACTCCCACGGCGCAGGTTGCCACGGCGCTGAGCTGATCGCGGCAGCGCCGCCCTACCAGCACGTCCGTTCCATCGGCGAAGACATCGCGGCCGGCGAGCTGCTGTTGCTGCCAGGGCACCGGTTGCGCGCGGTCGATATCGCCGCCGTCGCCGCGGCGGGTGTCACGGAAATCCTGGTGCGCCGTCGCCCGGTAGTCGCGGTACTGCCCACCGGCGACGAGATCCGGCCGTTGGGTTCCGAGCCCGGGGTTGGGGAGACCCTCGATACCAACTCGTTGATGCTCGCAGGCCAGGCCGGTGAACACGGCTGCGAGGTGCTGTCGCTGCCCATCGAGCCGGATGACCCCGAGCGGATCGCGGCGGCGGTACTCACCGCAGCCGAGCGAGCCGACCTGGTAGTGATCATCGCCGGATCGAGCGCCGGCAGGGGTGACCACACCGCGTCAGTGGTGGCTCGGGTGGGCACGCTGGCGGTGCACGGTGTCGCGGTGCGTCCCGGGCACCCCGTGGTGCTCGGCGCCGTGGGCGGCACCCCAGTACTCGGTGCGCCCGGGTACCCGGTATCGGCGGCGCTGACCTTCGAGATCTTCGCCGCGCCGTTGTTGGCTGGCCTGCAAGGCACCACAACGGTAACCCGCCCGACGGTCCGTGCCCGGCTGGCCCGCAAGCTCGCCTCCCCGCTCGGGATGGACGACTGGGTGCGGGTACGGCTAGGCCGGGTCGGCGGGCAGATCGTGGCCACCCCGTTACCCCGCGGCGCCGGGATACTGAGCTCACTGGTGCGGGCCGACGGGCTGCTGGTCGTGCCTGCCGGGCTGGAGGGCCACCACGCGGGTACCGACATCGAGGTGCAACTGCTGCGCGGGCTGGGGGACATCGACCGCACCATCGTGGCGATCGGTTCGCACGATTTGGTACTCGACCTGGCCGCTTCGACGCTACGCGGCATCGATCCGGGCGTGACGCTGGCGTCGTCCAATGTCGGCTCGCTGGGCGGGCTGATGGCCCTGCGCGACAGACTGTGTCACCTCGCCGGCTCGCACCTGCTCGATCCGGAGACCGGCGAGTACACCCTGCCCTATCTGCCACGCGTGCTCGGTCACGGCGGTGTCGTCAGCAATGTTACTGTGGTCCGGCTGGTGCACCGCGAGCAGGGGCTGATCGTCGCTGCGGGTAACCCGCTGGAGATCACCAGTATCGAGGACCTGAGCCGTCCGGGAGTGCGTTACGTCAACCGGCAGCGCGGCGCGGGCACCCGGGTGCTGCTCGACTACGAGTTGCGCCGTCGGGGTATGACGCCCGGTGACGTCGTCGGCTACCAGCGCGAGGAGCATACGCATCTCGCCGTCGCGGCAGCGGTGGCTGCGGGGCGAGCAGATGCCGGGCTGGGCATCCTCGCGGCCGCCCGGCCATTCGGGCTGGACTTCGTGCCTGTCGCGCAGGAACCCTACGACCTGGTGGTCACCCAGGAAGCCTACGACTCCGGCATGCTCGCCCCGCTGTGGACGCTGCTGGCCGACGAGAAGTTCCGTGCCTCGATAACAGCCCTAGGCGGCTACTCCAGCGCCGAAACCGGCCGCCGGGTCCTCTGACGCCCTCCGGGTGTGCTGAGATCGGCAAATGGAGAACTCGCTGCAGAACGTGACTTTCCCGTCCAACGGTTCCACCGCTCACGGGTACCTTGCGTTGCCCGACTCCGGCAGCGGCCCCGGTGTCATCGTGATTCAGGAGTGGTGGGGGTTGACCAGCCACATCGCAGACGTGGCGAACCGGCTGGCCGCCGAGGGCTTCGTCGCTCTGGCCCCCGATCTCTACGGCGGCGCGACCACGCACGACGCAGCCGAGGCCGGCAAGCTCATGCAGGCCCTACCGGTGGACCGGGCGGCCCGCGACCTAGGGGGCGCGGTGGACTATCTGCTGGGTCACGACGCGGTCACCAGCTCACAGGTCGGCGCAGTCGGTTTTTGCATGGGCGGCGGCTTCGTGCTGGTGCTCGCCGCCCAGCAGGGCAACAAGATCGGCGCTGCGGTGCCGTTCTACGGGGTTCTCCGCAAGGAATACCCGAGCTTTGAGAACCTCACCGCCCCCCTGCTCGGCCACTTCGGCGAGCAGGACCAGATGCAGAGCACCGACCAGGTCCGTCAGCTCGCGGCCACCATCGAGCGCCAGACCGGGCAACGGCCTGACTTCCGCTTCTACCCGGCCGGGCACGCTTTTTTCAATGATGAGAACCTGCTCGGCACCTACGACCCGGAGCAGGCCGCCAGGGCCTGGGACGCCACACTGCGGTTCCTGCGCGAGCACGTGGGGACGCCCCAACGCGGCGAGGAGCTAACGACGTGATTCGCGTCTTGACCGGATGGATGCTGGCGGTAGTGCCTGACGTCCTGTCGAGCCGGCCACGGCTTGGGATGCGCCCTCCTACCCCGATCTGCGAGGTGCCGCTGGACGGATTACTGCGGCGGCTGTGGCTGGTGCGAGCTGAGTTGGCCTACGACCAGGCGGGTGGCATGCGCGCCAGATCCTTCATGGGCGACGCTGTTGTTCGGTGCCTTCGCCGCAACCGGGCATCTGGTCACGGAGGATTGGGTGCAGACCGCGTACGCTGCGACGCCCGGACGTATTCCAGCCGGGCCGACGGTACGGCTCGGTGACCCAACACCGCGCTACGACCCAGGTTGGGCACCAGAAGAAAGGGACAGCTGGAGTGTCGGACAGCTATGAGGCTGCGCGTGAGCTGGTGCAACAAACCCTCAGTCGTGAGTGGTGCGAGCCGACCGTCGCCGTCCACATCGCATTCGACCCAGCCTTCCAGGTGCCCGGGCGTCGCGATGACGGCTCGTTCGTCTCGCAACACCGGGTGCGCCGATTCATTGGACGCGTCGGCCGGGCCGTGGCCTCCGTCGTGGTGGTCGCTGTCGAGTTGATTGGTGACTCCTCGACGGGTCTTCATCCGTGGATCAGCCTGTACAGTGGGGAGGTACGAGGCGCCGAGGGTTCATCAGCGGTCCAGTTTGCTGACGCAGTCCGGGGAAAGTTCTGGCTGGTGATCTCTGCGTCGCGGCTCGCCGCTGCGAAGGCAGGATCGTCTTCACCGCTCATCGTGATGTGGTCAGCGGTTGGCTCGGATTGCCCACAGCTGGATCGGGACGCCAGCACGTTGCGGTGGCCGGATGGATCCAGCGTGTCCTTCTTGCTTCACTCCGCGGAGCGTCAGCGACTGGCCACCGTGTGATCCCACTCCCAAGACACTGACTCGAAGATCTCCAACGCGAAGTCGCAGATGTGCGGCCAGTCCTGCCAGGAGTTCGACGCCACGCCGATCATGGCCACTGCGGAACCAGCGGGATCCGGGATCCAGGTGAGTACCTGACGTTGCAGCAGCGGCAGCGGATCAGCGCCTTCGATCTCGATCATCGTGGGTTCCTCACGGATCGCGGCGAGCGCCGGCCCGGCCGGGAGTTGCAGGACCTGGGCGTCAGTGTCCGGATTCGAGGCGTACACGGTCCGTAGCCCGGCGATCACGATACTGGGATCGTCGTGGTCTGAGGACATTCGGCCAGCCGTGAGTAGCACGCTGACCGGACGCTGCGGGTCGTCGGGGGAACGGAAGAAGCCGATCGAGGTATATTCAGCACCACCGTCGGCAGCGATCTGGCCCAGCTCGGACAGCGACTCGGCGACCTTCGCGGCGCTGGTATCGCCCTGTGGGAGGTGGAATAGCTCCTCCAATGCGCGCCCGACCTCAGCGGGCGCCTGCGAAGGGGGAAGTGTGACAAAGCCCTCTGGGAGCTCGATGGTGAACCCGTTCACGCCGCCCCCCGAGCTGCTACCCGCGAGCAGAAGATCGACGATGCCGAGGGCGGCGGGCCGTCCGCCCCGGTCAAGTGGTGGTAAACTTCCGCAGCGACCAACTTGCCCCCCTTGATGCCGGCATCGAGTGCGCGACCGCCCACTGATAGTGGATCGATTCCTCCCCGGCCGCCCAACTTATCGATGGTCCAATTCAGTCCTTTGGTCCCGATGGCTGGACCCTCTCGCACGTTCTGGTAAGCAGCCTCGATCCCGGTGTGGAAGCGTCCGGCCACGCCATCGGCCTTGATCACCGCGAAAGCTCTCTTGGCGCCTTCGGTTGACTTCTTGGCGACCTCGCCGCCGATCTCCTCAGCGCGGGAGGCAGCGTAATCGAGCACGTTCTGACGGCCAGCGCCCAGCGCTCGCTCGGCGCCGGCCGCAACCTTGGCGCCCCGGCCAGCCACTCCGCCAATGAACGGTAGTGCCCCGAGCGCGTCGCCGACCATCGAACCCCATCCGACGTCGACACCCGCCGCCTTCGCCAGCCCGTGTGCCCCCAACGCCATCAGGCTGGTTCCGGCCGCGGCGCCCGCGAATATCGCGCCGACCGGCTCGAAAGGAGCGGTGATGATGGCCAGCACCCCGAGCGCGGTGCTGACCTTGCTCATCAGGCCACCGAACTGGGCAATGAGGTCAGCGTGGCCCTGGACCCACGTCAACGCCGCGGAAGCAAGGTCCTTAATCCCGTCGACGAACTCGCCGATCCGGTCGAACAGGCTTGGTTCCTCGGGCGCCTCGTCCTTGGCCCGACGCAGCGCGTCCGCGACGTCGCTCGCCAATTCTCCATGCTGGGCGAGCAGGCGCTGAGCGAGTGCCCGGATCGCCGCCAATTCTTTTGATGCGGTGTCCACTTGGGAGATCGCTGCGTCATAACGGGCCTGCGCCTGGGCCAGGGCCGTGTCGTCGGAGAACACCTGGCCGGCGAGCCCGAGGTCGGGGTTGGACTCGGCGGCCCGCAGGTGTTGCAGGGCCTGCGCTGCCTCAGCCTCGTACTGGGCGGCGCTCATCTGCATCGATGCCAGGTCGGTGGACCACTGGTTCAGGGCGACCGCGGCGTCACCGAGCGAGCGATTGGCCTTGCCCAGGTAGTCCGGGAGCTCACCGAGCTTATCGTGGAAGGCCTGCGCGGCCTCGCCCTGCCAGATCCCGCTGCTGCGGCCGATGCCGACAAGGGTCTGGTGAGCGGCGCCCAGTTCGGTCGCCACCGACCTGAGCTCTGCCGCCAGCGACCCGACCTGCTCCGTGGCACCGGGTGCGGGATCGAAGCCCAATGCTGGATAGCCCAGCGCGGAAGAGCCTGAGGCCGTCTCGACGCTCATCGGGCCGGTTCCCCATCGAGCGCTCGACTGATCGGGGAGGGCTCATCGGGTGCCGCCCGGCCCGAACCCTCTGCGGCGGGGCCGGTGGCGCCAGGATCGGAGAACAGCGTTGCGATCGTCTGATCGGTCTGCGCGTACAGCTGCCTGGCCTCCCGCAGCAAGTCGGTCATCTTCTCCGACGCATTGCTGATCTTGCCGATGCCGTACTCCCACCTGTCCTGGAAGTCTGCGGCGGCACGGTCGAGGTCGCCGCTGCCCAGATCGGCCGCTGACGCCGCCCGCAGTCTGCCGTTGGCGGCACGCATCCGGTCCGCGGCCTCGGACAGCGAGGCGATGAGTTGTCCCAGACCGGGCACGTCCACCAGGAACCCGTCGCTCATTCCACACCTTCCCGTCGTCGACGGTGCACCCTAGCGGTGCGGATCAGGCGTGAATCACGACGTCCCGGTCGGGCACTGCCCAGCTGTTTGCCAGTCTCAGATGTCCATGCTGAGATCGTCTCGGATCCTGCGAGCGAGGGACTCGTCCATGAGCAGCCGAGCGACCAGGGCCCGGATGACATCCTGACCTGTGACGCGGGCGGTGCCGATCACGTCGGCGGTCTCGGCACACCACTGGGTGAGCTTGAGGTGATAGGTGGGGGACAGGTCAACACTGCGCCGGACGGGTTTGGTGCGACCGGAGTCGGCCCAATGGAGATGTTTGGCAGCGAGGTCATGGGACCGGTGTTGCGGCTGAGCTCCGCGGGCCCGGGCGGAGGCGCGGTTGGCACTGTTGATCATAGATACCTCCCTATGGCAGGACGTTCGTCTGGCGGACCGGGAGTGGTTCGCACATTTCGTGGCACCGAACTGACGGGATCGGAGGTACTGTGACTCGGCCGACAAGGAGTGACGATGTTTCACCAAGTTGGGTGTCACCCGAACTGATTCCGACGCACTGGAGCTCGACACATGCACCACGAATCTGCGATGAGCCGGCGCGCTGTCGTCGCCGGCACCGGGGTTTTAGCGGTCTCCGCTGCGCTCGTTGCATGCAGCAGTACCGGGGGGCAGGGCGCTGCGCCGCCATCGGAAGCCCCGTCGACACCGGCAGCCCCCGCCGGTGAGCGGTTGGCGAGCACCAGCGACATCCCCGTCGGCGGTGGGACGGTGTTCGCCAGCAAGAAGGTCGTGGTGACCCAGCCAACGCCGGGAACGTTCACAGCGTTCTCGGCCATCTGCACCCACCAGGGATGCACGGTCAACAAGGTCGCCAATGGGACGATCGATTGCCCCTGCCATGGGAGCCGCTACGCCATCACGGATGGCTCGGTCGTGCAGGGCCCTGCGTCAAGGCCGCTTCCAGAGCGTCATGTCACGGTCTCGGGCGACGCGATCCTGCTGGAGTGACCAGCCGACGACGGCTCAAGGAAAGCCAACCCCTATTAAAGACAACCCCTATTGAAGACAACTCAGCGCCAGGAGGGCAGCCAGAGCTCAGCGTTCCAGTGCTCCGGGGTGATCGAGCCACCGGTGAGGATCGGCCAGAGCCAGACGAAGTTGGCCACCACCAGCCCGACGTACAGCGAGACCACCAGCAGTCCCGTGCCACGCCGCTCGGCGCCGTCCTGAGCCCGGCCGAGAATCTCGCCCAGCACCAACGTCACGGCGATGACCAGGAACGGCGCCACCGGGGTCATGTAGAAGAAGTACATCTGGCGGTGAATGTTGCTGAACCAGGGCAGCCAGCCGGCGGCGTAACCGATCAGCGCTGCCGCGTAGCGCCAGTCCGGTCCGCTGACCGCCCGCCACACCGCCCAACCCAGTACGGGCAGCGCGAGCCACCACAGCGCTGGCGTGCCGATGAGCATCACGGTGGCTACGCAGTCCTGGCGCCCGCAGCCCGGAGCAGCGGGACCGGACTGGTAGTAATAGAGCATCGGCCGAAGCCCCATCGGCCAGCTCCACGGTTTGGATTCCCACGGGTGCGGGTGAGCGGGCGTGACCAGCCCTTCGTGGAAGCGCAACACGGCGGCGCTGTAGTACCACAGCGACCGCAGTGCTCCCGGGACGAACGAGAACGGGCCACCCACACCGATCTGGTTTCCTACGGCGTGCCGATCGATGCCGGTCTCGCTGCTGAACCAGGCCCACCATGTCGCCAGGTAGGCCCCGATCGGCACCATCGCCAGCGCCCACGACGCTGGTCCGAGATCCCGGGCCAGCGTGCCGGCCCAGGGCCTGCGGACACCCGCGGTGCGCCGCGCGCAGGCGTCCCATACCAGGCTCATCGCGGCGAACGCGACGAGGTAGTACAGCCCGGACCACTTCGTGCCGCAGGCCAGTCCGAGCAGCACCCCGGCCCCGAAACGCCACCAGCGCACCCCGAACCGCGGGCCAAAGTCGGTGGCGGCGACGCGACCTTCCCGGACCACCGTGGCCAGCCGCTCGTGCACCTGCTCCCGGTCGATGATCAGGCAGCCGAACGCCGCGACGACGAACATCGCAAGGAAAACGTCGAGCATCCCGATGCGCGCCTGTACGTGGCTGACGCCGTCGGCGATGAGCAATACCCCGGCGATCCCGCCCAGCAGAGTCGATCTGGTCATTCGACGCACGATCCGCACGATGAGCAGCACACATACCGTGCCGGCCAGCGCGGCGGAGATCCGCCATCCCCAGCCGTTGTAGCCCATCACCATCTCGCCCAGCGCGATGAGCTGCTTGCCCAGCGGGGGGTGCACGACGAGTTCGTAGCCCGCGTTGTCCTCCACCCCGCCGTTGCGCAGCATCTGCCAGGCCTGCGGCGCATAGTGCTTCTCGTCGAACACGGGGGTGCCACGATCGGTGGGCAGACCCAGATTCCACAGCCGCACCGCAGCGGCGAGGGCGGTCAGGCCCAGCGTTACCGCCCAGCTCCGTCCCCGGTCAGTGAGCGGGCGCGGCACCAGCCGCTGTAACGGACCGGCCGGCCTGGTGGGTTCCGGAGGTATCGACCCGACGCCGACCACCGGGGTATCGGGGCTTGCCTCCCGGACCACGGTCACGGGCCCGATCGTAGGCTCGGCTCCGTGCGACGCATGTCGGGCTCCGCTATCTCAGGTCCCGGATCACGATCAGGTTCTGGGGGGGCGCTGGTGTTGGCGGCCACCCCGCTCGGCGACTCGCGGGATGCTTCGCCGCGCCTGGTCGAGGCGCTTGGGTGCGCGGATGTGGTGGCTGCCGAGGACACCCGTCGACTGCGGGCGTTGGCTGCGGCCCTTGGCGTGACCGTGACTGGCCGGATCGTCTCGCACTACGACGCGGTGGAGGTGGCCCGGATCCCCGCGCTGCTGGAGGCGATCCGCGGCGGCACGACGGTGCTGGTGGTGACTGATGCCGGGATGCCCGCCGTGTCCGACCCAGGGTTCCGGTTGGTGGCCGCCTGCGTGCAGGAGGGGTTGCGGGTGACCTGCCTACCTGGCCCCTCCGCGGTGACCACAGCGCTGGCCGTGTCCGGGTTGCCCTGCGATCGATTCTGCTTCGAGGGGTTTCCGCCGCGCCGCGCCGGCCCCCGTCGGCGGTGGCTGGCCAGCCTTGCCGGTGAAGGGCGCACCTGTGTGTTCTTCGAGTCACCGCATCGGCTGACCGCGACGCTGGCCGATGCCGCGGAGATCCTCGGCGCGGATCGGGCGGCGGCGGTGTGCCGGGAGCTCACCAAGCCGTATGAGGAGGTTCGCCGAGGTGGGCTGGGCGCGCTCGCCCAGTGGGCTGCCGACGGGGTGCACGGCGAGATCACCGTTGTGCTGTCGGGTGCGCCACTCGCTGGCCCGCCGGATGTGGCCGATCTTGTCGACGAGGTGACCGAGCGGGTGAGCGCGGGGGAGCGGCTCAAGGAGGCCGTCGTCGCCGTGGCGACCGCGCATGGGGTCCCTAAACGCGACCTCTACCAAGCGGTCGTGGACAGCTCGTGAGTGCGTAACAGTGCGCCGCTGCAGCAGACTGGCGGCATGAGCGCAGACCGCAGGTTGAGGCCCGGACCGCGGGCAGCAGCGCCCGCCGAGGATCGCAGCGTTCCCTCGTGCGCGAGTACGGACGACCCGTACCGATGGCTGGAGGACGTGACCGGCGAGCGGGCGCTGTCCTGGGTGCGTGAGCGCAACGCCGAGACCGTCGCGAAGCTGACCGGCGGGTTCCGGTTCGAGACGCTGCGCGCCGAGATCCGGGGGGTGCTCGACTCGACGGACCGCATCCCGTACATCACCCGGCGTGGCGGGTACCGGTACAACTTCTGGCGGGACCGCGAGCACCCGCACGGGCTGTGGCGGCGCACCACGCTCACCGAGTACCGCCAGGAGCAGCCGGACTGGGAGATCCTGCTCGACGTGGACGCGCTACGCCGTGACGAGGGCGAGAACTGGGTGTTCGGCGGTGCGCAGTGCCTGCGGCCGGACTACCGGCGGGCGCTGATCTCGCTGTCCCGGGGTGGGGCAGACGCGGAGGTGGTGCGGGAGTTCGACATCGAGCGCCGCGAGTTCGTCACCGACGGCTTCCAGTTGCCCGAGGCGAAATCCAGCGTGGACTGGATCGATGCCGACCACCTCTACGTCGCCACCGACTTCGGCCCGGGAACGCTCACCACCTGCGGATACCCGCGCACCGTCCGGCAGTGGCGGCGCGGCACGCCGCTGGCCGAGGCCGAGCTGGTGTATGAGGGCAAGCCCGACGACATCAGCGTGTACGCCTACCACGACGACACCGAGGGTTTCGAGCGCGACTTCGTCGGGCGAGTGCTGGACTTCTACCGCTGCGAGCGTTACCTGCGCTGGGGAAACCGGTTGCTCCGCGTCGAGGTGCCCGACGATGCGATCGTCGGTGTGTACCGGCAATGGCTGCTGATCGAGCTACGCAGCGAGTGGACCGTCGGCCAGACGTACCCGGCGGGCTGCCTGCTGGTCACCGACTTCGACGGGTTCATGGCTCGCGGCGCCAAGGGCGCGGACCTACGGGTGCTGTTCACCCCCGATGAGCGCAGCTCGCTGGCCAGCTACAGCTGGACCCGCCGCCACCTGATCCTCGACGTGATGCACGACGTGCTCAGCCAGCTGCGCGTGCTGACCCCGGCCGATGACTGGCGCGCGACACCCCTGACCGGCACACCGTCGCTGTGCTCCGTGAGCGCGTGGGGCACCGACACGCGTACCGACGACGAGTACCTGCTCGATGTCGACGGTTTCCTGACCCCGTCCACCCTGGCCATCGGGACCATTGGTGACGGTCCAGCTGTCGTGCTCAAGCAGGCACCATCGTTCTTTGACGCCGCTGGTCTCGCCGTGCACCAGCACTTTGCGGTCTCCGACGACGGCACCCGGATCCCGTACTTCGTGGTGGCACCCGACTCGGCCGCGCCTCCCGGCGGTTGGCCCACCCTGCTGTACGGCTACGGCGGCTTCGAAGTATCGCTGCAGCCCGGTTACGGCGGTGCCTTGGGCCGGGCCTGGCTGACCCGAGGCGGCTGTTACGTCAGCGCCAACATCCGCGGCGGCGCCGAATATGGCCCGCGCTGGCATTCCGCCACGCTCAAGCACCACCGCCACCTGGTCTACGAGGACTTCGCCGCGGTGGCCCGAGACCTGATCACCCGCGGCCTCACCACGCCGCCTCGCCTCGGCGCCGAGGGCGGCAGCAACGGCGGGCTCCTCATGGGCGTGATGCTCACCCGGTACCCGGAACTGTTCGGCGCCATCGTTGCTGGAGCCCCGCTGCTTGACATGCTGCGCTACCACATGCTGCTGGTCGGCGCCTCCTGGATGGCCGAGTACGGCGATCCCGATGATCCGGCCGACCGCGAGCACCTGCTGCGTTTCTCCCCGTACCACCAGTTGCGCGCCGGCCGCCGCTACCCGCCGACCCTGCTTACCACCTCCACGCGCGACGACCGCGTGCATCCTGGCCATGCCCGCAAGCTGGTGGCCCGGATGCGTGAATACGGCCTGCCGGTCACCTACTACGAGAATATCGAGGGCGGCCACGGCGGGGCGGCGGATAATGAGCAGGCGGCCTTCATGTCCGCCCTGGTCTACGAGTTCCTCTGGCGCCACCTCTCCGCCTGACCAGACCGCCTGCCGGTTGCGGAGATCCCACGGGAAACGCCGTTGCGGCCGCCTCCTACGCTGGGCGCTATGAACGCGCCCGTGCTCGCCGCCGTGGCTTGGCCTTATGCCAACGGGCCGCGGCATATCGGCCACGTCTCCGGTTTCGGTGTCCCGTCGGACATCTTCGCGCGCTACCAGCGGATGGCCGGCAACCGGGTGCTCATGATCTCGGGAACCGACGAGAACGGCACCCCGATCCTGCTGCAGGCTGACGCCGAGGGAGTTCCGCCTCGCCAGCTCGCCGACAAGTACAACCGGATGATCGTGGAAGATCTGCACGGTCTGGGACTGTCCTACGACCTGTTCACCCGAACCACCACGGCCAATCACCACCGGGTGGTGCAGGAGTTGTTTCTTGCGTTGCACCGCAACGGCTATGTGCTCTCGCGTAGCGCGCTCGGCGCGATCAGCCCGTCCACCGGGCGTACCTTGCCCGATCGCTACATTGAGGGCACCTGCCCGATCTGTGGCTATGACAGCGCACGCGGGGACCAGTGTGACAGCTGCGGCAATCAGCTCGACCCGGTCGACTTGATCAACCCACGGTCCCGGATCAATGGCGAGATCCCGACGTTCGTGCAGACTGAGCACCTGTTTCTCGACCTGCCCGCGTTCACCAGGGCTCTCGGTGGATGGCTGTCCACTCGCACCGAGTGGCGACCCAATGTGCTCAAGTTCTCGCTGAACCTGCTCGATGACCTGCGCCCGCGCCCGATCACCCGCGATCTCGACTGGGGTGTGCGGGTTCCGCTGGACGGCTGGCGCGATGCCCCCATGAAGCGGTTCTACGTCTGGTTCGACGCCGTGATCGGTTACCTGTCAGCATCGGTGGAGTGGGCGGTGCGCTCGGGTAACCCGGACGCGTGGCAGGCGTGGTGGTGCGACCCGGACGCCCGCTCGTACTACTTCATGGGTAAGGACAACATCACCTTCCACTCCCAGATCTGGCCCGCCATGCTTCTCGGCCAGAACGGGGCGGGGGACCGCGGCGGCGAACCCGGAGTGTTCGGCACGCTGAACCTACCCACCGAGGTGGTGTCCAGCGAGTTCCTCACCATGAGCGGCTCGAAGTTCTCCACCTCGCGCGGCACAGTGATCTACGTTGGGGACTTCCTGCGCGAGTTCGGTCCGGACGCCCTGCGCTACTTCATCTCGGTGGCTGGCCCCGAGACCCAGGACACCGACTTCACCTGGGACGAGTTCGTCCGCCGGATCAACTTCGAGCTGGCCAACGAGTGGGGCAACCTGGTCAACCGCTCGATCGCGATGGCGCACCGCAACGTCGGCGCGGTGCCGCGGCCCGCGACTCTGCGGGCGGCTGACTCCGATCTGCTGACCGCCACACGGGCGGCCTTTGACACTGTCGGGGAACTGCTGGAGCGCAACCGGTTCAAGGCTGCGATCAGCGAGGCGATGCGGGTGGTGGGCGCAGCGAACAAATACCTGTCCGAGCAGGAACCGTGGAAGCGCACCGATGATCCGGAACGTCGGGACACCATCCTGCACACCGCGCTGCAGGTGGTCGCGGATACCAACACCCTGCTCACTCCGTTCTTGCCGCATGTCGCTCAGCGGGTGCACGAGCAGCTCGGCGGCACCGGAGTGTGGTCGGCCCAGCCGCAGATCAAGGAGGTCGCCGAGATCGTCGAGGGCGCCGGCCCGGATTACCCAGTACTCACCGGTGATTACGCCGCGGAACAGGCACGCTGGGCGAGCCTCCCGATCGAGGTGGGCCGCCCGCTCACCAAGCCCACCCCCCTCTTCG
>Ga0213881_10001106_pt1 | contig 13666 bp, 12 predicted proteins | sample BarmaccoBMER_R08_FD_160104 | JGI IMG/M metagenome (GOLD analysis project Ga0213881, IMG submission 160104) | Barbacenia macrantha exposed rock microbial communities from rupestrian grasslands, the National Park of Serra do Cipo, Brazil - ER_R08 ... | reverse complement strand
GGTGTGGTCAAGTGCTACTCCCGCCGGTTCCCCGCCGCCAGCAGGAGCGCTCCTCGAGGAGTGCGCACCGCACGTGCCCGACGTGCGCACTGATCGCCCGCAGGCCCTGCTCGGTTCCGACTGACCCCTGGGTGCCTAGCCCCCAGACTCCTGAGCGCCAGCCCGCTGCCGCCGGGCACCCGAACACGGTGGTACGGGCGATATGGGTGCGCCGCGCGGGTGACGAGAACCTGCATCTGCTCAGCGCCCGGGCTGTGCTCGACCTCGCGGCAATGGGCTGCGCACTGGCGTGCTGCGGCGCCCTGCTCACCACCCAGGACCTCGCTCCGCGCGGATGGGGGACACCGTGCCCGACGTGCCTGGCCGCCGGGAGCGCGTCATGAGCGGCAAGCACCACAAAACCACAACCCCGTGGTGGCGGCGCCTGGGCCGACGACCTCCACCGGAGAAGCCACGGCGGTGGTCAATCGAAATGGTCGAGGGCGCCACCGGGTTGGCGCACTGGGTGACTCCCGAGGCATTCGAGCAGGGCCTCCGCGACCGCACGGGCTTCTATGAGGTGTTGTGCGGGCGCCGGATCGCCGTCGCGAGCATGGCCGCCCCCGCACAGCATTCCTGCTGGAGCTGCCAGGAGGCCCAGGCATGCTGACCGAACGGTCCCGGCCCAAGCAGGCCTGTGCTGTGGTGCCCCCGGTCGCTGACCTGACCAGCGACCGTCCCTGCGGGTCGCTGGCGTGCCCCCCACGTGGGCGGGCATCGCCCCTGGTGGCGACCCGATACCCGGCTGGCCGCCGGTCGAGCTACCCACCCCCCTCGCTCCCGGCGGCCAGCCGGTCCCCTTCCTCCGGTTAGCAGCCCCCGGTAAGCAGCGCCATGTTCCCAGCGCCCCCAGCTTTCCGGCTGGCCCCTGACCCGTACCGCCCCGACGAGCAGGCAGAACACGACCGTTGCTGAAAAAGGGGAGGTCAACCATGACCGTAGGCGTGTCTGGTCAGAACAGTGCCACAATCCCGGTCAGCTGCATACCGCATCAGGGCACGCGCGGCTTCGCCACCCTGATGGTGGAGCGACGCGGCGGGGAGGTGGTGTTCGACGTGCAGGTCACCGGCGGCTGCATGATCATCCTTGAGGACGCTACCGCGGCGGCGTTGTTCGACCTTCTCGGGGCGTGGCTCGGGTGAGCGGCCAGTACCGAGGCGTCGTGCCCTAATCAATGGTGTGATGTTGAGGGCACTCCCCTTTGCCTGGGGTGCCGGGTGGAGCAGGTCGCGGTGGACCGCCAAGGTGGGGCGATGCCCCGCTGGCTGCACCAGGGGGGCCAGGTCATCGGGTGGGACCTCACCTGGCTGCCCCTGTGCATGGATCACCAGCAGACGTTCGTCGCCCTCCGAGCGCACCTGGTCCGTGCGCTCAACCCGTGGGGCGGCAATGAGGAGCACCAAGATGACGGTGGCCTGGTTGGACTTGCGCACCACCGCGCTCAGCGCCACCCACCGGGGCTGACCCGTGATGCCGGGCACGTTCCTGGGAGCTGACCGGCACTGGTGCGGCCGGGAAGGCACCTCGAGGCTGTGTCCGATCTCGGACACCTGCCAGAACATCCTGGTCACCGACCCCGAGCACGCCCGCGAGATCTGGAGCGAATACCTCTACGGGGTCCTGCTCGTGTGCGGGCACGGGGGTGCACCTACACGGGGCGGGCTCCTGGATTGCGCTACCCCCCACCCCGACGGACCTCTGCTCGCGCAGCGGTGGTGGACCAGCTAGTTGAGGATCAGCCGCTGCTGCCCACTCAGGACCCCCACCATGTAGCAGCCGTGTAGCAACGACCGTAGAACGGCGGCAAACGCCGCCAGATCACTTCGAAGATCTTTCGAGGTGGTACGCCCAGTGCACACTGCGGCACACGGTCCGTCCAGGACTTACCAGCGAGAAACCGTTACCGTCGCGGCCGGTCGATCGAAGATCCACACTTGCCGAACAGACGATCGGACCGCACCTGTCGCCCAGCGTCACACAGCTGTTACTTTGTGTGCTGCCGAATACCCCTCTATGGGAAAATTCAAGTACGCCGCCTGCGGCGGCGCGGACGTGGCCGGTTCGGTCTCTCGGCTCGCGTGCCCGCCGGGCCGGTCCCGCGTGCTGCGCGCGGCCTGGCGGCCGTGCTCGCGCGGGCCGACCCGGCGGGCACTGGTGGCCGCATCGCCGGCAGCAGACTCGCGCCGCCGCAACTGGCGCGTTATCGCCCTCGCTCACTTGTCGGGCCTTCGTCTCGGGGTAAGCCGTGGGTGAGCAGACTGGTTTCCACGCGTTGGGCGTCTGGGGATCCCAGGCGCCGGTATAGCGCCAATGCCTGGCGTAGACACGCGCCGTCCTCGCTGGCCTGTCCCTGCTGGAGGTGGCAGTGCCCGATGCCTTCCAGTGCGCGGGCTTCCTCCACGGGCGTTCCCAGGGCTTGGGCGATGTCGAGGGCGTGACCGTGGCGGGCACGGGCATCGTCAGTAGCCCCCGACACCCACAGCAGTTGACCCAGAGTGTTCAGGGCCTCGGCTTCTCCGAACCGGTCGCTGAGGTCGTGGTAGAGCGCCAGGGCCTGCTCCAAGCTGGCGGTCGCGGCCGAATAGTCATCGGTCGAGTACTGCACTCGGCCCAGGTCGTTGAGGGCGTTGGCCTCGCCGAGCCGGTCGCCGAGGTCGCGGTAGAGCGCCAGGGCCTGCTGATGGCTGGCGGTCGCGGCCGAATAGTCATCGGTCAAATACTGCACACGGCCCAGGTCGTCGAGGGCAGTGGCCTCGCCCAGACGGTCGCCGAGGTCACGGTGCAGCGCCAGGGCCTGGCCCAAGCTGGCGGTCGCGGCCGAATAGTCCCCGGTCGAGTACTGCACGAGGCCCAGGTCGTTAAGGGTGTTGGCTTCGCCGAGCTGGTCACCTGTTTTGCGGGCGGCATCTAGGGCGGTGTGGTGCAAGGCCACGGCTTGGCTCCACGGGCCGTGCGCTCGGAGGAACTCGTGCATCGCAGCGGGCAGATAGATGGCGTGCCCGTGCCGGGCATGCAGGGCAGCGTAGTCGGTGGCGGCATACAGGTTGGCGCGTTCAGCCTCCAGCCAGGCGACCGCCGCCTCGCGCGTGACCAGCTTGGGGGCCGAATCCGGTGGGTGAGCCACCGGTGGCCTGGCCGTCGAGGGGCGTCGGGTGAGGTGAGCAGCGGCGAGGGTGGCGGTGTGCAGGTAGTAGTCCAACAGCCGGTCCAGGGCCGCCTCGCCCTCGGCGGGCGGATCAGTGGCGGCCAGGGCGCGGGCGTAGTCGCGCAGCAGGTCGTGCAGGCGGAAGCGACCCCGGACAGGCTCATCGAGCACGTACAGGTCGGTCAGGTCCTCCAGATGGCGGCAGGCAGCTGCCAGGGTGGTCTTGCCCAGGGCGGCGGCAGCGTAGGCGTCGATGTCCACCCCGGGCTGCAGACCCAGCCGACGAAACAGCTGCCGCTGGTCTGGCGTCAGGTCCCGGTAAGAGAGGTCGAACGCGGCGGTCACGGAGCGCTGCCCGGCATCAATCGCCGCGAGCCGGTCCCCTGTCGCGGCCAGTTCCGCCGCCACCTCGGTGACTGTCCAGCTCGGGTGGCGCAGCCGCCCGGCCACCAACCGGATGGCCAGCGGAAGATACCCGCATAGCCGGGTCACCTCAGCCACTGCGGCATCCGTGGGCGCCAGGTCGGGGTGAGCGGCTACGCGGAGGAATAACACGGCGGCCTCCTGCGGGGTGAGGATGTCCAGGCTGATCGACACCGCATCATCTAATGCCAGCCGCCGCCGACTGGTGATCACCACCAGGCTCTCGGCCGTCCCCGGCAGCAACGGGTTCACCTGCGCGGGCTCGGCCGCATCATCGAGCACCAGTAGCACTCTTTTACCCGAGAGCCGATCCCGCCAAAGCAACTCCCGCGCCTGCCCGTCCGCCGGGATCTGCGAGGCAGCGACCCCAACGCTCAGCAGCAGCGTGGCCAACGCCTCAGCAGGATCAACTGGCAGCTGCCCCGTGGTGTGGGCATGCAACCGCAAAAAGACCTGCCCCTCCGGGAACTGTGGGGCGAGTTGGTGGGCGGCGTGCACCGCCAGCGCCGTCTTCCCGATCCCGGCCATCCCCTCAATCGCATGAATCCCCACCACACCCCCGGTCACCGCCTGACCGGCCACCGCCTGCATCAACCGCCGCAACTCATCCCCACGGCCGGTGAAACTCCCGATGTCACGGGGCAAGGTCCGAACCGCCACAGCCGGAGCCGCCACCGTCAACTCCTTCAGCCGGGCCAGCACCTCCGCAGCGTCCACCCCGTGCACCAACTCAGCCAGCCCACGTGCCGCTACCACCTGGCGCAACGCGGTCACAATGGCAGTACTAACTTGCTCGACCAGCCAGCCCCGATCTACCGCCACAACCTGGTAGAACGGCTGGCCTGTATCACCGTGCACCATCTGATCCAGCTGGGCCACCTGTGCTGCGATCGCCGCCCGCAGCCCCTCGTCCACCGAACTCGACGCATCCAACCCCACCCGAGGCTCAGTGGAAAAACACTCCCACAAACCCACCCGCAACGCCCCACGGCAGGACGAATCAGCCTGCTCGACCACCCTGTCCACAGCCAACCCCAGCGCCTTGCGCAAGGCCCGCTCATCCGGCGAGCTGCGCACTAACCGGATCCCGGCATCCCCCACCAACGACACCACCCAGCCGACCAACGCACCCACCACATCGACCGGCATACCTCCCAGCCTCCCACCCCTCCTCCGAATCCACTAACACCTCTGACAGGCACGAGAGCACCCAACAAGTCACGCTTTCCAAGCTCTGACCAAAGACGCCTCCGGCGGGCCTCGGCTCCGGGATGGTCCCAGGGCTGGGCCTGAAAGTGGTGGGTCACCCAGCTGCGCGGGTATCCCGTCACATCGGCACCAAAGGCGTAGCAGACCTGGGGCAGGGGTCCATGTCGTTCAGCCGCCGGGTGCTCCGCATGGACCCCTGCCCCAGGTCTGCTTCGGGACAAGCCTGCCGACGCGACGGGATACCCGCTCCACCCGCCGTCCTGCGACAAAGCCAACACCCCACGTGCTATTCGCGTGCTATTAACCACGGTCAACTATGGTCACCAGCGGGACACCGTGACCCCGGTCCGCCGCAGGTTGAGACCCCTGATCACGCGTCGAGCGCAGCCTTCCAAGCTGGGGCTCGCACTTACTCCTGCTTCAAGATCATGCCGTCTCCACGCCGTGAAACGTCAGCGAGACGTGACGATCGCTGACAACTACCGACCACTGTCCACGCAGGTCACCGCTAGTGTGACCGGTTTACGCCGAGGCCGGTGACGCTCGGCGGTCTGAAAGGTGCGAACTGTAGTCGCTGGTCGCAGGAGTATGGGCCGGGGTCTCCCGGGATGACCGACAAGCAGCTGCGAGACCGGTTGCTCGCGCTGGCCGGCCGCGTGGTACCGGTGGGCGCTGCGGCTGACGGCCCTGAGCTGACGGCCACTTGACGAACTCGCTGCTGATGAGCAAACGGGGGCGCGACTCCGCCCCCCCTTCTGAAAGATGAGGTCAACCATGACCATAGTTGAAGGCGCGACCGCGAACGCCTTCCGCGAGAACCGCAGGGCGATCCCGGTCAGCTGCGGGGTGCACAAGGGGCCCGGGGCTTCGCCAACTTGGTAGTGGAACGCAAGCCCAATGGTGAGATTGTGCTCGACCCGCACGTCACCGGCGAATGTGTCATCATCCTCAACGGCGGGCAACAAGGCCGCCGCGAGGGCACTGTTCAACGTTCTCAGGACGTGGCTGGGCGGCGCCTGATGAGCGGGAAGCATCACAAGCCACGGAAGCATCTGAGCGAGATGGTCGATGGCGCCCGCACCACCGCGACTACTGGCTCGCCGGCCTCGCACCGCACCGACGGGAAGTCCCACATCGAGCCTTGCGCCTGAGGCTCCGGGGGTGAGACACCACCTCCACAGCAACGCCGCAGTGCCCGGTCATCCACTCCCGCAGCTCAGCGAACTCCTTGCCGTCAGCAAGGTAGCTCTTCAACTGGACAGCCACGGTGCCTCACACCCTTCGTCGGCGGCACATGCGCAGAGCGCGTTCACTTCTCCCCGTCGGGCGCCGTATCGGCCCGGGATGTCGCACACACGCGAGGTCACCAGTTTCATACCAGGTATAAAATTTTTGATCATCAGGTGGGGATGTTAGGAAGACCGGGATCGTACTCGGGATAATGGTGTGCGCAGACCCACAGGAGTTCTCCGGCCGGCGCTTGTACCCTGCGTAGACCGCCGAAGGCGTGCGCGGGGTCGATCCGAAATAGCAGTGTGCGGAAGCTGCGTAGCGCTTGACCCTCGGCGGGGCTGAGCTGATATTTTCGGGGCTCGTTCGGGTCTACATCAGGCTCATGCTCACCTACGTGCTCAGGTAGTTTGTCTACTAAGGTTTTCATAAGTTCGATTTCGTGTTTGGTGCGCTCGATGTGATCTGCGGGCATATCGACACCCGCGACAGCTGCGGCTACCGGCACGGCCACCCTGAGCGTCCTGAGTACAAGGCGGGCGTAGGGTGCGACGTCGATCAACCAACCCTTCGGCTGATTGAGGTCGTAGGCGGCGGCTGGCCAAGTGTGCCAGTAGCCGGGGTGTTCACACCACAGCGCCAAGGAAGCTTATGCCGCTGGAAATTGGGTCAACGAGGACGACTCTTACGTTCGGATAACTTTTCTGTGGGGACTTCGCTATTCATGCGGTGGATGGTCGCCGCCATGAACCGATCGGTGGTGCCGGAACCGCCGAGGTCCGGCGTGGCGTGGGCGGTGCGGGCGATCTCGGTGACGCAGCGGCGCAGTACGGCGGCCGGTTCAGTGTGTCCAAGGTGGTCGAGCATCAGTGCCATCGACATCGCTGCGCCGTGCGGGTTGGCCACGCCTTGGCCCGCGATGTCCGGTGCGCTACCATGCACCGGCTCGAACAGCCCGAACCCGCTTTCGGGGCAGATGCTCGCGCTGGCTGCCAAACCGAGGCCGCCCATCAGCGCGGCACCGATGTCGCTGATGATGTCGCCGAAGAGGTTTGGTGCGAGCACTCCCTCGTAGCGACTGGGGTCGCGGACGAAGTGGTAGCAGAACGAGTCTACGTACTCCTCGGATGCCATGAGTCCCGGATAGGCGGCCAGTTGTTCCCGGAATACCTCCTGCCAGAGCCTGCCGGTGTTCGGTACCGCGTTCGACTTATGGACCAACGTCACTTTGCGCAGGCCCTGCTGGGATAGGCGGCGCAGGCAGAACCGGACGAACTTTCGGACGGTGTCGCGGGTGTAGACGCATTCGTCGATCGCGACACGCGTGGTACCGCCCTCAGCGACTGTGCCGCCGACGCCGACGTAGAGCCCCTGGGTGTTCTCCCGGTAAAGATGGACCTCGCCGTGCTCCAGTGCCAGGGGACGGTAGTTAACGTAGAGGTCCAGCCCGCGGCGTAGGCCCAGCAGGATGGCCCTGCCGTGGGCCATGTCGGGAATGCGTGGGTCGCCGAGCGCGCCGAGAAAAACCGCGCGGTACTCGGCCGCGAGCCGCTCGACGGCGCCCTCAGGCAGCCCGACGCAGCTGGCGAGCCATTCGTCGGCGCCCCAGCCGAACACGTCGTACTCGATGTCCAAGCCGAAGGCCTGGATAAGCAGGTCGAGTGCAGGCAGCGTCGCGACCACAACCTCCTTACCGATGCCGTCGCCCGGTACGACCGCGATTCTCATGGCGTCCTACCTTCTGGTTTGGGTGAGTCGGCCGCTCCTCAAGTTGGCCCGCCCAGGAGTGCCGGGTGCGGCTTTTATGACGCTATCGTCCATAGCTTGGGTGGCTTGACCGCCCAGCACTTGATGGCAACTCGGCGCTGACCAGGATCCGGTTCAGCCCCGAATCCCTGCGGTTCCGCGACTGCAAACGCACCGAAGGCGCACACCACACCCAAGCCGTCCTCGCCCGACGACGGGTCAACGTCTTGCGGGTACTCCTGCGGAACAAGTGATGCAATCAATCCACACCTCCGGCCATGGCGGCCGCTGGAGATCAGCATGAGGAAGCCACACCTTCGCCGAACATGTTCTCGACCGAGCTGAGCCTGCCCGCGATGGCGCTGGCTGCGACCACGTAAGGCGAGGCCAGATAGATCTGGCCAGGACCCGATCGGCCGGGAAAGTTGCGGTTCTGGGCGCTGACCGTCACCTCGGCCGGGCTTTCCGACACGCCCGGCCCCGCGTTAATGCAGGCGCCGCAGGACGGCGGCAGTACGCGTACGCCCGCCGCTTCGAACAGCTCGATGTAGCCGCGTTTGACCGCGTGCCGCATCACAGACTCGCTGCCGACCTGGATGAACGCCCGTACGTTGTCGGCCACCCTTGCGCCGCGGGCGCGCGCGAGCTTGAACACCTCCGCGTACATATCCATGTCGGAGGCCTTGCCGCCGGTGCAGGAGCCGCCGTACACCTTGTCGACCTTGACCTCCTCACGCACCGAGGTCAGCGGCACGCAGTTGCGTGGGTCGCCGGGCAGGGCGACCATCGGCTCGACGTCCGCGAGATCGATCTCCACGACGGCGGCGTACTCGGCGTCTTCGTCGGAGCGGACCGGTGTCCCGGTGGTGCCACGCCGGGCCAGGTGGGCCCAGGTCACCTCGTCTGGTTCGAACAGGGCTGTCATACCGCCTGCCTCCACAGCCATGTTGCACAGCGTGGACCGCTCGTCGATGTTCATCCCGGCGCAGCCATCGCCACTGAACATCAGGACTCTGCCCAGCGTCTCGCTCCCCTTGATCACCGGGTGGGTCAGCAACCTCAACATAAGGTCCTTAGCGCACACCCCGGGGCGCAGCGCACCACACAGGTCGATCCGGATCACTGCAGGCACCTTCACGAGAATCTCGCGGTTGTACCAGGCGTTGGCGATGTCGGTGGCGCCCACGCCGAAGGCCAGCGCGCCGACAGCGCCCGCGGTGCAGGTGTGGCTGTCCGTCCCGATGATCACCTCGCCGGGACGGGCGACCTCCTCGACGATGTGGTTATGGCAGATCGCCCGACTCCCCCCGGTCTCCGCGGGGCCGACGAACACGCCGCCCATCTGCTCGGCGAACTCCCGCTGGCGCGCGCCTAAGCTATCGACACGCTCGATCAGCTCCCGCGCGTTCACCCGCTTCTGCAGCACCGGCGTGGCCAGGGAAAGGTGGTCCTGAAAGAAGTAGACCGTGCCCGGGTCGGCTATTCGCGCCGAGGACCCGAACTGCTCGGCGAACATGCCCGCGGCCATGGGCGTCACGTACTCATGGGAGAACCGCACGTCTGCCTCGACGAAGTATGACTCGCCGACCCGCACGGTCGCGCCCTTAGGGCATGGATTGCGTGTCGAGAGCCTACTCGTCATAATTTTCTCCACGACGTTGAGCGACCGCGACCCGGCGAACGTGGGCGTGTGCGAGGTGCGCTCACGATTGAAGGCGAACAGCCCGCCGCAATCGATGATAGCTCGCTCGATGTCGTTCGCGGAGCGGGTGAACGCCGCCAGCGGCAGCTCCTCGCCCGCCAGCAGCGCGGTGAGCACGTCGAACTCGTCGCAGGTGATGATGCCGACATTGCGGCAGTTCTGCTGGTAGATCCGCTCAAACGACCGGGCGAACACCACCTCGACACCCGTGTACTTCTCGGCGTACACCGCGTGCTCGCGCGAGGAGCCGCATCCCTTTGCCTCGCCGCTGACGATGACTTGCGGGGCGAATGATTTCAGCGCACCTTCGGTTACCCGCTTGCCGCGTAGACCGAGATAGGCGTAGTCACCGAGCTTCTGGTCGTACCAGTAGCAGCACCAGCCGGGGATGATCTCGTCGGTGGAGATGTTGTTCATCAGAGGTTCGCTGAGTAGCTGCGCTGCGGTACGGTCACAGCTGCCATCAAGCTGCGCCGCGAGCAGGTCGAGATCCTCGGTGACGACCAGGACGCCGCCGCTGAGCGATAATGTTCGTTTTCCGGCGGGGCGGGTCTCATCATTTCGCTGATGCAATGATCTGCCTTATCAGTTCGTCGGTGAGTGGCCGGTTGCTGGACTTGGCCCGGTCCAGCACGTCCTTGATCACGTCCGGGTCGGCGGTCTCGTACCCGTGCACGGTGAGCCAGTACCGCACATTGCTGGCGCCCGAGGCAGCGTCGATGAGGACCTCCTGCTCGCGGCCCAGGACACTGGCCGGGACACTGGAGTACACGGTGTCCTTCATGAGGACGTTGCCTTTTTTGTGGGCCTTCAGGATGGCTGCGGCGTGCACGCCGGCACTGGTTTTGAACACGTCGCGGCCCATGCCCGGGTAGTTGCTGGGGATCGGGACCTCGAGCACGGCCGAGGTGTATTCGCAGTACTCCCGCAGCGCCTTGAGATCGAACACGGCCTGCCCGTCGAGATGACTGTTCAGCATCAGCTGGTCCAGCGAGGCGTTGCCCGCGCGCTCACCGATGCCGAGGATCGTGCCGTGCACCCGGGAGCACCCCATGCCCAGCGCGGTCAAGGAGTTGATCAATGCCAGACCCCGATCGTTGTGGCCGTGCCACTCGAAGTCCACGTGATGTCCCCGCTCAGCGAAATAGCGCTTCGACCACAGCAGCAGGGACGCGGTTCCCTCCGGCGACGCCGCGCCGACCGTGTCGCAGAGCGTCACGCGCTCGACGCCCACCTCGAAGGCGACGTCGAAGACACAACCGAGCATCTCGGGGGTGCAGCGGACCGCGTCCTCCAGCACGAGCACGAACCCCACGTCCTCCCGCGCGCAGTCCTCGGCCGACTTGCGCACGGCGTCGACAATGAACTCGATATTCCAGTCTTCGACGTACTGGCGGATGGGGCTGACGCCGATGAAGACGTAGGCGTCCACCGCCACGCCAACGGTCTGTGCGATATCACAGATTGCGTTGATGTCCGAAGGATGCATGCGGCCCGCGTAGCCTGGTGCCAGTGGATATCCTTGCTCAGCAGTATACCGCGCGATGCGCGTGCACTCGGCCGCGGCCACCGGACCGGAGCCCGGGAACCCGAGGTCGGCCGAGCGGATCCCGCATTGCGCCATGTGATCGATGATGCGCAGCTTCTGCTCCAGGTTCGGCGTGCCCACATAGGGTGCCTGCAGCCCGTCACGCAGTGTCTCGTCGAAGAAGATCCCCGCGGCCGGGACGGGGCCGACCTCTTCCTCTACTCGCATGTTGTTCCACGTGAACCAGACGTCGGACTCCGGGTCCGCCGTCCCTCGAAGGATCCCGCTCACTGTGTTCTCCAGTCCTTGATATCTCGACCTAGAACTCCGAAGCTGTGACGGCGTGCAAAGCGTCGTGTTGTACTGGTCATGGCGTTGTTCCGTGACAAAAAGAATAGGAATTCGCATTAGGGAATAGAAATTCACGCTCTCGTGAGCCAGCGATAATGCTCCACCTTGCACCTGACTCGTGCTTCGGGAGTCGTGGTCCTGCGCACGCAGCCCAGCTTGAGGAATTAAGTCAGGGGCTAAGCCGTTCTGGCTGCGCCGACGATTACGACGTCGTGGATCTTTGAGCTCGCACGGGTAGTGCTGGGAGTAGATGCGCTGGTTATCCAGCCAACCCCGGACGTGAGACTCCAGCACCTCGACGGACTCGAACATCGTCCTCCCGTTCTCGCGGATGACGACACTCACAGCGGAGCGCCGAGCATCAGCTCTTCGCGCCAATGTGTGGACCGCGCGTCGTAGCGCTCGACGGCCATCGATTCCGCGATGGGGCAGTCGGGAGCCACCTGCACGCCTAGCGGCCGGCCGCCGAACGTGGTCGAGCAGCGAGCGGTAAAGCTGCTGTACCGCGGCGTGCCGCTCGCGGTTGTCGGCGTACTCCCGCGTCAGCACGGCCGAGGCCTCACGCCAGATCTCGTCCTGCAGCCGCTTCCGCGTCTGGTCGTCCGTGACCTGGCTGAGTCTGGCCAACAGCAAGTGCAGGTCCGGATAGAAGGGCACTCGGTTGGCATCGACCAGCCTCGCGGCGAACTGCTCTCTCCCCAATCGGAAGTTGACCGACATCCCGGTGTCGATGCACTCAACGTAGTGCCACACCGAAGGCGGGAAGTACACCGCCTCACCGGGGCTAATCACGCAGTCGTAAGCCCCGAGGTAGCGGAACAAGTTCAGCTTCTCCTCCTCACCCATGTTCTGGATGACGAGCTTACTGAAGTTCATCGACGACAAGATCTTTTCCTGCGCGGACAGCGGCACCATGACCACGCGCTTGCGTCCAAAGACCTGATACAGCAGCACGTGGCGGAAATCACCGTCGAAATGCAGGTGCGCGTAGTTGCCCTGATTGGCAATGAAGGTGAACGTGACCAGCGGCTCGCCAGACCCGGGCACCTGGCAGACATCCGGAACACGCATGGCCTCCAGCACGGCGTCCGGGGTCCGGTACTCCACGCACAGCAGGTCGGTATCCGGGTTCTCCCGGACGTGGTCGAGGTAGTCCCGCAGTGGCATCTCCACGAGATCGTTGCGGACCTTCTGGCTCAGCCCCTGCCTCCGGACGGCTTCAGTGGTGCGCGACAGCCGGCTCGTGTAGTTCTGCTGCACCTGGATGCCCAGACCACCAAACGCGTCGATCACCCCCTGCTCGGTGGTCATGCCGGCGATCCGGGTGCCACACTGGGTGTCACTGATGACCAACGGCGTGTGCGTACGAACGTGGTCATGGAGGAAATCCTCCGAAATAGCCGAGTCGGCGCGCTTGACGTTGTCGAGCGTGAGCGAGACATTCGCCGTCATAGTCATAGCGATATTTCTCCTCAGCAGGCTTATTTCGGTCCCTCCGCGCAAGATGGGACGATGCGCACGAATCAGCGGGAACCGCGCGTGTGTAGATCGGTCATAGCGGCCGGGCTACCCGGCATCAGCTGACGAGGAAAATCGGTGAAACCTCAGGACCGTCTGCAGGCTTATCTGCGCCGCCAATACTGATCGTGAGGAGGCTCACGCGTATAATAGCGGTAAGCGATACACCATCCAGTACGCAGGCCAGCTTACGAACCCTTGCCGCCAGGTCAAGCCGGTGATGCACACACTATCCAGGATCAAGATGTTATTAATGATCCTTGGTGTTGAATACGCTTTTCCAGCACCGCCCGAGCCGGGACGCGCCAATATGATCTCCCCAGGAAACCTCCAGTCACGAGCTTGATGATAACGTTACCGAGGTCACTAAACTATATTCAGTAATTGAATCCTCGGAAGGGGGTCGGCCGCAAGAGTAACTGTAGTATTTCGCCCAGCAGTGAGCGACTTCCACCTAACTGTACCACTCACAATGTCGTACCAAGAACACTCCGTAAACACGGGGGGCGTGTCGACGGCGCATGAAAATTAGGGCCTCCTGCCGTTTCCGTGGGTTGGTTTCATGATCGTCTGGGAAGGGGTGGGTAGAGTCCGCCTCGGGTGAGGGTGTCATGGCGATGAGTGCCTCGGGACTGTGGTAGCCATAGGCCAATGCCACGTAGCTTAGTTTGATCTTGTGGTTGTTCTGCTGATTCTTGGTTGGCTCGGCGTGGTGTCGTGATGTTGACCGGGTGTGGTGACATGGTCGCTGATCATGGGCGATGGTGTGGTGGTG
>Ga0213881_10001105_pt1 | contig 13680 bp, 7 predicted proteins | sample BarmaccoBMER_R08_FD_160104 | JGI IMG/M metagenome (GOLD analysis project Ga0213881, IMG submission 160104) | Barbacenia macrantha exposed rock microbial communities from rupestrian grasslands, the National Park of Serra do Cipo, Brazil - ER_R08 ... | reverse complement strand
CCGAAGCCGAACGGCTGTACCCGGTCGTCGAGGATGCCATCACCGTCAGCGGGATCCGCAGCCCGTATCTGTATGCCGGGCCCGCCGATGCGCCTGAGGCAGTCGTATTCGTGCACGGCAATCCTGGTCCTGCGGAGGACTGGCGGCGCTTGGTCGCTCGCACCGGTGTGTTCGCCCGGGCGGTGGCGCCCGATCTGCCCGGCTTCGGCTGTGCGGATAAGCCCGCTGGCTTCGACTACACCGTCGCTGGATACGCCGACTACCTTGGCGCAATCCTCGACCAACTCGGTATCCACCGTGCCCACCTGGTGCTCCATGACTTCGGCGGTCCCTGGGGTCTGACATGGGCTGTCGGTCACCCCGAGCGGTTTGCCAGCGTGACACTGATCAATATCGGTGTCCTGCCCGGCTACCGCTGGCATTATCTGGCCCGGATCTGGCGCACCCCGGTGCTCGGTGAGGTCTTTTTCCGCACGGCTACCTACCCGGCGTTCCGTCTGGTGTTGCGTCATGGCAACCCCCGTGGCTTGCCCCAAGATGTGCTCACTCGCATGTATCGCGACTGCAAAAATCCCGCAGTACAACGTGCCGTGCTGCAGCTGTACCGCGCCACCGACGCCACCACCGCGTCCTCGGAGCTTTTACAGGACCGGCTACGGGAATTGGACTGCCCAGCCTTAGTCGTATGGGGTGCTCACGATCCCTACCTGTCCATACGCTACGCTGCCCGTCAACGAGAGACTTTTTCGGACGTCGAGGTCGTCGTTCTCGATGATAGCGGCCATTGGCCAATGATCGACAACCCAGGCGCCGTCGAACAGGCCGTCCTGCAATTCCTCAGCGCCCTCGTTGGCGGTCGGCGGCCACATAGCGCTTGATGGCTCGTTCCAACCCATTCAAGGTTCCGCCGATCTTACGAACTGTGATGCACGATGATGAGCGCATCTTTGGTCTATAATGCCCGACCGTTACTCGTATAGCAACAATCGTCACGCTGTAGATGTATCAAGCGGGCACAACATGTCTCTTTCATCGTATGAGAGATGCGGCGATTCGTTCAAATGGTTGAAGTGGCCCCGGTTTGGGAGGTCTGTGCTCATGCTCTATCAAATATATTCGCCGACGCAGCGTGCTACATTGCGCGACGGGCTGATCCGCGCAGGGCAGAAGGCTCAATACGCGCTTGCCCTCATCCGCATTGTCAACGGCACCGTCGCCCTCGTTGCTCCATCGGTCATCATCAAGCCTCTCGATGAGGTTCCCAGGGACAGCGCTGCCGCAGTCTACGCATTACGACTGTTTGGCGTACGGACAGTGCTCATGGGAGCTGATCTGATAACCCAGCGCGGTCAACCACTCCTGCATACCACGAGCCAAGCGGTCATGATTCACGCGAGTGACACAGTGACCGCCGCCAAGCTGGGCATCTCTGGCCAGTTGCAGCGTCGAACGGCGATGACACTGACGTTGATCTCGGGCATAAACACAGTTCTTGCGACCATCTCATGGCTCGCGAACAAACGGCAGGTACGATTGTGACCATCGAATGCGGATGCCTTGCCTACTACAGGCCGAGGTGTCTTGCCGATTACATCGTCATCGGGCGGTGCTAGCAGGGCACTGGTCACTGCCGACCCTGAGAATGCGTCATTTGTGCTTCTGCCGGAACTTGCGTCAACGGCCCATGCGTGCGGCGGCAACAATGGGGCCAGTGAAGATTACACAGTGCCTCCGAGGAGAGCAAGTGATTCTTCTGTCCACAAGTGGCAGCTGCGCAGTGCAATGACGCCGGCTACAGAGATTCGTTGACATGCGCGTCTTCGACAGGTCAGCTCAGTTGCCGGCTAGTGCTTCGGTGGGGCTTCCTTCGTGTTAGTTTTCACCCGATCGAGGTCGAGCAAGACGTACTAACTGGGCGTCGTTCATCCTCCTTCATGTGTGGTTGCCAGTGTGGCTCGGCGACGAAAGAGACCTTAGTACGAACACCTCTTATGCTGCCTTCGTGTGATAACAAATTTTAGAGAGGGTTCGTCGAATTGCAGTAGAGGGGCGCCATAAGGGTCTTCTCACATGCAGTTGCGAATTTTTTTGAGTCTGCGCCGCTAGGCGTGCGTGCGCAGGCATGGGCTAAGGGGAGGGTAAAGCTATGCGGAACGGTGGTCCAAGGAAGACGATCGGTCATACATCATGCGACTTATATGGCTCGCAGCGTCGAACTGGGAAAGTGGTGCTGGATGGCTCGGTGGCGACCAGTTCTGGTGTCGTTTTGCGGAATTGGAATAACTCTGCTGTAAGCACTCCGCGGGTCGTCGTTGTTCCTAAGAACTTGCAAGAGCTGATTGATGTAGTCAAGGATACGAAGTACCCGTCTCCTCTTCGTGTTGGTGGCAGTTTCCACTCGTTGAATCCATGTTTCGCCACCGATGGCACCCAGATTTTGATGTGCCATTTCGCTCAAGTTGACATCGACGTCGTGACCTCGACGGTCACGGTTGGCGCCGCCGTGAAAATGATCGAAATTCGCAATCGTCTCAGGCCCTATGGCATGCAAATCGCGGTGGCTCCAGAGATTGGTAACGCTACGGCCGGTTCGGTATCGTGCTGCGGCACTAAGGACGCTTCCCTCGGTCGTTTCGGGTCAGGACAGGTAAGCTCGACAGTTATCGGCGTGAAGTTGGTCGACGCTGATGGCAATGTGGAAACGATCACCGAGGCGGACGACCCCGAAAAGATGCGAATAGTCCGGTCCAGTTACGGTCTGTTGGGAATCATTTTCGAGGTTACGTTTCGTATCGAGAAGCAGTCGATCCTCTCCTACGATTATAAGATTTTCGATCTGGCGTCAGTGCCTAGCCGCGATAAGTTGTTCGGCGGCGCCGACGGGGTTTTGGCATTCTGTCTACCGTATTCTAATCGTATTATCGCGGAGCGTCGGCGCGCTGCGGGCGGGCAAGCATGTATTTCCAGGTTTTCTCGATTCAAACGATTGGTTCGCGATAAGATATGGGCGGAAAAAGCCAGCCTCCTCGTGACATTGGTGCCGTATAATTGGTTTTTCAATATTTTTGACAGAGTGCTAGTTCTGGCCTTCAGGATTCTATCCTTACTGGGAGGATTTGCGGCGCGACGAGCCGATTCTAACATCAACTACAAGTTTGACCGCATTGACTATTTCGACTTTACATTTTGGGCCATACCGGTGAGCCGATGGGAAGAATTTATTCCCAAATATGTCACCTTCTGTCGCGACTATTTTCGAGAAACCGGTTTCCGTGCCAGCTTGGTATCGAGCGTTTACTTTATTAACAAGGATCGGAAAGCTCTCCTCTCCTTCTCTCCGTCTGAGGATATTTTTACGATGGACCTCGCAGACTCGCGACCGAATGATCCGCTCTGGATCGAATTCAACAGGCGATACGATGCGTTCGTTTCGGAATTCGGTGCGCGACCGTTGTTGAACCAAACCAAGCAATTGAGCGCGGATATCGTTTACAAAACTCTTGGTAACGACTGGAGCGAATTTTTATCGTATCACAAGGAAAATGACCCCAGTGGGCGATTCCTGAGCAAGTACTTTGTGGATCTTATGTGATGTCAGCGTCCTGATGCCATTCCGCCGTCCGCGCCGGCTCGATCGCTTCACGCTGATCGCGTGGATCCCTACCCCTAAGACGAAACGTCAACACGAGAAGTAGACACATGCTGGAGTCATTGTTCTTCCGGCAGGGGCTACTGACCGGCGATTGACGACCCTGCTGCTACCAAACAGCCCATGCTACAGTTCTTGAGCACGAGGCCGGCTGTGCCCCACGCTATTCATCGTCATTCATTGTCCTGAGCTCGGTACTGTTGGGCTCGAGCGAGGGCGTCGTATGTTCGGGCTAGCCAGGGCAGCGCGCCCATTACCTCGTTAGTCTTGACGGCAATGGTGAGGTCGGTTACCGCAGCCTCGGCGTCGCCGAGGGCCGTTGCAGCTTCGCCGGTGAAGTAGGCCACTGAACCGCTTATCAAGACCGCGGACACGGCGCAGGGCAGCCCACGGTAAGGCAGCAATTGGTCGCGAAGCTGGATCACGTACTCGGTTTCGCCAAGTCGCGCCGCGGATAGGAGGGTCCAGCACCGGGTGTAGAGCCACCGATAGTCCCTGTAACCGGGTGTAACGGAGCGCAGGACGGCACGGGCATCTTCCGGACGGCCGGCTTCCACCAGGGCCATTGAGAGAATGCTGCGCAACACAGATGAGCCGCCGCGCGCTACGGCTGCGCGCAGCTCATCTGCCAAGTCTGCGCCGGTGCCAGTTAAATACGCTGCCTCCCAACGCTGCAATATCCACACTGCTTGCGCGAAACCTTGTTCGACGCCATAGCTCATCCCGGAGTGCAGCTTGTAGGTGGCGCGGCTGATCGACTCGGCCTCCGACCAGCGTCCGGCAAGAAGCAACAAACAGGCCTGGGACCATCCCAGACGCATCCGGTGGAGTGGAGAACCCGACTGTTCGACGAAGGGAACGAGCAAGTCAAACTCTGCCGTCGCCTCCCGAATACGTCCCACGGTGGCGAGCAACCTAGCGCGGCTCAGCCGTGCGTTGGCTACGGCCACTGGGGGCAGGCCAGGCAATGCCAATAGCTCAGTGGCCGCTGCCAGGCACTGCTCGGGGTAGTCAGGTCCATACAGGGCCATTACTCGTAGGTGCAGCACGCGGGCCAGTGCGACGATGTCTGCCGAGGGACGGACTAGGGCCAGTGCCTGGTCGGACAAGGTGACACGGCGGTGGGGGTTATCGTCGTAATAGCGGGCGACGGCTAGGCAGGACAGCAGTAACGCTCGTTGTACCGGCTCAGTCAGGTGCAGCAGGGCCCTTTCGAGAACCTCGACCAGCCGATCGTCGTCGACGCCACCCACGACCGGGTACCAGCTCGATTCATCGATGGCTGCAACCACCGTGGTGACCAGCCGGGAAATGTTCGCGCCATGGGGGTCGTCGTCTACCCCGAGGGCGTGCTCCATGGCCTGCACGAACACCGGGAGCCCCTCGCGTGGGTTCCCGGCCCGATACAGCGAGGTCGCCAAACCCATCAGCAGGGGGTATCGGTCGACGTCGCCGGCTAATTCGGCGGCGGCCAGGGCCTGTCGCCAGGCTTCGGCAGCTGCCTCGGGGGCCAGCCGGGCGTCGGCCGCCCGGGCCGCGGTCGCGGCGTAAGCACAGGCTTGGGCGGCGGTGGCTGCGTCGAGTTCGGCAGCTAACAGCCAATGCCGGGCAATCTCTGCGGAGTGCTCGTTGCGCCCGGTCCATACCCGGGCGGCCACCGCTCCGATCCGACGGTGTCGGCGCACCCGGCGAGCCCGGGTCGTGGCCAGATATAGCGCCTCAGCCACCAACGCGTGAGTAAAGCTGAACCAGCCTAGTCGTCGTTGGTCCTCTATCACGAGACCCGCTGCCACCGCGGCGTCGATGGCCTCCAGCGCCGTCTCGACGTCGACCGAAGCGGCCTCGGCCACTACATCGATGTCGAAGTCTCGACCGGCGATCGCGGCCACGAACAATATTGCGCCAGTGGCTTTGGGTAATCGAGCGATGCGGCGCAGCACGACCTCCCGCACCGGCACCGGTACCGGCACCACCTCTGGCTCGTCTAGGCGGTGCTCGCTGATCAGCAGGCCAACCAGCTCTCGCAGAAAAAACGGGTTGCCCTCGGTGCGCGTCCACAGCCTAGCGCCGATGTGCTCGCTAACTCGGCGACCAGCCACTGCACTCACCAGGGCTCGGGTCTCCTCGGCGTCCAGCCCGGTCAGTTCAATCCGCTCGGTACCGGCCCGAGCCAAAGTGGCCAACGTCTCTATCAATGCAGAGGACTCATGGTGCCGGTAAGAACCTACAAATAGCATCCGACTGGAAGCGATGGTCTCGGCCAGAAACGCCAGTAGCCGCAGCGAGGCCAAATCCGCCCAATGCAGGTCATCGAGCACTACTACGAGTGGATCAGGCCCTGCGGCCAGGTACTGGCCGATCGCATCAAACCGCCGCAGCGCGGCACTGGCCACGTCAACGCCTTCCGCCGGCTGCTCGGTGTCCACGTCCATCAGTTCGGCCACCGAGGGTGGAACAGGACGCTCTGGCCAACGGGCACGTACCGCGCGCAGCGCCTGCTCCCATGGCCACAACGGTGGAGCAGCGACGTGCTCTGGACAAGCTCCCCAGACCACTGGCACGTCCGCTAGCTGGGCGAATCGGCGCAGCAGCCCGGTCTTGCCGATCCCTGGCTCCCCGGACACAAGCACCACCCGCCCACGACCACTTGCCGCCGCCGCCAATGCATTGATCAGTCGGTGCAGCGCCGTATCCCGACCCACGAAGATGTCCTGGTTCTCGACTGGCGCCGAACTTCGCGTCGAGACTGTGGACGCAGCCGTGACCGCGGCGGCGACCGTACGTAGTGCGGTCGGACGACGCCAGTCAAGGAGTGGCGCATGGGTGAGAATGTCGTGCTCCAAGCGTTGCAGCGCCGTTCCCGGGTCGATGCCGAGCTCGTCGGCCAGCCGCGCCCGGGTAGCCCGCAATACCGCCAGTGCATCGGCTTGCCGTCCAGACCGGTACAACGCCAGAGCGAGCAGCTCACACGCGTGTTCCCGCAAGGGATTGCTGCGCGCATGGGCTTCCAACTCGGCCACCGCCAGCTCATGGGCGCCCAATTCGATCAGTGCTGCGCAACGCCCCTCCAGCACCGACATCCGCAGCTCGTCTAGTCTTGCCGCCTCCGGAGTCAGCGACGGGATATCGCGTATGTCCGCGTAGGCCTCGCCACGCCACAGCGCCAGGCCTGCGTCGAATTCGCTCAACGCTTGCTGCGGGTTTCCGCGGCTCAACGCTTCCCGGCCGTCAGTGGCGTGGCAATTGAACCTGTGGGCATCAATCTCCACACCGCAACTGCTCAGCAGATAACCCGGTGCCCGGGTACGCAGTACCACGGCTGGTGTCCGCGGTGCCCGGAGTGGCTCCAGTTCCCGCCGCAGGTTGCACACATACGCCCGCAGCGAGGTCATCGCAGCCCGGGGCGGATCTCCAGCCCACAACTCCTCTAGCAGTACATCCACCGCCACCGGCCGGCCCGCCCGGCTTACCAGCAGCGCAAGCAGCGCACGCTGCTTGGCAGGTCCCAGATCGACCAGTCGGCCACCAACCACACCCTCTACTGGACCCAACACTCGCAACTGCACCCCGCCTGCGGCGGGACCACCGTGCACCTCCGGCGGCGTCATGCCGAGCTCGGTCTCGCGACGCGACGCCGCCTTCGCCTCGTCACGGCCGGCGGGCTCACCCAGATGCTGTCACCGGTGATAGGCATGACGCCGAAGCCGAGGCGGTTGACCGTCAGGTCGCCGCCCATCATTCGTGCTGTCCATTCCGGCGTGCAGCGGTTTCCACCGTGACATGGAACATGACTCCTTCGGTCTGCGTTCGGCGGCACCCGCAACAGCAGTACGACGAGCGTCTTGCAGTTCGACCAGCCAGGGCAACCGCTGTGTAGCTTCAGTCTCATAGCTCGCCGGATTGGAGTACTGGTACAAGAACTCCGATGTTGGTTTCTAGCGGTTCACCGCAGCCAGAGGACGCTCTATCCAATTATCACTTCCGGGCACGCTCCCGCCTTGCGGCAGGCGCCCCATGGTTCGTACCCGCCAGCAGGGGTCGGTCGGGCCGCAGGCGTGAGCGTTGGTGACCTTTACTTGCTCGCTGGTGGTGGTCCGATGCGATCGTTGTCGTTTCCGTACTGCACACCGACGCGGGCTCGGATGGTCGACACAAAATCAGTGCATTCGGTGCTGGTCTTGGCACTGCCAAGCGCACCACTAAATCACCAGACGGATCAACCAACGCGTCAAACCCACGGTGAAATCAGCCATGCGGAACCTCCCTCCACGGACGACGGATCCGGAAGGCACGTCGGCGTGTCTGCAAAGATCAGCCGCTACGAAGTAGAAAGAAGGATTCCATGCGCATACCGACGCTGTAGTCCTTGGCCTCGGTATCGCATGGTAAGGACGTGTCCGAGTACGAGTCCCGAAGCTGATCCGGCATCGGGCAGCCAGATCGCATGACCTGGAGAAGCTCTGCATCGCCGCGGCTCCTGGCATGCACGGAGGAACCCCGGAGCTCGACGAAGCGCTTGCCGTATGGCTCCTGCTCTGCCCCCAACTGTCCCAATCTGTCAATGCCCGGCGACCTCTGCGTCGAGGCCGGGCCGACTCGGCTACGCGCGGTACAGCAGTGTCCCTGGTCCGCGGAAGCGCGAGGCGGCGTAGTTGATCACCGACGGCAGGTCACCCTCGATGAGCTTGTCGCATCGCCAGCTTGAATAGTCCGTCAACGGATGTATCAGGTGTCCGCGCTGCGCTCTCTACCAGGCGGACCGGACCACGACCCTGACGCCGCCGCGCGAGGTGATGAACGCAATGACCGACGTCTCGAACCGGATCTCGATGTCCGGAACTGTCCGATCAGGCCCAGCCATCCAAGGCAGCTGGCAGGTGCTGCCGTTCGACTCGGAGGTGCTGGCTGTACACGCCGCGTTGCTGCCGAATGGGAAGGTGCTTTTCGCAGCGGGTTCGGGAAACAGCTTGGTTCGCTTTGGTGATCCAAATTTTGGCAATACTGCGTTGGGTTTCTGGACAAGCGTAGTGTGGGATCCAACCGTCAGCTCACCATCGGGACTGGACACAAACTTTTTTCACCCTGCGACGCCACGCAACGCGCAGAACAAGGTGTTGGATTTGTTTTGTGGCGGGGAGACGGCGCTCGCTGATGGCCGAATATTGTCAACCGGTGGCACGCTCGCCTATGACGGCAACGGGAAAGCGTTTGCGGGTCGGCCCGACACCATGGTATTCAGTCCGATCTCTCAGCAATGGGCGGTTGTACGGCCAATGGCCCACGGCCGCTGGTACCCCAGTGTGATCACGTTGGGGGATGGGCGGGTACTGGCCGCCGCGGGACTGGATGAAAACGCCGCGGGCGCACGCAACGCCAGCGTGGAAAGCTTTTTTCCGGCCGCTGATTTCTGGCAGCCGCTGCAGATGCCTGTTGGCTTCGGCGGCTTGCCGCTGTATGCGCATTTGTATCTGCTGGCCGACGGATCGGTTTTCTACGCTGGGGGTCATATGGATGACGGGCCTGCCCCGCCACTTCGGTTAGATCTGACTCGCAGCCGGGCCACCGTAACCCCGGTGAGCGGTATTTCTCGGGTGGATGCTCGCGACCAGTGCGCCAGCGTGTTACTCCCACCCGCTCAGGCTCAAAAAGTAATGATCATCGGTGGGGCACCCGGCAAAGGTGAGGCCATCGCCAACGTCGACGTAATTGACTTCACCCAGCAGACGCCGGTCTACCGGCCGGCGGATCCACTAAACTCTCCCCGCAAACACCCCAACGCCACGCTGCTACCTGATCGCACCGTGCTAGTGACTGGCGGCTCGCAACGCGACGAAGAAAAAGCAGAAGCGACTAATCATGCCGAAATCTTCGATCCAGAGCATCCGGAGCTGGGCTGGACCAAGGTAGCGGAAGCATCGGTGACGCGTATGTATCATTCGGTGGCGCTGCTACTGCCTGATGGGCGGGTCATCACGGCCAGTGGCAATCCGGACCGTGGTCATCAGGTCAACTGGGAACCACCGGACCCCAACGAAGAACTGAAATTGGAGCTTTACTCTCCGCCGTATCTCTTCCGGGGTGCACGCCCGACGATCAACACGGTTACCACCGAGTGGCGTTACGGGCAAACTGTCAGTATTGCTACTCCTGATGCCGGCGCCATCCAGTGGGTGAGCCTTATTCGCCCAGGTGCGACTACCCATTCATTCAATACCACTCAACGTTTAGTGGATTTGCCGATTATCACCCAGGGTGGCGGCGTCGTGCAGGTCGAAGTCACTGAGGAACCCAATATCGCACCACCTGGTTGGTACATGCTGTTTCTCACCGATCACGACCGAGTCCCGTCAGTAGCCCGCTGGATCCACCTGGTTGCTGCGCCTAGCAATGCGGTCCCAGCCGGCGCATACACCCAAGCCGTACTGGGCACCGCTGGATTGGTTGCCTACTGGCCGCTGGCGGAGACCAGGGGAACGGTGGCTTTCGACATCGTGGGGGACCACCACGGCAGCTACTACAACCACCCGCATCTTGGTGCGCCAGGCCCAGGAGAGGCCACCTCGGTAACCTTCGATGGGGTGCACCAATACGTGCTGCTGCCTCGCGATATCCGGGACGATCTCAGTATTGAATTGTGGTTCGCCACCGACGGCGGCGGAGTCGGCACCAGCGTCACGCAGTGGTGGCAGGCGGCTGGCCTGCTGGATGCCGAGGTTCCAGGCGTCGTCGATGACTTCGGTACGTCACTTGATGCTTCCGGGCAGGTATGGGCCGGTACCGGCAATCCCGACACTTCGATCCATTCCGCGCCCGGCCTCAACGACGGTGAATGGCATCACCTGGTGTTCACTCGCGCCCAGACCACCGGGGAGATAACGCTGTACATCGACGGCGTGCCGGTCGCCACCGGCCACGGCGGTACGCAGCGCCTGACGTCCGCACCCGGATTGCGAATCGGAGCGCTCCAAAGCGGGGCCACGTTCTTCGCCGGCAGCATCGCCGACGCCGCCGTATACAACACCGTCCTGCCAGCGGCCACCGTCACTGCCCACTTTGCCAGTCGGCACTAACTGGGACCGGGGGATCGTGAGCTACCAGGGAGTGACGCTGCGGGTGGTACCTGCCGGCGGTGCACCAGTTCATGAGTTCGCTACCACCGCCCCGTACTTACCAGGTGCTATCCGCCGTCCCCAAGGTGGGACGCGTCGTGGGCGGAGATGCCGCCCTTCTGGGCGGAGCGGCGGAGGGTCGACATGACCGCGGCAGGGCAGAGGTCGGCTAGTCCAGCGATGACCGAACGCGGTGACGTGGTCGCTGCGGTGGAACGCCTCCTCGCTAACGCCTACAAGGGTCGGGGTGGTTCGCTATTCGTTATTGGATCGGCCGGGTTGGGTAAGACCACAATTCTTGAACACGCAATCGCCATGGCCAAGTCGCGATTTAAGGTGGGAATCGGGCGTGGGGACCAAGTGGAAGCGATGTTGCCATTTGGGCTAATCGGCCAGGCTCTCGATCAACTTCTCGACGGAAAGTTCTCCGGGGGTGATATAGCGCCACACGCCGAAGCCGGTGATGTTGGCAACGTTTCGGCGCAGGCGCGCTTCTACGGGATCTTGCGCGATTTGCGAGAGGCAGCAGTCCGTCCGATGTTGGTGGCGTTGGACGATGTCCACTGGTCGGATCCGGACTCCCTGACCGTGATTCATCTACTGTGCCGTCGCCTGCCATCGTTGCCTGTGGCGTTGATTGGGAGTGCACGCCCCTGGCCGGCCGCGGCGTTGACCTCGGCGCACGACCTGGCGGCTCAGAAATTGGCTGAGATTGAGTCATTAGCCCCGCTGAGCAGCGTTGCCGCCCGTGAGTTGCTGTCTGCTCAGTCGGGCGGTCAGATTGGTGCCAAGGTAATGGATCAAGCCATCGATTTGTGCGGTGGTAACCCGTTGCTGCTGCACCAAGTCGCCCTGGAGGTACGCCGCACCGGGCGACTGCCCGATGGACACTTGCGGTTTTCTCGGTTCGTGGGGGTTGGTGTCGCCGGGCAACGCTACCTGCAGGCGGCCAGCGTGTTGGGTACTCGATTTCGCGTCGCCGTCGCCACCGAGGTAGCGGGCCTGTCCGCCACCGAGGTGGCCACGGAGATCGACGGGTTGTTCCGTGGTGGATTGCTCTGCGAGGCAGATGACGGGTGGGCGCGGTTTACGCACGCACTGATTCGCCAAGGCGTCTACGAAGATATTGCACCTCCGTTGCGCAGGGACCTGCACGAGGCATCCTTCCGAGCCCTCGTTGCCCGTGGTGCCCACCCGGCTGAAGTGGCCGAACATGCGGTAGCAGCTCATCTGGCTGGTGATGCGGATGCGGTGGCGGCCATAGCCCACGCGGGCCGGGCGGCGCTGCGCGTCGGGGCAGTGCGCGCTGCCCGCCAGCACTTGGAATCGGGGATCAGCCTTGCCGGCAACACGGTGCCTACGAACCTGTTGTTTGACTTGGGAGCAGCGCTGGTCGCCGACGGTGCCAGCGAAGAAGCGATCACTGTCTACGAGCGGCTACTGGATATGCCAGGGCTGACCACCACGGACCGTATCGCTGTCTTGCGTCAGTTGGGCGAGACCAGGTCACTCACCGGCCAGGTGGAGCTGGCAGCAGCGTGCTATGAGACTGCCGTAGATCTGGCCGAACATGACCATCCGGCGCTGGCCGTTGGAGCCCTGCTCGACCACGTCTTACATCATCAGATGCTGTTCGGTCCGCAGGCTGCCCTGCCATGGGCTCAGCGGGCCGCCGAGCTGGCTACCGATTCAGGGGTCATGCAGGCTGCGGCTCAGGCGGCCTGGGGTGCGATCGCCTATCGCTGTGGCGACCTGCAAGGGCTGCACAGAGCGGCCGATGCGGCCACGCGCACGGATGTGGTTCCCACTTCTCGGGCCCAAGACCGGCACAGATACTGGCATCCGGCTCTCAGCTACGCCACGGTGGCGGTGCATGCTGAGCGATTTGACGATGCTGAACGCCTGCTCACGGAAATCCTCGCCTCCGCCGAACGACGCTGCGAGCCAGTCACGCTTATCCGTGCGGCAATCGCATGGATTGAGGGCCTGTGCCGCTTGGGCAGGCTCAGTGAAGCGCTAAGTCTTGTTGACCGCCTTACCGAGCTCACGGAGCTGTTCCCGCCTTATCTATCACCCCTCGCCAATGCTTATCGTGCCTGGGTCCTGCTGGAACAAGGACGGCTGGAGCAGGCAGCGCTATGCTGCGCCCAGCTGGCCACTGCGGTCCACCATCCCCGCTACACGCTGCACCGCGCCGATGGACTGGAATTGTATGTGCGGGCACTTTTGCCGCATCGCCAAGGAGATGCCGATACCGCATGCGCGCTATTTACCGAACTTGTGCAGTGGGCTGAGCGCACCGGCGAAGCCAATCCGTCGTACCTGCCCTGGGCAACCGACGCGATCACCGCTTATTTAGCCTGCGGCCGGTACCTCGACGCCCAGCAGGTCATTGAGTGGGTAGCCCAGCGGGCTGCGACCTTACCTACCCACTGGCCGAAGATCGCCCTGGCTACCGGCTACGCTGCCCTTGCCGAGTACACCGGCGACCGAGTAGCTGCCGGGGCCCACTTTGCTGAGGCACTGGTCCTTCATGATGAGCTACCCATGCCCTTGGCGCGAGTGCAGACCCTGACCGACTACGGCGCCTTTTTGGCCCGTGGGGACGAGAAGATCAGGGCGCGAGAGATGCTTGCCGAGGCGCTACGGGTGGCTGAGGCGTGTGGGGCCAGTTGGCACGCCCACCGTGCGCGCGTCGAATGGCGGCGGGCTGGCGGACGCAGCCGCGCACGCCAACCTGACCAGCTCAGCCCCCCGGAAGCTGCCGTCGCCCAGCTTGCCCAAGCAGGCCGCACCAATCGGCAAATCGCCCACCAACTCCATATGTCCGTCAAGACAGTAGAAACCCATCTCAGCCATATTTACCAAAAACTTGGCATCCGCAGCCGTTGGCAACTCGCCGAACACGACATCAACAGATAG
>Ga0213881_10001104_pt1 | contig 13692 bp, 17 predicted proteins | sample BarmaccoBMER_R08_FD_160104 | JGI IMG/M metagenome (GOLD analysis project Ga0213881, IMG submission 160104) | Barbacenia macrantha exposed rock microbial communities from rupestrian grasslands, the National Park of Serra do Cipo, Brazil - ER_R08 ... | reverse complement strand
CACCGTCACCGACGCCGACCACATCATCTACCTCCACCACGGCCACATCACCGAAACCGGCACCCACACCCAACTCCTCACCAACAACCACCACTACGCCCACCTCTACCACCTCCACCACCCCACCACATTCGCCAGCACAACAACCCCATCCGTAGGGAATGGAGCAGTGACATGAGAATCGTGTGCATCGGCGGCGGACCGGCCGGACTGTACTTCGCCATCTCAGCAAAACTGCGCGACGCCGGCCACGACATCACCGTCATCGAACGGGATCCTCCCGGTGCCACCTACGGCTGGGGTGTGGTGTATTGGGACGACCTACTCGACATCTTGTTCCGCAACGACCCCGAAAGCGCCCGGGCGATACGCGCCGAATCCGTGCTGTGGCAGGAACAGCGGGTGATCCTGCGCAGCGAGCAGACGGCCTATTTGCCCGGGTACGGCTTCAGCGTGGGCCGCGCGACCCTGCTCGACATCCTCGGCCAGCGAGCCACCGAACTCGGGATCGATGTCCAGTACCGCCACGAGGTCAATGATCTCTCCACGCAGGCCGACGCCGACCTGGTGGTGATCTGCGACGGCGCGAACAGCCGGCTGCGAACCCACCACAGCGAGGACTTCGGCGCCCGCGTGGACGTCGGCGGGAGCCCCTACATCTGGCTGGGTACCGACAAGGTCTTCGACAGCTTCACCTTCGCCTTCGAGCAGACTTCAGCCGGGTGGATCTGGTTCCACGCTTACCCCTCCAGTGCCGGGATCAGCACCTGCATCGTGGAATGCGCCCAGCAGACCTGGCAAGCACTCGGATTCGACTCGCTCAGCAGTGAGGACAGCGTCCAACTCTTAGAGAAGGTCTTCGAGCATGCCCTTGATGGTCACGCGCTGATCAGCCAATCCCGCGGCGAGTCGGCGCGGTGGCTGCGCTTCACCCAAGTAACCAACAACACCTGGTACCACAACAACCTGGTACTCGCCGGCGACGCCGCCCACACCACTCACTTCACCCTCGGATCCGGCACCAGGCTAGCAATGATCGATGCAGTCATGCTCGCCCAGAGCCTCTACCAACACGACGAGGTTTCCATCGCGCTGGCGGACTATGACCGGCGAGGCCGCGCAGCGTTACGACCAATTCAAGCCGGAGCACGCACCAGCATGGCATGGTTCGAACGCGCTGACCGCTACCTCAGCCGGGAGGACGCTGTGGCCTTCGCCTACTCCATGGCAGCACGCCAAGGGGCCCAGCCACCGTGGCGCTACCAGATGCACCTCGCCACCCAAATCCCCACTGTGCGCACAGCGCTGCGGAGATTCCACACCGCCCGCCGCCGGTATCTCGCGCTCCGACGAGGAGAATCGACCGCTGTCCCCATGATGATCAGTCAGCGAGTAACGCGCAGCTCCTGACGAACTGTCCCACCCTGGCACGCTGACCGCAGCCCCGCTGCCCGACGAGCATTCGACTGCGACGATGAAAACCGTGACGATGGGAACATGGGAACCCTGACCATCGGTGTGGACATCGGTGGCACAAAGGTCGCGGCCGGCGTTGTCGACGAGCACGGGACGATCGTCGCCACAACACACCGGGACACACCCGCCGACCATGTACCGCGGATCGAGAATGCAATAGCCGCGGCGGTCCGGGAACTCACCAGCAAATACGACGTCGAGGCGGTCGGCATCGGGGCGGCTGGTTTCATTGACGCGCAGCGTTCGACGGTAATGTTCGCCCCGAACCTCGCCTGGCGCGACGAGCCGCTACAAGCATCGCTTCAACGCCGGCTGGAGCTGCCCGTGGTGGTCGAGAACGATGCCAACGCTGCCGCTTGGGGGGAGGTCCGGTTCGGCGCTGGTCGCGGTGCGGACCACGTGGTGACCGTCACTGTGGGAACCGGCATCGGGGGCGGCATCGTGGTGAACGGGCAATTGTTGCGCGGCCAGTTCGGCGCGGCCGCAGAGATCGGCCACGTCACCGTCGTCCCGGACGGGCGGCGCTGCAGATGCGGTTTGCAGGGGTGCTGGGAGCAGTACGCCAGCGGTCGGGCGCTCGTGCGGGAGGCCGCCACGCTGGTCCGCGTCTTCCCCAGCATGGCCGGGGAACTGTTGCGGCTCGCCGACGGTCAGCCCGAGAACATCACCGGCGAGATGGTCACCCAGGCCGCTCAGGCCGGTGATGTGGCGGCACTGCGGTGCTTCGAGGTGGTCGGGATGTGGCTGGGGCGGGGGCTGAGCGGGCTGGCCGCGATCCTGGACCCTGGTCTGTTCATCATCGGTGGCGGCGTGTCCGCGGCCGGCGAAATGCTCCGCGCTCCTGCGTCGGCCGCCTTCACCGCATCCTTGACCGGCCGCGGGTACCGACCAGTGGCCGAGCTGCGGATCGCGGAACTGGGTGCCGAGGCCGGCCTCGTCGGCGCCGCTGATTTGGCCCGCCACACGTCGTAGTCGACGCGTTCTCACCCGCCACAGCGGCGCCTCACACGCGTAGCACGAGAAGTCCGCCGTGTGGCGCTTGGTGCTGCCGGGCGAGGCCGCGACCAAGCTCCCGTAAGCACCGCATGGCTTCTTCTCTCGCCGCGGTGAGCGGAACATACTTGGTGGCGCAGGCGCGCTCCCCCGCGCTCGAATGAGGAAGAGTCGGCCAGGGAGCAGGGCGTGACGCTCGGGTGGATCGGTGCCCACGGCGGTGAGGGCATCACCGGCGGCCAGGTAGTGCGCGCCCGGGCGGTGTGGATAGACCTCGACGTGGCGTTCCCGCTGCCCACTGACCACCGCTGGCGGGTCGTTGCCGACGGTCTCGCCCTCACCGGCCGAGTTCCCGGCATGCTGAAGCGCTGGGTCCGGGGCTCACGGGGCGAGTGGTACGGCGTGGTGTGGGTTCCCCTCAGCGACGGCGCCGGAGACATTCGGATGACGCTGGACGACCAGCTGATCCCGGCGGCCGCGCTCAGTCCACGGCTGGCGTCGCCCTAACGGGGCATTGACGAAAGTTTGCCACCGCTACCCATCGGGTAACCCCTTTCGAGCAATCAAGTCGACCCACCACCTTGGTGATCGCGGCGAAGTCGATCGGTGGCGTCGAGCCTCACCAATGTCGATGAGAAGGAGCCAATGATGAGCGAGCAAACCGAGTCGAAGCCTCCCTACCCGCGGGAGCCGCAGGCTTATCCAGGGGGAGAGCAGGAGCCCGGTGGGCCCGTCCCCCCTTACGAGGGACGACAGACGACCGGCAAGGACCCGGATCAGCTGCTGGAAGAACGGGGTGGCGTGCCTTCACACGAAACCGGCCCGCGTGATGTTTCGCAAGCAGAGCGCGAAGGTATGACCGACACCGACATGTCACCCTCGGGCCCGCACGGCGTCGGAGAAAGGACTAGCTCCTCGGGAGAAGACTTCGGGCGCAGTATGTCTGAAGAGGGACACCGTGACGACCGGCTAGATACCGGAGTTGGTGATGAGGAGCAGATCACGGGTCCAGCCATGCACCCGGGCGATCAGGGCGGCTGACAGGATCTCCTAGTGTCTAGCGTCGCCCCACTGCGCAGTGGGGCGACGCTAGGACGCTGGCAAATGTCCGATTTCCTCGAGGACAACTCACAGCGGTTGGCTCGGAACATCAACGATCTGCTCCAAGAACTGCGGGTTTCGCTGGTTGGCGTGCAGATCTTGTTCGGTTTCTTGCTCTCGATCGTTTTCACTGATGCCTATCGACGAGCAGGCGGCGTACCGCACGCCGCGCACCTGGTGGCGGTGTCGTTCTCCTTGATCTCGATGGCATCGATGACCGCCCCCGCGGCATGGCATCGCCTGCTGTTTCGGCGGCGACAGCGCCCGGAGATCCTGCGGGTGGGCACCAGATTGGCGATCGTCGGGCTAGGCAGTCTGGCCATCGCGATGAGTGCGACCATCTTCTTACTGATCGATGTGGTGCTTGGCGGGTGGTCCGCGCTACTGGGCGCTGCGCTGACCTTTGTCGGGATTGGTGTGCTGTGGTTCGTGCTCCCCCTGCACCGGCGCGTGAGCACCGCTAAGTAACCCCCGCCACGCCTTTTTCCTTATCCATGGTCGGTGTCCCGTCGTGTGCGCACTACCGCGCCGGCAGCTGGCCGATCCCAGCGGTAGTGCGCCCAGCCAGCTCCAAGTCGGCGACTAGCTCATCAAGCATCTCGGCTTGGCGGTCCTTCGGGCCACGCAGCACGGCGGAGGGATGGATCGTGGCCACCAGCGGCAGATTCCCGTACTCGAGCACTTCGCCGCGGTGGCGCGTCAGAAGAAACGACGTGCCCAGCAACGCCTTGGCCGCCGTCGCACCCAGCGTCACCAGCAGTCGCGGGCGTATCGAAGCGAGTTCCGCGTGCAACCATGGGAGGCAGGCCCGCACGTGCTCGACTCCGGGAGTGCGGTGACGGCGGACCTTGCCCTCGCGCCGGAACCGGAAATGCTTCACCACATTAGTGACATAGACGTCAGCCCGCGTTATTCCGGCCCGCTCCAAGGCTCGGTCGAGCACCCGGCCAGCTGGCCCGACGAACGGCTCACCCGCGATGTCTTCCCGGTCGCCGGGCTGCTCGCCGACCAAGACCATCGAGGCCTCGGGATGTCCTGAGCCGAAGACCGTCTGGGTCGCGTCGATGTACAGCTCACAGGCGGTACACCCCGCCGCTTCCCGACGCAGCTCGGCCAGATCTGACATACCGGGGAGTACCCGGCCTCGGCGGTGGGTATGCCTTCCCCCGTCGAGGGCCGCGACGTCGAGGGGCCCCGACACAGGGAATGCCGCACCACCGACCAGGTGCGCGAGGAGGCCGCGATGAAAGCAGTGACATGGCACGGCAAGCGTGACGTCCGCGTCGACACGGTGCCTGATCCAAAGATCCAGGATCCGACGGACGTGATCGTGCGCATCACGACGACTGGAATCTGCGGTTCTGACCTGCACCTTTACGAGGTGCTCGGCCCATTCATGGAGGAGGGCGACATTTTGGGTCACGAACCGATGGGGATCGTCGAGGAGGTCGGTAGCGAGGTCACCGAAGTCCGCCCCGGTCAACGCGTGGTGATCCCATTTAATGTCGCTTGCGGCACCTGTTTCATGTGTGGGCAGGGACTGCATTCGCAGTGCGAGACGACTCAGGTCCGGGAGCAGGGAATGGGGGCCGCACTGTTCGGCTACACCAAGCTCTATGGGCAGGTGCCGGGTGGGCAGGCCGAGTACCTGCGGGTTCCGTTCGGCAACACGATGCCGATCGCGGTGCCCGAGGGTCTGCCGGACGAGCGCTTTGTCTACCTCTCCGATGTGCTGCCTACCGCATGGCAAGCGGTCGAGTACGCCGCGACCCCGGCCGGCGGGAGCGTCGTGGTGCTCGGCCTGGGACCGATCGGTGACATGTCCACCCGGATCGCCCGGCATCGGGGTGCCAGGCAGGTGATCGGTGTTGACCTGGTGCCTGAGCGCCTCGCTCGCGCTCGGGCACACGGCGTCGAGACACTCGATCTGCGCGAACACGAGAATGATCTCGGCGAGGTGATCCGCGGGATGACCGGCGGTCGCGGGCCGGACACGGTCATCGACGCGGTCGGACTGGAGGCCCACGGATCCCCCGGCGCACAGATCGCCCAATACGCGGCCGGTGCGCTACCCCAGTCGCTAGCGGCGACACTGATGCAGCGAGGGGGCGTCGACCGGCTCAACGCCCTCTACTCGGCGATCGACATCGTGCGCCGGGGCGGCACGATCTCGGTGAGCGGAGTCTACGGCGGCATGGCCGACCCGCTTCCGATGTTGACGATCTTCGACAAGCAGATCCAGCTGCGGATGGGACAGGGCAACGTCAAGCGCTGGGTCGGCGATATCCTGCCGTTGCTCACCGACAGCGACCCGCTCGGCGTGGAGGGCTTCGCCACTCACACCCTACCGCTGAGCAAGGCCCCGCAAGCGTACGAGATGTTCCAGAAGAAAACCGATGGAGCCATCAAGATCCTTCTGAAACCATAGACCCTCGTTTTGATCAGACCTCCTTCCGTAGCATTGTCCAGGGACGGCAGAACAGCGCCACGGTCCAAGTCGAGGATCGGAGAGCGCGGACGACAGGGCGGACGTGATCAGGCGCGCAGCAATCGCAACAGGGCTCGCTCTAGGCGGGTTCGGATCTCTTCGTCGATGAGGTCAGGGGTGCCGGTGCGACGCACCGCAGCGAGGATTGTTCTGCCCTTGAGGTAGTGTTCCAGCACTCGCGGGTCCACGTAGGACGCTCGGACCACCGCGCGAGTGTTCCCCAGATGCTCGGCCACCTCGTCCAGTGCGGTGTTGACTGCCCGGGTGCGGCCGCGCTGGGAGGTGGGCACACCGTCGGCCGCGCCCTCGGCGAGCGCGACCGCAGCCAGCACCGTCGCGTTCCAGGTGCGCAGGTCCTTGGCGCTGAACTCGGCACCGGCCAACTCCTTGAGCCGGGCATTGACGTCCTCAGCGCACACGTCGTGCCAACCGCGACTCGTGCGATAGACCAGCAGATCCTCCCCACCGCCGTGGCGCCGGAGCAAAGCACGCACCACCGCCTGCAAGGCCGGGTCCCGCAACGTGATCACCTGATCAATGCCACCCTTTGCCGGATACCGCAGCTCGATGGCGCCGCCACGAAGCCGCACGTGCTCGCGGCGCACAGTGGCCAGGCCGAAGCTTCCCTGGTCCGCGCCGGGCCCGGGCGCGTACTCGTCGCCGCCGACCCGGAACGCGCCGATGTCCAGCATCCGCAGTGCCGCAGCCAACACTCGATCAGCGCCTAGCCCTCGGCAATCGAGCTGCTCGCGAATCTGCGCTCGCACCGCGGGTAACCGCCGACCCAACCGCAGCACCCGGTCGTGCTTGTCTGCGTCGCGGCGTCGCCGCCATTCGTCGTGGTAGCGGTACTGGCGCCGGCCGGCATCATCGGTGCCGACCGCTTGGATGTGGCCCCCAGGCAACGCGCAGATCCATACGTCGCGCCAAGCAGGAGGTACCGCCAGCGCCCGGATTCGCGCCACCGTGGCCGGGTCGGTGACTTGGACACCGTTCTCATCGTGGTAGCTGAAACCTCGCCCACGACGGCGGCGGGAGTACCCGCGACCATGGGGCTCGACCCGTTGCAACCGCACTAAGCCTCCCTCCTCACTCCTTGCACCGGAACTCCTCGCACCGGACACCGACGGGATACCCGTTTGCCGCATGAAGCTCACCGGTTCGGGGAAGATCTGCGGTGTGACTCGAAGCGACGTGGGTAGCCAGGCGGACTCGCCGACGCAGATTCCACTGCGGGGATGGCGGCAGGTGTTGGGACGCGCGATACGCGCGAGCCAGAAAGACAACATTTCGCTGCTGGCCGCTGGAGTGGCTTTCTTCGGATTTCTCGCGTTATTTCCGGCGCTGATCGCACTGGTGACTCTGGTGGGACTGGTGGCCGATCCAGCGCAGATCACCCAGCAGGTACAGAGCTTCACGGCGGGGCTACCGCAAGCCTCCAGGCAGCTGATCTCCGATCAGCTGACCGTTATCACCCACAGCAGGGGCGGGGCACTGACCATCGGACTGGTGATCTCGCTGCTGGCGGCGCTGTGGAGCGCGTCGAGTGGAACGTCCAATCTCATGACGGCGGTCAACACCGCCTACGAGGAGGAGGAGACGCGGAGCTTCCTGAAATTTCGTGCGGTGGCGCTGCTGCTCACCCTGGGTACGGTCGTGTTCCTGGTGCTGACCCTCGCCCTGATCGCGGTCGTGCCGGTGGCGTTGCACGCTGTGCCCCTCGGCCCGCTCGGGACGGTGCTCGTTCAGGCGGTGCGGTGGGCGTTGCTCATTGCACTGATCGTTGGCGGGCTGGCAGTGCTGTACCGAGTGGCTCCGGACCGGACCCCACCGAAGTTCCGCTGGGTCAGCGTGGGCAGCGTAGTGGCGGCGCTGCTGTGGTTACTCGGCAGTGTGGGGTTCAGCCTCTACATTAACTTCTTCGGCAACTACAACAAGACCTACGGCACGTTAACTGGCGTAATCGTGCTCCTGCTGTGGCTTTACCTGACCAGCTATATCGTCTTACTCGGAGCTGAGATCAACGCCCAGGCCGAATACCAGACGGCGTGCGACAGCACGATTGGAGAGCCCCAGCCGATGGGGCAGCGCCACGCGGTGGTCGCCGACAGCATGCCGGAATATCCCGGGGGGTAGCAAGGGGATGATCATGTACTCCTTACCCCGGCAAGCCGGGCGGATCCACCCGTAACGCTGGTGACCGCTACGCTCACCTCAGCGCGCATCCATCACAATCAACGCGAGCCGAGGCGGCCGAAAGCGGAAAAAAACGCTCTGCCACCGTGCACGAACGGGTGATCCGTCTGCTACCCGAACGGCCCACAAACCCGGCAAATCGCGTCACTGCGAACCCTAGCCTTACCCCAGTCGACCTGGGAAAACGCTAGTATACGTTGCGCTGAGTGACAATGTGGCGTCCGTACCCCTACCTGACTGGCCCCGTAGTCACCCTCTTGCATCACCCACAGTGATCCGTACGGTCAATACCGTCCTGCGCGAAGGAGCCACCTTGGTGCGGGAATCCGGACCCGGTGCGCAGTGCCCTGTCCCTCGGGGCCGGATACCGCAACCTCATCCCGAATCGGGACAGGGGCGCTGGCTGGCGATCGATTGACGCGGGACCCGAATCCCGTGCGATTTCTCCAGACCATCAGTCGTGTGCGCGTTTCATGGAGATGGACATGACGAGGACTTCCCGATTACTCGCACGTATCGGTATCGCCGTAGCTGCTGTGACGATTCCACTGGTATTCGCGGCACCAGCCCAGGCGCGTCAGGATCGGTGGGATATCTTGGCACAGTGCGAGAGCGGCGGTCACTGGAACGCCAATACCGGCAATGGGTACTACGGCGGGCTGCAGTTCAGCGGCAGGACATGGCATTCCTACGGCGGAGGGGCCTACGCGCGCACCGCCGACCATGCCAGCCGATGGCAGCAGATCGCCATCGCCGAGAAGGTGCTCCGCGCGCAGGGTTGGAAGGCCTGGCCAGCCTGCTCCAGAAGGGCCGGGATTCTCTGACGACCGGCCTCACCACACACTCGGCCCCCGCCACAGCACCCGGCGGGGGTCGAGTTCACCGCTGGCCGATGACCGCTGTCGGTCCCCAGACCGCCCCAGCGGAAGCTTGATCCGACCCGCCGCTTCGCCTACTGGCACCCAGGCGTGCCCGGAGGGCACAGTTACCCAGATGAGCAGCACCATCACCGACGCCTGGACGGATCGGGCGTTCTTCGGACATCCCCGCGGGCTGGCCAACCTGTTCGGCGTCGAGATGTGGGAACGCTTCTCCTACTACGGTATGCTCGCCTCGCTCACGCTCTATCTGTATTACGAGGTGTCGGGTACCAACCCCGGGCTCGGGCTGCCGAAGACCACGGCCACCAGCCTGATCGGCGCCTACGGCGGGTTGGTCTACGTCTCGACCATCGCCGGGTGCTGGATCGCCGACCGGGTGCTCGGCGCCGAACGGACGTTGTTCTCCAGCGCGGTTCTGGTGATGATCGGGCACATCGCGCTGGCGGTGCTGCCGGGTTTCCTGGGCGTCGGTGTGGGTCTGGCGTGTGTCGCCCTGGGTAGCGGCGGAGTCAAGGGCAACGCCAGCGCCGTCATCGGAACTCTGTATGCGGAAAATGACGAGCGCCGGGACGCCGGTTTCTCGATCTTCTACATGGGGATCAACATCGGTGCGCTGATCGGTCCGCTGCTCACCGGGCTCACCCGGACCACCCTCGGTTTCCACTACGCCTTCGGCGTGGCCGCCATCGGCATGGCCGTCGGCCTGATCCAGTACACGATCGGACGCCGCAATCTGGGTACCGAGGCCAGCGTCGTCCCCAACCCGCTGCCTCGCTCGCGATGGACCACGGTCGTCGGCACCGCCGTGGTGGTCGTTGCCGTGGGAGCCTTTCTGGTGCTGACCGGAATGATCACCGCCACCAACCTGTCCGACGTCGTGGCCCTCGTGTGTGGGGTGGCCGCGGTGGGGTACTTCGCGATCATCCTGGCCAATCCGAAGATCACGGTGGTGGAACGCAGCCGGGTGTTGTCGTTCATTCCCTTGTTCATCACTAATGCAGTGTTCTGGTCGCTGTATCAGCAACAGTTCACGGTGGTGGAAATTTACGGCAATTGGCGGACGGACCGGAACCTGGTCGGCTGGGAAATGCCCACAGAATGGGTGACATCGTTCAACCCGGTATTCATCATCCTGCTGGCGCCCGTATTCGCGCTGCTATGGATCAAGCTCGGGTCCCGCCAGCCCGCAACACCCATCAAGTTCGCGCTTGGCACCGTCATCATGGGCCTGGCTTTCCTGCTGTTCCTCCCGTGGGCCAGCGGCGTTGGGCCAACCACTCCGCTGCTCGCCCTCGCCGCCATCCTGCTCGTCTTCACGATCGGGGAGTTGCTGATCTCACCGGTCGGGTTGTCGCTGGCCACCAAGATCTCCCCGAGGGTGTTTCGCAGCCAGACGGTGGCGCTGTACTTCCTGTCTGTCGCCCTGGGCACGGCGATGTCCGGATCGCTCGCCGGTTACTACAGCCCACAGCACGAGGCATCCTACTTCGGCATCCTCGGCGTGACGGCGATCATCGTCGGGCTGATCGTCATCGGACTCAGCCCGATGATCCGCCGGCTCATGGCCGGAGTCCGGTAGTAGCCCGCACCGGACACACGTATCAGCGGCTGGACCCCTGTCCTCTTTCAGACGACGGGATCACCACGCCTGCTCGGCAAGGTGAGCCCGTCCGGGGAACAACCACCGACTAGACCACCGGAGGCGCGCTGTGTCCGGAAATCATTCGCAACTGGACTCAGCCATGACTGTCTCTGCTCCGGTCCGGTCGGTGCCTATGTTGCTGGCCGAACTGGTAGAGCTGGGCCGCGAGGCCTGGCGGATCAGTGAGCGGGAGCGGGCGGTACGTGCCGAGATCGAGACCTTACGAGAGATCGACGAGGAAAGCAGGTTCTCCCACCACCGGGCTCCGGACGGGACTCAGGCGGCCATCGATGCGTGACACGCACATCGCAGTCGCGCAGGAAGCCGACCAGTACGCCGCGCATCGGATGGCCGCAGTCGCCGCCGCGAAGGCCAAGCGGCTGTGGCCGGACGTGATCGGCGAGCACCTCACCGATGAGATCATGGCGCTCCTGGATCCGCCGTCGTGGTTGCGCTCCCAGACCCGCCCGCAACGGCTGATCGACGCGATCCTCAGCATCACCGAAGGCGCGGCCGGGTCCTGCGATGACGACCGGCTGCCCACGCTGCCGCCACTGGCGAACGCGGGAGCCAGCCGCGCCGCCTAGCCTCGAATCGTGGCGTGGCGGCGATCGCCCTCGGGCAGCCTGGAAGCGAGCTACCACGATGGGGAGATCAGGAGGACGACGTGGACGAGCACGACGACTGGGACATCGTGTCCGGAGTGGGAATCACGGCATTGGCTGTCGCCGCCCTGCGGGCGATGGAGAGCACGCGAGACGACGCGCTGATCGACGACCCGTACGCGGAGAGCTTCGTCACGCGTTCCGGGATCACGGTACCCATGCCCACCAGGTGGGCCGACCTCAGCGACTCCGAGAACCGGTCCGACGCCGACAAGCGGTGGGCCAATTTTTGGGCGATGACGGCGGCTTACCTGGGGGTGCGCTCGCGTTTCTTCGACGAGTACTTCCGCGACGTGTCCACCGCCGGCGTCCGGCAGGTGGTGCTTCTCGCGGCCGGCTTGGATACGCGCGCATTCCGGTTGTCCTGGCCCACGCGCGTCGAGCTATTCGAGATCGATCAGCCAAAGGTGCTGGAGTTCAAGGACTCGGTATTGGAGGAACAGGACGCGCTGGCCAGCTGTGCACGTCACATCGTGCCCATCGACCTGCGCGCGGACTGGCCCGACGCCTTGCTCCACGCGAACTTCGATCCGGAACGCCCTACCGCCTGGCTGGCCGAAGGGTTGCTCGTTTACCTGCCTGGCACAACCATGGAAGCATTGTTCGCCCACGTGCACCAGCTCTCCGCCGCAGGCAGCTGGTTCGCCACGGATGAGTCCGGACCGGCCATCCGCAGCCGGATTCACGACCCCGGCTTCCAGGAATTCCAACGCAGGCTCGGACTGGACATGGCCACCCTGTGGCCCGACGACGACCGGCCAAGTTCCGGGCAGTGGTTCCGCGACCACAGCTGGCAGGTCACGACGATCAGCCGGGCCCAGGCAGCGGACCGGTACGGCCGTATGTTGGACGAGTTCGCTGGCGACATCATGAAAGGCACGCTGCTCACCGCCCGATTGACCTAACAGCTGACCCACTGTCAGTTAACAAATTCAGGAGGAATTCTTACCGTAACAGCATGAAAGCGGTGGTGTCCGAGAAGGGCCAGGTCACAATCCCGAAGCAGTTACGGGACAGGCTGGGTATCCAGCCCGGGGAAGTGCTGGAGTTCGAGGAGGACGGTGGCCGTCTGATCGCAGTCAAGCAGCAGGGCCGAGATCAGCGCCTTCTTCCCCGAAACCGCAAAGCGCCGAGGCTGCCATGACTACTCTCGGCGCGGCATTCAGCTCGCTGGAGAGGCGAAGTGCTGACTGCGCCGGTGAGGCGTGGCGCAACTACTGCAAACGCGGCGACTCCCGGCAACGCGTGGTCGCGGATTTCCTCATCGGTGCTCACGCGAGCCTACAAGCCGACCGGCTACTGACCCGAGATCACCTCCGCAACGAAACCGCCTGGGGACGCTACCGCCGGGAGGTGGCCCGGCGCGCCGAGAACCCCACCTTCTCTGACCACGGCCGTGTGATTTGAAAATCATCTGCTTCTGGATAGTGATGCCCCCACTGAAGACTCGGGACAAACCGTGGGAGGTACGGCGACTGGAGCCTGGCGATCTCCCTACAGCCGACCTTCGACGCCATCACCGCCGCCACCGCGGCCCTCCACCCAGCCCGCCGGCACGGATCAGGGACCGCCCACCGTCCCCGCCTCCCACGGATGGAGACACCGACGCGGACGGGAGGCTGACCCAGTCGGAATTCGTCAAGGTCATGAAATCCAACGTCACATCCCCGGAGAACTTCGAAAGCGCCGTATTGGCTATCGCCGATGCCCTGATGTCCGCGCTCGACACCAACCAAGACGGCGTACTGGAGTCGCAGGAATACGTCCAGATGTACAGCGCACTAGGGATTCCCCCCGAGCATTCCAGCGACGCCTTCCGCCGCCTCGACCGTGACAACGACGGTACCATCAGCCACGAGGAATTCAGGACCGCCATCTGCGAGTTCTATCTCAGCGACGACGAGGACGCTTCAGGCAACTGGCTGATCGGCCCGTTCGGCCGGCCGGCCTGAGCGCAAGCGGCACAAAGAGAACTATCGTCACGGTCGACCGCTCCACCCTGAGACTGCCTCATTCCCGTCGGCGAAATTCTGAACGCTTCCATGCTGGCGTACGGGGGCGCATCGTAGTACTAGCCACGGTGCATGGTGGTGACCATCAAGGGGGGATGCGGTGAGCCGGGAGGACAAGACGGAGACACCTAAAGACTATGGTCGCGGCAGGCACGAGAAGGATGAGCCGCCGGAGCGAGGCGACGCTGAGCGGGATGACTAGGCAATCGTGGTGATGACCCGGACGGATTGGCGTGAG
>Ga0213881_10001102_pt1 | contig 13695 bp, 10 predicted proteins | sample BarmaccoBMER_R08_FD_160104 | JGI IMG/M metagenome (GOLD analysis project Ga0213881, IMG submission 160104) | Barbacenia macrantha exposed rock microbial communities from rupestrian grasslands, the National Park of Serra do Cipo, Brazil - ER_R08 ... | reverse complement strand
AGTGCGCCAGACAGCTGACGATTCACTCCAGTACCTCTGGCCAGCATCTCGCATGACGACGCCCTCAGCACTCTCCGCATCCGAAACCACGCCAGCCGAAATCACCACACGTTACAGCAAACACCCTCCGCAGTGGCCCGGTGGCGGAATCACGGACCACATGGCGGCGTGTCGCGGCACGCGCGCCCGCGGAGACCATAGCCTCAATCACAGGACTTCCGAGTACTTGGTACGTGCGGGCGGCGAATCGCCCCGGCCAGTCCGGTACGCGTCGGCATACCACCTTCGCCACTGCTAGCGTGCCTGGTAGCCGGTCCGCCCCAGCATCGCCTGGACCCCGGCGGTCGCACTCGCGATGACCGATCCAATGTACTTTTCGTCAGCGGCGCGCAGATGCTCCGAGTATCCGCGTACCAGTCCCCGGCGGACGCGTAGCGCGGATTTATCTGACCGGTCATAACGATGACCGGCGATTCCGCCGCGGAGCTCAAGAGCTTGCATGCGCTGGAACGACCCGTTAGCCGCGGCCGCGAAGATTTCCTCCTCGCTCGCGGGGATGCCGAGGAAGACGCACACCGCCCGCAGTGCCGCGGGCACGTCGGCATGCATATCCTCATATGTTGTTACCAGCGTACGCTTTGTCAGCGTCGCATCCACCCAGGATTCCGTGTAGTTGACCAGGAACTTAATGCCGTACTTCTCGTGCCTGATGAAGCTGCTCAGATCGCCGGTGTACCGGCTGAACTGACGCGACTGGTGCAGCCAGAACGAGACCAAGACATCACGGGGGTCGCGGAGCAAGAAAACCACCAGATGGCCGTCATGAATTTCTTTGTCATAGGCTTGATGGCTCGCAGCCACACAGGGTATCTCGTTACCGAAACGGTAGGCCGGCCATCCCTTCTCGGGATGGCCTTCATCGTTTGGGATTACTGCAAAGAAAGTATGGAAGTCGAGTTCGACCGGTAGACCATAATGCGAAACCAAGATATGGACGAGCATGAACCGGAGCCAGGTACGGCCGGATTTTGGAAATGAGCATATATAAGCTGGCGTGCCGGGCTGCGAAAGGATGTCGGTTCTCATCGTGCACTATTCCTGGATATGCGAGAGAGAGCATCATCGTAAACATCCGCTGGGGCATCGGTCAAGGCCCGTCTTAGCTTAGCCGCGGTAGTATGGCAAGGCCGTCTGCCCCGGCCCATCCTCGCGGGCACGCTGGTGACAACGGCGCTGACCTGTGTCACTGCTTTCAAGCCTACGTATCGGGCGGGAAATACTTACTGAATACGTAAGCCCGCGGCCGGCGCTGTACGCATTCGATTCCGGCCGGCGTATCGCCTTTGACCCTGGCGCAAGTAACCTATAGCATAACGTACAAGTTACCTTTGATATCCGCCCAGGAACTCACGGTGAGGATCCGATCATGACCACACCTACGCGGCAGACGCCGGATGCGCTCCGCGGACGGCTGGCGGACGGCTCGCTGGTCGGCCACTGGACCCTGGACTCGACGCAGTCGAAGGCCGCGTTGCGGAGCAAGAGCATGTGGGGTCTTTCCTCTGTCAAGGGCGTCTTCCGCGAAGTCGAAGGCCACGGGACGATCTCGCCGACGGGCGAGGTCACCGGCGATATCACGCTGAGGACGGGGGCGCTGGACACCAAGAACTCCGCGCGCGACACCCACCTCCGTTCCGCTGACTTCTTCCTGAGTGAGAAGTACCCCGCGATCACCTTTAGCGTCGGCACGATCGTGCCCGCGGACCAGGGCGTGACCATTTCCGGAACCCTGACCGTCCGCGACGTCAGCCGCCCTCTCTCATTTCCGGCGACGGTGGCGCTAGCCGGCGACGACGAGCTGGTGCTCGACGCAATCGCCCAGGTAGACCGGTCAGAGTTCGGGCTCGCCTGGAACAGAATGGGCATGGTGTCGATGAATAACGTCATCACCGTGCACGCCGTCTTTAACAGGAGCTGATGGGCTCTGCGCCAGCGCCCGTGCCGGTTACGTCGCTTCTCATCCGCTCGACCATGATGACCGGGGTTCAGCTGCGGTATCCGGGTATGAACGCGGCCGGCCTACGCAACATGCGCAGGCAATCTGGCGCGCTGAACGCCGTCGTCATGTACCGGGGCTTGCCCGGCGGGCTGGGCTGCGTACCGGGCCGAGATAATGCGTGCCCCGTTCTGCCCCTATACCTAACTGCATACCTATACGGAAGCAATGCAATCCGTGCCATACGCTACGCCATTCTCCATCTCGCGAGAGGCGTTCCCGGCATTCCAAGTTAAGTATGGAATTTCCGCTCCGGTGATGTAACTCTGGAACTAGCCACCACATGCCACTCGCTGGCTTGATCCTGGAGGGAAGCTTATGCCACTGGACCCGCAGCAGCGCTCGGAGTTCGTCGACGCCTACACGCGCCTGCTAATCACGACATGGTCGAGCGAGGAATTCGCCGCTCGCATCGACACCGACATGCACGGCGCACTGGCGGATGTCGGACTCGCCGTGCCGCAGAGTGCGACAGTAGAAAGGATCCGCGAAGTCCCGGAGGGAAGGCAGCCGGGCGGCCTCAATGTCCAGGTCGAAGCGTGGGAGCGCGGTCTGGAGACCAATCACTTTTACTTCTATATCCCCGACACCCCGCAGATCGACGTGGCCGAGCTGAGCGAGGGCGACCTCGAGGGCGTGGCCGCGAGCCACTACGTCTGCTGCTGCTGCTGCCCGTGCTGTAGCTGCTGACCTGTCAGATTAATGGTCACCTTCGCAATGGTAGCCCGGTAGTGCAGGCCAGCCGACCTGAGGGGTATCACCGACGCGCCGCGTTGCGTGACTTAGCATGCGGGAGATTCCGATGACGATGAGCCTCAGTGAACGTGCCGAATTCGTCAACGGCTATACCCGCATCCTAATCAGCACCTGGTCCGACGAGGAGTTCGCGCAGCGGCTGGATGCAAATCCAGCCGCTGCGCTCCAGGAGTGCGGAATCCAGCTGCCCGCGGAATCGATTATCGAGCTGGTGCGCACTGTCCCGGAAGGCGAGGAGGAAGGCAACCTCGACGCCCAGATCGAGGCCTGGGAACGCGGCGCCGACACCGGCCACTATCGCCTGTACGTCCCTTTCGTGCCGCAGATTGATACGGCGGAAATCACCGAGGCCGATCTCGACAGCATCGTGGCCGGCATGTTCGCATGCTGTTGCTGCTGCCCGTGCTGCTGCGGCGCCTAACAGGGTGCATGACAGTGTGCATCCGCCGGTGTACCACAACGCGGGACTGCCTCGTTCCCGGGCCGTCGGCTGAGCCCGTTTCCCCAGCCCGGCCGCCCTGGTCATCGCCGCAGGACGATCCGCTGGCCCCGAAGGCGGCGCGGGACCAGGGGCTTGTCCCATTCGGCCGTTCCGATCTGGCGCGATCCGGGGAAGCGGGCCGCAAGCTCACGGAGCAGTACTCCGCCCGCCCACCGGACCAGCGGGGCGCCCAGGCAAAGATGCGGCCCTGCGCCGAAGGCGAGATGAGGGTTGGGCGAGCGGAACCGGTCGAAGGTGCCGGGGTTGTCGAACACCGAGGGATCCCTGTTCGCGGCCGCGAGGACGAACAGCACGCGAGAACCCGCGGGCAGCGGCACACCGCCAAGTTCGGCCGCCTCCCTGGTGACCCGGGCGGTGAACGGGATCGGTGTCGCCAGCCGCATCAGCTCGTCGATGACGGGGCTGGTCATCCCGGTCCGAGCCGGATCGGCCGGGCTTTCGCTAGCTGGAATCCCGGTGGCCAGCGACGCGAAGGTATTCCCCCCGGCTGTAATCCAGTACGCGGCATGGCCGACCAAGTCGGCCAGCGGAAGGAAACCGCCGATGACGGAAAGGCTGACGATGCCCAGCATCTCGCCACGGCTCAGACGGCGGTCGTCCGCGAGCCGGGTCAGCGGGCAGTTTGCACGCGACGCTTGCAGCGCCTGAATGTGCTGGTCCATGAACGCGGTGAACTCATCGACCGCCGCGCGGCCGGCCGCCCCGGTCGCGGGACCGGCGAGCGGGTCCAAGTTGACCGAGACCTTCCTGGCCAGCTCAGTGAAGGCGGCCTTCAGCTCAGCGGGAAGCGTAAACAGGCCGGCGAGCACCTCGGCTGCGAACGGCTCGCCGATGTCGGCGGCCGCATCCACGTCATCCCGGCCGGCGAGGTCGCCGAGTACGCGGTTCGCAGCATCCTCGATGCCGCAAGCCTGCTGGCGCAGCGCGGCCGGGCCGAGCAGCAGCGCACCAGGCGCGCGGAGCCGACGATGGCCGGGCGGGTCGGAGGTGAGCATCGAGGCGGGCAGCTCATCCTCGCGCATTCTTTCCCGCTGTCCGAGCGACGCGGAGAAACGGCTGTCGGACAACGCGGCGGCGCATTCAGCGTGGCTAGTGACCAACCAGAAGCGGCTCATCTTATCGAAATACACCGGGCTGTTTTCCTGGAACCATCTGTAGGCCGGGTAAGGATCTACCCGTCCTATCGGAGAGAATGGATGCGCCAGCTGCGGCGGGAGCGCCAGCTCGGTCATTTTGCTATCCCTTCGCCAAGCCTTGCAAAAAATTCCGCTTACTGTCATCCTAGACATAGGAGATGGGTTTCCGCAATGACTATTTTTTGCCGGATGGAGATGTCCGGTGCGATATGACGTGGTGATTGTGGGTGCCGGGATTAGTGGCCTGGCTTGCGCAGCCGGATTGTCACGGCATGACATACGGGCCGTGATTCTCGAGGCGCGTGATGTCATTGGCGGCCGCATCCGGACCTATCGCCCGATCGACGGCGGCCCGGTGCTCGAACTCGGCGCCCAGGTGATCCACGGGGACCGTAACCCGCTGCGTGATCTCGCCCAGCACGGAATTCCGGCCGCGCCGTCACCGCCTTCGCGACCTCTCCCTCGACGCATCGCCGCCTGGGCGGTGCTGCACGGCCGGATCTCGCCGCTTGGCGCGCTCGCGTCCGGCGGCATGCCGCCGTGGGAAGCCGAGCGCAGGCTAACCGCGGACGGCGCCGGCCATGCTGAACGCCGGGCGGACGGCCATCTAGGGGATGGCGCGGCGGGCCCCGAACCTGGCGATCACAACGATGTCCCGGTGGCCTCATGGCTGGCGGCCCAGCAGGTCACCGGCGACCATCTCCTGGCCGCCGCCGAATGGTTCCGGCAGAACTGGGCCGCTGAGCCAGCGGCCCTGAGCGCCCGCGGGGTCGCCCGGGCACGCCGCTGCGACGCCACGGGTGACGGTGAGTACGTGTTCGATGGCGGCTACCTGTCGCTGGCCGACCTGCTTGCGGCGACCCTCGACATCCGGCTGCGGACGCCGGTGCGGGCGCTGACCTGGGCACCTGGGCGGGTGAACGTCACGACAGGCGACGGAGCGCGGGTGACGACGGCCGCGGCCGTCATCACCGTGCCGCCGCCGGTGGTCGCCGGTGAGCGGCTGGCGATCGCGGCGCTGCCGCCCCAGAAGGCCGCGGCCGCAGCCGCGCTGCCATCCGGCGACGGGCTCTGCGCGATCGTCACGCTGTCCCGGCCGGCGCCAGAATCGGCCGTGGTCTTCGACGCGGACGGGCAGGGAGGGTTCATACGCTGCACGGCGGGCCGTCCCGAAGTGCTGATCGTCGCCAAGGCGCGAGCGGCCGCGGCGGTCCGCGCGGCCGATCTGACCGGCCTCGTCGGCCGGGCGCTCCCCCGGTGGACAGCACCGGAGGTCAACGGCGCGCAGGTCGCCGACTGGGGCCGCGACCCGTGGTCAGCGGGGGTGTTCAGCTACCCGGGCGTGGGCGCCGGATGGGCGGCCCGCGCCTGGGCCGAGCCGGTACAGCGGACTTTGTTCTTCGCCGGAGAGGCGACGACGGCGGGATCGCTCCCGCCAACCGTGCACGGCGCGCTGAGCAGCGGGCTGCGCGCGGCCGACCAGATAGTGGAGGCATGGGGACGATGAGTTCACCGAGCGACCGCGGATCAGCTCTGGTTCCGCCGGGCTGGCAACTGCTCGCGCTGGCGAGTGAGATCACCAAGCCGGTGACCGGCCTGGCGCTGGGGTCACGCGCGCTGGTCGCCATACGCGACCGCGGCCAGGTCCGCGTCTTCGACGGAACCTGCCCGCACCGCGGCGCGCACCTTGGCTACGGCGGACGGCTCACCGGACGGCAGAGCATCGTCTGCCCGTTTCACGGCAAGCGGATTGACCTCGGCGAGGGAAACGGGCGGCTTTGCGTCCGCGAGCACGAGACGATCGACTGCGGTGGTGCGATCTTCGTCAGGCTCAGCGACGTCCCCGCGCCTGATCGCGGTTTCCGGCGGGTGATCGGGGACATCCTGTCCAGCTATGAACTCGTGGAGGCGGTGATCGGTGAAGCCAAGGTACCGCCCGAGCTCATCATCGAGAACGCGTTCGACTTTAGCCACTTTCTCACCGTTCACCTGATCCCGCGGATATCCAGCCCGAAGGTGTGGCTCGGCCGCGACGGCGAGCTGAACATCACCCTCGCCTTCCACACGCGGGCACCGGACTGGGAGACGGGGCAGGGCACCGTCACCAGCCACTTCCATGCCCGGGCGTTCAGCCCTTACCTGGTTGTCTCCGAGCTCGGGTCAGGAGAGACCAGCAGGTTCGTGATCACTGGAGCGGCGCCCGCGTCTACCGGATGCGTGGCGCGGATCGTCATCGCGATCCGGCCGGGAGAGCCGGCGGAGACGGTCAAGGCATTGGTCGAAGGCTCGAAGATAGCCTTTACCCAAGATCTTCTCGTCTGGGACCACCTCGACCTCGAGGCCCCGGCTCGGCTGGACGGCAGCGATACGCCGGTCGTGGCGTTCCGCGCCTTCTGCGCCTCGTTCTCGGCCCGGCGCGCCGACCCGGAAGCGGGAAAGGGCCTCCAGACCCCGGCAAGGGAACTCGCGGTGCCTGGCCGTCGCCGCGATTAGCGGCAGCTAGCAAGGGAGCATCATGGATATTCACGTCGAGACGGCAGGACACGGGCCGGCCGTCCTGTGGATCCACGGCTATACGATGGATTCGACGTTGTGGCATCCGCTCTGGGATCTGCTGCCCGGATTCCGGCACCTTGGCGTCGACCTGCCGGGGCACGGCCGGTCCGTGGCGCTTAGCCGGGATGACACTCTTCCGGCCCTGGCCGCGCGTATCGCAGAGATCGCACGGGCCGAGCAGGCGCACCGTGTTGTCGCGCTCTCTTTCGGGTCCTGCGTGGCGCTGCAACTCGCGGCCGCGTGCCCCCGCCTGGTCAGCCGGCTAGTGGTAGGCGCCCCCACGATCGCCGGCGCTCCGTCCGCGGCCGGAGTCGCGGACCGGGAAATGCAGCTGACACTGCTGCACCGGATGGCTGGCCCGGGTCCGCACATGACGAAATTGTGGATGACATCACCTCCTGATATCTTCCGCGGTACCGAGCAGCGGCCGGAGTTGCGGGAACAATTGCGTCAGGTAATCGACCGGCACACCTGGGCACCGCTGGAAAGCGGAGCGATGCGCTCGCTGGCCGCGCACGTGCATACCGACGAGGCTCTCAGCCGTATCGGCGCGGCCACTCTGGTACTCACGGGCGATCAGGACATGCTCGTCTTCACCGCGAACGCGTCCAGGCTCGCTACCGTCATTCCCCGCTGTAGGCTGCTGACCGTGCCGGAGGCTGGTCACCTGTGCCTGCTCGAGCGCCCGGAGGTGGTCGTCGGTCCGCTGCGCGCCCATCTCGGCGCGGGCTGAGGCCGCGGCCCACGCCACGTGGAGGTCCCTGGGGACAGGGAATCCTTGCGGGCAGGAGATCCTTGCGACGGTCAGGTGAGCTGCTGGCTCGCCAGCGAAGCGAACACGCCGTCTTCGTCTTCGAGCAGTTCCTGGTAGCCGCCCTGCTGGACGATCCGGCCGTTGTCGAGGACGATGACGCGGTCCGCTTCCGCCACGGTGGACAACCGGTGCGCGATGATGACCCGGGTCGTGTTGAGCTGACGCATGCTTTCCGCGATGACTTGCTGGGTCGGATTGTCCAGTGCGCTGGTCGCCTCGTCGAACAGGATGATGCGAGGTCGTGAGACCAGCGCCCGGGCGATCATGATCCGCTGGCGCTGCCCGCCCGACAGCGTCGCCGCAGCCTCGGACACGACCGTGTTCATGCCCATGGGCATGGCCGCGATCTGCTCGTCGACCCCGGCCATCCGGGCCGCTGCCCAGGCGTCGTCGAGGGTGTAGGTCGAGCTGCCGATGATGTTGCTCTTGATATCGCCCGCGAAGAGCTGGCCGTTCTGCAGCACGACGCCGCACTGGCGGCGGACGGCGGCGGCCTCGAGCTGGGCCATGTCTTGGCCGTCGAAGAGCACCGTCCCCGCGGTGGGGGCATCGAAGCCAAGCAGCAGGCGAAGCAGTGTCGACTTGCCGGAACCTGTCGGGCCGACGATGGCGAGGAACTCGCCCGGATCCACGTTGAAGCTGACGTCATCGAGGATCAGGGCAGAGTCCTCCGCGTAGCGGAAACAGACATGGCTGAGGGTGATCTGGCCGGACAGGTCACCAGGATCACTGCCGCCGCTCGCCGCTTCGGGTTCCTCCTTGAGGATCGGCTCGATCCGCTCCAGCATCGGAACCACGTTGAGCGTGGTGATCGCGACTCCGGTGAACTGCAGCGTGGCTGTGAGCAGCAGGATGAAGGCCGCGTTGAAAGACAGGAACGCGGCGATCGAGATCTGCCCGTGCAGCGGACCGCCCACGATGCCGAAGAAGGCGATCGAGCAGGTCAGCGGGAACACCGCGTTGAAGGTGACCAGCAGGTTCTGTACCCGGCGCGCTCGTGAGGCGATGCCGCGTGCGCTGGTGAAGGTCGCTGACCATTTTACGAACGCCCGGTCTTCCGCGGCGGCGATACGGAGCTTGGTCAAGCCGGTCAGGATTTGGAACTCCTGGGACGAAAGAAGTCTCTGCTCGTCGTAGAGGCGGCGTTGCCAGTGCACCTCGCGGTAACCCAGGACGGCGCATACGCCGGCACAGGCCATCAGGAGACCGACCGCGATGAGCGCGAGGTGCAGATCGTAGAAGAACACCAGGATCAGGTTCACCGAGCCGGTCAGCAGCCCGAGCGCCGCCGTTGTGGCCAGGCCGGACAGCGTTTCCTGGACCGCGTTGACGCCGAGCGCCGACATCCCGAGCTCGCCGGTCGAGTAGCGGCTGAAGAAGCTGGTCGGCAGCGAGAGCAGCCGGGACCATATCGCGGACTGGAGCAGCGACACCGAGCGCCCCTCCAGCCGCAGCGCGGCGATGTTCAGCACCGCGGATATGGCCGCGGCGACGAGCGCTCCGGCGATCACCAGTACCGAACCCTCGACGATCAGGCTGCGCTGTGCCTGCGGGACGAAGTCGCCCAGCACCTTTCCCGTCATGATCGGGGCAAGCAACCCGATGATCGCCACGATCATGGCGGTGGCCAGGATCCGCCACAAGTCCTTGCGGGCGCCGGAGACGGCGAAGGGCAGCAGCCCGGCCAGCCGGTTCAGCCCGGAGGGGATCGGCCGGTATAGCACGGTCCCTTGCCCCTCGAGCGTGGCCGCGGTGGCCTTCGTGACTCGTGTCACCCGGTTCGTCAACGGATCCACGGCCACATAGGTCCGCTTCGCGGGCAGCAGCGCGAGTGCCTGCCCGTCCGATCTGCGGCGCCCGAGCAGAGGCCCGATGTCCCTTCTCCACCACGAACCATCGAGCAAGATCTCACGGGTACGGACGCCGTTCGCCTGCGCGATCCGCCGCACGAGGTCCATCTTGCGGCCGGCACTATCCGGGCCGCCCGGAGCGCTGATCCAAAAACCCAGGTGCGATGCGATCAGGCGCATCGCGCCGAGTTCGGCCGGATCGGCGGTCACATCGGTGAGGCGGACGTGGCACGAGCTGCTGCGGATTACCTCGTCGAACGACCTGGCCACACCCTGGACCGCCTGAGATTCTCTGGCCGCACGGGCCCTGATGGCGTGACGTTCGCCGCTCTCGTGCCGCTCCACGCCGCGGTCCACCGCATAGAGCAGCCGGGCCGTATGGGTGATGAGCCGGGCCCACAGCGAACCGTCGGCTAGCAGGTCGCTGGTGTGCCGGGAGGTAAGCAGGGTCGGCTCTTCGGTGACCAGCCAGTCGCGCTCGGTCAGACAGAACTGGCCGCCGACGGTCATCCGTCCGGTGAGAACGCTCTGGCGGGCGAACCCTTGCGAGACCTCGACCCACTGCACTCCGTCGATCGAGCGCGCCGCGGCCGCATCCGTCAGCGTCGTGATTCCGCGGGGGGCCAGCGGCACAAACACACGGGGCGGCAGGTCCCGGAGCAGGGCGTCATCAAGAGCCACGATCCCGGCCTCGATACCCTGGACAAGCTGGCGCACCGCAACCGCGTACTCCATGGCTGACCGGGCACGGATGGCACGTCCGGCCGGGCGGTCGTGGACCGCGTACCGCGCGGAGAGCCCGGACAGCAGGCCGATGGGCAGGAAGGACAGCACGGCACCGGGAACGGCTCGTCCGACGATGCTGTGCCGTGGTCCTCGTGGGGCACCTATGAGCGCGGTGCCGGCCGACACCCGGCACAGCGGCATCCACCGGCCCGCCGGGCGTCCGTTCTCCAGGCGTACCGCGAACAGGTCAACCTGGCCGTACTCGACGAGCAGGACGCGTCCCAGGTCATCGAGGACGATCAGCCGGTCGTCGCGGAGGTCGATCCGCTGGGCCGCCTCGGTGAAGAAACGGGTGAAGGCTGACCGGATCGGCAACGTGCTCATGTCCCCACCTCGGCCTTCCTGCTCTGCACGAGCTTGGCGTACTCCCCGTCGCGGTCGAGCAGATTCAGGTGCCTGCCGCGTTCCACCGGCACGCCGTCGCGCAGGACGATGATCTCGTCGGCTTCCCGTACGGTGGACAGCCGGTGAGCGAGGATCAGGCAGGCGCAACCCCGCCGCCGCAGGCTGTCGATGACCCAGCGTTCGGTGTCGGAGTCGAGGGCGCTGGTGGCCTCGTCGAGTATCACCAGCGTTGGTCTTGAAGCCAGAGCCCGCGCGAGTTCCAGCCGCTGGCGCTGGCCGCCGCTGAAGTTCCTGCCGTTCTCCTCGATCATGCTGTAGATACCGCCGGGACGCACGCTGATTACGTCGTACAGGGCGGCGTCTTGCAGCGCCTCGATCACCGCGTCGTCGCTGATGGAGTCGTCCCACAGCGTCAGGTTGTTTCGCACGGTGTCCTGGAACAGGCAGATCTCCTGATCCACGTAGGAAACCGACGACGCGATCACCTCTCGGGGGATCTCCTCGCGCGGGATGCCATCCAGCAGGATCTGCCCTGCCCGCGGCAGGTAGAGTCCGGCGGCTAGCTTCCCGAGCGTCGACTTGCCGCCGCCTGAGGCACCGACGAGTGCGATGCGCCGGCCGGGACTGACAGTGAACGAGATGTCCCTGACGACCGGCTCGGCCAGCGGGCTGTAGCCGAAACTCACGTTCCTGAACTCCAGCGACCCGGTCAGCCGGGAACAGATCTCCTGGTGGGCCAGGCTGAAGGACCGGTCCACCGGGTATTTCTCCGCGTCAGCCAGCCGGGTCAGGTCCGCCGCAATGTCCTGCACGCGCTCGCCGAGGTTAGTGAGCTGGGCGATGGGACCGTTGAACGATCCGAGCAGGCTCTGGAATGCCACCAGGAGCCCGAGGCTCAGCGCGCCGCCGGCCACCCGCAGCCCTCCGACGAGCAGGAGAAGTCCCGTATTGGCCATGGTTATCAGGGGTGGCACGACGGTAACGAGGGCGGTGGGAACGCCCAGTTGCTGGCGTGTGCTGACGACCTTAGCGAGGAAGCCGGCCCAGCGCGCGAAGGCATCGGCCTCGGCCCCGCTGGCCTTGATGCTCTCGATCAGTTTGATCGTGTTGAATGTCGTCCCGCCGAGCCTGCCGCGATCGGCGCGCAAGGCCTGGACGGCGTCGGTCCGGGCTCGCGCCACCCAGCGCAGTACCGCCACATTGAGCATGGCCATGGTCACGCCGATCGCGGCGAGCAGCACATCATAGCTGAACAGCAGCCACGCGTAGAAGACGACGAGCATCAGGTTGACTACGGTGAGGGCCAGATCTCTCGACAGTATCTCCGCCACGCTGTCATTCGAAGCCACCCTGCTGGCCACCTCGGCGGGCTGGCGATTCAGCAGGAACTCGACGGGTAGCCGGAGCAGATGGCGGAAGAAGCGCGCGCCGGAGGCCAGGGCCATGCGCGTTTCGATGCGCAGCATGTAGTCTCGCTGCACGGCGGTAAGCCCGAAGATCACCGCCGCGGTCGCGGTCATCGCTAGCTGCAGCGGGATGAGGTAGCCGGGGTCGGCCCCGGTGAGGATGTCGTCGACGAAGACCTTGCTGAAGGCGGGGATCAACAGCCCGGGTACGACGAGCAGCAAGCTGGCCAGGAGGACAAGAGGCAGCGCACGACCGCTGGGCTGGCGGCGCGCCAGCAGGGCTTCGGTCACCCCGGTCCGGTGGCCGCCGGTGCGGAATTGCGGCCCCGGCGTGAACGTCAGCACGATGCCGGTGAAGCCGGCGTCGAATTCGGCCCAGTCGATCTTGCGGGGCCCGGTGCCGGGGTCGTTGACGGCTACCCTGGTCTTGCCGAACCGCCGGCTGAATCCCTCCACCACCATGAAATGCTGGAACGCCCAGTAGATGATCACCGGCTTGGCCACCTTGGCCAGCGCTTCCGCCTCCATCTGGAAGCCCTTGGCGATCAGCCCGTAGCGGCGCGCCGCCGCGACTACGCTCGAGGCCTTGGCGCCGTCGCGCGATACCCCCAGCGCCGTGCGCAGTTCCTCGAGCGGAACGAACCGGCCGTAATAGCCAAGGACCATGGCCAGCGCCGCCGCGCCGCACTCAACCGCCTCCATCTGGATGACGGTAGGCGTGGAGCGCCGGTGCCATCTCATCCGTGGCTGCGTCGGCGGGGAGGATGCTGCGGTCATCGGTGGAAAAGCAACGTCACGGGCGACAGCGCGCCGAGGGTAATCGTGCCGGTCGCCGGGGTTAGGACCTGCAGAGAATGCGGTGGCCCCGCCACGGTGGTCCAGGCGTAGCCGGACAAGGTGCTGCTGTCTCTTCGCAGTCCCACTGTCACCAGGATCTTCCCTCCGTAAGAGGCGAGCGTGTCGGCCGAGATGACCCCGCCGAACAGGGCGTCGACTTCAGGCTCGGTCAGCGGGAACGGGCTGACCGAGATCACCCGCCCGCGGAGCAGCCCGAACGCCGTGGCGGGCGCGGACCCTACCGAAAGCCCGACCTTCTCGCCGACCGCGATACCTGCAGACTGGCGGGCCGAGACGAACAGCATGGCGACGAGCGGGTTGCCAGGCGAGCTGCGTTCGATGACGGCGATTGTGCTGCCGGCTCCGACCACCTCGCCCTGGTATACGCTCACGCTGATCACCTGGCCGGCGAAGAAGCTGACGATTTCATGGCTGGTTCCGTTCGCGTCACGCACGACCGCGAGGTCCTGCCCGGCACCGACCTGGCTGCCGTCGCTCGCCTGGATCTCAAGCACGACGCCCGCGTACTGACTCTGCACCTGGGTCGCGCCGTTCGGGGGGGTGAGCAAGCCGTTCGCGCTGACCGTCAGCGACAGCCGCCCGATCAGCACCCAGGTGAGTGCTGTGACCGTGACAGCCGCGAGCGCGAGG
>Ga0213881_10001101_pt1 | contig 13700 bp, 9 predicted proteins | sample BarmaccoBMER_R08_FD_160104 | JGI IMG/M metagenome (GOLD analysis project Ga0213881, IMG submission 160104) | Barbacenia macrantha exposed rock microbial communities from rupestrian grasslands, the National Park of Serra do Cipo, Brazil - ER_R08 ... | reverse complement strand
AATGCGGCGCTTGAGTGCTATCTGGGACTCACGAATTCACCCTACCTCCATTTTGGGTATTGGGAGCCACTACCGACCTCGCCTGAGGAGTTAACTGTCTCCGGGCTACGTGCAGCACAGGAAGCTTATTGTACACGTCTACTTTCCTACATCCCGGTAGGAACAAAAACTGTACTTGATGTTGGTTGTGGTATCGGCGGCAATGCTGCTTACCTGTTGGCACGTGGCTTTGCTGTGGAAGGGCTAGCACCAGACACCTTCCAGCAGTCGTTGTTCTTACAACATACATATGGTAAAGCCCCATTTCACCTTTCAAGATTTGAAGAGTTCCAGAGCCCACACTCCTATGAACTGATCCTTTTCAGCGAAAGTAGCCAGTATCTTGCTGCCAACGATTTGGCAAAAGGAGCTGCTCGCCTGCTGCATCCGGGCGGTTACTTGTTGCTTGCCGATATGCTCCGTGTTGATACCGAATACAGCTGTGGCATTTTCTCCAACTGCCTAGCCGTTAGCGAACTCCAGGCAGCGCTGAAGCGATATGGGTTCCATCTTGTGACAAGTGAAGACATTTCAAAGCAAATTGCGCCAACTATTGATTTAGGCGTTCATCTGTTCCGCACGTTTGGGTTATCAACAATAAATTACATTGCTAAGCTTGCAGCCATTGCGATTCCACCACTGCCAGCTCTGACACGCTATCTATTCGGTCGCTCTGTTAAACAACTGATTGCCGAGGGGATGGAAGCACGTACCATTTTTGAGCGTCATCTCTGTTACCAAATCCAGCTCTGGCAGTTGTCAGAAAGCAGCCACAAGCCCCATGATTAAAAAGAACTTTTGCCTACTTAACTTAATGCTGCAAAAACTGCGTTAAACGATGCAATCCATTGATATCTTGATTCTCTCAAACGGCACTGGGGAAGTCACAACCTGGGTACGACCGTTTGTGCGAGCTTGCAGGCAAGAGCTAGGAGATGACCGAGCACTCGTGCGGCTCTCTGTCATGCTGTCACCTTGTCCTCATGCGACTGGTGAAGAAGAGAAAATTGCCCTTTCATTCCCCGAAGTAGACCGAGTCCAGGGACCCGAACACTTCTTTCGATTTCTATTATGGGGTCAGACAGCTCAGAATTGGGATTGGCGCGATCGCGGTGTTGTGCTGTTCTTAGGCGGCGACCAATTTTTTACCCTAGTGATTGGCAAACGGCTAGGCTATCGCACCATTGTTTACGCTGAGTGGGAAGCTCGATGGTACCGCTGGATTGACCGATTTGGTGTGATGAAACCAGAAATTATCTCCCGTGTCCCAGCAAGATATGCCAATAAATTTACTGTTGTTGGGGATTTGATGGTAGAGGCGCAGGGAGTGATAGGGAGGTGGGGTGATGGGGAGAGTGATAACCAATCGAAAATTGAACTGATTGGTTTGTTGCCGGGGTCGAAACCGAGCAAGCTGGCTCAAGGAGTGCCTTTGGTTTTGGCGATCGCTGAATGTATTCAGGCAGTGCGTCCCCAAACTCGCTTCGTGATTCCTGTCGCACCAACTTTGGATTTAGCTACTTTGGCGCGCTTTGCTGATTCAAAGCAAAATCTAGTAATTCAGTTGGTGGGAGGCAAGACGGCTGAGCTGTTGATTCCGGAACCGCCTGAATTACCTTTTCTGCAAACGGCTGCTGGTTTGCGTGTCAAATTGTGGATGCGATCACCTGCATATGATTTGTTTACTCAGTGTTGCCTCTGTTTTACAACGGTGGGAGCCAATACAGCTGAGCTAGGTGCGTTAGCTGTGCCGATGATTGTTTTAATACCCACGCAACAGTTGGACGCTATGCGTACTTGGGATGGTTTGCCAGGAGTCTTGGCGCGTTTACCAGGATTGGGGACACCTATAGCTAAAGCGATCAATCAGCTTTATTTGCGACGCATAGGTTTATTAGCATGGCCCAATATTTGGGCGCAAGCAGAAGTTGTCCCAGAACTTGTTGGTAAACTTCAGCCACAAGATGTAGCAAAATTAGCGCTTGACCTTTTACAACATCCAGCAAAGCTACAGCAAATGAGCGATCGCCTGCGTAGTATTCGAGGTCAACCTGGAGCTGCTGAAAAATTAGCAAAGTTGGTACGGGAAGTTATCGATAAGAGCTACATGCCAAGTGCAAAACCATAGTGTTGTAGGTTCCCGTAAGTCATATAACTTATTATTAAATCGATGGATTGAATGATAGCTTTGAGGAAAGCAAGATATAGGGGTTTGTATTAGTTAGACACGCCAAACCGTAACAGATTACCTGAGCTTTAGCTATCTTTATTTTCTCTTGACTCATGTCATGAGCTAGAAGCAATTTGGCTTTGAGAGCAGAAATGAGCAAAAGCTCAGTAGGAGAGTGGTAGGGTGCGACGGACCTAGCTCACTATGAAAGCAAGTGATTAAGCCATATTAGCAACAGCAATTTTCAACAAAAACTTTCCGAAACTCTAGAGCTATTCGCGTTCCTAACCTTTGCGAATGCAAACTAAGAGTTTAATTTTTCAGGAGGTGTAAAAATGCATACTAAGCAAGAACAACAAGAAGGAATAACAGACCGACTAGCGCCTGTTCAGTTGTTACCTCATCGGCGGTTCCCGTGTAAGCAAGCACCCATTAGGTTAACACCACCTAAATCAGTAGGGGAGTATAACAATCTGGAGGGAAGTATGGGCATCACAGCAGAGGAAATGGCACAAAAGCTATCTGCTGAAACACTAGGATAGCCTCTTTTGTCTTAAGAGCGCATTTCATTTCTAACATTAGACACTTCCACCTCTTCGCTCTAAGCGGAGGTGATGTGACTGGGATACCAGTTATTTTACAAACAGTTGGTTAGAGGAGTATTATGCGCTTCATTCAATTGAGCTTGCTTAAAGCAGCCGGGGTGGAACTTCGGCTGACCTTGTAAGCGTGTAGGTAGTCGCGGTAGTTAAATAAAGCGTTAATACAGTTGGCTGAATAACAACGCAATCTTTACTGAAAGTTCACAGAATCTTTACCCTTCAATTTTATTTCCTCAGATACTATATTATTTGTGCGGGCCTGATACTCAGGTAGAGTGCAGCTAAGTTCTCAACTACCTTACTAGAGCCTTCATGTCTAGTTCTGCTTTCCGGAAATATTTACTTAACCACGACCCACAACAAACATATGCGGCTTAAATCACTTGCTACAGTTAGCGGTATCGCAACTCTAGTTGCTGTTGGTGCATTGGCAAACGTGAAGCCTGCTAGCGCAGCTCCTGCCGAAGGCATATTGAATTTCGCGGGGGATGTTTCCTTCACACCAACCTCTTTCACTTTCACAAGTACGCCTGTTGTTTCACCTACCAGCACTGGTACATTTGCCTCCTTTATTGGTGCTCCTGTAACAATTCAAAACTTGGCTGCACCCACAACTGACCTCCCTGGCTTTGTGACTGTTGACGGATATAGCTTCAATCTCACAGGCTTTAATCCATCGACTGACGTCGTAATTGGTGCATCTCCTAATGGTCAGAGCACTGCGACTGTGGCTACGAACGGTAATTGGACTGGTGGTGGTGGAGTATCAGATGGTGCTGGAACCTTCACTGCTCAGGTTACAAGCCCAACAACCTACTCAGCTTCTATCACAGCTGTTGTACCAGAACCATCTGAGACACTAGGCGTTCTTGCACTAGGTGCTGTTGGCGGCGGCATGGCTTTTCTCCGTAAGCGTCAGTCTGTTAACGTGTAAGCCACTGTACACAAGGCCAATCAAATAAACCCTCAGCTTCAGAACTTCGCAGCTGAGGGTTTTTACTTTAAAAAGATTTGAACGAAGCAGGAAGAAAGCACTACACTCAGCTTTGACTAAGTTTAGGTAAGTTTTCGGAGCAGCTAGATACTTCTGTGACAAGTTGGCCAGATTCAAGAATTTTTGCTATTTCTTGCAAAAGCATTCCACCATCGCGTCCATTCCAGGCTCTATGGTCAGCAGCACACACAATGTAAGCAGTTGGACACAGTGTTGGCACTCCTTCAAGTGCAATAACTCTGTCTCGAACTCGTCCCATTGCTACTATTGCGGAAGTCGAAAAAGCAAATGGAATTAAAGTAGCGACTTCGGGCAAACAAGTCACTTGAATTGTACCTATCCCTTATAGTATGCAGTATTTTCATCGCTCTAAGGACGCGGCACGTTTGCAAATAAGAGCGATGGCAAAGCATTGGGAACTTTCATCCCTATGGTAGCAGAACAAATCCAATCATCCAACTCGGTCTTCTCCTTTTCAAGACTTGAATGGATTTCAGTATCATGACAACTGTCAGCTATGTTTTACTTATAAACCGTTTCTTTGGTCTACATGTCTAGGTCTCTCAGGAGCATTTGCCACCTCCGCTTCTAGAACGTTCGATTGCTTTGGCGAAAAACCCATCTTCAAAAGAAAAGTCTTTACCTGCCCGTTTCGCGGACCCGAACAATAAGGAGCCAAAATCGTCTTTAAACCCTTTTGATGGGCAAAATCAAAAATGGAGCATAAAAACGATTCCTCCGCTCCACGCCCTAAAGCCCTACAGCTCATTAGGAAGGTATCCAGAAGCAGGTTTTCGTCTTCCTGCTTAACGATTGCCACACCAACAAGACCATAATCACCAAAGCGATCCATAAGATTTAGTACAAAAATTGAGTAAGACTTTTGAATATCTTGAATTTCTGGCAAAGAGCGGCGAATTAAGGAGAGATTAAACTGATTAGTTTTCTGTGTTAGTTGTGCTACTCGCGGTAAATCTCTTTCTTCCGCCAAACGAATTTCCACAACCAACTTTAAGGATTCAAGATAACTCTCTAAGTTAGTTGCACCCTCTTGAGATTTCTGGCGCTTTTGCTCTTGCGCCATAAACTGTGTTCGCTTCGTATCTTCCGATGTGATGGTTGAGGAATCAAAACACCAAAGTTTTGAAAGGGTTGCAGCATAATGTGCTGGATTCTCAGGCATAGGAACAACAATTACCTGTGGAGCATTCGTTTCCACTTCAAGACGCTCTACCGGCGAATCATCTATGAAAACAAAAGAATCTAGCCCCAAGTTTAATTCCTTGGCAAGTTCACACAAATTAATAGATTTTTCCTTCCAGTTAATTCGATAAGCAGCGATGTCTGAGCGGCGAAGTACCATTTCGGGATGGCTATCAAATACATTCCAGACATCTGCTTCTTCATTTTTGCTAGCTAGCACAAGCAGAACACCGCGCTTTTTTAACTCTAGAAGCATTTCTTGAAACAGACGAAAACTTCGTCCAGGATAGTCATTGCTCAAGGCTATACCATCAATGCCATCTTCACCCACTTGACCTCCCCATAAAGTACCATCGCAGTCAATCGCCACGACTTTTTTTGCTGGAAGAAATATTTTACACACCGAACGTGCAATCTCAATCCCGAGTTTCTGATAAACTGTCTGTGAGTAAGGAGCGCGGGCTATCACCTCAAAGGCAGCGTCTTGGGCATTCTGTTGTCCAACTTCCTCAACAATGCTGGCAAAATCTATGACGTGAATATCTTCAAATTTTTCCAGCTGCTCTTGCCACAAAACGCGCAGTTTATCTACCTGTGAACGTTTTCTATGAAAAAACGGCGAAACTGCAGGTGGCAGATTTGAAACAATCAAACCCTTTTGTCGTGCACTGTATCTACTAATAGCTTCTAGGAGTTGACTGGCTCGAATCATTCCGTCCGAATCTCCATCAGAGATTAAATCCTCCGGGCGAGTAAGTACCACATTCACTCCGTTTTGGTTATTTGTGAAATCGCTATCTGGAGACAGAAGAGTCTGCTCCAATTGGTTAAATTCACCAAATTTAATAGAAAATGGAATATCGAAGGCCTGACACCAAAGCTTCAAGGCAGAACCTAAAGGCTGAGCAGTAAAGCTAGCGGCAACTACAATCTTTTTATCTGCTTCCTCCACAGATTCTTGAAAGCGATAAGCAAGTGCTTTGGTCACAGTTTCAGGATCGTAAAGCGGTAGAAGCTCTGGGCTAGTAGGCACTTTGTCATTATAATGATTAGATTCAGCGTCGGAACTACTCGAACGATCTTTTTTATAAAAAGCAATTAGTTGCTCGATTGATTGCCGAGAATTTAACTCAAAGATTTCCTCTGTGGAAACGCGAATGCCTAAACGATCGTATAGTGAAGCGGCAATTGCCAATTTTGCTAAAGAATCCCACGCCGCACAGTTGTCACTATTTAAACTATCTGTAATTTCTTCTGGATGCATCCTAATAGCATTTGCAATTATAGCATTCAATTCTGTTCTATTTACCTGTAGCAGTGCAGGAGTTAGTACCGAAACATCTAAATATTCCTTTCGCTTACGTAGGAAAATTGCTGGATTACCACCCCAAACTTCTCCATTTCCAATACGCGTATATGGAAGCACATTACTGCCAGCTTCCACTATTGCTCCATCTTCAATTTTGACTCCCATTCCAATTCGGCTATTCCCTCCGATAGTAATATCATTTCCAATTACAATCGGTTCTGAAATGTATTTTAGTTTTCCATTAGTTGAGTTGACAGCATGAGCAACAATACTACACTCAGTACCAATAACAACATTGTTGCCAACGTATGTTAAATCGGGATCGAGAAACCATGAAACTATCAAAGAGTTTTTACCAATATTGACTTTATAAGAATAAGCGCGCATGACGAGTACTCTTAGTTCTCCTATCCATTTCCCTATAGTCGGTGTAAAGTAGAAGTAATTAATACAAGGCAATGCTAATACAAGCGTCGTTAATCGATCGGAAATGAGCGGTGGTAAATATTTAATTAATAAAATTGGATTTTCAATTAAAGTTTCAAATTCAATAATTGCTGGTTTTCTGCTAGATAGAAATAAAAGACTCGTCCCCACTGTACTCAAGCAAAGAAAGATGAGTAGCCAAAAAAAGTAAAGAACGGGGAATATTGCTAGCAAAAACAGAGGGTTTATATTTGGAATCAAGCTGGAAATCAGAAAAATCTCCAAAAATCCGGCCAGAGTGGTTAATATTAGTGGATAAAACCAAGTTATGGTTTCAAAGATCAGTGCTAAAACGTTTTCCAGGAGCCTCATAGCATGAGTTCTTATAATTAGCATTAAACGAGTCGTATGGACGAGTGCAGGCATCAATCACATCCTCCTCTAAGTATACAAACTCCTCACTTGCTTGGGGGAGAGAATCACTCAACATTCTTGTAATCGGGGCTTGAGTTGATTTTTTTCAGCGTTTGACGCACAGTTTCAGGTAAACCTCTCCACCTCGTCCAACTCAACCAGGCGATTTGCTAAAAGCCGTAACGTACGTCTTCCTTGTCCTTTGTTCATGTACTTCTTTTTCGGCACGGTTCAGGGCAGGGGGGATATGATTCCTCCCATTCTCCATCAATTTACCCCTCAGATCAAATCAGACAGACTACTAGGCTTTTTCGGGCGGCAAGGTTCGGCTACAGCAACCGACATCAGGTAACTCATTCTTCAGTCCAATGAGATACGACCCCAAACAATGGGCATATCTGGTCTCTCACCTCAAATCCCGCACTTCTCACAAACAGGGTAGTGAACTGATAGGACTCCCATCATGACTGTTTCTCAATTCAATGGCTTGGAAATAACATACTGTCTTTTTTGACTTCTGAATTTAAACATAAGCTTTGTTTAGTTTTCAGTGATTGCGATCGCAAAAAACTTGTGACAAATGCAGGAAATCTCTTCTCTACTAGAGTGTCACGAACGGGTGGATAAGAGTACAACCGTTTGCACTCCTGGAGTGTATGACATCTAATTAGAAAATGCTGTAAGGTTGACGAGACCACTCAATATTTAAGAGATTTCGCTCATGACTAATATTGCTATCCTTACTCTACCAAGTTCGGGCCATCTTAATCCTATAGGGGCATTAGGACGGGAGCTACAGCGGCGAGGCCATTCAGTTACAGTCTTTTATAGCCCCGATATGGAGTCGCAAGTGCAAGCCGAGGGACTAAACTTTTGGTCAATTGGGGAGTCTGACTTTCCTCTCGGCTCAGCAGAAAAGTTTCAGTCCCAAATAGGGAGATTGCGTGGCCTTTCTGCAATTCAATTTGGAGTTGAGGCATACCAAAGATGGCTTGATGTACTGTTTCGCGAGGCTCCTCATGCATTTAGAGAAGCTGGAATAGAAATGCTTTTGGTCGATCAGGCAGAACCTGCTGGTGGCTCAATAGCTGAATATTTGGAGATTCCCTTTATCAATATTTGTTGTGCTCTCCCAAGTAATCGCGAGGCTAGCATTCCGCCGGATTTCTGCCTTTGGGAATACAAGAAATCTCGATGGGCGAACCTACGCAATCGTTTAGCATACTGGACGTTTGACTGGCTAGTCCGGCCAAGTGTGCTGAAAATTAACCAACAGCGGCTGCAATGGAAACTACCTGCCTATCGAAATCCAGATGACCGTTTTTCTCAATTTGCTCAGATCAGTCAACTTACATCTGATTTTGATTTTCCTCGACGGACACTGCCAGAGTGCTTTCACTATTCAGGACTTTTTCTACGTAGTTCGTCAGCAAAGACACCCCCTTTTCCTTACGAGCGCTTGAATGGTTTGCCACTAGTTTATGCTTCCCTAGGAACCTTATTAAACCGACGGCAAGACATTTTTCACTGTATAGCCGCCGCTTGCGAAGGGCTAGATGTCCAGTTAGCGATTTCTCTGGGGCGTGGTGGCTCTGTAGGGGAACTTCAAAAACTTCCTGGGAATCCTTTAGTCGTCGAGTATGTACCACAGATAGAACTTCTTGCTAAAGCAAAATTGACAATTACCAATGCTGGTCTCAATACAGTGCTCCACTCACTCTACAACGGAGTACCCATGGTAGCAATTCCCATATCTGCAGATCAGCCAGGTAATGCAGCACGTTTAAGGTGGGCTGGAGCTGGAGAGGTGATTCCTGCCAAACGCTTGAGCGTGACCAATTTGCGTTCGGCTATAGAGCAGGTATTGACAAAGCCTCATTATGCCAGTAGCGCAATGAGGCTTCAGGAATCTATTCGTCACTCAGGAGGTGCTGCCCGAGCTGCTGATATTGTTGAACAGGTAATTGCCACTGGAAAAACCGTATTTAGAAACGGTTTGTAAGCAAAATGCTCCAACCGCTACGTTCTAACCTTGCCAATCCGATATTGAATTTCTGACGGTAACACTCGCTCATAGCCACCTTGTACATCTATGGAGAAGAACTCTAATGTCTTTGCTGTCCCAATTTTTGTCCTCCTACCGTTTTACCTCAAAAATTTTCTCCGAGTCGCTGCCACGTGCTACGGGTTTTCGATTGCGGCCTTCGGAGCTGGCTGCTTAGTAGGGTTCATCTTAGCTGGTGTGATGCGTTGTCAGGGCGCTGCCCGATTCAGAACAATTGCAACTGCCGTTTTTCTAACCTCTATGACCATCGGGGGTTGGGATTCGTGCGGTCCCCAGACTTAGCCCTCGTCTTAATGTGTGGTTTGGGAACAGCGATCGGAACTGTAAACGTCGTAGCTATCACTCAACCACCGAGTTAGTCTTTGCTTTTGAACGCAGCTCTAATGGATTTCAGTATCATGACAACTGGTTGCGTAACCTGTTGATTGCTTCCTCCATGAATGGGCAAAGACCCGGAATATAGTAGACCACGAAATCCGCTAGAACCAGGAACCTAACGGGTCGTTTGAGAAGTCAGGAACTGTAATTCAGTTTAGGTAGTCATTACATTCAGTTTTTCCTCTTTTGAAAGCTTATTCTGCGGAGAGCGGTTCTCCAACGGTCCAGTGTTTGTTGAAGATCTGATACCAAAACTGGGATTGCCAGCTAGTGCTCTTCATGACTTTGGTATTGGCGGCAGTACATCGGGATACGGTCACAGTCATGCAGATAAAAAGAACTCGTGGACTTTCTGGTTCATTAATAACCACAGCGACAGCAAGACTAGTAATCCTCCACAGGTAGTGTAGATGAGCGGAATGTTGTGATTTGTGAGATCTGCAATGATACCACTAAGTCCCATAGCAATAGGATTTAAACCACTCGAAAGTGTAATCAACAGACCAAAGACTCGTCCTCTAATTTCACTGGGGATAGTGATTTGTAAGATAGTTATTGCAATTACATTAATAATTCCGATCGTCATACCTAACATAGCCATTATGACCAGAGTAATCAATGGGTGGTTAATCAAACCCAGCAAACTAAATGCAATGGCATTACCAAGCAAAGAAGATGATAACAAGGCAGTTCTAGCTTTTCCAGAAAACTTAATGATACTGACAAGTATATAGCCTAAGAGAGAGCCTGCACCAAACGCCGCCCAGAGAAAACCATATAAACTCGCTCCAGCTTTTAGAAAGCCCTCTACATAAAAAGGCAGTAAGACAAAAATTGTTACAGCAAAGACGTTCAAAGCAGCTGCCGCTAAGAATATAGCTTTGATTCCAGCTCTGCTCCAAACATAATGGAAGCCTTCGACAGTAGATACTTGAAATTCATTAAATGCCTTCTTCCAAGAATTACTCTTTTTAGTAGGAAGAGTTTGAGGAATTGTGATAAAAAACTCGCTAGTAGCAGTGAAGAGATATGACAAGCCATTAATGAGAAATAGCATTGGCGCTCCTAGCAGCTGAAATAGAACGCCTCCTAATCCTTGCCCAATCAATGTTGCAATCTGGACAGAAGCTTGATTTAAGGAATTGCCACTAGCAACCTTGCCTTCTGGTAAGATATCGGGAATAGCAGCAGAAATAGCTGGTTTGAAGAAAGTATCGATAATTGCAATAACAGTAGACATCACAAATAGCCAGACAATAATGAAGTCTGAGGCCCTAGGAGCAATAAACAGCAAACCTGCTTGAGAAAGAACCATAAGACCAGCAAAGAGATCGCAGCAGATAATGATAGTACGACGAGGATAGCGGTCGGCAAAGGTTCCACCTATCGGTCCAAGTAGCACAGAGGGTAGTGCAGAAGCCATCATAATTAGCCCGATTAAAGTGGCAGAACTGGTTGTTTGCTTAAGCCAAAACAGCATCGCGATCGCAGAAATTTGATTTCCGATCTGACTAATTAACTGTCCCTGCCAAAGCAGAAAAAAATTTCGATTCATTAACATTGAGGCTTGTTTCATTTCATTCCTCTAGGTCGTGCCTCCTAAGAAGACTCATTACGGTAAATTGCCCGAAAGCAATAATCTACATCTGCAATATCAAATTGCCTGGAGAGAAAAACTTTGTTGCGTCATGAATTTAGTAGTAAATCCTACTATAGTATATGCTATCAATACTGTTTTGTGGATAAGCGCTCATAATCAAATAATTTATAGAGGTGCTGAATTGGATCTCATCCGCTCATTTAAAAGTAGTTTGACTACTTACTCAACAGTAGTTTTACTAAAACCTTTACCTTTGTTTTCTAGGTAATGTAGTAAATATACGGTTTTAGAATCCAGAAGTGCTTTGATGAGGAAGATGGCATTAATAACTTAAACTCTGACATTCTACAGCTATTTACGACTTCTGACATGTCCTGCCAGCACGGGTTGACGAGTACTAATAACTTGCTCAACACTATCCGCAGCTTGCACCACTCCACCGATCGCATTTAGGGTTACGGCGTTTAGGCATGAGGATCAACTCCTAAAATTTCCATCAGGTTGGAGTTTCTCGCAAAACTATTGACATTCAGCAAGAAAAACTTGACTAACAACAGGAAGCTTTTCTGCTAATGCCACCACCCGTTCTGGTTCAAGATCAAAAGCATAGTTACTTCGCACTACATGACGAAAACCCCGGAACTCATTCAGCTCCCCGTAAACCTGTTCTCCAATTAAAGCAGGACGAATATTCGGGATTGGCAATGTCATCTGGGTCAACAACTGCTGATGCCAATCCTCCCCCTGCGGAACTGACTTGTCTGTGGATTGTGCTACTACGTATAAAATACGCTCTACCCCGATGTAATAACCATGTAAGAGAAGAGTAATTGTACCTATACAATCTTGATCCCCCGTCTGCTGTACCTTGACCAGAAGCCTCTGCACTTCAGCAATAGACTTTTGAAGTTTGGTTAATTCCTGTTCGATGCGCTTAATGAAAACCTCTGTATTCAAAGCTCCATTCCTTGCTGAATTGCCTCCGAGATATAAAGGTGGGCATGTTGAGCTTCTACTAAATCTACAGAGAAATTTGGATCTACATCTAAGACTCTTCCAACCGCTGCTGAAGTAGTCCTCCTCTGGTAATCCCCACACTGCTATATCTATATCCGAGCGCCAAGTCATTCTCTCTGGGTCTAGCATCGAGCCGAACAACACTACCCTACTTGCCCCATACTCTTCTTTGAGGATTCGCGCACACTTACGAGCGACTTCTAAACCTTGCTACTGACGCTCCCTCATTTGTGCCAATCTCTGGGGGCGCTGCTCTCGTGCGGCTAACACGCGGGCTACAATCTGTTCACGGGTTCTGTCATCAAGGGGAGTCATTGCAGAGGAGGGGGAAACGAAAACTTATGCTTGGAAAGTTGCTTGCTGAATTTTCCCATGTTTGATCGACGGTTTTAGAATCTGGAGAATTTTTGCTGGTCAAGATGCGGCTAACAGCTTAAACCGGGAGATTTTGCAGTTATTTATGACCTCTGAGATGACCTGCCAGAACGGGTTGACCAGTACTAATAACTTGATCAACAATATCCGCTGCTTGCACCACTCCACCGGATTGAAGAATTGATTTTTGCAGCTTTGCCACATTCGTACGAAAAGAAGCTTCTGTTAAAACTCTTTGAACTGCTGTACGAAGTCTGGGGATATTGAGTTTAGCTAATGGAACGACTTCACCAGCACCAGTCCAGCGCAAACGCGCTCCTACACCGGGCTGGTCGGTAGCTATAGGAATAGCAACCATAGGTACTCCGTAGCTTAAAGACTCCAGCGTCGTGTTCAGACCGCCATGAGTTATGGTGAGCGTTGCTTTAGCTAGCAGCTCGCGTTGGGGTGCGTATTTGACAACGAGGGGTGTACCAGGTAGCCCTTGCAACTCTTCTGGGCAACCCCCTCCTCCCAAGGAAATAACGAGTTGGCAGCCTAGTCCCTCACAAGCTGCCGCAATGTAGTGGAAAATCTCCTGTCTGCGGTTCTGCAATGTTCCGAGAGAAGCATAAATTAAAGGTTGTCCGGTCAGTTGCTCAAAGGGGAAAGGAACTGTTCGCAGTGAAGACTTTTGAAACGGTCCAACATAGTGAAAGCATTCTGGTAGCCTAGTGCGAGGAAAGTCAAAAGCAGCTGTTTGCTGACAGATTTGAGCAAACGGAGAGCAAGTGTCGTTGGCACCTCTATGAACGGGTAACTTCCATTGCTTCCGATAGTGGGCAAGAACCGCAGTAATTGGTTGGACCAGCCAGTCAATCACAAAGTACCCCATCTGGTTACGTAGGTAAGCCCACCAACTGTTGTTGTAGTCCCAGGGGGTGGAGATGGGGGGTATACTTATCTCATAATTGGCAGCTAAGGCACTGCATACGTTAACAAAGGGAATGCCCAAGTACTCTGCCACCGTCCCGCCAACGGGTTCACCCTGATCGACTAGCAGGATCTCTATACCTGCCTGTTTGAGTGCAGCAGGGGCTTCGCGGCAGAGCATATCAGTTGCATTCCG
>Ga0213881_10001100_pt1 | contig 13712 bp, 9 predicted proteins | sample BarmaccoBMER_R08_FD_160104 | JGI IMG/M metagenome (GOLD analysis project Ga0213881, IMG submission 160104) | Barbacenia macrantha exposed rock microbial communities from rupestrian grasslands, the National Park of Serra do Cipo, Brazil - ER_R08 ... | reverse complement strand
CCGCGAAGCCCTTTTCTTCCACGTCGTCCACCGCAGCTGCCGTCACATAACGGCCATATCAGGACAAAATCGGCACCCGCCACGACACGCCGCAGACTCGATTTGTTTTGGAACGCGCGCACATAGTCCTGCAAAATCACCACGAGACGTAAATCAACCGCACGAGTGAGCGATTTCATGGTGGCATAGGGGACGAAGCGGGCAGGCGGCCGGCTAAGTGGCACCGGGAAGCAGGCCGGCGTCACGGAGTGCTTCTGCAGGACCTGGTGGACACGGCTTCGCTCGAAACCCAGTTGCGCGACAGCCTCTATTCGTACATTGAATTTCCAAGTAGCATGGATGTTCCGTCTTAATCCGCATCCTGTTCGGGACTTATTGAACATTCAGGGCAATCCGGCGGTCGCAGTGTGAGCGCCTCGCGGAACGCGTCGATAACGGATCGATAGTCGAATAGGTGGTGATTGAATGTCTGCGGAGGCAGCTGTGGGTGGGGTTCGCCGACGCTGCATTTGATGACCTGACCGCCGGATGGATCGCTTGTGGCGTCAGAGTATTCCTGACCTGTTCTGATCCGCCGACTCCGAATTACGACCGCGCATTGGCGGGATATTTCCGGGCGCGCGGAGAATGAGTATTCTTCATTTGTGATGGGGAGCAGGAGCCTGTTGCAGTTGCGTCTGCTCTTGGTGGCGTGCTTGGTGTTCGCGGTGGTCCTCGGGATGGTCGCGACGGTGGTGGTGGCGTCCAGGTCGTCGGCCACCGACCGGTTCACCACGTACGCCGAGCCCCTCGTCGTCGATCTGCAGCAGCTATACACGGCGCTGGATGATGCGGACGCGACGGTGGCCGCGGCATACCTTTCGGGGCCGGTGATCGATACCGCGCGGCGCGATGAGTACGACGCGGACATCGCGCGTGCCGAGTCGTTGCTTACGGCCATTACGCGCGCGGTGGCTGGTGACGACGCTGCGTCGGCGCCGCTGGCGGCGATTGCCGCGCAGGTGCCGGTCTATACCGGCCTGGTGGCCACGGCACAGACCGCCAACCGGCAGGCGACGGTGCCGCAGCCGCTGGGTATCGCGTACCTGAATGAGGCCTCCACCCTGGAACGACTCACTACCTTCCGCGAGACAGTCTCACAGCGCGTCCACGCGCGGATGAACGACATCGCCGGCGGCCGGGTCGCGGCTCCGGACCAGCTCTCGCTCGTCGCCACGCACCTGCTCGCCGCCCTGATCAACCACGAATACCAGCACGACCAGTGGATCAGCGAAGTCCGCTCCGCAGACCTCGGCCGCCCCCTTCCGCCCGACCCGGACACCGATCGCCTGACCCGCCTCGACGGATACCTCGTGCTCAACGCGTTCGTCTAGGCAGTTGGGTCGGGGTTGGATGCCGCTAGGGGATGGTTGGCGCAACGTGCCCCTGGGGTGGGGGTGGTTGGCGCAACGTACCCCTAGACCGATGTTCTGTCTTAATCCAGATCCCGTCCGGGCTTTACCCGGGAATTCAGCTCAAACGCGCGACTTCGATCCGGACCTGCTCGCGGAAATATTTGTCATGAGCGAAAGGCTGCCAGAGGCCCATGAGAAGTGCCCGGCACGCCATCCGAAGCAGAACCATAGCGCGACCGCAGCACTCATGATCCCGATCGTAACCGTAGCATTTAAATAGTAAATCCGTAGCGCTTGCCGCAATGATGGCCGTGTCATGGCACCCCGTAAGGAAGCGGTTCCTAAAGGATCACTTGAGAGGAACGGGAAATTGACAAGACCATCGCGCAACCTCCTCATCCTGATCATCAGCGCTTGCGCTCTGGTGTTCTCCGTGCAGCGGGCCAGAAAGGAATACCTCAGTGCAAGCTAACTCCCAAAGGAGACTCATGCTGCCGTATCGGCACCGGACCATAGGCACGCAAATGACACGCGGTGCCGGCTACTTGCCGCGACGGGTCAGGTGGCGGGCACGCATCATGATCGCCGCCGGCACCGCGATCGTCGGCGTCACGCTGACCGCCGCGGCCCCGCAGGCGCACGCCGACGGCGGCACCGGCCTCCTAGGCGGCTTCGCGGCCGAGGCTAATAACGGCGACCTGACGACACTGGTACCCGGCAGCCCGGTCATCGGTCCCGACGACACCGGCCTGGGCATGGCCATCGGCACCAGCCCGTCCATCGCCTCGGTACCAACCAGCCAGAACTACCGGATCGCGTTCGAGGCCAATACCAGCAACCTGTGGGTCGCTGGCCCGGGGATCACCTCCGGGAACACCGGGCTGGGCATGCCTCCCTGCGTCCGCACCAGCGGTCTCGCCTGCACCAGCCCCAGCATCGCGGTCCGGACCAATGGCAACTATGTGGTCGCGTTCATGGCCAACACGGGGGATCTGTGGTTCACGGGCCCGGGGATCGGCTCCGTGGACACCAGGCTGGGCGTGGCCGGCGACACCAGCCCGAGCATCGCCGCCCTGCCCAACGGCGAGTATGTGGCCGCGTTCCAGTCCGGCAGCAACGACGATCTGTGGTTCACGGGCCCGGGGATCGGCACCGTGGATACCGGGCAGGTCATGCTCTCGGCCACCAGCCCCAGCATCACCGTGCTGAGCAACGGCGAGTACGTGGCCGCGTTCCAGAACAGGTTCGGTGACCTGATGGTCGCGGGCCCGGGCCTGGCGTCAAGCCCCGTGGACACCGGGCAGTTCATGGCCAACCGCACCAGCCCCAGCATCACCGGCGTGCCCAACAACCAGAACGGCTACCAGATAGCGTTCCAGGGCCACAACGGCTCACTGTGGACCACCGGAGCGCTTGGCACCGGAGACCTCGGTCAGGGTATGCGGGCCGGTACCAGCCCCAGCATCATCAACATAGAATTCTCGACCTCACTGCCTAATCCGCCAGGCGGGGTACCCGGCGAATACCTCGCCTTCGACATCGCGTACCAGGGCTCTAACGGCGACCTTGTGCACGAAACGGACAGCCTCCCCGGCTCCAGCATCGTTCCCAGCATCATCGACACCGGCCTTGCCATGAACGCGCAATCCAGCCCCAGTAACGCCCCATTCTCCTTCTGATCCCTTGCGTCATCAGCAGTAACCGCGTGGACCCGGCCGTGCCGGGTCCACGCTTTTCCGCTTGTTCAGGCGGCACCGGTGGGCGAGGACCTCGCCACGGCGAGGACACGCGCGCCACGGCGAGGACCCGCGCCCACGGCGGAGAGCCGGCCGACGGCCGCCCGCCAGGTCCGTCACCAGGGCGCTAAAGAATCCCGAAAAATCCGTAAATAGCGCGCGGCACACACTGTATCCATGCGCCGGACCAGATACCGGCGGGCATCCATACGGGGGGCATCCATACGGGGGGCATCCATACGGGGAGGAAGCCGGTGCACATCAAGGTACTGGGACCGATCGAGGTGTTGCGGAATAACCGGGTGATCCGGCTGGCCGGCCGGGGCCAGCGAACGCTGCTCGCGGCCCTGGCCCTTGAGCATGGCCGGGTCGTGACCATGGACCGGCTGATCGACATTTTGTGGGGCGCCGCACCGCCGGCTAGCGCCCGGACGAGGATCCAGGCGCACATATCGGCCATGCGCCAGGCCATAGACCAGCCGACCCGGAGCGGAGCCGGGCCGTTGCTCACGGTGTCCGCCGGGTATGCGTTGTCCGATGATGGCGTCGAGAGCGACCTGACCGTGTTCGACACGCTGACCGCCAGCGGCCGGGCAGCTTCGGAGTCGGGCCAGCACGCCACCGCGGCCGGCCTGTTCGCCGCCGCCCTCGCGCTCTGGCGAGGGCCCGCGTTCGCGGATGTCACCACGCCCGCGATACGGGCAGCGGCTGGACCGGTCGATGAGCGCCGGCTGCTGGCTGTCGAGGCCAAGGCCGAAGCCGACCTGGCCATCGGCCGCTGCGAAACGGTGGTGGCGGAACTGTCGGGCTGGCTGATCGCGCTGCCGCTGCGCGAGCGGCTGCGCGCATTGCTGATGGTCGGTCTCTACCAGCTGGGCTGCCGTACCGACGCGCTGAACCTTTACCTCGAGGGACGGCAGGCCATGATCGCCGAACTCGGTCTTGAGCCGAGCCCGCAGCTGCGTGATCTGCATGAACGCATTCTGACCGGCGACCGCGCGCTGCATATCATGCCGGGTGACCGGTCCTTGCCCGGCGTGTGGTCGCGGCCATTTTCAGCGATACGCGCTCGGCGCCGGTGAGACGGTACTGGGTCTGGTAAAGCTTGAGTGCGTGTTTCCAGGCGTCGTGGGCCTGGCCGCGGTGGTTGAGGGTGAGGTGGGTTTCGGCGAGGTGGTCGAGGATGTCGGCCTCGGTGTAGGTGTCGCCGTCCTCGCGGCTCTGGGCTAGAGCTTGGTGGTAGTAGCCAAGGGCCCGGTCGTAGTCGTGGAGATGATGGGCGATGAGGCCGAGGGTATCGAGTGTGGAGGCGTCCCTGCCGTGGCCGGGCCGGTGCCGGCGGTGCAGTACGAGGGCGGACTCACAGCTAGCCTGAGCCTCGGTGTAGCGGCCCAGGCGCATCTGAATCCAGCCCATGAGGTTGAGCGTGTTCGCCTGCCACACGGGATCGTTCACGGTCTGGAACAGGCGCAGAGCGCGATAGGCGTGGCCGGATGCCTGATGCTGGTCGCCGTGCTGGTCCCACGCGAGTGCTGTGAAGTAGTGCACGCGTGCCTGGCTGAGCATGTCGCCGGTCTGTTCCGCCAGGGTGACGGCGTGGCGGAGGTGGTCGAGGGCGTCGCTGTTCTCGCCGGCCTGGATGTATGCTCGGGCGAGATTCTGGTGGGCCAGGGTAAGCACGACCGGATCGTCGGTTCGTTCCGCGGCGGCCAGGGCGAGCCGCCAGATCGCGGCCCGGTCGCGCAGGTGTCCCCGTCGGCTGTGGTATCGGTCCATCGTCCAGGCCAGCAGGCAGACCTGGAGATCCCAGCCGTGCGAGAAAGCCAGTTGCTGGATGGTCAGCAGGCGATCGTACTCCTGGTCGAACCAGGCGAATGCCGCGGGAGAATCGGGTATTGGCTGCGCCGTGACTCCGGCCACGGGCTCGGGCAGCCGGACCGGGCTGCGCTGAAGCGGTGCGAGCAGGCGGTGGCCGCCGACGGCGGTGTGCAGGTAGTGGTCCAGTGTCCGGCGCAGCGCCCGGTGACGTTCGTCGTCGTTGTCGTGGGCGCGGCCTTGTTCTATCGCGTAGGTCCGCAGCAGATCGTGGAAGGCATAGCGGCCGGGGGCATGCTCGCTTAGCAAGTGAACAGCGGTCAGTTCGTCCAGTGCGATGCGTGCCTGGCCGGGGATGGTGGCCGTGAGGCTGGCGGCGGCCGGGACGGTGATGTCAGCGCCCGGGTGTACCCCCAGCAGCCGGAACATCCGCGCCGACTCGCCACCGAGTGTGCGATAGGACCATGAGAACACGGTCCGGGTGTTCGCGGCCGTATCCCCGGCGTCGAGCGCGTCGAGCCGTTGGTGAGCTTCACGTACCTCGACGGCCAGGGCGGCGAGGGGGACATTGGGGTGTGCGGCGGCGCGGACGGCGGTGATGTTCAGCGCCAGCGGCAGCCGCGCGCACAGTTCGATCAGGTCATCGACGGCGGCGGGTTCGGTGGCGACGCGTTCGGCGCCCAGCCGCCGCGCGAGCAGGGCACGGGATTCTTCGAGGGTGAGCAGATCCAGGGTCACCGGGTGGGCGCCCTGCAGGGCGACCAGGCTGGTGAGGCGGTTCCGGCTGGTGACCAGCACCAGGCATCCCGCCGCCCCGGGTAGCAGTGGCCTGACCTGTTCGGGGTCGCGGGCGTTGTCCAGCACGATCAGCATTCGCCGCCCGGTGAGCAGGCTACGGTACAACCCGGTCTGTTCTTCCAGATCGGCGGGGATCTGGGGCGACGGCACGCCCAGTGCGTTGAGGAACCCCCGGATCGCCGCCGTGGCCCGCATGGGCGCGCCCGTCGGGTCGAAGCCGCGCAGGTTCACGTACAGCTGCCCGTCGGGAAACTGGTCGGCGTGCTGTTGGGCCCAGTGGACTGCCAGGGCGGTCTTGCCGACTCCCGCGGTCCCGTCGATCACCGAGATCACCACCGCACCACCGGTACCGCTGACCTGCCCGGCCAGGTTGTTCAGGGTCTTGAGCGACTCGGCGCGGCCGGTGAAGTGCGCGATTCCGGCCGGAAGCTGCCGCGGTACCACCACGCCTTGCTGAGGAGGAGGCGGGGGAGCGAGGGCCTGATCGTTGGTAAGGAGCTGCTGATGCAGGCGTTGCAGCGGTGGACCGGGATCGGCGCCGAGCTCGTCCGCCAGGTGCTCACGTAGCTGCCGGTAATGGTGCAGTGCGTCGGCCGGGCGACCGCTACGGTACAGCGCGAGCATCAGCTGGCCGGCCAGCCGCTCGTCCAGCGGGTACTGCTCGGCCCAGGCGTACAGCCGGGCCAGCAGCCCCCCGTGCCGCCCTTGCCGTAGCTGAAGATCCGTCAGGTCACGCTCAGCCGCCTGCCGCTCCTTGTCCAAGGTGACACGCACGGCGTTGATCCACGACGTGTCCAGTGCACTCAGTGCTTCCCCGTGCCAGAGCGCCAGGGCCCGCTCGAACAGCGCTATCGCATCGGTGTCCCGGGCGGTGGCACGTGCCTGGCTGATCAATGCGCGGAACTGGTGCACGTCCACGTGCTGCTCGTCTACCTCGATCAGGTAGCCGCCCGACTGCCGTGCGAGCGTCACCTCGTCCACGCTGGCCAGCGCACGCCGCAGCAGGGACACATAGATCTGGACTGCCCTGCGCGGATGATAAGGAAGAGGGCCATCACCCCACACCCGCTCCACGAGCTGATCGGCCGACACCGGCCGGTTGGCTTCCAGCAGCAGCACCGCCAGCACACAAGTTTGACGCGCCGCGCCGACATCCACGAGCCGCCCGCCCGCGCGGACCTGCACTGGCCCCAGCAGCCGGATCTCCGCTGCTGCCCCGCTCATCCGCACCACCTAAGTGAATATGCGCTTTGACGGAACCGCATAAAAGGGTACTAGTGCGTGACAACCTCGGCGAGTTGCACAATCTCATGCCGTGATACCACCGTCCGTTCGTGATAAAGGTCTTTTTGAACGAACGGGCGGTGGTATCACTTCCTAGGCTCTAATCGACCGATGGGAATCGAACGCCTTCCAGGCGTGCGGACATTTCCCGGTAGCGGTTAACGGGCACCAGGTGGACGCCGTCGAAGGCGCCGCTGTCGCGGAGCCGGGTGATCTGCTGGCATGCGGCCTCGACACCGGCCATCTTGTCGCGGGCGACCTTGTCGGCGAGCCAGCCGGGGATCTCGATGTCGGGGATGGCGGCGGCCAGGCGGCGGGCCATGGCGGCGCTGGCCAGGACCATGACGCCGGCGTAGACGGGGATGTCGGCCGGGTTGGCGTCGCGCCAGCGCAGCTGGGCGTCGGCGGAGTAGCTGACCTGGCTGAAGATGAAGTCGGCGGCGTGCTTCCACCGGGGCAGGGGCCGCAGGCTGGCGGCGGCGCCGATCCGCCAGGGCGGGACCCCGGAAGGCCGGGTTGGTGGTGCAGGAGCGTGCCTCCTCGATCATGGAGCGGACCGTCAGTTCGCTGGTCCGGCCGCCCGAGGCGGGCTTGTCGCCGTAGACGAACAGGAACTGGCTGACGCCGTAGGCGGCGGCGGTGAGCAGGTCGCGGCGGAAGCCGAGCATACGCCCATTAGGTTGCGGTCGCGGGAGTTGAGGCAGGCGATGGCGTGCCCGCCCATGGCCACGGCAACAACCTCACCCAGGCGCCCGCGGGCGGGGCGGCCGGCGGCCCGGACAACCTCGCGAACGCGACCGCGGCGCCGGTCACGGTCGGCGGTCACAAGGCTTACGGCGTCTTCGTGGCGCCCGGGACCGGGTACCGCGACGACCGCACCTCGGGCATCGCGACCGGCGATCAGTCCGAAGGCGAGTACGCGATCTTCGACGGCACCCACTTCAACGGCGGCTGCTGTTTCGACTACGGCAACGCCGAGACCAACAACAGGGACAACGGCAGCGGCCACATGGAGGCTGTCTACTTCGGGAACATCAAGGTCTGGGGCTTCGGCTCCGGCAACGGCCCCTGGATCATGGCCGACATGGAGAACGGCCTGTTCTCCGGCGTGAACCAGCACCTGAACTCCGGCGACCCGACCATAAACTTCCGGTTCACCACCGCGATGATCGAAGGCGGACCGAACCACTGGGCCATCCTGGGCGGCAACGCGCAGTCCGGCGGCCTGTCGACGTTCTACAACGGGGCGCGTCCCAACGTGGCGGGTTACAACCCGATGCACAAGGAAGGGGCGATCATCCTCGGCATCGGCGGCGACAACAGCAAGACCGCGGCCGGTACCTTCTACGAAGGGGTGATGACCTCCGGTTTCCCGTCAGCCGCCACCGAGAACGCGGTGCAGGCCAACATCGTCGCCGCCCGTTACTAGTGCCGTCTGTCTACGTTTGCCCGGTTGGTATGCGGTGAGCCTGCTGGACCGCAGGGGGCTGGTGCCGGCAGCACAGGCCTCGCGTGCGGCCAGCCCGCCGGCGGCCGGCCCGGTGCCATCCGGCTGACTACGATTTCCTGAGCCGAAAATATTTTCGGCTCAGGAAATTGGCTTCAAAAAAACGGCACGTCTCCGGCTGCCCCGCACCGGATCTACGGGGCGGACGGGGGCCAACATAACCGGCTAAACCCCGCAGTGATCACGTGGCGAGGATCGCGTCGGCGATTTCGCCGGTGCGCTGCGCCAGCCATGCCCCGATCAGATCAATGACGGGCTGATCGTCGTACGCGCGGCTCCATGCGTCATCCTGTGCGCTGAAGTCTTCGATCCGCAGCCCGTCCTGGTAGGGGCCTGCAACGCCGTATGGCGGGCTGGGCGCCGCGCGCAGTGCGTCCAGCCGGTCGGCCACGGCGTCGAAGGCCGCGGCAGCGTCCCGTTGCACGACGGCAAATTCCACCGCGCCCATCGCGTCGAAGTCGCCGGCCGTCGCGCGAGCGATCGGCGCATACCCGTTCCAGAAGTACTGGTAGTACCCGCCGTTCTGAACCTGGACCTCTGCGACCCAGGTTCGCCACGGCGCGGCCAGCAGCCGCGGTACCGCGTCGAGAAACGCCAGGTCGCGGCCTGCTGCCTGCCCAAGATCGTCGACGTGAGAGATCACTGCGAGCGTCGCGTCCTCGCTCCACGAACCCGCCCACGATCTGACGTCGCGGGCGAGCGCTGTCACATCCGCCATGCCTGCATCGTCGCGACCCAGGATGAACGCCTGATGACGCAAAGGCCGCAAAAATGTCTGGTTCTTCCTGCTCGACGGCACATGGTTCCCCGCTCAGCCTTGAGCCAACCCCGTGAGCGAGTTAAGCGTGACTCGCGTCAGGCTCGGCGGAGGCTGGACAGCAGCGCCTCCTCAAGCTCTGCGAACCGCGGTGTGCTCAGGCATTCGGGGCCCCGTGGTCTGGGCAGGTCCACGTTGAGAACGCAACGCACCCTGGCTGGCCTGCTGCCGAGAACGTAGATGCGGTCTGACAGAAGCAGTGCCTCCGGCACGTCGTGGGTGACGAGGACCACCGTCCAGTGGAACTGCTCCCACATGCTGGCCAGCCACAGCTGCAGCTCGGTACGGGTCAGGTAGTCCAGCGCCCCGAACGGCTCGTCCAGCAGCACGACCTGGCGGCCCTGGACGATCGTGCGCAGCAGCGCAACCCGCTGCCGCACGGAACTCAGCGGCGAAGCGGCCGTCAAGGCGCAGGCCGCAGCCCAGCTGAACGCCCTGGAGCACCCTGACGGCACCGATGGTGCCATCGGCACGCTCGAATCGTACAAATTGCCTTGGAGGGCGGCACCGATGGCCCCATCGGTGTTCTCGCGGCGGCCGCTTCATCTGACCGAGCGGGGCTTCCAAACAGGTTCTAAGGGAATCGGGGGTGCTTGTGGGTCTGCCAGTCGTAGACGGCGTCGGCCTTGGAGTACGTCCACTCGGGGTCCAGGAACTCGCTGGTGATGTGGGCGACCGCGGCCGGGTCCTCGACGTAGTAGCCGTCGTCCTGCAGGAAGGCGGGGTAGGCGTTCTTGGAGCCGATGAAGAACACCTGCCCGTCGACCACGATGAGCTTGCTGTGCAGGGCGTAGAGGCAGGCGTGGCCGCCGCAGGTGCCGCCGGTCCACGCCGCCAGGTCGCTTGAGCGCAGCGACGCGTACTGGAGGGTCCTGTCCATGACCTGCTCGGCCGACGCGAGCGATCCGGTCTGCAACGCGATCCGTTTGCGCAGCAGGTCCGAAAACTGGCTCATGTTCTTCATGTCGGAGTAGTTCGTGACCCCGGGAGTGGAGATCACGATGCGGACCTTCACGCCCTGGATCATCTTGGTGGCCAGCGTGTCCAGCATCCGCAGGTAACCGAGCGGTTGCTTGGACGCTATCGGCCCGGCGATGTAGAGGCACCCGCCGTACAGGTCCTGCTGCGAGAACGTGACCGACTGCCTCGCCGTCGCGACCATAGCCAGCAGCGCCGTCTCCTCCGGGTTCACCGTCCAGTAGTCCCGGGCCTGGGCCGCGTAGGGGGCGGGGCCGTTGGCCAGGTCCTTGTCAGCTCCGTGAATGTCGCACTTGGCGTCCTGGACCTGCCGGACGGGCGGCAGCCGGAAATTAGAGGCCGGATCCTTGGCCTTGATGCCCACGCCCAGGCCGCCGACCTCCAGCATGTCCAGGTGCCCGGCCTTCTCGGGGGGGAGCGGCGGGAGGGTGGCGACGCACGTACCCTTCGGATATACCGACGCGCCCTCGTCGGCGAACTTGGAGTAGGTGATGTGCGCGCACGCCCATCCCCACAGCTGGTTGATGAAGTACGTGGCTGAGGCCGCCGCCGGGCCCCGGACGGCCATCATGATGTCGGTGACCGGGGTGGGCGTGGTCACGTACTGCCCGGTGAATGCGTTCACCCCTCCGGTGATCACCGTCCTTCCGTCGACCACGATCAGCTTGGAGTGATTCCAGGACGGCGTGTAGTTCGCGCGCGGGCGCTTCCCGGCAGTTGAGGTGGTCATCACCGCGAGCTGGAAGGTGATGTTAGAGGCGTCCGCGCCGATCGCATTCTTCAGCCCCGACAGCCACCGCTCTACGCCGCTGGCCGCCTCGAACAGCGCCGCGCCGGACAGGATCCGCACCCTGATGCGGTGGGTGGCGGCCGCCTGCCGCAGTCCCAGCGCGATCGCCGTCTCGAACGCCCAGTCCGGCATCGGGTCGCAGCCCGCCAAACCGAAGGGGATGTTCGGGCAGCCCAGCGTCGTAATGTCAACGCTGTAGGTCGCCGCCGCGATATTGCTGGTGATCTTGTCCAGGAGGCGTACGGTGCCCGGCCGCTGGAAGAGCGGGCACGGGTTGGTGCCCCAGCACTGCGGTGTCTGCAGCAGCCAGTCGCCGGTCGAGTCGTCCAGCTTGTTACCGCGGGTCCGTTCCCACACCTGGTGCTCCAGGCCCGGCGACACGTTCTTCACCGCGGCCTCGATCTGGTCCAGGTAGGGGCTCACGTCCTCGACCGCGCCGATGTCACAGGGATGGCCGCGGCGCACACCGCGCTGATCGATGCCGTCGTCGGCGGCCGGGCAGGTGTCGCCGCCCGAGGCGAAGGCCGGGCTGCCCGGCGCCGGCGCCTCGGTGCGGGTGGGCCCGCCGTTGTCGGCGAGCGCGCCGAGCTGCGGGTCGGTGTTCTGCAGGTCGGTACCGGCTGTGAAGTGGCAGGAGGTGCCGGTGTCGAGGTTGTGCCCGCCGTCGGTGAGCGGGCCCTCCAGCAGGCACCCGGAGGCCATGATCGTGTCGGTGATGGTCAGCGACCCGGTCTCGCTCTCGATGTCGGCGCCGTTGTTGCCGCTGTTGCCGGAGAACGTGCTGGAGGTGATCGTGGCGGCCGAACCGGGGCGGATGATGATGCCGCCGCCGACGCTGCCGCCGGTGCCCACCGCGGTGTTGCCGGTGATGGTGCTGTTGGTCACGGTCAGCCCCGCATCGGCCCAGAACGCGCCGCCGCGGGCGTCCACCCCGCCGCCGGGGCCCTCGGCCCGGTTCCCGGAGATGGTGCTGCGGATAACCGACAGGCTGCCGTGCGCGAGAACCGCCCCGCCGATTCCCGGCGTGCCATTGCTGACCGGGCTGTCGAAATTGCTGACCGTCAGGTCCTTGAGCGTCAGGCTGCCGCCGGCCAGCACGACGGCCATCCGGAACTGCGGGGCCGCGCCGCTGCGCGTGATGGTCGCGCCCTTGCCGCTGATCGTGATGGCGCCGGTGACGACCGGGAGCCCGTTCGGACCCTCGCCGTTGTTGTTGATGCTGTTCAGCGTGTACCGGGCGCCGGCCGCGAGCACGATCGTGTCGCCGCCGGAGCCCGCCGGGCAGGCGTCCACCGGGCGGTGGGTGTTGGCCGCCTGGATGGCCTCCTCCAGCGAGCAGTTTCCGTCGTTGACCGTCTCGTCGGCCGTGGTCGTGACGACGATGGTGGTGCCGGCGTGCGCCGCCGGCGCGGCGGCCACGCCGAGCGCCGCGGCGCTGAGCAGCGCCGTGGCGGTGAGCAGCGCCGTGGCGGCGGCGCTGAACCGGGCTCGGTGCAAACCCCCTGAGGCCGGGATTTTCCGCAGAAACTGATACTTTCCTGAATGTGATGGGCGTATACGCGCATCGTCGAATTGATTACCCATCATGCGAACCTGCTTTCCTGGAAACGAGGGCCAGCCTCCGGGGGTGTTCCAGCAAAGAAAGAATCGCACCGGATGATTAACTGGTCAACCCTGCGTAAACGCAAAAATAGGAAAATCACATTGGCCCAGAATGTGCCAGATTTATCAGATTATGCCTTTTAGGATCGGCGCCTCGCGCCTCGGGCCCGGGGCTTATGGCGCCTTTGGACATAGCCCGGGCCCTGAGCCCGCGCCGGGTCGGCAAGCCGCTCTTCGGCCCGCTGACCGGCTGCCATGGGGCGCGCCGATTAATCACACAGCCGATTAATACCGTACCGGTGCTCCTGCATCGTGCGATGTAGCCCTACATCGGCGGGGGGACCATCCCGACGCGCGAAGATCCTCCGCCTGGGCGACGCCGCCGACGGGTGGACGGGCCTAGAGTGCCAGCCACGTAATCCCGAGTATCACGTATCACCGCGGCCGGCAGTCCGCGCGGCGGGCCACTCAGATTACTGCGGTAATTCGGGGCTATGCGGTGACTTTGGTGCACTATGGTGCACCAAAGTCACCACGAGGCCCGAATCAACCACAAAACTCGCCTAGCGAAATCCAGTGAAAGGGACAAAAGCTGCACGTCCAGCGGGTCCAGCCCGCTACTTGACCGGCGCTCTAGCGTTCTCACTGAGCACGACGACCAACGCCGAGATCGCCGGGACGCTCGGCCTGTCGGAGGCGACCGTAAAGACGCACGTCAGCCGCATCCTGCCCAAACTCGAGCTCCGCGACCGGGCCCAGATCGCGCACCGATGAGTTTCCCGCGCCGAGCCGGTCTAGACGCCGGAGACCAACTGACGGAAGGCTGGCGCCATGCGGAAACTGATCTACGGCATGAACCTGACCCTGGACGGCTATATTGCCGCGGCCGGCGACGACATCGGCTGGAGCGGGCCGCCGAGCGACGAGCTGTTCCAGTGGTGGCTCGACCAGGAGCGGGCGAGCGGCCTGTCGCTGTACGGGCGCAAGCTGT
>Ga0213881_10001099_pt1 | contig 13713 bp, 9 predicted proteins | sample BarmaccoBMER_R08_FD_160104 | JGI IMG/M metagenome (GOLD analysis project Ga0213881, IMG submission 160104) | Barbacenia macrantha exposed rock microbial communities from rupestrian grasslands, the National Park of Serra do Cipo, Brazil - ER_R08 ... | reverse complement strand
GAAGACGCTTAAGACAATTTCGAAAATTGAGACCGGTGAGAACCCGGACGCGATCGTTTACGACTCAGGGCGGCACGAGGTTTATGCGTTTAATGGCCGCAGCGGGTCAGCGAGCGTGATCGATGCAAAGAGCGCGAAAGTCGTTGCTACGATTCCGCTCGACGGCAAGCCGGAGTTCGCTGCCGCCGATCCGGAAAGTGGACGCGTCTTCTGCAACATCGAAGACAAAAACGAGATTGCGGCGATCGACACGAAATCGCACAGTGTTGTCGCACGATGGCCGCTCGCGCCGGGTGAAGAGCCCAGCGGTTTGGCATTCGACGCCGCGCACCATCGGCTTTTTGCCGGCTGCGAAAACAAGCTGCTGGTGATGATGGATAGTACCAACGGTAAAGTACTCGCGACCGCACCGATCGGCGCCGGCGTGGATGCGTGCGCGTTCGATGCCGAGAAGCAACTTGCCTTTGCCTCGTGCGGTGACGGCACGCTCACAATCGCCAGGCCGAATGGCGACAAGCTGGACGTTGCGCAAACAGTGCAAACTGAACGCGGCGCCCGCACCATGGCGCTCGACCCCGTCACGCATCGTGTTTATCTCGCGACAGCGAAATTCGATCCAACGCAAAAAGACGAACGCGGCCGGCCAAAGATGATCGACGGTACTTTTCATCTGCTCGAGTACGGGTCGAAATAAAGCGCGCGTCAGCGTCATTCCGAGCGGAGCGGAGCGCAGCGAAGTCGAGGAATCCCGTGGAGTTAACTTAGAGGCGAGACCTACCGGCTCCCTCGACTCCCACTTTGTTTCGCTCGGGATGACATGCTTTGCGGGCGCGAAACGATTTTTCTTCTCAGCGTCCGAGGAATGTTATAATTTCTAGAGTGTTCCGCCGCTCCCTCATCGTCCCACTACATGAAAATTCGCCTCCTCCGCCAGCTCGGCATTTACCTCGCCATCGCGATCACTTGTTACTTCGTCGGCGCCTGCCGCCAGGCTGTTGTACTCAACCCGAAGGAAGACGATCTGATCGTACTCAACGGCTGCGTGGTTTCGGCCTGCAATTATCTGGCCGCAGTGAAGACGCAGCATTCGCTGGAGAAGAATTTCTGGGCCAAAATCATGCTCGTGCGCTACCAGGATCATCCTGCCGGTCACGCGTATTGCGTCTGGGAAACTGACGGTACTATCTACGGCTACGATCGTAACGTCGGCGGGTTTCCGATTCCGGTTTACACGCACGATCCCAAATCGATCGCCAGCATTCTCGGGAAAGAATTATCCCGGCATCTGCACGATGACCTGGTGGTGAGTACCGCAGAGTTCGTCGAGCCGACGGCGAACGTGCGCAGGTTCTAAGCTGGCGCGCTTCTTCACGGAACATTATCCCAGCCGCCCTGGTTCCTGCTTCGTGGGTTCCTGGGGATAGGTGCTGATTGCTGACGAGTACGAGCACGAACACGAGGGAAACCGGTACAAATCTAGCTTCGCTTGACTTTTGTGCTGGAACACACGCAGTCAGACGAGGCGCAGATTCTTCAAACGATTGATATGTTTGAGGTGATCACCCGGAGTAACCCGGATGATTACCAGAGCTTGGAGATTCTCAAGGAAGCTTATGGGAAGCTGGGTCGCACAGAAGAGGCGCTGAAGATTTCGCGCAAGCTGGCGGAGGCGTACTTCAATGCGGGCTCTTACGGACTGGCGATGCAGGAGTTCGAGGCCTTGCTCCAGCAGCAGCCGAACTCGCCAGAAATCTTGTCGATGCTGGGCGAAATCGAGGGACGCCTCCAGGCGGCGAAAACGCCCGAGAGCGCGTTGATCGCCAAGGCGATTTACTCGCCGGACGAAGGCGCGCTGGTCGAGATCGAGAAAAAAGGCGAACAATACAATCTCCAGGAACGCGGCGACGATCAGCTGGCGAAGTTCCTCATCGTCCAGCAGTTGTTTCCCGAGGAGGAGGTGACTGCGGGGCTCGAGACGGTGCAGCAGCTGAACAAGAACCTCGGTGCACAAACAGTGGCGGCGTCGCTCCTGGATAAGCTTTGCCGGCAGGATACGGACAAGCTCGACCGGGTCATCTCAGCATTGATCGACCGGGCAAAGGCGGCGTTTATCCCGCTCGAGTACTACGATTTAGACCGGCAACTCGCGCGCTTGCTGCCGGATAATCTGACGCTGGGGCGCTTGTTTGTGCCGTTCGATCTGATCAGCCGCACAATCATGATCGCGTGCTGTAATCCGTTCGACACTGCCGGGCGGGCGGCGGTGCAGCAATCGCTCGATTACACGGTGCAGTGGTACTTGGCGAGGCCGGGGGCGATTTTGAAGGTGCTGGGGGATGTGTACCGGCTCGGCGGCAAGTAATCCGGACAGCAGAAGACGGAAAACAGCGATCGGAAAATCAGAAATCAGAGATTGTAGATGGCGGTAAGAGCGAAAACTTTTGGTGAACGAGTAGCCGATCTGTTGATCGCGGACGGGCTGCTTTTGCCCACGCAACTCGAGGAAGCGGTCGGAATCCAGAAAACCGACGGCGGCCGGTTGCTGAAGATTTTAACCGACAAACAGTTCGTTACGGACCAGGACATGGCGTTCTCCATGGCGCGCTGCCTGAACGTGCCGCCGGTGAACCTGGCCAAGCTGCGCATTCCCGAGGAAATCCTCTCGCTGGTGCCGCGCGATCTGGCCAAAGCGAACCGGCTGGTGCCCATCGCGCGGGTGAACGGCAAGCTCTTCGTCGCCATGGCCGATCCCACCAACGTGGTGGCGCTCGACGACGTGAAACGCCGGGCGCAGCTCGACGTCGTACCGATGATTTCCACCGAGAAAGGCGTGGCCGATGCGCTCAGTGGAGTACACGGCGGCGCGGACATGGGCCAGGTGCTGCGACAAGTGGCGGGCGAGCTCGGCGACCCCGGAAACGTGGAAGTACAGCAGGCGAAGAGCGACGAGATCGATATCGACCGGCTGGCGACGGACAGCGAAGACGCGCCGGTAATCAAGATCGTGAACCTGATCATGGTGCAGGCGATCAGGGAAAAAGCTTCCGACATTCACATCGAGCCGTTTCAGAGAACGCTGAAGCTGCGGTTCCGTGTGGATGGCGAGCTGGTGCAGGCCGAGTCGCCGCCCAAGGCGCTGCAACTGGCGATTACCTCGCGCATCAAAATTCTCGCTGGCCTGAATATCGCGGAACGGCGCGTGCCACAGGACGGGCGGTTCCGCATCAAGGTCTTGGGCAAGGAAGTAGATTTGCGTGTCTCGATTCTGCCCGTCGCTCATGGGGAGAAAATCGTCATCCGTATTCTGGATAAATCGGCGCTGACCGGCTCGATCGAGCAGATGGGAATGGACGAAGGAACGCTGGAGCGTTTCAAGCGTGCCATCGATGCGCCGCACGGGATGATTTTAGTGACGGGGCCGACCGGTTCGGGCAAAACGACAACGCTGTACTCGGTGCTCCAGGAGCTGAATAATCCGCAGTACAACATCGTGACGGTGGAGGACCCGATTGAGTACGAGCTGCCCGGGATCAACCAGGTGGCGGTACGTAACGACATCGGGCTGGATTTTGCATCAGCGCTGCGGTCGATTCTGCGCCAGGACCCGGACATCGTGATGGTGGGCGAAATTCGCGATAACGAAACGGCGGACATTGCCGTGAAAGCAGCCCTGACCGGACACCAGGTGCTCTCGACCCTGCACACGAACGACGCGGCGGGGGCGATCACGCGACTTGATGACATGGGGATCGAGCCGTTCCTGATTTCGAGCTCGATTTTGATGACGTGCGCGCAGCGACTTGTGCGGCGTATTTGCACGAACTGCCGCGAGGAGTACCGCCCGGAGCCGGAGATGTTCGCGCGGCTGGGCATAGAGGCGAAAAGCGACGTGACGTTTTACCACGGGAGCGGCTGTGACCGGTGCAAAGGCCGCGGTTACCTCGGCCGCACAGCCATTATCGAAGCGCTGCCGGTAAGCGAAGCAGTGCGGAGGTTGATCGTGAAACGGGCCTCCGCGGCGGTGATCAAGAACCAGGCGGTGAGCGAGGGGATGAAGACGTTGCGCATGGCGGGCTTGGACAAGGCCCTCGAAGGCGTAACCACGCTGGAAGAAGTGTGGCGGGTAACGGCGGAGGACCACTAGAAGAAAAGCTGAATGCTGAAAGCTGAAACGCGGAGATGAAGCTGCCTTTTGCTCAGTTATTCCAAAGAGCGAAGACGAAGGCTGGTTCGAAAGAGCCGAAGCCGGCGCCGGCGCCGATGCCGGTCGTCAGGAAAGCTCAGAGTGAACGGCTGGCCAAAACGGTTCTGCCAAGTGCCGCGAAACCGGAAACGACGCAAGCTGCCGACTTCCGATCGGAGAAGGGTGGCAACTCCGAAACTTGCCCGACATTCGCGACGGAGCTGGCGCAAGTTTCCAACTTGCGTTCAGAGGAAGCTGGCAAGTCAAAAACCATTTCAACAGGCGCGGCGAAAATCTCGATGGGGGGAGTCGCGACAAATCCCGCTCAGAATTTGCCTCCCGCGGTGGCAATTGCACTCGAGCCAAATGTCGAGCGCGCGATCTCGCTGCCGCTGGCGGATGTCATCGCGCAAATGCCCGACGGTTACCTGAGGCCGCGCGAAGCGCTCGATGTGAACCGGCGCGTGTTACTGAAAGCGGCAGAGGTGGAGAAGGGAATGGCGACGGGGCGGCCGGCCATCGCCGTCACGACTTTGTTTCAACAGGTGCCCGAGATATTCATGCACACCGTGCCCTCATCCGATGGCGCGATGGTCGCGCTGCCGTTCGATCGCGTCTTGAACGAATTGTCGAACCTCTCTTTGCGCAGCGACCAGGCGACCGAGCAGGCAGTGCCGCAGGTGGAAACGCCATTTCTCCAGGCCGCGCTGGAAGACACCGAGCGTTTCGGCACACCGTTGCCGGCGATGCGGGAAGGCGCTGAAAAAGAGGAGTTGCCTCCGGTGCGAGTTGAGCCGGCGAGTGCGGAGGCGTTTGCCGCGGCGGTACCGGAAGCGACGGAATTTGTGGCGAGGCCAAAGGCGCAAGCGAGCGATGCTGGAACGAGCGTTCCGGTTGGCCCATCTGAGTACGGCGCATGGAATTCATCTGAAGCTGCGGGTCTGGCAGAAAAGCGTCAGACGCAGGACTTGCCGGAGAGTACGGGGGCGATGCGCATTCCATTTACGCCACCGATCCCGCCGAGCGCTGGCGAGCAGGAGAAATTTGGGACGGGTGAGCCCGCGTTTCCGCGAGTTCCAGCCTCCAGTGGGCCGCCCGTTCCATCTGCTCCGCCGACTGTCGATGCACCGACACCGATCCCATTCAGTTTCCCCGCGCCGAGCGACGACGTCTGGAAGTACGCGGCAGAGCAGGCTGGTGCAGGTGGCAGCACCACGGGCCACGAGGAAATGGCCGAGCCATTGTCGATTTTAGCGGAATCAACCAAAGCCGAAGTACCGAGCTATCACGAGCCGATCCTTCAGTTGCCGCTCCGGCCGATTCTCGAGCGCTTGCCGCCAATGCAGCTCGGCGGCAACCCCGCCGCTGTGCCGGAACATGCGACGGTTTCATTCCCGGAGAGCGCGATTGCACCTCAGCTCGCCACCGGCAAAGTGACGGTAAGTCCAACCGCTCTCTACGCGGTGTTGTCGGAAGAGTACCGGCGCTTTTTCGTGCCGCATGCAGTCGACGCGCCCGTGGAACTGCCGCTGCGTGATGTGCTGGCAAATCTGCCAGGTGATGCGCTGAAGGTGCGCTCCGACCAGGAAGCACAAGCCGTGGGAGAAATGTTCGAGACGCCGTTCTCGGCCACAGCGGCAGAAGACGCCGCCAGGCTTTCGGGAAAAGAAGCTGAAGCGCCGAAGACCCAAACGCCCAAACAACAGAGCGCGGCTGAAGATCGTGGCGCAAGGGCCGCGGTTGCCCAGGTCAATACGCCGCAAGCTGAGACCGCGGCGCAGCCACAACAAACGCGCCAGCCGGAGCCGTCGCCGTGCAAGACTCAAGCGAAAGACGCGCTCGAACAAGCGTGCGCGCTGCCAGGGATTGACGCGTGCAGCGTGATCTTCCGCGATGGGCTGAGCATCGCCGGAAATATCCCCGAAGAGATGCACATGGAAGGGCTCAGCGCGGTGGCACCAACACTGCTGCAAAAGATCGAAAAACACATGCTCGAAACTTCCCTCGGCCGTCCGCTAAGTCTTACCGTTCACGGTGACAAGGCGCCGGTGACGTTTTGCGCCGCGGGCGACATTTGCGTCACCGCCGTGCATCGTGGTGAGCTCGGCGCGATCGCGCGACGCGAGCTGACACGGCTCACGGAGGAACTTTCGCGCGCCTACTCGGAGACCCCTCATGTCGATCATTAATTACGCCAGCCGCGAGATTCAGTTTAAAATCGTCTATTACGGACCTGCGCTTTGCGGCAAGACGACGAACCTCGCTTACATTCACCAGCGGATTAATCCGCAAAACCGGGGCGATCTTGTCTCGCTTGCCACCGCCGCGGATCGCACGCTGTTCTTCGATTTCCTGCCGCTGAATGCCGTAGTCATCAAAGGCTTCGTCACCAAATTCCAGCTCTACACCGTGCCCGGACAGGTGATCTACAACGCCACCCGCCAGCTCGTACTTCGCAGTGTCGATGGCATTGTCTTCGTGGCTGATTCGCAGTGGGAAAAAATGGAAGAGAACGTCGAGAGTTTTAAAAACCTCGAGGAAAACCTGGCGAAACAAAATATGGCACTCGATGACGTGCCCTACGTGGTTCAATACAACAAGCGCGATCTGCCCGGCATCGCGCCGGTCAATTACCTCGAGTACGTGCTGAACAATCGCAAACGGCGCGTGCAAAGCTTCGAAGTTATCTCGAGTACAGGCCAGAACGTGTTCGCCACGCTCAACGCCGTCTCACAAATCTTGCTGCACAAATTCAGCCGGCAAAGCGATATCGCCCGCACGAGCACGCCGGCGACCAAGCCGCCATCGCCTGCCGCAACTCAGCCGCACAAGGTGGAAGCATGAACACCATCCCGGTTTTGACGATTGAAGATGTCGCGACGCTCGACAGCGTGCTGGGTGATTTCCTGAAAAAGGCCGAGGCTGAGCTCACGGTGGTGATCGACCGCGGCGGCAACGTTATTTCGCAGTTCGGCGACATGACCATCATGGACGTGACCATCATCGCCGCCCTGGCCGCAGGGTCCTTTGCAGCCACGCGCGAGCTGGCGCGCCGCATCGGCGAAGTAGAGTTCAACGCCCTTTATCACCAGGGGAACGGCAGTCACATTTTCATGAATTCGGTGGACGAAGAGACCATCATGATCACCGTTTTCGGGCCGCGCACGACAGTGGGACTGGTGCGTTTCTACGCCACGAGCACGGCGCAGCAGGTTTCCAAGCTGCTGAAGGCCGTGCAGGAAAGTACACGCCCCTTCTCCTTCGATGAAGGGGAGCTAAGTACAGCCGCGCTCTTCAGCGATACGCTTCCCGCTGGGTAACGCGCATTCTGGGGAGCGCACTGCCAGCGCTCAGAATCCGAACGGCCATCCGGCTTGCAAAGTCGGCTGCCTGGCCGAGGCTTTCCCTGTGCGGTACTCAGGGTTGCTGAGGGTTGGGGTTATCGCCACCGCGCTTCTCGGCGCGGGTGCCGACGCCGCTACCGACGTTCTCACCTGGCACAACGATTCCGCCCGCACCGGCCAGAACCTCGGGGAGACGCAACTCGCCGTCGGCAACGTCAACGCCGCAAATTTCGGCAAGCTGTTTCAGATCAACGTTGACGGCAAAGTGGATGCGCAGCCGCTGATCGTTAGCAAACTAACGATTCCGGGCAAAGGTGTGCACAACGTCGTCATCATCGCCACGGAACATGACACTGTGTACTGCTGCAATGCAGATGACGGCACGCTGCTCTGGCGCAGATCGATGTTGCCGGCGGGCGAAATCACTTCCGAGCCAGTGGATGGTTGCGACCAGGTCACCCCCGAGATCGGGATCACATCCACGCCCGTCATCAATCGCGGCATTGAACCGCACGGGACGATTTACCTGGTGGCGATGAGCCGGAACGGCAGCGGCGTGCATTTCCAGCGGCTGCACGCACTCGATCTGACCAGTGGCGCGGAGCTATTCGGCGGCCCAGTGGAAGTGGTCGCGAGTTATCCGGGAACCGGCGACGACAACGACGGGCACGGGCAGGTCATCTTCGATCCGAAACAATACAAAGAGCGCGCGGCATTGCTCTTCGCTAATGGGCTGGTTTACACAAGCTGGGCATCACACTGCGACTTCCGCCCTTACACCGGCTGGATGATGGGATTTAATCCCACCACGCTTGCCCGTACTCAGGTTGTGAATTTTACGCCGAACGGCTCCGAGGGCGCGATCTGGGCGGCCGGCGCGGGACCCGCTGCCGATTCCGCCGGCAATATCTTCGCTCTGCTCGGCAATGGCACCTTCGAGACAACGCTCAATGCCAACGGGTTTCCGGACCGCGGCGATTTCGGTAATTGCATCGTCAAGCTTTCGGTCGTGAGCGGCGCGCTGCGGGTGAGCGATTACTGGACGATGTCGAACACAATTTCGGAGTCGAATAGCGATACAGATCTCGGCTCCGGCGGCGCGCTTCTCCTGCCGGACATGCGGGACAGCAGCGGCAACATCCGGCATCTGCTCGCCGCCGCCGGCAAAGATGGACACATCTACATCGCGAACCGCGATAACCTCGGGAAGTTCACGCCGAACAATAACGCGACGCTCTATGAAGATGCCGGCCGCGTTTTGCCAGGCGGAATTTGGAGCGCGCCGGCGTACTTCAACGGCCGCCTGTACTACGGCGATGTCGGAGGGACACTAAAGGCATTTAGCTTCGTCAACGCCCGCGTCAATCCCACGCCCGTTTCACAGAGCGCAATCACGTTCGATTATCCCGGTACCACCCCGAGCGTCTCGGCCGGCGGCAACTCCAACGCGATTGTCTGGGCGGCACGAAACACCAATCCCGCAGGTCTCTTCGCCTTCGACGCCACCGATCTCGGCCATCAACTGTACTCAACCGGTGATGCCCCGAATGGGCGCGATAATTTCGGCGCCGGCAACAAGTTCATCACGCCGACGATCGCGAACGGAAAAGTGTATGTCGGTACCACCAAAAGCGTCGGCGTTCTTGGGCTGTTTAATCCGCCCCATCTTTTCGATATTTCTACCCGGGCGAATGCCGGCACGGGCGAGAACGTCCTCATCGGCGGCTTCGTCATTCAGGGCGCAGCTCCGAAGACGCTCGTACTTCGCGCGCTCGGACCCTCGGTGCCGGTCGCAGGTCACATGCTCAATCCCATGCTCGAGCTGCACGATTCGAGCGGCGCGCTGATCGCCTTCAACGATGACTGGCAGACAAACAATCCGAATGCGTCTGCCATTCAGCAGGCCGGGCTCGCGCCGCCGGACGCGAAGGATTCGGCTATCATGGCCACACTTACGCCCGGCAGTTACACGGCGGTGCTGCGCGGAGTAAACAACACCAGCGGGATTGCGCTGGTCGAAGCGTATGATCTCTCCACCCCGCCCACTTCAAACCTGGTCAACGTCTCATCGCGCGGGTTTGTCGGGACTGGCGATAGCGTACTCATCGGCGGAATCATCGTGCGTGGCGTGGCGCCAGAAACAGTGCTATTCCGCGCGATCGGTCCTGACCTCGCGAATTTCGGTGTGGCGAACGCTCTCGCCAATCCCGTGATCGACGTTCGCGATGCCAACGGCGCCCGGATCGCGTTTAACGACAATTGGAAAGATTCCCAGGAGGCGCAGATCAGCGGGACGGGATTGCAGCCGGCGAATGATAACGATGCCGCCGCGCTGCTTACGTTACCGGCTGGGAATTACACGGCCATCGTCAGCGGCGTGAATAGTACGACCGGCGTGGCTCTGGTAGAAGCCTACGAAATTCAGTAGGCGCTTCCTCGAACCGGCCACGTAGCGCACGCGCACGGTTCTGGCGTGTGGTCTGGCTCCTGCTCCGATATTGCCGGTACTCTATGCAAGGAGGATTACGCATTTTAACCGTGGAGGATGAGCCGGCTGTTACCCAGCTGCTCGCGCTCGTGCTAGGCGGCCCGGCCGCTAAGATCGTGAACGCCTGCGATGGCTGGATGGCGTTGATGAAGATTGGTGCGGCCGATGAACCTTTTGATGTCGTGATTACCGATCACAACATGCCGCGCATGACCGGGCTGGAGCTGGTGCGGCGGCTGCGAGTGCGTGAGTTCGCCGGGAAAATCATCGTGCTGTCCGCTTACCTCAGCGAAGAAAACGTCCGCGCTTACGAAGAATTGCACGTGGACATGATGCTCGCGAAACCTTTCGACGTAGGAGAACTGCAACTCGCGGTCGAGCTTCTCACGAAGAAAACTTCCGCGACGAGTGCCGCTCCGGTTGTCCTGCCGGTGTAAGTACAGCCGATTTTGTAGTAGCTACTCGGCTTTACACCACTGATCCACCCATTCGGTCACCGTTTTCCACCAGAGCTGCGAGTTCTGCGGCTTCAGCACCCAGTGACCTTCGTCTGGGAAGTACAGCATCTTCGATGGTACTTTGCGCACCTGCAGCGTCGTAAACAGGTCGAAGCCCTGTGAGACATCGAGCCGGTAATCGAGCTGGCCGTGCACGACCAGCGTGGGCGTTTTGAAATTTTGCGCGTACTCGTGCGGCGAAAACTTGCGATACAGCGCTCGGTTCTGCCACGGCGGACCACCCCATTCCCAGTTCATGAACCAAAGCTCCTCGGTGCTGCCATACGCGCTTTCGGCGTTGAACATCCCATCGTGCGAAACGATGCACTTGAAGCGGTCGGTGTGGCCGAGGAGCCAGTTCGCCATGTAACCGCCATAGCTCGCGCCGAGGGCGCCTTCGCGCGTTTTATCGATGAAGGGGTACGTTCTCTCGACGTAATCGAGGCCTTTCATCAGATCGACGAACGGTTTCCCGCCCCAATCGCGACTGATTGAATCGGTAAACGCCTGGCCGTAACCGGTCGAGCCGTGGAAATTGATCATCACCGAGACGTAGCCATTCGCGGAGAACAACTCGGGATTCCAGCGATAACTCCAGTCATCGCCCCATGCACCCTGCGGCCCGCCGTGGATCAGAAACTTCAACGGGTACTTCTTATTAGGATCGAATCCCGGCGGCTTGATCATGAATCCCTGCACGTCCGCGTTCTCCGCGCCTTTGAACGTGAAGGATTCCATCGGCTGCATATCGATCTGCGACAGTACGGGCTCGTTCATATGTGTCGTGAATTGCGGCGCCGACTTCGTCGAAACGTCGAGGCTCGCGATTTCACTCGGGGCCGAAATTGAGTCGCGCGAGAAGAACAGACGGTTGTTTCCGCCGAACAGGAGGTCGTCGGCATGTACTCTGGCGATTTCGCTCGGCTGCGCATTTTCCGACACGCGATAGATCGGCGACTCACCGTGGTCCTCGGCGCTAACGTAGATTGTGGTCGAATCAGGCGCCCACGTGAAGCTCCCGACAGAACGGTCGAACTTTTCCGTCAAATCGCGAATCTTGCCTGTTGCGCGTTCGTAGATGAGCAAGCGCTGTTTATCGGACTCGAAGCCGGCGCGCGCTTGCGAACGCCAGGCAATGTATTTGCCATCAGGTGAGTAGAGCGGCGTCGAGTCGCTGCCGGGACTGGTGGAAATCTTCTTTGGTGTAGAGGCGGGTGTCCCACCCGCGGTGCCGTTGCCCTTTTCTGCGGGTGAGACACCCGCCTCTACATTCGCATTGTTGATGGGCACGATGAAAATTTCGTTATTCGTGCTCGTCGCCTCCACTTCGTCGATATTGCTCGTGTAGGCGAGCTCCTGCCCATCGGGCGAAGAGGAGTACATGTCCTGACCACCGAGGCTGAATGGCGGCACGTCGTGATCGCCAGGGGTGAGATCACGCGCCACCGGCGTTGTGGAGGCGGGTGTCCCACCCGCATTTCTGGCTGGCGTATCGGCGGAATTGTCTGCGGGTGAGACACCCGCCTCTACAACGAACAAATGGCTGCGCTTAAACTCGGTGAACGCGTTCCAGTGCCGGTAAAACAGGCGCGTGAAAATCTTTGCCTTCACTTTGCTCTTTGAGAGTTCCTCGTCGCGCTGCTTGTTGCACGCGTCATCGTTGCAATCCGGATACACCGCCGAAACGAACACGATGTTTTTGCCGTCACCGGTCCAGATCGCACCATCAGCGCCGGTGGAGAGATTGGTGACCTGATGCGGCTTGCCGCTCAGCGCGCCGGCGTTCGCATCGAAATCGCACATCCAGATTTGCGTCGGATCGGTCGCCTTCGACGTCCAGATCAGCCGTTTGCCGTCTGGTGAAAACCGGGGCCGCTCCTCGTGGTTCGGCGTCTCGTTCAGGCGCCGCGATTCACCGCCTTGCGCGGGCACAATCCACAAATGCGAAATGCGCGTGTTCGACTCGAGATCCACGTCCACGCAATCGAAGACGACCCATTTTCCGTCGGGCGAAGGCTGCGGCGCGCCGACGCGCTTCAACTTCATCATCTCTTCGAAAGTGAACGGGTGTTTCGTCTGCGCTGAGGCAGAACACGCAAGGGCGGCGATGATGATGACGAAGGCGGCGGATTTCTTCATGGCGAGTATGAACCTGACGGACAGGATTAACGCGATTTCAAGGATTCAGAAGAGAAATCAGCCGCCTTTCTGGTAAGGAGCGCCCGTGGTCCTCTGCTCCACAGCAATTCACGTCGCGGCCGATGCCCAGCCCCAGCGCGAACTCTGTGCATGAGTACGGATTGTTTGGCCGGCGCGTTTGACCGGCGCAGGTTCATTGCGGGGGCATCGCGTGGACTTGTGGGCGCGACGTTTGCGCCGCAATTGCTGCGACTTGCCGCGGCGCAGGAGCAGGCAGGTTCGCCGTCGCAACCTCCGCAGAGTACGGCGGCGGGCGAGGCGTTGCCGCAGGAGAAACGCGTGGGATTTGCAATCGTCGGGCTTGGCCGTTTATCGCAAGGCCAGATCATCCCGGCGTTTCGCGTCTGCAAAAAGGCAAAGCTCGCGGCTCTAGTCAGCGGCGATGCAGCCAAGGCGCAAAAGCTTGCGCAAGAGAACGGCGTGCCGACAGACGCGATTTACGAGTACAAAAATTTCGACCGGATCCGCGACAACGCGACCGTGCAGGTTGTGTACGTCGTCCTGCCGAACTCGATGCACGCCGAATTCACCGAGCGCTCTGCCCGCGCCGGCAAGAATGTCCTTTGTGAAAAGCCGATGGAAACGAGCACGATGAAATGCCAGGCAATGATCGACGCATGCAGGAAGGCAAAAGTGAAATTGATGATCGCGTATCGGATTCAGTACGAGCCCATGAACCGCGCAATGCAGCGGCTGGTGCGGGACAAAACATTCGGCGCGGTAAAGTACGTCGAATCGGTCAACAGCGGACGAGTCGATCAGCCGCAGTGGCGTTTAAATAAAGCTCTTTCCGGCAGCGGCGCGGTGGGCGATCTCGGTGTGTACTGCATCAACACCATTCGTTTTTTGCTCGGAGAAGAGCCTACCGAAGTGTTTGCCCGCACCTTCCGGCCGCCCGGCAATCCGCTCTTCAAGGAAGTGGACGCGACCGCGATCTGGCAAATGCGTTTTCCCAGCGGCGTGCTGGTGAACTCGATGTGCTCCTTCGACGCGCACGACACG
>Ga0213881_10001098_pt1 | contig 13727 bp, 11 predicted proteins | sample BarmaccoBMER_R08_FD_160104 | JGI IMG/M metagenome (GOLD analysis project Ga0213881, IMG submission 160104) | Barbacenia macrantha exposed rock microbial communities from rupestrian grasslands, the National Park of Serra do Cipo, Brazil - ER_R08 ... | reverse complement strand
CGGCTGGCCCACATTAATATCGCCGGGATTTGTCAGTTTGATGTCGCCGAAGTAGTTTTCCCACCTGAATTCCGGCGTGAGCTTTTGCAGCCCGTCGGCGTTCATCTTGTTGTAATTCTTCTCCGGATCACGCAGCTCGACACGCGTGCGCGAGCCCTGCGCCAGCGCCGTTTCCATGGCCAGGATTTTCTGGGCGTGCTGCGCCGCGTCGGCTTCCGTCTCGCCCGCCAGCGTCAGCATCTTCGTCACGTGTTGCACGTACTGATCGCGCAGTTTTTTCGAAGCTTCGTCGGTCTTGGTGTAGTAATCGCGGTCGGGCAACCCGATGCCGCCCTGGTAAGCCTGCGCAATCACCATGGTGCTGTTCTTGTCATCCTGGCCGGAGGTGAAGCCGAAAAGGACCTCTACTCCGATGTTGTGCAGGTGCGCGATCTCCTTGAGTACATCAGCGCGATCTTTGATTGAGTCGATCATCTTGAATTCGTCTTCCAACGGCGTGGCCTTGGCCGCATCGATGGCCTGCTCGTTCATGCCGCTGGCGTAGAAATCACCAACCTTCTGCACATCCGGCGCGAGCTTCGGATCAGCCGATGTATTCGCCGCTTTTTCGCAGACTTCGTGCAGCGCGTCATTGTTCTTTTCCGTCAGCTCGTTGAAGCTGCCCCAGCGGGCGTACTCAGGCGGAATCGGGTTCGCCTTTAGCCAGCCGCCATTGGCGTACTTGTAAAAATCGTCACCCGGTTTCACTGCCGTATCCATGTTCTTGGGGTCGAGCGGCGGCGGATTTTTCTCGACCTTAGGCTCCGGCGCACCGTTCGCGTGCGCGTGCACGTCTTCCGAGGTGGGTGGCGGCGGCGAGTTTTCCGCGGTGGCCGGATGTTCGGCGTCATGCACATTCGGCGGCGGCGTCGCAGAGGTGAGCGGCTGCGGTTTTTGCGATTCACTCTGCGCATGGAGAAGAGTTGCCGTGCAGAGCATGATGACGACGGACAGGAGCTTACGCATGCGTGAAGATGAACCGAAAAACTCGGATTTGTCCAACGCTGCGTATTCTTTTCACGGAACCAAATGCGCTCGCTTGTTCGGCGTCTCCCAGCCGTCGATTGACGTGACTACTCGGGCGAGTCGATTACATTGCATCACGTGCGAATGACTGCTGAGCAAATCCGGACCGCCCAATGGCGCGCAGCATCCCTGCTGGCATTTATCCTGCATCTTCTCAAACGAATGCCGCGGCTCATCGCTCGTGTACTTTTGTTCGCGGCTTGCCTCGCCAGTGCCTCAGCGGCCGTGGAGTGGAAAGTCATCAAGATCGGCAACCGCGATTTCCTTTCCGTCGATAACGTCGCCCGGTTCTACGGCTTTCCCGCTCCGGTTTACGACGGTAAAACGGTGCGCCTCGTCAATGACAAAAACGACCTGCGCTTGATGATCGACAGTCGCGAGGCGCTGCTCAACGGCGTGCGCAACTGGCTCAGTTTCCCTGTCATTGTCCACGAGGGGAAAGTGCTGGTTTCGCGCATCGATCTTGCCAAGACGCTCGAGCCGCAGCTCAGGCCAAACATGATTCAAAACCTCGGTCACGTGCGTACGGTCGTACTCGATCCCGGCCACGGCGGTTTCGATAAAGGCGCCATCAGCCCGTACGGTTATGAAAAGGATTACGCGCTCGATGTTGCACGGCAGCTCAGGCCCATGCTTCAGGCAAAAGGCTTTCGTGTCATCATGACGCGCGAAACCGATGTTTTTGTCCCGCTCGAAGTACGGGCGCACATTGCCAACGAGACAAGCGATTCACTGTTCGTCAGCATCCACTTCAATGCCACCGACCGCGACCCGGCGGCGACCGGCTTTGAGATTTACTCGCTCACACCGCGCGGCGCGCCATCCACCTATGAAGATGGGCTCACGCTCGCGTCAGTGAACCTGCAAAACGGCACGGCGAAAGATTCGGCCAGCATCGAACTATCGACCTGCATCTATCATTCGTTAGTCGGGCAGATCGGTGAATTCGACCGCGGAATCAAGCGTGCGCGATTTGCCGTGTTGCGGTTGACGAAAATCCCAGCCGTACTCGTCGAAGGCGGTTTCCTTACCGAGCGTGGCGAGAGTCGCCTCATCGCCAGCAGTGACTGGCGCAAACATTTGGCCGAAGCAATCTGCTCGGGCATTGAGAATTTCCGCACGCTCGCCGAAACGAAGAAGCGACCGATGATCTTGGCCGATTACCGCCGTCAGAAACGCGAACTGGCGGCGCACGCAAACGAGCCTTCGCCTGCGCCGTTACTCACGCTCGATATGTCGCGTGCGGAAACGCCGATGCTTCCTGCGCCGGAGGAGTTGAACGTCACGCCGACGCCGACACCATCGCCGGTTGGCTCCGCGCCGGTCGAACCCTGAGTGCTTCCTGTACTCAGGCGCCCGTCTTCTAAGACTTTGCTCGAAATTCAGCCGTAACCATCTACATTGCGGATGATGCAGCGTCGTCTCGGTGAGCATTCCTGGCTCTGGCAGCGGTGGAGCACCAGCATTGCCACTTCGTTGTTCCTGCTCGCTGCGGCAGTTTCCGTCCGCGCCGCGCCGCACAAACCGCTCCCGACCGAGGCGCTCGAAAAGTACGAGGACGCGCCCGTTTACATTTTTCGACTGGGCGTTTCACCGCAAGCCATCGCCCACTTCAACGGCTTCACCAGCATCCAGGTCAACGTGGACGCAAACGGCAACAACATCACCGGTGACGCAGCGAATGAGCCGTCGATTGCAGTCGATCCGACAAATCATAATCACATGGCGATCGGCTGGCGCCAGTTCAACAGCGTGGCCTCGAATTTCCGTCAGGCTGGCTACGCCTTTAGTACTAATGGCGGCGCTTCCTGGACCTTCCCCGGCGTACTCCAGAATAACGTCTTCCGGAGCGATCCCGTCCTCGACACAGATAGCTCCGGCCAGTTGTTTTATCTCAGTCTCCTTCAGAATTTCTACGACGACGTCTGGAACTCATTGAATGGCGGAATGTCGTGGACGCGACTGGCTGCTGCCGATGGCGGCGACAAGGAATGGTTCATGGTCGATAAGTCGAACAGCAGCGGGCACGGCTTCCAGTATCAATGGTGGAGTACAGCGGGCAATAACTTCAATGGACTTCAATTCAACCGCTCTACTGATGGCGGTGTGACCTGGTCATACCCCGTCAATATTCCTAACTCCCCCATCTGGGGAACGCTTGATACCGATACGGCGGGCAATCTCTATCTCGGCGGCGTAGACGCGAATACGAACCAGATTTGGTGCGAACGCTCGGTTAACGCGAGGAACGCCGCTGTCTCTCCAACATTTGACCAAAGTACGCCGGTCAATCTCGGCGGCTACATTGTTTCCGGTGAACCCATCAATCCGGTGGGTCTCGTCGGGCAGATTTACCTCAGGGCCGACCGTTCGCCGACCAGCCACGCCAACGACGTTTACATGCTGGCGAGCGTGCAACCCACCGGCTTCACCAGCGGGAGTGACGTAATGTTTGTGCGCAGCACCGATTTCGGGCACAGCTTCAGTGCGCCTGTGCGCGTCAATGACGACGCGGTAAACCCCGCCAAGTGGCACTGGTTCGGCACGCTTTCGCTCGCACCGAGCGGCCGGCTGGATGCCGTCTGGTATGACACCCGAAACGCCGCCAACAACACCGACTCGCAACTATTTTATTCTTACAGCGTCAACGCCGGAGAGACATGGTCGCCGAATGTACCGGTCAGCCCGGCCTTTAATCCATTCCTCGGTTATCCGAACCAAAACAAGATCGGTGACTACATCGCGATGGTCTCAGATCCTGCCGGAGGCGACGTCGCTTACAGCGCTACCTTCAATGGTGAGGAAGACATTTACTACGTGCGTGTCGCGACGCATTCTTCACACCTCCAGAATATCTCCACCCGCGCGAACGTTTTAACCGGCGATCGCGTACTTATTGCGGGCTTTATCATTGGTGGCACCGGCCCGAAGCAGGTGATTATTCGCGGGCTGGGCCCTTCTACTGGACTCGCCGGCGCGCTCGCTGATCCTACCCTCGAGTTATATCAAGGTAGCCAGATCATCGCGACGAACGACAACTGGAAAACTAATTCGAACGGTACAAGCCAGCAGGCTGCAATTCAGGCCACCGGCCTTGCGCCTGGAAATGATCTCGAGTCAGCGATTTTGATTACGCTGAACCCGGGAAGCTACACCGCGATCTTGCGCGGCAAGAACAACACGTCCGGCCAGGGACTCGTCGATCTCTATGATCTTACGCCAGCAGGCGCATCGATTTTCACCAACATCAGCTCGCGCGGTTACGTCTCCACCGGCAACGACGTAATGATCGCAGGGTTCATTATCGGCGGTGGCAACGGCTACGGCGCGGACGTTCTCGTTCGCGCACTCGGGCCCACGCTGAGTAATTTCGGAGTTACCGGCGTGCTCGCCGACCCGATGTTGGAACTGCACAATGGAAATGGCACTCTCATCGCTACCAACGACAACTGGCAGACCAACGACGCCTCCCAGCAATCGCAGCAGGCATATATTCAAAGTCAGTACGGCCTCGCGCCCCCGAATCCTCTCGAGTCAGTAATCGTCGCCAGCCTTGCTCCGGGCAGCTACACCGCCATCGTGCGCGGCAAGAACAACACGAGCGGAACCGGGCTAATCGAAGTTTACAACATTCCCTAACCCGCAGCATCTCCGCGCAGACGGTCCGAGAGCTGCCTTTCTGCTCAGGCATTTTCTTCCGTAAAGCGCCTGTCTTGAACGGGAAATTCCCCTGGTCTTCGATTCAGCGGATCGCAAAAAATTTTCGTACTATTACAAAATGCCACTTGTGAATAAGTGAACAATTGTGAATAAGTGCGAATAACTTGGCTGCGAAATCGATAATGGCCAGAATCTCTGGAGGAAAACCGCTCGTGTCCTGTGCTGTCGCCGCGTCCTTGGCCGTTACTCTTTCGCCTCGGCCCCCCGCTCTCGCTCTTAGCGCTTGTGTCGCGCCCGCTGGTCACTCGTCAGTTATCACTCGTCACCAATGATCAAACGTAACCGCGTCGTTATCACCGGCATGGGCGTCGTCGCCCCCAACGGCATCGGCCTCGAAGCGTTCTGGGATAGCCTGCTCAACTGCCGCAGCGGCATCGGCCCGATCACCCTCTTTGACGCCAGCAACTTCAAAAGCCGCATCGCCGGCGAAGTAAAAAACTTTAACCCGCTCGATTTCATCGAGCCCGAACTAAAACCCAAGCGAATGGCACGGCATACGCAGCTAGCATACGCCGCGAGTATGATGGCACTCGAAGATGCTGGGTTGGATATTGCAAAGAATAATCTGCCCAGTCCCACTCCTGTAATTATCGGTGTCAGCATGAATGCTATGGATGTTGTAGAGCGTGCGTTTGATGACACGAGGCGCGCTGGTCCGAACCGCGCAGCGACGACCACATCTGCCGCTTCGATACCGTCGGCGCCGGCTAGCGTAATAGCTGATCGCATCGGGAGTTGCGCTAACGCGGCTACTGTCTCTTCAGCATGTCCCTCTGGCTTGGATGCGATCGCTGACGCCGCATGGATGATTAGGTCCGGCGAAGTAGATGTCGCGATCGCCGGCGGGGCAGATGCGCCTATTACCCCGCTGGTCATGTCTAGTTTCATCGCCAGTGGGCTGGTCAACTCGCATAACGGCGATATCGAGAAAGCTAGCAAGCCATTCGACTGCTTCCGTAAATCGGGAGTGCTGTCCGAAGGCGCAGCAGTATGCGTACTTGAGAGCTTGCACTTTGCGCGAGCTCGTGCCGCAAGGTGGTATGCGGAAGTCACCGGTTATGGAAAGCGACGTGATCCCGACCCAAACCGGTTAGCTTCGGGATTAATCGATTCGATACGCCTCGCCGTCGCGAACGCCTGCCACAGCCTCGATGATATCGACTACATCTGTGCTTATGGACCGGGCGATTACGTGCTCGATGCAGCTGAAGCCTCGATCGTAAAAGATGTTTTCGGAGAACGAAGTAAGTCGGTTCCAATTAGCTCAATCAAAGGCGTGACGGGCAATCCCCTTGCCGCTGGCGGCCCGCTTCAATTCGTTGCATCTGCACTTACGATACGAAACCGAGTAATTCCGCCCACGGCAAACTACGAGGTTCCGGATCCTAATCTGGATTTAGATTTTGTTCCAAAAACACCGCGAAGGAGCAAAGTTGATTGTGTTTTGATTAATGTGCGTGGTCTCGGGGGTAGCGCCACGTCGATGGTCTTAGATCGCGGTTAGTGCAAACGGACGCGGCTACAATACCAATCCTAACCGCGCTGACTGTTCAGTTCGCGCTGGGGGCCTTGGTATTTCACGCAAATCCGCGTCGTGGCTCTAACAAGTGCTTTCTCCTACTCTCATCCGCAATCGTCGTGTGGTTAAGCGGCTTGTATTTCGGACTCACCGCTTCGTCGGCGGGCGTGGCGGAGATCAGCGTGCGACTCGCGTCAATCGGCGGCGTACTTATCCTGACGGCTTTCAATTGGCTACGATTATCGATGCTCGAAAGGCAGGACCATTGTCTCGTCGTGATCAAGCGGTCGTGGGTTTGGAATCTTGCCGCATCTGGAGCAATTCTATTTTGCTTCACACCGTTTTTCCTGCGGGGAGCAGAACTCGGGTTACGCCCCGCAGACGGTCCCGCGTTTGGTCCTACGCCGATCTACGGAGTGGCGGCGCCGTTGTACGGGATATATTTCGCAGGAGCAGGGTTACTCGTCACCGTCAATTACATCCGCGGTCTAAAGCGTACTGCCGGTAGCGAACGCGCCGAATTAGGCTTCATTCTGATCGGTGTCGCATCGACCCTGTTTTCTGTTCTTGCGCTATATCTCCTACGGTTTGTGGTGAACCAGGGGCGGCTAATCTGGTTCGCCCCGTTTCGCATCCTGCTATTCAGTCTCATCATTGCCTACGGGATAGCAACTCGACGGATTATGGAGATCGGAATCTTTTTCCGCCGTCTTCTTTCGTACTTCGTTCTTGCAGCATACTTGGTTGCGCTTTACAGCGCGGTTCTCTGGCTTGTAAAAGAAGGTTTAGGTCCGCTGCTTCATGAGAATACGTCGGCGCCTTATCTCATAGCTGCAGTCGTCGTCGCGTTCGCCATGGCGCCGGCGCGCGGATTTTCGCAGCGGTTGGCTGATCGGTTATTTATCGGCTCGAAAGGCCTCGACTTCCGCGCGACCATGGGCAAGGCGGCAGCTATTCTTAGCTCGGTAACGACTTTGCATGATCTACTTCGGCGTTTTGCCACTACCATCGCCGAAGCGGTCGGCACTGACTCCGTTAGTATTTATCTGGCTAATAAAAAAGGAGAGTTTGTGCGGAAATACCCGCGTGAACTACCCCAGCCAGCTCGCCTGAACTCTTTTGTCTCCAGCGATGGACCGCTGGTGCATTACCTCACCAGTCATCGGGAGCCTTTAATCCTGGATGAGCTGCATCGAGTCAGGCCTACTCCGGTCATCGAGCAGGTAAAAAAGCGCATGCTCGATTTAAATGCGGCGGCCGCTCTCGGTATTTATGCGCGCGAGCACCTGGTCGGAATCATGTTGCTCGCGACGAGGCTTTCCGGCCGCATCTATGGCACGATGGAGCAGGATGCATTGCAGGTACTTTGCGGGCAATTAGCCGTAGCGGTAGAAAACGCCGAGCTCTTCACCGAAGTACAGAACGCCAAAATCTACAATGATATTCTGCTCGAGAATCTTACTACCGGAGTAGTTGCGTGTGATGCTGATGGGCGAATTACCGTCTTTAACCAGGAAGCGGAAGAGATCATCGGTCTTCCCAAGACTCGCCACGAACGGACTATTAACGATTTACCTGAGTCATTGCGCGCGGTGATTCTCGGCACGTTTGCCACAGGCTCGAGGCAGGAGGATCGGGAAGGATCCTTCCCGCGTACCAGCGATAGCGGCGCTACTTCCACCAACGGCAGCAATGGGAGCAATAGCGAGCGTGAGGAGGAAGACCTCGTCTATGTGCGGGCGAGCAGTGCGGTGTTTCACGGGCAGGAAGGCGAGCTGCTGGGTGTACTCATGGTCATTACCGACATCACTCATCTGAAAAAGATGGAGGAGCAGATTCGGCGCACGGACCGGCTGGCGAGTCTGGGCACGCTCTCAGCGGGAATGGCGCACGAGATTAAAAATCCGCTCGTCTCGATCAAGACCTTCGCGCAGTTACTGCCGGAGCGATATGCCGAGTCGGATTTTCGCGACACGTTCTCGAGCCTGATTGTGCACGAGATCGGGCGCATCGACACCCTGGTGAATCAACTGCTGCGTTTCGCCCGGCCGAGCAAGCCGCTCCTTCGTTCCACCCATGTCCATGCCGTACTCGAAAAGACGCTCACGCTGCTCCAGCACCGGCTGTATCAGAAACAGGTGAACGTCATCCGTCACTTCGAAGCCGAGCCGGATACCATCAGCGCCGACTCGGATCAGCTCGAGCAGGTATTTCTAAACTTTATCCTTAACGCCATGGACGCGATGAAACGCGGCGGAGACTTGACGGTGAAGACGGCGATTCGAACCGGCGACGTACTCATCTCGCGCGTCTCGGCCGATGGGGCGAAGGTGAACGAAGCGCTGTGCGTCTCCATTCGCGACAGCGGCGAAGGGATTAACCCGGCCGACATTGCGCATGTGTTTGACCCATTCTTCACCACCAAAGATCATGGCACCGGACTGGGGTTATCTGTCGTGCACGGAATTGTGCAGGAACACGGCGGCGTCATCGAGGTGGAGAGCGAACTCGGGAAAGGAACCACGTTTACCATCTACATGCCGCTCGCGCCCGAGCTGCAAGAAGCAGCGGCGTGAGGGTGAGTGGCCGGGATCACCGTCTCGGAGATCGGAAGTCGTTGCTCTTCTGAAGATGTACTCGGCTTCGAGCTTTCTTATCGCGCCCACCACACGGGTAAACTGGCCAGTGAAGTCACAGGTATCATAGGAGCCGATATCTTGATCGCGGTGCTGAAAGGCTACGGCTACAAGATTGAAACTCCTTCAGTACCTTGCACCCGCTGAGCGCGCGCGCATGGAACCCGTGGCCGTGCGACGTAGGCTCCGCTCACGTCGCATTCACCGTCACGAATCTCGACGCGATAATCCGCAGCCGCTGTCGCCGGCTGGCGCGCTGCCGGAAAACCGCAAACTCTTGTCTCCGACGCCTAATGGCGGCAAACGCGTCATCTACATGCGTGACGCAGATGGCACCACCATCGACCTGATGACAGTACCGCCGGCTGCCTGACAATTCGCCCAATCGAGGTTATCTCCAGTTCGTCATGACCTTTTCCGCCGACGAAGATTTCTCCCATCAACTCGACGCGGAAGATCCCCTGCGCCAGTTTCGCGAGCAGTTTCATCTGCCGCTAACGACAAACGGCCAGCCGCTGATCTATTTCGCTGGAAACTCACTTGGGCTGATGCCAAAGCGCGCCCGCGCTATCGTCGAGCACGAGCTTGACCAATGGGCCGCGCAAGCTGTCGGGGCGCATCATTCGCCAGACGCACCATGGTACAGTTATCACGAGCTGGTTCGCGAGCAGCTGGCCAGCCTTGTCGGCGCCGGGCCAGATGAGGTGGTCTGCATGAATAGCCTCACCGTCAATCTCCATCTCATGCTCGCCACGTTCTATCGCCCCACCAGGTCTCGTTTCAAGATCCTCATGGAAGAGCCGGCGTTTCCTTCCGATACCTACGCCATCAAGTCGCAGATCGCGCATCACGGCTTTGATCCCGGTACCGCGCTCGTGCTCGTGCGACCCCGCGAACGCGAGTCTACTTTGCGCCCGGAAGATTTCGAGCTCGCGATAGAACAGCATGGGGAACAACTGGCGGCTGTCCTGTTCGGTGCAATCAACTTCCTTACCGGCCAGCTATTCGATTTGCGCGCAATTACGGCCGCAGCACAGCGCCACGGCATTGTCGCAGGGTTCGATCTTGCCCACGCCGTGGGGAATGTCCCACTCTCGTTACATGAGTGGAATGTCGATTTCGCGGTCTGGTGTTCCTATAAGTACCTGAACGCCGGGCCTGGCGCTGTTGCTGGAGCTTTTGTGCACGAACGTCATGCCACCAACACCGCGTTACCCCGCCTGGCGGGCTGGTTTGGTAATGATCCGAATACCCGCTTTCAGCTTCATCTTCAACCCGAGTTCATCCCAGTTGCGTCCGCTGACGCATGGCAGGTAAGTAATCCACCGATCTTGTCGATGGCGCCGCTGCGCGCTTCCCTCGAGCTCTTCCAGGAGGCGGGCGCGATGGAGTCATTGCGTGCAAAGTCGCTGAAGCTAACAAGCTATCTGAGGTTCCTTCTAACAGATAATAGTACCGGCGGATTAGAAGTGATCACTCCGGCCGAAGAGACTGCGCATGGCAGCCAGTTGTCTATTCTGTACGAGGAGAAGGGGAAGGGAGCCTTCCAGCGACTCGAAGAAGCTGGTGTGAGATGCGATTTCCGGGAGCCGAATGTGATCCGCGCCGCTCCCGCGCCTCTCTACAACACTTTCCATGAAGTCTGGCGATTCGCGCAGTTACTCGCCGCGCCATAACAGGTTCTACACGCCATCTCATAAACAGTTCTCTCATTTTGAACCCGTCTATAGGGCAACGATTCCTCGCTGGCGAACCTCGAACCCTGGCCAACCAGGAATGGTTGGCCTACAGAATCTCTGGTTCGCACAAATGACTGGCGGCCGCGAGCAACCTGAGTACGACGTCGCGCCGGAAGCTTGTAGGGCAACGATTCCTCGTTGCCGAATCTGTTTCTGGATTCACGAGAGCAGAACTAGTCAGAGATGTGTCCCTCCGGTTAACCGACAAAATAACAAAGATTTACGAGATGGCTTTCTAGTGGTCGAGATCCTTCACGCACCTGATCAAACCCTGCACCGGAAATGGTTTCACCAGGTACTTTACTTCGTGCTCGTTCAAGAAACGGGCGATATGTGGCTCCGCCGCAAAAGCGGTGATGAAGATGAAGTGATCTCCCAGCTGCGGCCGAATTTCTCTCACTCTAAGGTAAAACTCGTCACCACGTAGCCGCGGCATCTTCAGATCGCAGATAACAATATCGTACTGGTGCGCTTTCACCTTGAGTATCGCCTGCTCGCCGTCGAACGCCACATCGACGAGATAGTTTTCCTCCGCCAGGATCCACTGCAAGGCCGAGGCAAGCTGCCGGTCGTCGTCCACCACCAGGATCGCTTTTAACTGCAGGCAGTTTGTGCCGTCAGATTGCTGCTCTGATTCCATCTTCTCTTGCTTGCTTGAGCAGTGATGATGCCACCGTGTATGATCGCCCTATGAAATACGCCATTCTCATCGCGCGCATCATTCTCGGCCTGATCTTCATCGTTTTCGGCGCGAACGCATTCGTGCATTTTATTCCAGCGCAGCCCATGCCGGGCAATGCTGGAGCCTTCATCGGCGCGCTGATTAATAGCGGTTACGTGTATGCCATCGGCGCGCTCCAGGTGCTCGGTGGCTTGTGCCTGCTTATTCACCCGCGGTTCGTTGCGCTCGGGCTCACTCTGCTCGGCCCGATAATCGTTAACATCGTATTATTCCACATCTTCATGGCGCCCAGTGGCCTGGTACTCGGCCTCATCGTGTCCCTGCTCGCGCTGTTTCTTCTCTGGATTTATCGGTTCAAATTCCACTCGATTTTCGAGATCTAACAAGTACAGCTAACGCCCCGCCGCGGCGTACTTTGTACTTAACTTAACGATGGGAGCGAAATTCGTCCTCATTGGCAGTGGCCTGGCGGGCGGTCTGCTGGCCGCTTACCTCGGCCGCCGCGGTTACGAAGTTGAACTTTTCGAACGTCGCGCCGATCCGCGCGCCGGCAACTTCGTCGGGGGCCGCTCCATCAATCTTGCTCTCTCAACCCGAGGCATTCACGCGCTGCACCAGCTAGGTATCGCCGCTGACGTACTTAAGTACGCAATCCCCATGCGCGGCCGTATGATCCACGATAAGTCCGGCGACCTTCATTTTGCCCCATACGACGTGGACCCGAGTAACTGCATCAACTCCATCGGGCGCGCTGCTCTGAACAGCTCCGTCATTGAAGCGGCTTTGAAATACCCAAATGTGCGGGTGCACTTTAGTCATCATTGTACTGAAGTAGATTGCGATACGCCGACTGCTACTATTGCCGATGCTTCCAGGTCTTTCCAGGTCGCAGGCGATGCCGTCATCGGAGTAGATGGCGCATTTTCGGCAGTGCGCGAATCACTGCGACGAAAGCTTGAACCAGCTTTTTCCTTCGATGAAAGCTATCTCGCTCACGGTTACAAGGAACTAACTATTCCACCGGCTGCCGATGGATCGTGGCAGATGGAACAATATGCGCTGCATATCTGGCCGCGTAAAAGCTTCATGATGATCGCGCTGCCGAACCCGGATGGTTCATTTACCTGTACTTTATTCTGGGAGTTTGAAGGGCCGCGCAGCTTCGCCACGATGAAGGACGATGACGACGTGCGCTGCTTTTTTGAACAAGAGTTCCCCGATGCGGTGTCGCTCATGCCCGAGTTGCTGGATGATTTCAGGCAAAACCCCACGGGATCGCTCGTCACCATTCGTTGCGCGCCTTGGTACTATGGAGGCAAAGTTGTGCTATTGGGCGATGCGGCTCACGCTGTTGTTCCATTCTACGGTCAGGGAATGAACGCCGCGTTTGAGGATTGCGTCGTCATGGACGAGTGCCTCAGCGAATTCGGCGACGATCGTGCGCGCGGCTTTGCAGAATACTTTCGCCGCCGCAAAGGAAACACCGACGCGCTGGCGGAGCTTGCCATCTCGAATTTTGTCGAGATGCGCGATAAGACGGCGTCCAGCGCGTTTCGGGCAAAAAAGAAGCTGGACCATTTTCTTGAAGCTACTTTTCGGGGCAAATATCTTCCGCTTTACACGATGGTGACGTTCACCCGCATGCCCTACGCGCAGGCCGCACGCCGGGCACAACGTCAGGATCGGATCGTCTATTTCGTGATTAGCCTCGTCGCTCTACTAATTCTGGTTGTGATCGCGTTGACAGTTATAAGACTAATTAAAAGTTAGCTGAGTACGACGAATAAGCGGTGACGACAATATTACATGAAAGTCGCTCACTTATACATTTCAGCTGGTCATAACTACTTCGGCCATCAAAGGAAGCTGCCGGGTAATCATGGCATGATCGAAGTAGAATCCATTGAATGCGTTGCGGGACACGGTGTTCGCGGTGATCGCTTTTTCGATTACAAGGTCAACTACAAGGGTCAGCTTACCTTTTTCGAGCTGTAAGCCTTCAGCATGCTTTGTCACGCACTTGGTGTCTATGACAGAGAACCATCCGTACTTCGGCGCAACGTCATCACGCAAGGTCAGGACCCTGAGGCGATTGATTGGCGAGGAATTTGAGGTAAACGGCGTCGCTTTCGCCGGAGTGGAAGGATGCCGGCCATGCTATTGGATGGATCAGGCGTTCGCTCCCGGAGCGGAGAAGCTGTTGCGCCACCGCGGCGGATTGCGGGCCCGTATCCTGCGCGATGGTTGCCTCTGCCTCACAGACGCAGTACCGGCGGCCTGAGTTCGCCGCGGCGTGCGCTGTTTCGGCGTCACTTAGTTGAAGTACAGCTTTTGACGAGCACGCTTGCTGCACGAAGTTGGCGAAT
>Ga0213881_10001097_pt1 | contig 13735 bp, 15 predicted proteins | sample BarmaccoBMER_R08_FD_160104 | JGI IMG/M metagenome (GOLD analysis project Ga0213881, IMG submission 160104) | Barbacenia macrantha exposed rock microbial communities from rupestrian grasslands, the National Park of Serra do Cipo, Brazil - ER_R08 ... | reverse complement strand
GCTGGCGCTCGAACTAGCCGCGGTGCGCCTGGGCGCGCTGAGCCTGGATCAGCTCAACACAGGTCTGGCAGGCGAGCTGGCGATCCTCGGCAGCGGCATCCGGGCCGCCGAGGCCCGGCAGCAGACGCTGGAGGCGACCATCGGCTGGAGCTACCGGCTGCTCGACGAACCGGAACGGGTGCTGTGGGCCCGGCTGTCGGTCTTCGCCGGGGGCTTCGACGCCGACGCCGCCACCGAGGTCTGCTCCGACGCGCGGGTGCCATCCGCCCAGGTGGTGGAGCTCCTTGGGACGCTGGTCGAAACGTCAGTGGTCAAACGAGACCTGAAGAGCGGGAACGCGGCCCGGTACTGGCTGCTGGACACTCTTTGCCAGTTCGGCCGGCAGCGGCTGCGCGAGATGGGCGAAGAGACCAGCACGCGGCAACGGCACCTGCAGTGGATCAGCGCCCTGGCCCGATCCGTGGCCACATTCGACGAGCACCAGCCCGAGGTGTTCCGGCGGCTGGACACCGAGCGGGACAACCTGTGGGCGGCCCTCGACTTCTGCGTGAAACACCCCGCACACGCGGATACCGTCGGCGAGATGGCCATCGGCCTGCTCCCGTATTGGTCATCTCGCGGATCCTACGGCGACGTGCGCCGGGTGCTGACCGCGATCGTGGAGGGGACGGCCGGAGATTCCCGGCCGCGCGCCCGCCTGCTGGTCCTGGTTGCCGCCATGGCTGTTCTTCAGAACGACTTCGGCGCCGCCAGCGCCTGCGCCCCGGAGATCCGCCGGGCGGCAACCGGGCTGAAGGACTCGGAGCTGATGGCGTGGTCGCTGATCGCCGAGGCGCTTCCGTTGTCGGTCGCGGGCGAGCTCACCGAGGCCATCAAGAAGGGCGAAGCGGCGGTGTCCCTGGCCAGGTTGATGCAGGACCAGCCGCTGGACCTGATGGTGACCGCGAGTTTCTGCCCGGTTCTCGTGGTCGCGGGCCAGCTTGACCGGACGATCGAACTGGCCGAACCGTGCCTGACGGGGAGCAGGGAATGCGGCGAGTTCTGGGCCCGGGGCTACCTGCTCAACTCCATCTGCCAGGCCCAGTGGCGGCAGGGCCACGCCCAGCTCGCCGAAGCCTCGGCCCGCGAAGGAGCAGCCTGCAAGCACGCCCTGGACGACCGGAACGGGCTGCAGGCACTGCTGGAGACCCTGGCCTGGATGGCGGCCGACCTCGGCGCCCACCACCGCGCCGCCACCTTGCTCGGCTGCGCAGAATCTGTTCGGCAGGCCAGCGCCGTGCCCTTCCAGGAGCTATTCCAACGACAGCAACACGACCATTCGGTCGCCCTCGCCACCCGGGCGCTGGGACACAAGGCCTTCGACGCGGCATATCAACGCGGCCTGGCGATGACCATTGAGGACGCCATCGGCTTCGCCGTCACCGACCGCCGGGACTATACGCCCAAGCCAAAACCCGCCGTAAAACCAGATAGCCGGAGCCTGCTTACCCGGCGGGAACACGAGATCGCGGGACTGATCGCCGGCGAGCTGAGCACCCGGGAAATCGCCGCCAGGCTCTTTGTTTCGGAGCGCACCGTCGAGACGCACGTGACGCACATCTTCAACAAGCTGGGCATCAACTCAAGGGCCCAGCTCACCCGCTGGCTAGCCGACGTCGCCGGTGCCGGGCCGGCTGGGCGGGGGAAGGACCGCTAGTCCGGCCAGGAACGAATACCTGGCGGCTCTTACCGGCGGCCCACACAACTGGTGACCATTGTCGGCAGGCTAGATGGCCGAGCGGCAGACCCACCCCGCATTACCGCGGGTTATCCTGCCGCCGGTTCACCCGGATCGGCCACGTCGAAGACTGGCTCGATACTGACAAACGGCACCAGGGCAGCTTCATTGACTGCGCGGACGATGTCCGCGTTCCCCGCCTCGAACAGCGATAGGAGCCGCTGCTGGCGGGGGATGATGGCCGAGCGCAGGTAGCGGACAGGCTCGCCCCGAGCGGCGGCCCGGCGGGTGGTCTCGGTCAGAGCGGCATGGAGCATCGCCGGCCCGGCTTCGTCTGTGGCGGGCAGCCGGCGCTCGACCACGAAGAGCCCACGATGGGCGCCTGCCGTCGGCGTGCAGGCACCCGGCCGGGCCGGGTCCTCTCGGCCCGCCCTATCGATGTCCATATGCTCGGCCTCCTCCGGCACCGGTCGGCACCTTTGTGCCGGAACTGATTGGCGTTGCCGCTGAGAAGCTAGGTCTGTGGCGCTCGATGAGGCCGCGGCCGATCCAGGTCCTGCGTGACCGCCGCCACGATCGCCTCCGGGTCTCCGACACGGCAGCTTGCGGTACCTGACAGCCTGACCGGATCCCGGCCGGCCAGCATCGGCCCGGACTCGTAGGCCGGTACGCACTTCCCCGGCCGGCGGCGCGCTTCGCGTTGGCTTGATCCCGGCGATCGGCCGGGATAGGACCGCCGCTCAGCGCCCCGAGCCGACCGCGGCCGACCCGGAAAGGTACGTACTTTGCTACGAGTTTGGGGCGATTCCCCAGCACCTGCCCGTTCGTAGCCTGACCCTGACGCGCCCACATGGGCGGTCGCCCGCAAGGGACAGGGTGCTCCCCGTCCCCGGCCGCCCGGCTCGGAGGAGGTCCGAAGATGAATGCCAAGCGCAGGTTGATCTGGACGTTCGTGGTCACCTCGGCCGCGTTGTTCATGGCGTCCCTGGACAACTTGGTGGTGACTACCGCGCTGCCGTCGATCCGCGCCCACCTGCACGCGTCGCTGGCCGGCTTGGAGTGGACGGTCAACGCCTACACGCTGACGTTCGCGGTGTTGCTGCTGACCGGCGCCGCGCTCGGCGAGCGGTACGGCCGCAAGAAGGTGTTCACCGCGGGGCTGGCCATCTTCACGGTCTCCTCCGCGGCGGCCGCGCTGGCGCCGGGCATCGGCTGGCTGGTGGCGGCGCGGGCCGTGCAGGGCGCCGGCGCGGCCGCGCTGATCCCGCTGACCTTGACCTTGCTGTCGGCCGCGGTACCGCCGCAACGACGGGGGCTGGCCCTGGGCGCATGGGGCGCGGTGGGGGGCCTGGCCGTGGCCATCGGGCCGCTGGTTGGCGGGGCCGTGGTCCAAGGCGCCTCCTGGCAGTGGATCTTCTGGCTGAACGTGCCGATCGGCGTCGCGCTGCTGCCGCTGGCGGCCACCCGGCTGACCGAGAGCCGCGGCCCGGCCGCCCGGCTCGACCTGCCCGGCGTGGCGCTAGCCAGCGCCGGCCTGGTCGGCATCGTGCTCGGCCTGGTCCGGGGCAACGCGGACGGCTGGACCAGCATCACGGTGCTGCCGCCGCTGGCCGCCGGGACGGTGCTCCTCGCCGCGTTCGTGGCCTGGGAGCTGCGCGCCCCCGAGCCGATGCTGCCTATGCGGCTGTTCCGCAGCCGGGCCTTCAGCGCGACCAACCTGGCCTCGCTGCTGATGTTCTTCGGCATGTTCGGCTCGGTGTTCCTGCTGGCCCAGTTCCTGCAGACCGTCCAGCACTACTCCCCGCTGCAGGCCGGGCTGCGCACCCTGCCCTGGACCGCGATGCCGATTCTCATCGCCCCGGTAGCGGGATCACTGTCGGACCGCATCGGCGGCCGGACACTGCTCGTGGCCGGGCTGACGCTGCAGGCCACCGGCCTGGGCTGGCTGGCCGCGATAGCCACGCCGAACGTGCCCTACCCGGCCCTGGTCCCGGCCTTCATTGTCTGCGGCATCGGCATGTCGCTGTTCTTCGCCCCGGTCGCCAACGTCGTGCTCAGCTCCGTGCGGCGGGAGGAAGAGGGGCTCGCCTCCGGCGCCAACAACGCCATCCGCGAACTGGGCGGAGTACTCGGCATCGCCGTCCTCGGCGCGGTGTTCTCCGCCCGCGGCGGCTACGCCACCGGGCACGCCTTCGTGGCCGGGCTGACCCCGGCCCTGTGGGTCGGCGCCGCCGGCGTCGCCGCAGCCGCCGCGAGCCTTCTTATCCCCCAGCCCGCCAAGCCCCCCGCAACGTCGGCTGCCGGGCCAGCACCTCTCGCCCGCCCATCCGAGCCCGCCGGGGCCCGGCCCCAGCCCCCAGCACCTGCCATCACCCCACTCGGCCGCCCGCAAGCCGGCGACCTAGCCGCCGGGACCGCTCACCCGGCGCGCCCGCCGCAAACCGTGCCGAACTCCCGCCCCGCAGCCCACGCCATCCTCACCGGAGGGACATCATGAATACGCCAGGCAGCCCCGGACGATCGCAGGTGTTGCTCATTCCCGGCGGCGCGTCCACCGTCCACGGGTATTTCCCCCAGCTCGGCACAGCCCTGCGAGCCTGGGCACAGGTCATCCAGGTCGACTTCCCCGCCATCGGCCGCGACCACGACCGGCGGCCGCTGCGGCTACCGGAATACGCCAGCGAGCTGGCCCGCGCCGTCCGCGCCCAGGCAGACGCCCCGCTGATCATCGTCGGGCACAGCCTGGGCGGCCTGGTCGCGCTACGGCTGGCCGTCGACGAGCCCGGCCTGGCCGCCGGGTTGCTGCTGCTCGACCCGACCCCGCCGACCCCGCCCGCGATGCTCCACGGCATGGCCGTGTTCCTCCGGGCCTTCGCCGCCCTCGGGGCCGTCGGCCAGCGGCTATGGGACCGGCGCGCGCGGCAGGACCTGCGCGGTATCGCGATGGATGCCGAACAAGATCGGGCCTTGGCCGTCTACACCGACCCCCGGTTCGTCGCCGAGACAGCGCGGTGGGCCCGGTACCTGGCCCGCGACGGCGCCGCGCTCGCCGGAGATCTCGCCAACGCCAAGTTGCCGCTCATTCCCGCCATCATCGTCTCAGCCGGCTACCACCGGCCCAAGTCCGCGGTTCACCGCGCCCATCAGCAACTCGCCGCCTGGATACCCCGTGCCGAGCTGCAGGTCTGGGACGGCGCACCGCACCCGCTGCATATCCAGCAGCCGCAACGAGTCGCGGCAGCAGTGCTCACGCTGCTCGAACAGGCCGCCAACCGGCAACTGGCGGCAGATGAACTCATCGCCCGTCCGTACCGCCCTCATGTCACAGCAGTGTCGTCACCTGGCGGCTCGGCGCCGACGCCCTAGCGGACGTTGACCGGAAATGCCGCCTCCACACCGAAGGAAGGGATACGTCATGGAACAAGTGGGATACATGGAACAACCGGGATACACCGAACAGGCGCGATACCCGGTCCGGTTCTCCGTCGGCTATCCGGACCGGCCGCTGAGCCGGCTGAGCACCGCCTTCCGCCTCATCTTGGCGATCCCGATCGTGATCGTGCTGGCCGCCGTCAACGGCCAGGTCCTGTACCTGACGGTGCCGTCCACGACCTACGCGATCGCGGTCGTGCCCGTCGCCGCCGGGGGCGTGCTGTTCTTCGGCCCGCTGTTCATGATCGTGTTCCGGCGCAAGTACCCGCGGTGGTGGTTCGACTGGAACCTGGAGCTGCAGCGGTTCTTCAACCGGGTCGGGATCTACCTGTCGTTGATGGACGACCGGTACCCCGCCACCGACGATCACCAGTCGGTGCACCTGGACTACGCCTACCCCGACCGGCTGAACCGGTGGCTGCCGCTGGTCAAGTGGCTGCTGGCCATCCCGCACTACGTGGTGCTGTTCTTCTTGGACATCGCCGCGTTCTTCGTGGTGATCGCGGCCTGGTTCGCCATCGTGGTCACCAGCCGCTATCCCCGGAGCATGTTCAGGTTCGTCGAAGGCGTCATCCGCTGGAATGTCCGGGTCACCGGCTACGCCTTCACCCTGGTCACCGACTGGTACCCGCCATTCCGGCTGACCGCCTGAAGACCCGGACACGCGCAGAACTCTGGGCCGCCTGATCCAACTAGCGAGGTTGCCATGCCACTGATCTTCCGCCCAGGCCCCGCCGCCACAGCATTTACCGTTGCGGTAGCGGCCTGGCTGGTCTTCGAGCTCGTGATGCGCGCACGCCAGCGCCGGCAGGCAGGCCGCCTGGCGTCCGCCGATCCCACCTTCGCGGTCCTGATCGGCTGCCTGGTAGCCGCGGTCATCGCGGCGGAGGTGCTTGGTCGCGACGGCCGGCTGCCTTGGCCAGGAGGCCTGGCCTGGCCCGCCGTGGCGGGAATCGCACTGATCACCGCCGGGATAGGGCTGCGTGCCTGGTCGATCACCACGCTGGGGCGCTTCTTCCAATACCAGATCACCATCCAGCCCAGCCACCAGGTGGTCACCAGCGGGCCCTACCGGTACCTCCGCCACCCCGCCTACACCGCGATCGCGCTGATCCTCGCCGGCATCGCCCTGGCCTGTGACGACGTGTGGAGCCTGGCGGCCGCCGCGGCCCTGGGCGGGACCGGCCTGGCGGTGCGGATCCGCGCCGAGGAACGGCAGCTGACCCAGGCTCTGGGCGCCGATTACCAGCACTTCGCCGCCAGCCGCAAACGACTGGTGCCCGGGGTGTGGTGAGGATGAGCCAGCTGACCGACACCTGGCGCAAGCAGGCTGGCCTGGTGCCTTCGTCCGGGGAGTATGCGGCGCTGAACACCGTGATCTTCATGGGCCTGCTGCTTATCCAGTTCGCCCTCGGGATGGCGGTCAACCTGTTCGTGAACATCACCCGCCACCATGCCGGTGCCGCCGCCACGAACGTCTTCCCCGGCGTCGTCGACAGCATCTCCTGGGCGATCGTGCACGGTCCGGTTGTCCTGGCCATCCATGCAGCATTCGGCCTGGCGATCCTGGTAGGTGCGCTACACAACTTGTTCTGGAACCACTTGTGGGGCACCCGCGGCACGGTATGGGCAACCGGTACCGCCTTGCTCCTGGTCGTGGCGGCCGGATTCAACGGCGGCGCTTTCCTGACCTACGACAAGGACGTGTACTCGCTGCTGATGGCACTGTTCTTCGGCGGAGCCATGCTGTGCTACGCCATCACCGTCTACCTGCTGCTGCGGTCGCCCGACACCGGGAGGACACGCCGCTCCGCCAGATCCAGGTCGCATGAGAAAGGCGTACTCGCGCACCCTTAGGACGAGCCTGAACGCCGCTCGCTGATGTACCGGGGGGCGGATGGCGGCGACGGCCAACGGGCAGACCCCGCACTAGCGCAGTGCCGGGTTTACCCTGTGATCATGATGACCGTCGCGGGCGTCGAGGTTGACCAGGACCGCCTGGCCGCCATCGCTCACCGGTACGGCATCGCCGAGCTGAGGATCTTCGGCTCCCGCGCCCGGGGCGCGGCGCGGCCCGACAGCGACCTCGACATCCTTTACCGGCTCCAGGCCGGGCACCAGCTGGGCTGGGAGATCGAGCAGCTCGCCGACGAGCTGGGCGAGCTCTTCGGCCGCCCGGTTGACCTATTGTCGATGCGCAGCCTGCACCCGCTGCTGCGCGAGTCGGTACTGGCCGAGGCCGAGCAGCTGTATGCGGCGTGACGTCCTGCTGCTTGCCGAGATGATCGATCGAGTGGCTCGGCAGCGCGCGACACTGAACTATAGGATTTGCTATAGTCATGGGCGTGGATGAGTGGGACGTCTACCAGACCGATGAGGTCGCCACTTGGCTACAGGAACTCCAGGACAGCGACCCGAAGACCGCCGACCTGGTCGATGACGCCATCTACACGCTAAGCCGATCAGGACCCGCGCTCGGACGACCGCTCGTCGACACCATCACCAACTCGAAGATCGCGAACCTGAAGGAACTCCGGCCCGGGTCCCGCGGGCGCAGCGAAGTCCGCATCCTGTTCGTCTTCGACCCGTGGCGTTCGGCGATCCTGCTCGTCGCTGGCGATAAGGCGGGAAACTGGAGCAAGTGGTACGCGCGGATGATCCCCCGGGCCGAGCAGCTCTATGAGATCTACCTGAAGGAACGGGCAGCGGAGGAAGGCAGCCAGTGACCAGCTACACCAAGTGGGACCGCGACGCCTACATCGAGCGCGTCGGCGGTCCCGAAGAAGCCGAACGGCGCCGCAAGGCACTGATGGCCCGGCAAAGCGGCCAGCGGCTCGCTGAGGAGCGCAAGCAGCGCGGCCTCACCCAGGCCCAGCTCGCCCAGACCATGGGCGTCACTCCGGGCCGGGTCTCCCAGATCGAGCGCGGCGAACTGTCCACCATCGAGGCCATCGCCCGCTACGTCCAGGCACTCGGCGGCCAACTGGAACTCGTCGCTAACTTCGCCGACCACACCCTCACCGTCACCACCACTGAAGCTGCCTGACAGCAGGACCGGCTCGAGATAGTGACCGCTTCCGGCGGCACAGTTGCTAGCCATTCTGATAGCCATTGCTCAGCCGATTCCAGACTCGCCAGGACCTATCGAGCCGCTGAATCTGCAGCTAGACGGCATAGTCAGCCACATCCAGCCCCGTCCAGCCACGGCACGATTGTCCCTGACACGGAAGAGGTCACTGGTTCAAATCCAGTACGGCCCACGCAGGTCAAAGCATGTTTCCCTCATCGAGGAGTCCCTATTCCGAGGGACGTACAGCAGCGACGTACAGCAGTAGAGTAATCCCGCGTGTGGCTTTGGCGGGAACAGGGCAGGTAAGACGTGGCGCAGAGACCGCGGCGGGGGGCTTCCGCACCGGAACCGAAGCCTGTGCTCTTGGTAAGCAGGTCCGAGATGGACCAAGCGATTGCGAAGCGGCTCGAATCGGGCCGAGAACTTCTCGATCGTCCTGTGAACCCGCTCGATTTCAGCCAAGGAATAGACCTGCGCCATCCCCTACGAAGAAGCCCCGACCTCGACAGGCTTCGCAATGATTTCAACACGTGGGATGAATACAACGAGCAGCTTCTGGCGAGCCGGTTCTCCACCGAAAAGGTTGCTGACGGCTATCGCCGCATGATGGTCGGATCTATTGACGAACGCGACCCTCAACAAGAACTAAACTGGCTGAAGGGAGATATCAGCCGCCAAATCCGGAAATTGGAATCCGTTCGCGGCCAGCTAGAACTTTACGAATCCGAGGTGCCAGGCATGGCAGCCACGACCTCCCCGTCGATAGGTCACAAAGTATTTATCGTTCACGGGCACGATGGGGGCACCAAACTACAGGTCGCGGAATTCATTCAGAACCTTACCGGCGAACGCCCGGTTATCTTGCATGAGCAACCCGATTCGGGCCTTACGGTAATCGAGAAGTTCGAGACTCACGCATCTGAAGCTGGATTTGTCGTCGTTCTGCTCACGGCGGATGATGTAGGCGGCGTGAAAGGCTCCCCTGATCAACGGCTTCGCGCCCGGCAGAACGTTGTATTCGAATTCGGATATTTCATTGGAAAGCTAGGGCGCGGTCGAGTCGTCGCGCTCTACGAAAGCGAAGTAGAACTTCCCTCTGACGTTATGGGTATGCTGTACACGGAACTCTCTGGGAATTGGCATACTAAGCTGGCCAAGGAACTCGACGCAGCCGGTATCGAGATTGATCTCAAGAAGGCCCTCTAGCTACCTTCCCCCTTACTGTCTTCTCCGTCGCGGGTGCCGAGGATATCGCCGAGCTTGCGAAGCGCGGCCCTGGTGCCCTCTGAGGTGGCTTCGGTGTAGATCTCCATCGTGACTGCGATGCGACTGTGCCTGAGAATCTGCATCGCTATGCGCGGGTGTACGTCGAGTGCGGCAAGCAGTGTCCCGCACGTCTTACGCGTGCCGTGAACGGTGATCCGGCGCACTTCCGCCTTGCCGATCCGGTAGTCGAAGCTGCGGTTGAAGTTCCTCGGTTCGATCGGCGTCCCGTATCGCGTGGTGAATACCAGCCCGGTGTCTTTCCAGCGCCGGGCGTACGCGTCGCGTTCACGTCCTTGCTGTTCCTTGCGGAGCTTGAGAGCGGCGACACAGATATCAGGCAGTGGTAGCGGCGCCTCGGACGATTCGGTTTTGGTTTCGCGCCGCAATAGCTTGCCGCCGACACGCTGGATCTGTTGGCCTACGTACAGTTCACCTTTGTCCAGTTCCACCAGTTCCCAGGTGAGGCCGAGCACTTCGCCCTTGCGGAGTCCGAGCACGAGGATTAGCACGTATGCCGCATATAGAGTGTCGTCGGCATCGCGCGCCGATTGGAGGAATTGGCGGCCCTCATCGACGGTCCACGGCTTGACCTTTCGCGTCTTGCGCGGCTTGGTTACCTTAACCAGCGCGGCAACGTTCTTAGCTATGAGTTCTTCGCGAATGGCGTTAGTCAGCGCGGCGCGCAGAACCTTGAGGATGTCTTGCGCGGTGCGTTCCGACACCGCGGTTTGGCAGCACTCCCCTACTGCGCAGCACCGTTGCTTGGCAGCAGGTCGGCGCGCGTCTTTCCCTTGAGCGCAGCACTGGCACGTTTTGCGTAGGTCGTTAAGCCACAGGCGCACATTCCGAACGCTGAGCTGGTCAAGCTTGTATTTACCGAGCCCGGGAATCAAGTACAGGCGGGCGTGCCCTCGGTACGTGGTGACGGTCAGCGGCGCATAATCCGGCTCTGTGACCACATCCTTGAGCCAGTAAGTCAGGTACTCCCCTATCGTCTGCGACTTGGTAACCACTGGACCCGCTTTCGCTGCCGTGTGGAGCTTGAGCCATTTGCCGTGGGTTTCGTCGCGATCCTTGCCGTAGACGTATTTGCGCTTTTTCTCCCCGTCCGGCGTCGTCACCCACACGTAGGCCGCGTAGCCGTTCTTGTACGGGTAGATCGAGCCTTCGCCGTTGGCGCGTGCGCGCGCTCTGCGATTGACGCTCATGCGGCGTTCCTCTCGGCTTCCTCGCGCTCCAAGAGTGCGATGTACTCGGCGATGGCACTGGCGGGGATGAGCCGGGCGCGTCCCTGACGCACGGAACGCAAGCGCCCGTTTCGGAGTTGTTCGAAGATCACGGTGCGGGTGTAGCCCGCTTCCCGCTGGAAGTAGCCAAACCCGGCGTGCACGGCCGCCCAGATCATCTCGTCCACCTCGGCGGCCAGGCCCGACCAGTACTCATCCCCTTGCTGGTCGCCGGCCTGGCGGGCCAGCCGGGCGTTCTCCCCCAGCGAGGCATGGAAGAGCGAGATGCTCTTGGACAGCGACAGCGTCAGGTCGAAGAACAGCGGGCCCTGCCGGGCCTTCCGGACGGCCTCGGTGCGCAGCTCGCGCTTGCGCTCAGCGGTGGCGTGCGGCTCGGCGGCCAGCAGCGCCGCATACACCTCGGCGGCCTTGCGGCCGCCGCCGGGGGGCCGGCCCAGCGGGGTGCCGTCGGGGGCCTGCCGCTGGCCGAACAGCAGACCGTAAGGTTGACGCTCAACCCGCTGACCGTCCTCGAAACCGAGCGCCCAGGCACCAGGTCCCCACCACCGGCCGGGCGGCTCTCCCCCGCTCTCACTGGCCTGGATGTAGCAGCTGGCCGCGTCCTTCGCCGGGCCGCGGTCGACCTGCTTCCAGATGTACTCGAGGTCGTATCCCTTGCTCAGGGTCGCGACAACCGCCAAGGACTAATCTCCCGCCCGCGGGCGCGGCGGAACTGCCCATGATCATCTGATGGTGCATGGGTGTGGGGCTCGACAGATCATGCAACCAGGGTGGCAAAACGGCCGATCAAGATCAGGAACGGGAAGCGTACAAACGGACATAATAGGACACATTTAGGCGAGAGTCATTTGGGTGGAGGTGTGCTATCTCACCGAAAACTGATCCGATCCAACAGTTTGTCTCACCGAATCTGGTCCGGCACGCGTGGCGGCAAGTGTCGAAGTTGAGCCGCGGAGCTAGAAGTAGTCTCCCTCGGTGATGCGGGGAGTGCCCACTGCGACAGCCCGTGCCCGGATGAGCCACCGCGATCAGGGTGTCACCGACAGGACCCGTTTCGACCGCAAGTGCCTGAACGCGGACGCTGATCTGGGCGGCCGTTCGGCCGTCGGCGGGGTCTTGGACCAGTACCCCCCCCGTCATCGCCTGTGACTACTCTTTCATCCGGGGTGACTGCCGCAGCCGACACCCGGTGGAGGGAGTGCGTCCTCGCGGTCGATCTGGACCAGCTTGTGGCGTGCGGCCGCGCCCGAGATGATCGCAACCTGCGACGGCGCGACGCCGGCCCACCGCGCCACGGCGCGGATCACGGCTGCGTTGGCGCGCCCGTCGGCAGGCGGCTCGCGGACCCACAGCCGCAGCGTCGAGCCGTCCCACTCCAGCCGCTCGGTGCGTGCCCTGGCGTGGACGCGCACGGCGACCCGCGTCCGCCCGCTCACCGGATGCCGGCCGCTGCGGGGCGCAGGGTGCGAAACGTCATCGACCACCGCTCCTTCGTGACCGCAGGGATGTGGTGCTGCCATTGTGTCCACACCGGACCGGACAGGACGTAGGCCGAGCCGGCCTCGAGGGTGAGTTCGGCCCTCTCCCGGGCGCGGGGCCGGCCGCTGCGGAACCGCAGCTGACACGCGGCCAGCAGCGAGACGCCGCTGACCTCGCCGAGCTGCAGCGCATTACGGTCCCAGCACAAGCGACCGCGATAGCGAGGGCCAGCGCACTCCAGCGGGCCAACCGCCACGGACCTCCACTGTTCGGCACGGATAGGCCGCATGCTGCCAGTTCTAACAATCCGGCTAACATCGCATTAGAGGCTGGGACCATCGGTTCCGTAAAGTGCCAGATCAGGCCTACAGGCCGAGGCCGCGGCCGATTACCTCCTTCATGATCTCGGTGGTGCCGCCGAAGCTTTGCAGATCGGCCATGGGAGGAGGCAAACTCCGCTCAGGTTGGCATGCGCTGATCTAATAGCTGATGGTGCTCGTCTCGTTGAAGGATGCCATTTGGCCATAGGCAGTATCAAGAATCTTGACGACCTAGGAAGCGACGCCCTGAGCGGGCTTGCCGTCATCTGGTGCGTTGGAATCGGCGCTATTCAATGCGAGTTGATGGCCAGCGACATGCCCTGCGTGTGTTCCAACGACACCGAGAACCGCCGTGGCAAGTGCGGCGATGGCTCCCGCGTCGGCGCTCTTAGCGATGAAGGCCATCGCCACGAAGCCCCCAGCCAGAACCAGCAGCGCGAAGACGAAGACAAGCCAGGTGATCGCGGGAACGTTCCTCAACCACATCGGCGTAGTCTCGGCCAGTCCAGAGGGTGGTTGTTGTCCTTTAACTGGCACGGACATGAGATTGTCCCTTCTCAGCAGCCTGTGTCGTCGCCCATCGTTCGGGTTTTGGGCAGCGCGCTTCTGTCAGGATTGATGGCGGGTCAGAATCTTGTCAGCGGCTTCGGCCATGCAAGTACTGTTACGCCACGATACCGGTGACCCGGTCTCCGACCAAGCAATGATGATCCCGTGCTGCAGCAGCGCACCCGGCCAGCCCGGCGGACGAGCCTGATGCGTCGGTCGTCCAGCCCTGCGCTCGCTGCCCTCCGCGGACGGCTGAACCAAGTCGTATACACCTATCCTGGCACCGATCTCGTCCCCCGTCCCTTGACAGACCCGGCCCACCGGGCTGGACGATGAATCTTGACAGGGGTTCCAGCCCGGTGCTCTCTAGGAGTAGAAATCCTACGTAAGCCGAACGTGCCGGTTTGGTTCTTCCGTTCCGAGCTGTCCGCCTGGGGGTGGCCGCGGTAATGGTAGCCTTCACATCCGTCCGAGACCGGATTGGACAATCACAACTCATCCTTCCTGATGCCCCATGTTGCCTTCATGAGCTAGAACGATCCCGGGCCGGAGCCCGATGGGTGTGACATGGCGGCGACGATGGTGCGGTCAGGTTTCGTCGACCGCCTAACAGAGTTGTCCACCCTCGCCAGAGAGGCTGACCTTGCCTTCCGTG
>Ga0213881_10001096_pt1 | contig 13735 bp, 6 predicted proteins | sample BarmaccoBMER_R08_FD_160104 | JGI IMG/M metagenome (GOLD analysis project Ga0213881, IMG submission 160104) | Barbacenia macrantha exposed rock microbial communities from rupestrian grasslands, the National Park of Serra do Cipo, Brazil - ER_R08 ... | reverse complement strand
TCTAGCAGCAGCACGCCGGCCCCCTCGGCCCAGCCGGTCCCGTCCGCCGCCGCAGCAAACGACTTGCACCGCCCATCCGGCGCCAGCCCCCGCTGCCGCGAGAACTCCACGAACACGCCAGGCGTCGCCAGCACCGTCACCCCGCCGGCCAGCGCCAGCGTGCACTCCCCGGCCCGCAGCGACTGAGCTGCCAGGTGCAACGCCACCAGCGACGACGAACACGCCGTATCCACCGTAACCGCCGGGCCGCACAGGCCGAAGGTGTAGGCGATCCGGCCCGAGGTGACACTGACGGCGGTGCCGGTGAGCAGGTGGCCTTCAACCTGCTCGCTTGCTTCGTGCAGCCGCGGACCGTAATCCTGTGCGATTACGCCGACGAACACGCCGACCTGGCTGCCGCGCAGCGAGTCCGGCGCGATCCCCGCCCGCTCGAACGCCTCCCAGGCGGTCTCCAGCAGCACCCGCTGCTGCGGGTCCATCGCCAGCGCCTCACGCGGGCTGATCCCGAAGAACTCCGGATCGAACTGGCCCGCGTCATACAAGAACCCGCCCTTGCCGGTGGCCGACGTGCCCGGGCGGTCCGGGTTTGGGTCGAGCACGGTATCGAGGTCCCAGCCGCGGTCTTTGGGGAAATCGGAGATCGCGTCTCTGCCCTCGTCCACCAGACGCCATAGGTCCTCGGCATCGCGCACCCCGCCCGGGTATCGGCAGCCGACCGCGACCACGGCCACCGGCTCGCGCGCCTTCTCCTCCAGCTTGGCCAGCTGCTCTCGGGTTCGCCGCAGGTCCACGGCGGCGCGCCGGAGGTACTCGCGGAACTTCTCCTCGCTGTTCAGTGCATATCTCCTCGGGGAGGGGACGAATCAGGTACGGGTCCGTGCGAGCGCAATTCGTTGTCCAGGGCGTCGAATAGCTCGTCGTCGCTCGCGGACTCTAGCGCGGTCAGGTCGGCGGCTGCCGCGGCCGAGACCGGCGTCCACTTGCGCAGCATCTCCTCCAGTCGGCCGGTGACCGCCTGCCGCCGGTCGCCGGCCAGCCCGGACAGCGCGGCGTCGAGCCGGTCCAGGTCGGCCAGAATCCGAGCCGCCGGGTCGGCGTCGTATGGGAACAGCTCCCGGTGCAGGTGGGCCGCTAGCTCAGCCGATGTCGGATACTGGAACAATATGTCGACCGGCAGCCGCAACCCGGTCGCGGTGGCCAGTCGGTTGCGCAGCTCCACCGAAGTCAGCGAGTCGAAGCCCAGCTGGGTGAATGGTGCGTCCACGACCAGCCGGTCCGGGTGGTCGAAGCCGAGTATCGTGCTCGCCTCGGCCCGGACCAGCTCCTCTACCGCCCGCTTTCGCTCTGGTCGGGGCACGGCCAGCAGCCGACGCCGCCGGTCAGAGCCGTCGGCGGGGCCGCCCCGTGCCAGCGGAGGCCCCGCCAGTTCCCGCAGCACGGCAGGTACGCCCGAGGTCTGGGTCAGGTCGAAAGCGGCACCGACAACCACCGGCTCGGCGGCCCGTCGGCCCGCGTCAAACAAGGTGAGGCCGTCTGCAGTGGTCAGCGGCCGCAGACCCAGCCGACGCAGCCGGACCCGGTCGGCATCGCCCAGCCCGGCGGTCATCGCGCTCTCCTGCTCCCACAGGCCCCAAGCCAGAGCAACAGCCGGCAGGCCCGCCAGCCGCCGATGCCGGGCCAGCGCGTCCAGGAACGCGTTAGCCGATGCGTAGTTAGCCTGCCCCGCGGTGCCGACCAGCCCGGCCACCGAGGAGAAGACGACAAAGGAGGCCAGGTCGAGGTCCCGGGTCAGCTCATGCAGATGCCAGGCAGCGTCGACCTTGGGACGCAGCACCCGCTCAACCTGCTCCGCGGTCAGCGCGGCAAACAGCCCGTCGTCGACCACGCCGGCCGCGTGCACGACGGTGGTAAGCGGTCGGTTGGTCGGCACGGTGGCCAGCACGGTGGCCAGCGCGGATCGGTCGGCGGCATCGCAGGTGACCACATCGGCCCGGGCGCCGAGGGCTGTGAGGTCGTCCCGCAGGTCGGCCATGCCTTCGGCGGCCTCCCCGCGTCGGCTCAGCAGCAGCAGATTCCGGGCGCCCTGGCCAGCCAGGTGCCGGGCTACCATCCCGCCGAGCGTGCCGGAGGCACCGGTGACCAACACGGTGCCGGCCGGGTCCGGTGCCACCGGTATGGTAAGCACGACCTTGCCGACGTGCTGGGCCTGGCTGAGATAGCGGAACGCGGCAGGCGCCTGCCGCACGTCCCAGGTGGTCCGTGGTGGCAGCCGCAGCGCACCGGCAGCGAACAGGTCCAGCACCGCGCGCAGCATCGCACCGATCCGCTGCGGATCGACCTCGAACAGGTCGAAGGCCCGGTATTCCACGTGGATCGAGGCCGGGTCGCGCAGGTCGGTCTTGCCCATCTCCACGAACCGGCCGCCCGGGCGGAGCAGCCTCAGCGAGGCGTCGATGTACTCGCCGGCAAGCGAGTTGAGCACAACGTCGATGCCGACATTGGCGAACCGGTCGGCGAAGCTGAGGTCGCGGGACGAGGCGATCTGGGCGTCGGTCAGGCCGACCCGGCGCAGTTCGGCCCACTTGTCCGGATTTGCCGTGCCGAAAACGTCAGCCCCTAGGTGCCGGGCAAGTTGCACAGCCGCGCCACCGACGCCGCCAGCTGCCGCGTGCACCAGTAGCGATTCCCCCTGTCGTAGCTCGGCCACGTCAACTAGGGCGTAGTACGCGGTGAGGAACGCTGCCGGCACCGAGGCCGCCTGCGCGAAGGTCCAGCCGGCCGGCAGTGGCGCCACCATCCGGGCGTCGGCCACCGCGAACGGACCCATTGCCGCGCGAAAGAGCCCGAGCACCCGGTCGCCGGGGGCCAGCCCGGACACCTCCGGGCCGACCTCGTTGATGATGCCGGCCCCCTCGATTCCGGGCAGGCCGCTATCGCCCGGGTACATGGCCAGCGCGCCGAGCACGTCACGGAAGTTGACGCCGGCCGCTCGGACCGCGATCCGGACCTCGCCTGGGCGTAGCGGCCGGGTCGGTTCGGCAGTTGGCAGCAGTGCCAATGCGTCCAGGGAACCCCCGCTACTGCTTTCCAGCCGCCAGGCCGGGGTGTCAGGCAAGGCCAGCTCGTCGGCGGCCGGCCCGGAACGCAGCCGGGGCACCTGGGCCAGGCCGCGGCGTATGGCCAGCTGCGGCTCGCCCGCGGCCACGGCGGCGGCCATTGCGGCGGATAGCGCATCCCATGAGTCGGGCTGGCCGTCGAAGTCAACTAGCAGCAGGCGGTCCGGGTGCTCGGCCTGCGCCCCCCGGACCAGACCCCACAGCGCCGCGGCGGCTAGATCGGTCACGTCCTCGCCGGGTCCGGCCGCCACCGCGCCGCTGGTGAGCAGCACCAGCCGGGACGCGATGAAGCCGTCCCTGGCCAGCCAGTCCCGGACTAGGGCCAGCCCGTCCGCGATCGCCCCATGCGCCGTAGCCACCGGGTCGCCCGACCCACTGGTCCACGGTACGACCACCGCCGCAGGCACCGCGATCCCGCCGCGCACCGCCATCGCCAGCGCGTCCAGGCCCGCGTACGCCGTCCCCAGCTCCCTTATGGCGTCGGCCATGCGGGCGTCGGCTCTGGCCGCACTGCCGGGACCATCAGGTGCGACGCTACGATCGAGCAGGGTCCAGGTGCCGGGCTGGGCCGGGGTACCGGCAGGGAGGGGCAGGTCGGTCCAGTCCAGCCGGAGCGGGCGCGGGCCGGCCGCGGCTGCGACCGCCTGGTCGGCCGGGACCGGACGGAACGCCAGCCGCTGCACCGTGGCCAGCGGCTCGCCCTCTTCGTCGGTAAGGACCAAGGCCAGCGCATCCGGAGCGAGCACGGTCAGCCGGGCCCGTGCCGCCGTCGCCCCCGAACCGTGCACCTGCACCCCTGACCAGCTGAACGGCAGCAGCACCGACGCGGCGGGATCGGCCACGAACAGGTGCAGCGCCGCGTCTAGCAGCGCCGGGTGCAGCGCGAAGCCGACTTCATCAGTGCCCTCCGGGAGCTCCAGCTCGGCCAGCAGGTCCCCGTCCCGCTTCCAGGCCGCCCTGACGCCCCGGAATGCCGGGCCGTACGAATAGCCGCGGGTGGCCAGGCCGTCGTAGAGGCCCTCGACGTCGATCGGGATAGCGTTGGCCGGCGGCCAGGTCCCGGCCAGGCCGGTAGGCCAGGACTTGGCCGTGTCGGTAGTGGCCACCGGGTCGGCGGTGAGGGCCCCAGTGGCGTGCCGCCGCCACGCGCCGCCCTCGCCGCGAGCGTGCACCGTGACCGTCGACCGGCCGTCTGCTGAGTCTAGCGACACCCGCAGGTCGACCGCTGCCTCGGCCGGCAGCGTCAGCGGGGCCTCCAGGGTGAGTTCCTCGACATACGGGTGGCCGGCCCGTGCGCCAGCCGCAGTGACCAGCTCGACCAGCGCCGCGCCGGGCAGCAGGACCGTCCCGCTGATCGCGTGATCGGCCAGCCACGCCTGGGACCGCGGCGAGATCCGGCCGGACAGCGACCAGCCCTGCCCGTCGGGGCGGGCCACCACCGCAGGGGCCAGCGGGTGGCCGCCCCGGTCTAGCCCCAGCCTGTCGGCGACCCCCTCCGGTCGGTGCCAGTATGATCCATGCTGGAACGGGTAAGTCGGCAGGTCTACCTGCATCCCGCCGGGACAGGCTGCGGCCCAGTCCACTGCCACGCCGGCCGCCACCGCAGCGCCCAGCGCTGCGCCGAACATGTCGGCCTCCGACCGGTCAGGCCGCAGCGCTGGTACCGCCACCGCATCCGCTCCGGCAGGACCGAGTTCTGCCAGGCAGTCCAGCGTCATCGCCGACAGCACGTCGTCCGGGCCCAGCTCGACAAATGTCCGGACGCCTCGGTCGGCCAGCTCGGCGGCTCCGTCCCGGAATCGGACCGTGCGGCGGACCTGCCTGGCCCAGTAGTCGGGCGAGCGCAACTCGTCCCCGGACACTGGCCGGCCGGTCACCCCGGACACCAGCGGGATCTCCGGATCGCGGAAGGTCAGCCCGGCTACCACCGCGCTGAGCTCGTCCAGTACCCCGTCCATGTGCGAGGAGTGGAAAGCGTGGCTGACCCGCAGCCGCCGCGTCCGCCGCCCTTCGTCGGCCAGTCGTCTCGCCACTGCGGTCACCGCGTCGACATCACCGGAGACCACCACGGCACGCGGCCCGTTGACCGCGGCCAGGTCCACCGGGCGGCCGAGGGCGGCCACCGTGGCCAGTACCTCGTCCTCAGTCGCCTCGACGGCTACCATCGCCCCGCCGGCCGGGGCAGCCTGCATGAGTCGACTGCGTGCGGCGACCAGCACGCTGGCGTCGGCTAGGTCGAGCACGCCGGCGATGTGCGCGGCGGCGATTTCGCCGGCCGAGTGGCCGAGTAGGTAGTCCGGTCGCAACCCACTGTGCCTCGCCAGCGCCAACAGCGCGGCCTGCATCGCGAACAGCGCCGGCTGCGCGTACTCGGTGCGGTCCAGCCGCTCGGCGTCGGTGCCGAAGATCACCTCGCGCAGCGGCCGAGGTAGGTACCGGTCCAGCTCGGCGCAGATCGCGTCAAAGGCGGTAGCGAAGACCGGACAGATCGCGTGCAGCTCGTGGCACATGCCGGGCCGCTGGGCGCCCTGCCCTGTGAACAGAAAGGCCAGCGGCGTCGGCCTTGGCCCGATGACGGCCCGGCGCACCGGGGCGTTGCCACGTTCCACCGCCTCCAGCCCGGCTAGCAGGGCGCCCCGGTTGGCACCGACCACGACCGCCCGGTGTTCAAAGACGGTCCGGGTGGTGGCCAGCGACCAGCCCACGTCCACCGGCCGAACCCCTGGGTCGGCGGCGACCCGCTCGCGCAGCTGCCGGCTCTGTTCCCGCAGCGCGTCTGGGGTACGGGCCGTGAGCAGCCACGGCACTGCCAGCGGTGCCGCCACCGGGGGTGCCGCCCCCGGTGGCGGCACCGTGGCTAGGGTCGGCGCCGGCGCCTCCTCCAGCAACAGGTGCGCGTTGGTGCCGCTGATCCCGAACGAGGACACTGCGGCACGGCGCGGTACCGCGTCCGGCTCCCACGCTCGTGCCTTGGTGAGCAGCGCTAGCTCACCGGTCGACCAGTCCACCATCGCTGAAGGCGTGTCGACGTGCAGCGTCCGGGGCAGCAGCCGGTGCCGCAGCGCCTGCACCATCTTGATCACGCCGGTCACCCCGGCGGCGGCCTGGCAGTGCCCGACGTTGGACTTGACCGACCCCAGCCAGGCCGGTCGGCCCGGCTCGCGGCCTTGCCCGTAGGTGGCCAGCAGCGCGTCGGCCTCGATCGTGTCACCAAGCCTGGTGCCGGTGCCGTGCGCTTCGACCACGTCGACGTCGACCGGCCGCAGCCCGGCGTCGGTTAGCGCGGCCCGGATGACGCGCACCTGAGCCCGTCGGCTTGGCGCGGTTAGCCCGGCTTTCGCGCCGTCCTGGTTGATGGCCGAGCCGCGGATCACGGCCAGCACCTGGTGCCCGAAGCGCCTCGCCCGGTCCAGCGGTTCCAGCAGGAGCATGCCGCTGCCCTCGCTGAACCCGGTGCCGTCCGCCGCGTCGGCGAACACCTTGCACCGCCCGTCGGGTGCCAGCCCGCGCCATCGGCTGAACTCCGCCAGGACGGCCGGGGTGGCCATCACGGCCACGCCACCGGCCAGCGCTAGCTCACACTCGCCGCGGCGTAGCGCCTGCGCCGCGAGGTGGATCGCGGTCAGCGACGACGAGCAAGCGGTGTCGACCGTAAGCGCCGGCCCGGTCAGGCCCAGCGCGTATGCGATCCGGCCGCTGGCGACGCTGGCCATGGTTCCGGTGAGCAGGTGACCAGCGAAGGCAGGCGGGTAGCCGACCGGAGCATAGCCGCTGTCGTACATGCCGAGGAACACCCCGGTTCTGGTACCGCGAAGGTCGCCCGGGATGATGCCGGCCCGCTCGATCGCCTCCCAGGCGTTCTCCAAGGCGAGCCGGTGCTGCGGGTCCATCGCCGCGGCCTCCCGGCCGCCGAGCCCGAAGAACCCGGGGTCGAAGCGGTCCACTCCGGTCAGGAAGCCGCCGCCGCGGGCGTAGACGGTGCCAGGTCGGCCGCAGTCCGGGTCGGGGTCGTACAGTTGCTCCAAGTCCCAGCCGCGGTCGGTGGGCAGGCCGCTGACCACGTCCCGCCCCTCGGCGACCACCTGCCACAGCTCGTCCGGCGACATCACCCCGCCGGGCAGTCGGCAGGCCATCCCGATGATCGCCACCGGCTCGCTGGGGGCCATTGCCCGGACTGGCGCGTGCTCGGGCGTAGCCTCCGCTGGGTCGAGCAGCCGCGTGCGGACTTGCCCGGCGAGTGCCTGCTCGTCCGGCATCAGTATCCCCTTAAGGTCGTGACACAGACCTGACTGATCCAGCACCGCATCACGCGCTCATGAGCGACTTGAGCTGTGATCGATGCCTGTGGACGGGCCGGAGAGAGGGTAGCACTCACCTACGGTTACCTCGCCCATCTAAAGCGTTCCTCCAGCCGCCCATGAGCGGCTGGTGCGGAACTGGACTGGTTCAGCCCGTGCCACGCCCTGGGGCCGGTGCCCGTGACTGTGAGGTCTTGGAGTCTGGAGGGACATCCGTGAGTACTATGCAGCAGCGGATGCGCGGGGTGAGCAGTACCCGGGCGGTCGTCCTTGGAGGCAGCCTGGCGGGTTTGCTCGCGGCCCGGGTGCTGTCGGAGCGGTTCGAGCAGGTGGTGGTGATCGAACGGGACGTGCTGCCGCTGGTCGCCGGGCAGCGCCGGGGCGTGCCGCATGGTCGGCATCTGCACGGCCTGCATCCCCGCGGCAGGGAGATCCTCGATGAGCTGTTCCCGGGCTTCACGGCCTCGCTGGTTGCCGGCGGCGCTGTGCGCTGCGATGTCCTACGGGATACGCGCTGGCATTTGTCCGGCCACCAGCTGCGCCAAGCGCATATCGGCCTGCCGGCCTTGTTCGCCAGTCGGCCATTCCTTGAAGACCACGTCCGCGCGCTGGTGCGGCGGCTGCCTGGAGTCCGGTTCCTCGACGATAACTCGGTCTGCGGTCTCACCACGACGGCCGACAAGCGGACGGTTACCGGGGTTCAGGTCCGCGGACCCGGCGGCGTGCCAGCCGAGGTCACGGGCAGCCTGGTAGTGGACGCCACCGGGCGAGGGTCACGCACGCCTGTGTGGCTGGCTGAACTCGGCTACCAGCGTCCGGAGGAGGACCGGGTCGAGATCGGCCTGGGGTACGCGACCCGGAATTACCGGCTGCGGCCTGGCGCCATGAGAGGCGATCAGATGATCCTCACCGCGGCCACACCGGCAAACCCCCGCCTCGGGGTGCTGGCCGTCACTGAGGGCGGCCGCCATGTACTTACCATTGGCGGGATCTGCGGTAACTACCCGCCCACCGCCCCGGCGGATTTCGATGAGTTCGTCGCGGGGCTCCCATCGGCCGATATAGCTGAGGCCATCGTCGGCGCCGAGCCCCTGGATGACCCGCTGCCGTTCCGGTTCGCCGCCAGCGTGCGCCGCCGGTACGAACGGCTAGCCGCGTTCCCGGTCGGCCTGCTGATCATCGGCGACGCCATGTGCTCATTCAACCCGATCTACGGCCAGGGCATGACCGTCGCCGCGACCGAGGCAGTGGCCTTGCGCCGACTGCTGGGCCGCCACGCAGTCCCCGACGCTCGCGGCTATTTCCGCGCCATCGCCGCCGCCATCGACGTGCCCTGGGACATCGCCGTTGGCGCCGACATGGCCTTTCCCCAGGTCCGAGGCAAGCGCTCAGCGAAGGTACGCCTAGTTAACGCCTACCTGCCGCGACTGCATGCCGCCGCCGCCCACGACGAAGCACTCGCGGCCTCGCTGGTCCGAGTCATCGGCCTGATAGACCGCCCTGAAGTCCTGCTCCGCCCGAACCGCGTGCTGCGGGTCCTGCGCGGCAACCTGATTCATGCCAGGCGGTCCGATCCGGCTCCCGCCGCACCAGTACGACAGGCTGACGCCGCCAGCCAGCGCATCATCGACGCCCTCACCACCCCGACGCCGAGCGGGACCCCGGCGGCGAAGGCAACGCGGCCAGCGAGGCAGCAGCCTGAAGCGGCTGGTCAGAGGAGCGAAGCGGGCGGGATTCATTGACAGCTCGAGCGGAACGCTCCTCTGGACGGTCATCACACCGCTCCCCGCAGCTGCCGTCCGTGCGCCGTCCGTGGAATCCGCGCCCTCCGGCCCGGGCACGCACGGACGCATAGCGGACGGCGGTCGCCCGCAATCGCGCCTCGAAACGCATAAACGCTGGTCATCGGCACAAGCCTCGGATAGGAGGGACGGTCTGTAAAACCGTCGGCTCAGCCTACGTTGGTTCGAACCCAACACCTGCCACCACCCGGGAAACAGCCCCTGACCTGGTATAACGGGTCCGGGGCTGTTGTCGTGTTCATGGCAGCCATAAGCAGTTGGATGCTGCTGAAAGCAGCCGCCGGCCGCTGGTCGTGGGACAATCGTGGGACAGAACCCGAGGTGTATCTGCAGGTCGTGACTGGTGAACGTGCGTACTAGATCCCGGTCGGGCTGCACTGGTCGGTATATGGATGTTGATGCCATACACAGGCCTGGTAGATCACACGGTGCCCATCAATGGTCACCGGAACGGCAACAGTGGCCACGAGATCGGGGAGCGCAGAGATGTTCCCGCCCGGGAGAGTTGCGGTGCAGTAGTACCACTTGCCGGGAGCGTTAGACCATCGGAGCTGCATGCCGGCCTTACTGCCGCTGGGATGGGCTTCAAGCCAGTCGTAGCTGTTCCCGTTGTAGGTCCCTTCCATGACGCTGGCGGCGAGACCTTCGAGTTTGACCGTATAGACCGTTTGGATGTCGCTGAACGCAGTCGCGGCCGGAGAGCGGAATCCGTCTGATGCGGCGCGGCCACAGGATGAGGCGGGCGCTGCCACCAAGATGCCGGTGCCCGGGCCCGCCGGTGCTGCGGCGACCGTGCTGCCGGTAGCCGGAGAATGGCGACCAGAGGCCATTAGTATGCCGAGCACGACCCCGGCAGCCAGCAGCATGGCACCGGATATGACCGCACCTATTGCGAGCCGCCGTCGATTATGGCCGATGCCTGCTGGTGTTATGCGTCGGTGCCGTAGGGCAGGGTGAGCGGATGGCTGGTCTGCCTTCACCGGTGCCTCGGCCGGCACGGGAACGAGCACTCGTTCCCCGTCTGCCCTTATGGGCTGGCTTTCCTCGGGCAAGTCACCGCTGGCGTTGCGATAGAGCTGTTGCCACCGTGGCAGGTCACCCGCACCGTCAAGCCCCCGCCGTTCCTTGTATTTGTCCTGGTAATAGATCCGGCACCCGGTTACATAGCCTTCGATAACAGGCCAGGAGGGTAGCCGTTCCCCCCTGGCCGCCTCAGCCAGGCGCTGGTGAGGGATGCACGCGTACCTTTGCAGGGTCCGGTAGGTCGGATTGCCGCAGTCCTCGCGCAGAACGCGCAGTGCCTGCGCCAGAACAGCGAGCGGGCCGTCTTCAGGATCCACCGGTTTCTGCGGTCTTCCGGGATCGCGAGGCGACTTGCCAGCTTCATCTAAAGGCATCCCCTGCTCCCTCCCCGTGATCGTCGTTGCAGGCCAGCGATTGACCGGCCACGCTGCCCGGGTTGACCGGACTGCTGACGGTCAACTGCTGCTAGCGGTCAATCTCCTGGATGCCCATCGTGGAGATGCCGCCCCCGTGACGGGGTGGCGGGACAAGGCTACCGATTCCGAGGGGACCACTTCGTGGATATCCGCGTCCTTCATCCCGCAGGGCTGGGCGCGGCGAGGAATCACCAGAACAGACAACACGGGTAGGAGGCAGGTCATGCGAGGAGTTGCACGCAGGGTGCTGATGCTGCTGATTGCGGTGGCGGCGGTCGCGGCGTTGTCAGCAGGAACAGCCAACGCGCGGTCAGTCCGGTTCTTCAGCGGCTACACCGGCCAGCACACCCATTGGACGTGGGCGGGCCCCGGTGTCGGGCTGATCGCCTGGACGACGTCAACAGATTTCTCCGGCTACACCGCCTGCGGCAGCAGCTGGGCCGGGCTGAATGTGGACGCGGCATGGAATTCGGAGTCGCTGCACAACGGCGCCCAGCTGGACATGTTGTTCTCGGTCCAGCGCAGTGACGGGCGCCGCATCCCGCTACGGCTATTCAAGATCACCAAAGCGGAACCGTGGCCGGGTCATCCGGCCTTCGGCGGGCAGTTCCACGTGGGGGTGTGGACCCCGCGGGGCGAATACCTGAAGTACGGAATCGTAACTACCTGGATCGTCAACAGCGGGGTGTTCTACGGGCCAGCAGGAGTCGACACGGTGAAGTTCAACCAGTCAACGCGGAGTTGCTGAATTAGGCAGCTGCCGGATCCTCCGGGCATGTGCGATGAGCGATCCTCGGAGGGTCCGGCTCCTGGTCGGCTAAGGATGGTCTTCTTGCCTGATCTTCGCCAGGACTGGGGGTATCGGCACCACCCGGACATCGTCGGCGGCACGGTGCTTGAGACCGCGCTCTCCGTGGGTTTCTCCGGAGTCGGTCCACCGAATATTGACCTCGGGCGGGACCTTGCAAGCGTGATCGAGCCCCAGCCGGTCTCCGGTAGGTAGCAGTCCCCCTTCCTGAGCGCCACCACCTCGGCGGGGCGCATGGCCGCGTAGTACATGCACGCGAACATCGCAGCGAGCCGTCGGCCGCGGCCTCTCGGCGAGGTACTCGAGGAAGTTGTGGAACACGGCGCGTTTCCGGCTGACAGTGTTGGCGGAGGCGCCAGTGCCGTCCATATTCATGGTCAGCGCGTCGAGCGCAGGCCGGATGACCTTGGCTTCGTTCAGATCCGTTATCGGCATGCTGGCCGACTCCAGCCACTGCGCTGCCTTGACGATCTCCGGTGTGGGCTCAAGCCGCTTGTCGGCGGGCAGCAGGAGGTATTTGCGGAGCGCGGATCGGAGTTCTTCCTTCGCCGGGCGGTCGGGTAGATCGTTCGTCAGTACTGGGAGCACGGTGGCGAGTGAGTCTGTGATGCCGTCGCGGGTCTTGGGTGCAGCGCGTGGCCACCGCATCGCGACATATGCCTCGGCGACGACGAGGACCGTGCGGCTTGGCTCGGGCTCGGGTTCAGGCTGCGGTTCGGGTTTGACCATCGAGTCCGGCAGCCCTGATTCGATGTCAAATTCCTCGCCTCGCTTGGCGGCTTGGCGGAGGTCGGACTGAAAGCTCTCGGCCAGTGCTTTGGTCCGCCGAGTTGTCGAATGGGGGTGTCAGCGGTCTTCCAGCGGATCTCGTAGGTCGGCGTCTTCCTTTTCTTGAGGCGAATGCCCCAGATCATCACATCGGTAGTCTTCACGCTGCTCGCTCCTTGAGCGAGGCGAGCCAGGCCGTGAATTCGCTGCGCCAGATGCGGATCTCGCCGTTGGGGAGTTTGAGACCGCGGGGTGCTTTGCTGAGTTCACGCCAGCGGTAGAAGGTCCGACGGGACGGGACACACCGCCCAGCTCCGCGAGCACCTGCTCGACTGTCAGAAGTTCATCTCCCCGTCCATGGCTCCCCCGGTAAGAACTCTGCCTGGATCTCGGCGAGCCGGGCCCTTGCTGCCACTGCCAGCCAGCGGAGCCGCTGGTTGGGAATTGTGAGACCGCGCGCTCGCATCTGCCGGGCCAGTCTTGCCTGGCTAAGCTGAATGCCTTGCTCTTCAGTGCCATGCAGGATTTCTGCCGCTGCGATGACGAGTCGCTTGTCGTGCTCGCTCATCGGCCCGGCACTTTCCGGTGGCTCGATAAGGCACGTCCTTGGCAGGTGATCGAGAAGCTTGGCTTCGGACAAGGCCGGGATTTCCCCGCCTCCTCCGGTCGCCCTCTCGGTCGATGTCAGCCGCAGGGCTAGGCGTTCATGAAGCGGTGCCCGCGCCCGCCACCGCCACCCCACCGTCCGTATTGTTGCTGGAGGCGGGATATGGCGAGCAAGTGCTCATACTCGAGCCCGAGCCCGTCTCGATAGCTGGTGACGTGCCAGAGCACCATGCGGCGGGCGAGCAGGAAGGTGGTGCGCGGGGCAAGCAGCCATCTGGCAAGCGGAATCCGCTCGGTCCAGTGGCGGGTTGTATCCCGCCGAAAGTCGTGACGGTGTTCTGCCTGGGCCCGTCTGCGGGGTGGGTAGCTGGCCTGCGCGGCGAGGGGCTGCCTACTCGCTGGGTGTGTCGTGCGGCGGGCCGGGGTAGCGTAGCGGGGATTTGAGCTTGCGGGGGGTGTCGTTGCCGGGTTCGCTGGTGCGGCGGCTTCTGGTGGTCTTCTGTTTGCGTAGCCGGGCGAGCTGGAGGTCGGCGGCCTGGGCGCGCCGGGCGGATGCGGCGAGCTTGTCCCGCTGGGCGGGGTCGAGGATGCCTTCGGGGTCGACCTGCTGTTCGGCGCGGCGGTACATGGCGGCGCTTGCGGCGGCGGCTTGCTGCTCGCGGGCGCCCGGCTTGCTCCACCGCGTGTTGGCGGCCTTCCGCGCTCGTGCCTTGCGTTGTTCGGGAGTCATTGTCATCACCAGCTCCGGGAAGCGGGTTGATCCATGATGATGCTAGTGCCGTGTCAGGCTACGTTTGCCCGCTTGATGATCTGGCGTAGCCGGGGGTCGTTGGTGTGGCGGTTGCGCCAGGCGATGTAGCGGCGGATCATGCTGGCTTGCTCGTGGTGGGTGGCGTGG
>Ga0213881_10001095_pt1 | contig 13741 bp, 9 predicted proteins | sample BarmaccoBMER_R08_FD_160104 | JGI IMG/M metagenome (GOLD analysis project Ga0213881, IMG submission 160104) | Barbacenia macrantha exposed rock microbial communities from rupestrian grasslands, the National Park of Serra do Cipo, Brazil - ER_R08 ... | reverse complement strand
TCCACGCGTTCTAAGCACCCTTGCACCGGCACGCTTGACGGACTGCATAACCACCTATATTGTTTAGGCGGTTACGGCGGCGCCAACCCGTGAGGAGGAATCCGTGTTCTCGGGCGATCTCAACCTCCGCGCAGCGCGCGAGCACGCCCGCGGCCTCCGGGCAGAGGCCGACCGTCAGCGCCGCGCGGACACCGGATACACGCCCGTGACACGGGTGACACTGCGTTACGCCTCGGCGGCCGACGCCGACCGGCTTCGCGCGCTGGCCCGGCTTGACTCCGGGAGGGTCCCGTCCGGGCAGTCGCTGGTGGCCGAGATCGATGGGCGCCTGCGGGCCGCGCTCCCGCTGGACGGAGGCGCTCCGATCGTCGACCCGTCCCATTGCGGCGCGGAGCTGGTCGAGTTGCTCAGGCTCCGCGCGTCCCAGCTCGCGTAGCGGCGGGACTCGACTCCAGCCGCTGTATCCCGCCCAGAAACAGCTCGGTGGCGAACCGCGCCGCGCCATCCACGTCCGCGGGTTTGCGGTCGGCCATGCGAACCCCGAGCTCCAGCGCCACGCCGGCCATCGCGCCCGCCATGTAGTCGGCGTCCATCGGCGGCAGATCGCCGCGCTCGATCGCGGCGCGCAGATCGTCGAGGAGGTCCTCGACTCCGGCGCCGAGGATCGGATCGCCGAACAGCGCCCGGATCGGCCCGGCGTTTCGCTGCATGAGCTCAAACAGCAACTCGTCCTCGACGAGGAATTCGAACCACGCGCGGTAGGCATCTCCCACGAACTCCTCGAGCGTGCGCGCTCCGGCGCGAGCCTCGCGCAGGCGCCGTCTGACCTCTTGCGCGCTCTCCTCCACGACCGCGCGGAACACGCTCTCCTTGTCGGGGAAATAGTTGTAGAAGGTGCCCGACGCCAGGTCGGTCCGTCGGACGATGTCGCGCACGCCGGCGGCGTCGTAGCCGAGCTCGGCGAAGACCTCGCGCGCCGCGGCGAGGATCGACGCTCGGTTGTGCGCCTTGGTCTGCTCGCGCCGGCCGCCTAGGAGAGCCGTCCCGTCCGTCACGCGGCCGCGGCCTCGAGCTCCTGCGCGACGGGCCTCACCGGCAAGGTGAAGCCGGCCGCGCGGGCACGCGCCGCGCCGGCCTTAAGCTCTTTGCGCAGGGCGTACAGGTAGTTGTCGAAGTCGACCTGCATTGTGTGGCGCTTGGAGGCGACGTAGCGCTTGAACATCCGCGCGCGCTCGCGCCGTATGTCCGCCTCCATGTCCCGAAGCGACGGCAGGTGGTACTCGCCCCGAAGATAGGAGGCCACCCATCGCCCCTGCGCCTCCGCGAGCGGCATGATCGCACCGAGCGGCTGCAGTAGCCCGATGAAGGCGAGATTGTCGATACCGGGCCTGAAGACACGCCTGAACAGCGGCAGGTCGTTGTCCGGAGCGGAGAGGAACTTCTCGTCGAAGAACGGGAAGCTGACCTTGTACCCGGTGCAGTAGACGATCACGTCGATCCGCTCGACGCTGCCGTCCTCGAAGCGCACCTTGTCGCCCTCGAGCCCCGCGATGTTCGGCTTCCACGTCATCTCTCCGTGGGCGATCCGATTGAGGAAATCGGCCGAGATCGTGGGGTGGGCCTCCCCCAGCTTGTGGTCGGGGACCGGCAGACCGTAGTCCTCGATCTTGCCGACCCCGATGCGGTACATCGCCGTCAGGATGCTCCGCCGAAACGCGAACGGAAGCACCGGGGTCAGAGCGTTGACCCCGACTTGGTCGAGGGGACGACCGAACAGGTACTTCGGCAGCACGTAGGCGCCCCGACGCGAGGACAGAAACGTCCTGCGTGCGACGAAGCTCGCCTCGACCGCGATGTCCATGGCGCTGTTGCCGATCCCCACGATCAGCACGTTCTTGTCGCGAAAGTCCGTGTTCTCGCGGTAATGGTGAGCGTGCATCTGAACGGCGTCGAAACTTCCCTTGAACGGCGGCTCGGGCCAGCGCGGGTCCCAGTGATGGCCGTTGGCGACCAGCAGCACGTCGTAGCGCCGGGTCTCCCCCGTGTCCAGCAGGATCGTCCACACGCCGTCCCGGCCGCGACCGGCGTGCGCGACGCCGGTCTCGAACGTGAGACGGTCGCGGAACCCGAAGTGATCGACGTAATCGTTGAAGTACTGCGCGATATGCGTGTGGTGGGGGAAATCGGGATACGTCTTCGGCATCGGGAAGTCGGAGTACTCCATCCGCTCGCGCGAGGTGTTGATGTGCAGCGAGCGATACGCCGAAGACATCCCGTTGCGGTTCCCGAAGACCCAGTTGCCGCCGATCTGGTCGGACTTCTCGAAGCAGTCGAACTCCATCCCGCGCTCGTGCAGGGCCTTCGCAGCCGCTATTCCTGAAGAGCCCGCGCCGATCACGCAGGCGGTCGGTAGGCGTGTCATCCCGACTACCTTAATCAATTCGTGACGGGGGCGTCAAGTTTTCGTGACGGCGGCGTCAAGTTTCGTGACGGGGGCGTCAAGTTTCGTGACGGGGGCATCAGGTGTTCGTGACGGGGGCCCTCAACTTTTCGTGATGGGGACGTCACGTTTTCCGCACGGTCGATGGCTCGCCCGCGACGGGTTCATAGGTGGGTGGGGGACCCCCGGCCTGCTCCTCCCGCCGCCGGTGCTCCCTGCCGCGCGAGATCACCTCGCGGAAGCTCTTGAAGCGGAAGATCAGGACCAATGCCGCGAACCCGAGCGCGGCGGTGAGCACCGCGATCGCGATCTGCTGGCCCACGGAGAACGACGCCACGTCGGGGTTCCCCGCGAAGATCGTCAGCAGCAACGCCTGCTGGACGCCCGCCCCGCTAGGCGTGAACGGGAATACCGAGGCGACCACCTGCACGCCCAGGACGAGGAGCGCGTTGCGGACCGAGCCGCCGATGTGAAAGGCGTCGAGGAGCGCCCAGTAGGCGGCGAACCGGAAGACCCAGCTCGCGAGCTGCCAGCTCGCCATCTCCCGGCGGTAGCGCTGGCCGTCGCGCAGGATCGTGAGCCCTTGACGAATGCGCTGCCAGAAGGCACGCACTCGAGCGGAGAGGAGCGCGAACCCGATCAGGAAGCCGATCGCCAGGATCGTCAGGAAGAACAGCGTGAATCGCATGTGGGAGGCGAAGAAGCTGATGTCGAAAGCCGGAACCTTCGAGAAATCGGGCGGCTTGGGAAACACCCCTTGCGTGAACGCGAAGCACATCACCAGCACGCCCATGAACCAGTCGAACAGAACGCCGGTGGCGAGCCCACTCGCGACCGCCGGGTAGCTGCTGGACGGGATCGCGGTGCGAGTCAGGAACAGCTGCGCGATGTTTCCGCCTCCGAGCGGAAAAACGTTGTTGATCGCGTAGCCGACCATGTACGCGCCCCAGACGTCCCGCCATCGCACGGTTTCCCTGGGATAGGCGGCACGCAGGGCGTTCGTGAGCGCCCGGGAGCGCAGCAGCAGGTAGATCGCGTAGAACGCCAATCCGAGCAGGAGCGAGACCCACGCCAGGTTCGCCAGCTGCGAGAAGAAGTGGCCGGTCGACTCGATCAGGCGCTCGATCGTCGAAGAGACCGAGGTGTGGTGGTGAGTCTGGGCCGCTGCCGTCGCGACGATCGGAGCCATCAGCAAATGGTGACGGCATCGTCCCCGACGCGGACGTTGGTAACCGCATCCAGCTCCTGGCCGCCTCCCGCTAGCCGCGCGCTCGGCATCCGGCCTCGCTTAATTGGGCGGCGCGCGAGTCATCCGGCTGCTCCGCTCCAAGAGTCCGAGAGACCGCTCCGCTCGCGTGGCGCAGTCCACGGGCCAGCATCAGCTGGCCCTCTTAGGGTTCGCGGCGGGATGTCTGGCGGGATTGGGGCGGTCGGGGGACGAGCGGGGCGTTGCGAGCGGACGGCGACGCGCAGCAGCGCTACGCGTCGCCGGGCGATCGTGCCGCATCCGCGAAGTCATCCCGACCAGCCGGATGACTCGGGCGCGGCCCATCAAAGCGAGGCGGATGCCGAGCGGGCCGCAAGCCCGAGCGGACCGGCAGATATGCCGTCGCGGGCCCTTAACGAGCCCGGGGGGTCCAGTTCCTTCTGGACCCCCCGGAGAGTCAGGGAAGTGGGGGCGCAGTTCCCTGACCGACAGGGGCGAGTTTCCCCGTCCCAAGCTCTTAGTAAACCTCAATTTCTCCTGAGCCGCGCAAAGACCCGACGCGGGAGAAGCGCGCCCTAATAACTTGTTAACGTAGCATTCCCTTCCGAGGAAATTGACAAACCTCCAATCCCGCGCGAAACGCGTTGCTTTCCAACTGCGGTGGGGCCGCTCAGAAACGCGACGCGCCCGCCCTCAGAAACGCCAGCAGCGCCGGGGGAGCACGGGATCCGCCGGGGAACGCCGGCTGCGCGCGGGCTCGGCAAAATGCGCCGCCGACGCGCTCCGCGCCCGCGGAACATGGGGATCGGGCGAGGGCTCCGAAAACCGCCCGCCGGCCGCTCAACGCCCGCTCGCTCCCGGTCCGCTGAAGAACTCCTCCCCCGGTCGCACCGTGCCCGCCGCCTCCGCCTCGTGCCTGAGCGTCCGGTCCGCCTCCCCGCTCCAGGCTCCCACAGCGAGCATCTCTCGATCGGCATCCATCGGGCTCCCACCGAGATCCTTGTTGACGATCCGCGCGCATTTTCGGCCCTCCGCGATCGCGGTGACGATCAGCGACTGCCCGATCCTGGCGTCGCCGCACGCGTACACGCCCTCGACCGAGGTGCGGTAGGTCTGCTTGGTGCGGACGTTCCTGCGGTGGTCCAGCTCGAGCCCCAGCTGCTCGATCGCGCCAGTCCGTTCGGGACCTTCGAACCCGATCGCGATCAGCACCAGGTCCGCCTCGAGCACGAACTCGCTTCCCGGGACTGGGGTGAGGTCCCGCGAGGAGGTACCGGTGACCTGCCGGGCATAGACGTGGCTGACGTGCCCGTCCTTGCCCCCGAACCCGGTCACCTCCGTCCCCCACCGGCGCTTTCCGCCCTCGTCCAGCGCGTAGGTGGTGTGGGTGCGCTTCGGGGGCAGCGGCCACGGGTGCCTGGGGTCGTGCCCGTCGGGAGGAAGCTCGGCGTAGACGTCGAGGATGACGACGGTCCGCGCACCCTCGCGGTGCGAGTTCGAGATGCAGTCCATGCCGGTGTCCCCGCCGCCGACCACGATCACGCGCTTGCCGCGCGCGGTGATCTCGGTGCCCGGCTTCGGGTGGCGGAAGGGCCGCCCCTCCTGGGCGGCCACCCACCGGTTTCGCTGGTATAGGTAGTCCATCGCGAAGTGGATCCCACGCAGATGGCGCCCCGGGGCGTCGAGGTCGCGGGACACGCGCGAGCCGATCGCGATCACGACCGCATCGTGCTCGTCGTGCAGGTCGCGCGCATCGATGTCCCGGCCGACATCCTTGTCGTAGATGAAGTTGACCCCTTCTGACGCGAGGATGTCCACGCGGCGGTCGATGATCCGCTTCTCGAGCTTGGCGTCGGGCACGCCAAAGCGCATCAACCCTCCCGGTCCTTCGTCGCGCTCGTAGACGGTCACCGAGTGACCACACTGGTTGAGCTCGGCGGCCACCGCGAGCCCAGCCGGCCCCGCCCCAACCACCGCGACGGTCTTGCCGGTGCGCCGGCCGGGCGGCTGGGGCACGACCCATCCCTCCTCGAACGCGCGCTCGGCGATCGCCATCTCGATCTGCTCGATCGTGACCGGGTCGTCGTTGATCGCCAGCACGCAGGCGGACTCGCAGGGCGCCGGGCAGATTCGCCCGGTGAACTCGGGAAAGTTGTTCGTGGCGTGGAGCTGGTCGATCGCTTCCCGCCACTTGCCCCTGTAGACGAGGTCGTTCCAATCGGGGATCAGGTTCCCGAGTGGACAGCCCTCGTGGCAGAACGGGATCCCGCAGTCCATGCAACGGGCGCCCTGGCGGCGGAGCTCTTCGTCGGGCTGGAGCGAGAAGTACTGCCGGTAATCGCCCACGCGCTCGCCGGGGTCGCGCTTGTCGAAGCCGACCCGGTGGACCTTCAGAAACGCCCCGAGCTCGCCCAACGCTCCTAGTGGCTCTCTTCGCAAATACGACGACATTCGAGTCGCCTCTGGCGGCGCCCGTCTTCGTCCTCGCTCGCTCGCGTACCTTCCAGGTACGCCACGCTCGCTGCGTCCTTGCCAGTCATCCGCCAGTGACGCCTCTCGGTGTCGCCGTACTTACGAAGAGAACCACTTAGCCCTCGGTCGCCTACGCCGGCGCCGCTACCCGCTCCGCTTGCTGCTCGAGCGCCCGCTTGTAGTCGCGCGGCATAACCTTCACGAACCGTTCCCGAGCCCCCCGGTCCCACGATGCCAGAACGTTGCGCCCGACGAGCGAGCCCGTGCGCGCCACGTGTTCTGAGATCAGCGCTCTCACCTGCGCCTCGTCCTCGTCGGTCAGCTGCTCCAGGTCCACGAGCTCGAGGTTGCAGCGACCCTGGAACCGCCGGTCCACGTCGTACACGTATGCGATCCCCCCGCTCATCCCGGCGGCGAAGTTGCGCCCGGTGCGACCGAGGACGACGACCCGCCCCCCAGTCATGTACTCGCATCCGTGGTCGCCCACCCCCTCCACGACGGCACAAGCCCCCGAGTTGCGGACCGCGAACCGCTCGCCCGCCAGGCCACGGAAGAACGCCCGGCCCGCGATCGCGCCGTATAGGACCGTGTTGCCGACGATCATGTTCTCCTCAGCCCGGAACCTCGCCCGCTCGGGTGGGCGCACCGAGACCACCCCGCCGGACAGCCCCTTGCCGGTGTAGTCGTTGGTCTCGCCGCGCAGGCAGAACGTGACCCCGGGCGCGAGCCAGGCCGCGAAGCTCTGCCCCGCCGAGCCGGAGAAGGCAATCTCGATCGTGCCGTCGGGCAGGCCCTCCACTCCCCGCCGGCGTGAGATCTCCCCGGACAGGATCCCGCCGACGGTCCGGTTGACGTTGCGGACCGGGATGGGGCCGAGCTTGGTCACCTCGCCGTGCTCGATCGCCGGCAGGCATTTGCGCAGCAGCTCCCAGTCGAGCGCGTCGTCGAGGACGGGAACCTGTGGCCGGGTCCGGCAGCGCGGGGTGTCGGGCGGCAGATCGGGGGAACTCAGGACCATCGAGAGGTCGACCCGGGCCGCCTTCCAGTGGTCGATGGCGTCGTTCATGTCGAGGAGCTCGGTGCGGCCGATCATCTCCTCGAAGCGACGGATGCCCAGCGAGGCCAGGATCTCGCGGACCTCCTCGGCGACCAGCATCAGGTAGTTGACGACCTGCTCGGGCGTTCCGCGGAAGCGCTTGCGGAGCTCGGGATCCTGGGTGGCTATCCCCACCGGGCAGGTGTTGAGGTGGCAGACCCGCATCATGATGCAGCCCATGGCGATCAGGGGCGCGGTCGAGAACCCGAACTCGTCGGCGCCGAGCAGCGCGGCGATGACCACGTCCCAGCCGGTCCGCATGCCGCCGTCGACCTCGACCGTGATCCGGGACCGCAAGTCATTCAAGAGCAGCGTCTGCTGGGTCTCGGCGAGCCCGATCTCCCACGGCACGCCGGCGGACTGCACCGAGGATTGAGGCGATGCGCCGGTGCCGCCGTCGTGGCCGGCGATCGTGACGTGATCGGCGTTGGCCTTGGCGACCCCCGCCGCGACCGTCCCTACGCCCACCTCGGAGACCAGCTTGACCGACACCGAGCCGGTGGGGTTGGCGCACCGCAGGTCGTAGATCAGCTGCTTGAGGTCCTCGATCGAGTAGATGTCGTGGTGGGGCGGCGGGGATATCAGCCCCACGCCCGGAGTTGAGTTCCGAAGCGAGGCGATGTAGCCGTCGACCTTGTGGCCGGGGAGCTGTCCGCCCTCTCCGGGCTTGGCGCCCTGGGCCATCTTGATCTGCAGCTGATCGGAGTTGACCAGGTAGTGGACGCTCACGCCGAACCGCCCGGAGGCCACCTGCTTGATCGCCGAGCGTCGCGAATCGCCGTTGGCATCGGGCACGTAGCGGGAGGCGTCCTCTCCCCCTTCGCCGGTGTTGGATCGCGCGCCCAGGCGATTCATCGCGATCGCCAGCGTCTCGTGCGCCTCGCGGCCGAGCGCGCCCAGGCTCATCGCGCCGGTCGTGAACCGCTTGACGATCTCGGTCGCCGGCTCGACCTCGTCCAGAGGCACGGGCTCGGCGGCCGGGCGGAGCTTCATCAGGCCCCGCAGCAGCGCCTTCTCGACCGCGTCCTCGTTCGCCAGCCGCGAGTACTCGGCGTACGTCTCCCGGGGGTCCCCGTTCTGACGGCGCACGGCGTGCTGGAGCTTTGCGATCGTGTCCGGGTTCCAGACGTGGATCTCGCCATCGCGGCGCCATTGCAGGACGCCACCCACCGGAAGCACCTCACGGTCGGTGCGCGGGTAGGCGCGGAAATGGCGCTCGAGGGCCTCGGTCGAAAGCTGCTCCAGCCCAACGCCCCCGATGCGCGAGGCGGTGCCCGTGAAGTGCCTGTCGATCAGATCGCGCTCGAGCCCCACCGCCTCGAAGATCTGGGCGCCGCAGTAGGACTGGATGGTCGAGATCCCCATCTTCGAGATCGTCTTCAGCAGGCCCTTGCCGATCGCCTTGACGATCCGCTTCTCGGCCTCCTCGCGATCGAGATCCTCGGGCAGGAGCGAGCGGTCGGCGAGCTCGTCGAGCGATTCGAACATCAGGTAAGGGTTGATCGCCGCCGCTCCGTAGCCGATGAGCGTGGCCATGTGGTGGATGTCTCGCGGCTCCCCGGATTCGATCACCAGCCCCGTGCGCAGCCGCGTCCCTCGGCGCACCAGGTGGTGGTGGACCGCGCCGACCGCCAGCAGCGAAGGCATCGCCACGCGCTCGGGACCGACGTTGCGGTCGGACAGGATCAGGATGTTCGCGCCGTTGTCGACGTAGCGCGCGGCCTCCTCGCACAACGCCGCCAGCCTCAGGTCCATCCCGAGCGGGCCCAGCTCGATCGGCCAGGTGATGTCGAGCGTGGCGGCGACGAAGACGTCGTGGGAGACCTGACGGAGCTTCTCGAGCTCGTGGTTGCGGAGGATCGGCTGGTCCATCACGAGCTGGTGCGCCTGCTCGGGAACCTCGTCCAGCAGATTGACCTCGGCGCCGACGCCGGCTTGGAGGCTCATCACGACCGACTCGCGGATCGGGTCGATCGGCGGGTTCGTCACCTGCGCGAACAGCTGCTTGAAGTAGGAGAACAGAGGTGGCTGGCGATCGGACATGACCGCCAGCGCGGCGTCGTTGCCCATGCTCGCGACCGGCTCCTCGCCCTTGGCGGCCATCGGCGCGATGATCAGCCGAAGGTCCTCCTGCGAGTAGCCGAACGCGAGCTGTTTGGAGCGCAGCGGCTCGATCCGCGGTGCGCGGGGGTCGCGCTCGGGCAAGTCGTCGATGTGCACGACCGAGCGCTCGTACCACTCACCGAACGGCTTGCGCCGGGCGACTCGACGCTTGATCTCCTCGTCCTCGACGATCTTTCCCTCCTCGAGGTCCACGAGGAACAGCCTCCCCGGCGCCAGGCGGCCCTTCCGCTGGATGTGCTCGGGTGCCACCGTCGTCACGCCCGCCTCCGAGGCGAGCACGACGAAGCCGTCGGTGTCCTGGATCCAGCGCCCCGGGCGCAGGCCGTTGCGGTCCAGCACGGCGCCGGCGAGACGCCCGTCGGTGAACACCACCGCCGCCGGCCCGTCCCACGGCTCCATCAGGCAGGAGTGGAAGTCGTAGAAGCCCTTGACGTCCTCATCGAGATCCCTGCGCGTCCGGTATGCCTCGGGCACCATCATCATCACCGCCTGCGGGATCGAGCGACCGCTCAGCACGAGCAGCTCGAGCACGTTGTCGAACACCGCCGAGTCCGACCCTCCCTCGCGCACGACCGGAATCACCTTCTCCAGGTCCTCTCCGAACAGCTCCGATGAGAGCTGCGACTCGCGCGCCCGCATCCAGTTGATGTTCCCCCGCAGCGTGTTGACCTCGCCGTTGTGGGCGATCATCCGGTAGGGATGGGCGAGCTCCCAGCTCGGGAACGTGTTGGTCGAGAAACGGGAGTGCACCAGCGCCAGCCGCGAGGCCAGGCGCGGATCGCGCAGGTCGGTGAAGTAGCGCGGCAGCTGCGGCGCGGTCAGCATCCCCTTGTAGACCATCGTGCGGCTCGAGAAGCTCGGGATCGCGAGTTCCGGTCCCGCGAGGCGCTCGATCATCCGGCGGATCACGTACAGCTTGCGCTCGAACGCATCCTGGTCGGCGAGCTCGTCCGAGGCCGCGATCAGGACCTGACGAATGACCGGAGCGGTCAGCTTCGCCGTCTCACCGACGTGCTCATCGTCGACGGGGACGTCGCGCCACCAGATCGCGCGCTGGCCCTCGCCCTCGATCGTCTCCTCGATCAGCTGCTCCAGCGCGAGACGTCGCTCGGCATCCGTCGGCAGGTAGCACACCCCAACCCCGTAGCAGCCGGGGCGAGGCACCTCGACCCCGGCCGCCGCGGCGCGAAGGAACGCGTCCGGGACCTGGAGCAGGATGCCGGCGCCGTCGCCCGTGTTGGGGTCCGCCCCCTCGGCGCCGCGGTGCTCGAGGTTCTCGAGCGCGTCCAGCGCCTTCTCCACGACGGCGTGGCTCGCCTCACCCCATAGCTTCGCCACGAGAGCGATGCCGCAGCCGTCGTGTTCGTTCTCGGGATCGTAGAGGCCGGTGGCCCCTGGCGGAGCGGTACGGGTATACATAGAGGGAAGGTCCTGCGGCCGAAGGACGCCCGGCGGGAAGCGGACCGCAAGGGTACCAGTACCCGCGCCTGTTACCCCAACGTCTCCGGGCCAAACCAGCTTTCGGGATTAGCTCTTTGCCTTGGCGGGGGGCTTGCCGCCCGAACGGCGCCCATCGCCGCTGGACGTAGCCGCTCGCCGCTTTGGCTTGGGCGCGGGAGTCTCCTCCTCGTCGTCGCTGCGCACCGCCGCGAGGCTCGCCTCGAGCGCCGCCATCAGGTCGGGCGCCGCCGCCGGCTCCTCGGCCTCCGGCTGGACGGCTATCTCCTCACCCGCGGCCTTGCGCTCGATCAGGTCGAGCACCCGCTCCCGGTAATCATCGTGGTACTTCGAAGGCTCGAAATCGGTCGACAGCGAGTCGATCAATTGCTGGGCCATGGTCAGCTCGCGCTTGCTCGCCTCGACCTCGCCCACGGAATCGAGCTCGTCGAGCCGGTCGGGCGGAAGCACCTCGTCGCCGAACAACATCGTCGAGAGGGTCAGCACGCCGCCCGTCGGGCGCAGCGCGCAAAGTTGCTGCTTGGAGCGCAGCACGACCCGGCCGATCCCCACCTTGCCCGCCTCGGTCATCGCGTCGACGAGCAGCCGGTACGCCTTCGCGCCGCCGGCGGTGGGCGCGAGGTAGTAGGAGTGGTCGTAGTAGATGGGGTCTATTTCCGCCAGATCGACGAACTCCTCGATGTCGATCGTCCTCGTCGCCTTCGGGTCGAGCGCGTCGAGCTCTTCGTTGGTGATCAGGACATAGCGGTCGGGGGTGATCTCGTAACCCTTGACGATCTCCTCGTAGGGGACCTCGTCGCCGGTCGTGGGATCGACGCGCTTCTGGCGGATCCGGGCGCCGGTCTTTTCCGAGATCTGGTGGAAGCGCACCGCCTTGGGAGAGGTGGCGGCAAACAGCTTCACGGGAACGTTTACGAGTCCGAAGCTGATCGCCCCGGACCAGATTGCACGGGCCATATGAGCTTTGTATAGCGAATGCGGGGAGCGTTCAAGAGCTGAGCGCCGTCTTGCCCCGGCACAATCGGCTCTCGGGACATCACGAAATGGCGTCCGATCGCGTTCCATCCACGATGAAACTCCCCCCGTTTCAGGCTCTGCTCGACGCCCACGGCCGCGACGTGCACCGGTTCCTGCTGGCGACCGTCGGCCCCGGCGCGGCCGATGACTGCTACCAGGAAACATGGCTCGCCGCGCTCCGCGCGTATCCCCGCCTGCGACACGCCACCAACCTGCGGGCGTGGATCCTTACGATCGCCCACCGCAAGACGATCGACCACTTCCGGGCGCGGCGCCGCCAGCCGATGCCCGTGGAGGGATTTGCCGAGCGCGCCGTCTTGCGTGACGGCGCGCTCGCCGAGGCGGAGACGGTCAACGGCCGCAGCGACCTCTGGGAGCACGTCCGCGCCCTCCCCCCCAAGCAGCGAACAGCGGTGGCCCTCCGCTACGTGTTCGACGCGGGGTATGCGGACATCGCCGCGACCATGGACACGACCGAGGAGGCAGCCCGGCGAAACGTCCACGAGGGGCTCAAACGACTGCGAACGGAGTACACGCCATGACCGACATCGAGACACTCGAGCGGGCGTTGCGGGCGGCCGCCCAGGCTCACGACGACGCCGCCCTACCCGACCTGATCGGCCCGGCGGATGATCGCCGGCTGCTCGACCTCGCCTACGCCACCCTCGACTCGCCGGTCGGGACGCTGCTGCTCGCGGTCACTGCACGGGGGCTCGTGCGGATCGCCTACCTCGGCCCGGAGGACGAGCAATCGGTGCTCGACGAGCTGGCCACAGCTATCTCTCCCCGCGTGCTGGCCGCGCCCCGCAAGCTCGACTCGCCGCGCCGCGAACTCGACGAGTACTTCGCTGGGACCCGCCGCCGGTTCGAGTTCCCGCTCGACTGGCGGCTCACCCGAGGGTTCGGCCGGCGGGTGCTCCAGGCGACCGCTCGAATTCCATATGGAACCGTGTCCACCTACAAGCAAATGGCCGGCGAAGCGGGCAGCCCTCGGGGGTCACGGGCGGCCGGCAACGCGCTCGGCGCCAACCCGTTGCCCATCGTGGTTCCGTGCCACCGCGTGGTGCACGCGGACGGTGGGCTCGGTGGCTACACCGGCGGCGTCGAGCGCAAGAAGGTCCTGCTCGCGGTCGAGCGTGGCGATCGCCTGTAGATCCCGCCGGACAGTGCCCGGCTTGACGACGAATTTCGACGTCAAAAGCGGACAGTTCGCGGCCAGTGAGCGATCTCACACATTCGCTCCCGGTGCGGGAGTATGTGTCCGGTCGACGTGGGCAAGCGCGCACTAAGGGAATCTCTACCGCCTGGCCCGAGCGCGCCCGCGCTCGTCCAGCTGCTCGCGACCTGGACGCGGCCGGTCGCCTCGCTCGAAGGCCTTCGCCGAACGTACGGCAAGCGGATCACAGTCCAGCTGCCGTTGCAGCCGCCGTTCGTGCTGCTCTCCGATCCCGAGGAGATCAAGGAGCTCTTCACCGCTCCGCCGGATGTGCTGCACCCCGGGGAGGGGGCGCGGGTCTTGGAGCCGCTCGTCGGCCGCAACTCGGTGATCCTGCTGGACGAGGTCGCACATCTGGAGCAGCGCAAGCTGATGCTCCCGGCCTTCCATGGCGAGCGGATGCAGCGGGCCGCCGCGGTGATGACCGAGATCGCCGAGCGCGAGATCGAGTCGTGGCCGCTCGAGCAGCCGGTCACGCTGCATCCGCGGCTCCAGCGCCTGACCCTCGAGATCATCCTGCGCGCCGTATTCGGCCTCGAGCAGGGCCAACGGCTCGATGACCTGCGCGACCTGCTGACCGACGTGCTCGCGTTCAGTGAGAACCCGCTTTCGCTGCTGCCGGCGCTCAACCGTCTGTTCGGCTGGTTCGGGCCGCTGCGGCGGTTCAATCGGCTCGTGGCACGCGTCGACGAGCTGGTGTTTGGGCTGATC
>Ga0213881_10001094_pt1 | contig 13746 bp, 26 predicted proteins | sample BarmaccoBMER_R08_FD_160104 | JGI IMG/M metagenome (GOLD analysis project Ga0213881, IMG submission 160104) | Barbacenia macrantha exposed rock microbial communities from rupestrian grasslands, the National Park of Serra do Cipo, Brazil - ER_R08 ... | reverse complement strand
CGCTCGAAGCGCGGGATCGCGTCTGCTTTTTGCGTCTGCCGTGTCTGTTGTCTCATCTTACTGGCCCCCTCCGCTGTTGGATTATCAGACTCAGGCTGCCCGCTTCGTTAATAATTCATACGCGAGGTTCAGTTCCGTCATCACTTGAGCATCGCCGCCCCGATCCGGGTGATACAGTTGCGCCAACGTCCGGTAAGCGGCTTTGATCAGCTCGGGCGGCGCCGTCTCGCGCAAGTGCAAGACGCTGTACGGGTCTGCTGGCCGAGTCTCACGCCGCGCAACGCTTCCGGCGACTGGCCCCCACTCGATATTTGCCCCGGTCGCAGTGCAGGCATAATCAACCCAGCGATAAAACTGAAAGGCGGCGCTCTTGTGGATTGACCATTCGCGCCGTTCAGCGTTGAAACGGCGCTGCGCTCGACTGATAAGGCGCTTCAAAGAATCAACGGCCTCCTGCAGTGCCGGCGGATCAGTACCGGATAAGCTAACGATGAAGGTATTACCGGCATGCCTGATAAGAATTGTCGTCATAGCGCAACCTCGCTTTCATTCGATCAGCTCCCCGGGCTTCTCGGCTGACCGGCAAACCTCGCACAATTCACGCCGCGCACGCCGGGCTGCCTCTTCTGACCCCAAACCGGTGCCGTCAACTATGACGGCCACGCGCTCGGCGATCTCCTCCGGCGGAACGTCCGGCGAGGGGCAGGTATGGGGTGCGGGCAGTTGGACAGATCTGTCCAACTCCTCGGGGCAGTTTTCGCGTTTTTCCTGGGTTTTTTGCAAATTCGGCGAAAAGTTCGTGCAGCGAGCTTGCGTCTCCCCCGTGGCATCTTCGGTGGTTTCTGTCCACTTAGTATTATCAAGAGAAGAACTATCTAACTGGACATCGGTTTCACTTTCAGAGGCGAGTTCCCGGGCTTCGGCGCCGAGGGCTTCAAGCTCAGCGTGCAAGTCGGCGAGCGCTTCATCAATCGCCGTCTCGCCGTCGCGCGTTTTTTCAAGAAGAATTTGACGGGCAGCGGCCAGGAACAAACTTTTTGTGGTTTGCTCTGCCTCGTCGGGTGCCACTTCTTTAATTTTGGTTGTCACCACTTCAACCATACGCTCACTGGTTGAACGCATCGCCGCTGCGCCGTTCTCTTTATTCTCTTCGACTACCCGCGAAGCGGCTTTCTCAAAACGCTCCATCGCGCGGGAGCGCTTCCCGACCAGACGGATCTGCGGCCGGGGTTTAGTGTCAAGCTTGGGCTTTACCTCTTCGGCGACGTAGGCGGGAAGGTTCGACCAGACTTCCAGCGCTGCCGTTCGATAAGCTTCAACGCGCCGGCGACGCATCTTCGAGGCTTGGCGTTCAATATCAACGACCGCCTGGGCGACCTCGCTCTGATAGGTCGCCCCTCGCTTTACCTCTTTTTTCTGGATGACCTTGCAATAACCCGGTGTGCGTCTGGCGAGTCTTTTGCCGGTGTTCTGCATCCACGCCTCAAATTCCGTCCAGAATCGCATCCAGCGTTTTTTCTTCGAGCTGGGTACGATTTCGCTGTCGCCGGGCAAAAGGGCGCCCGCGTCGGCCTCGCTGAAAATGACAACCTCGTGCGGTGCTTTGCCAAGCGATTTGTTCAGCAAAATATGGATGCCTTTATGCAGTTCGGCCGGGCAGCCGGAAACTTCAAACAGCGCATCAAGGGCCGCCGCATAACCAGAAGCTTTTTGACGCGCCGGCTTGTCAAGCTTCCGCGCCTCCTGCATCTCTTCGGCGAAATATTCCTGCTCAAATTGTTCAACGGGAATATCAACAAATTTAGCGCTCATCGTTCGCCTCCTGTGCCTCAGCAACTAGGTAGTCATCAATGCCCTTTTCGGTTGCATCCCAGGTGCGAATTGCGACCGACGCGAATTTCGCGCTCCGTAGAACACGCGCGAGACGGTGAACCTGAACCTTGACCTCCCGCTTCTCCCGCCAGTCGCGGTCGAAGGCAATCGCCACTGAATGGAGGCCCGGAAATGCTTCTTTGAGGTGGTGGCCGAAGTCGTCCTTGAAGGTCGAGACGCCGGCGAGGGCGACGAAACCGCCTTCATTGTGACTCATGTACTCCGCAGCGATGAAAGATTTGAGCGCTCCCTCGGTGACCATGCATTTACCGCTGGCGATGATCCGCTCGGGAGATTGAACGTGAGCGGGCGCCCCGCTTGACGTGCCACGCGAATAGCCGCTCGACGAAAACCAGAGATAGCGAGAATCCCGCTCCCTGCGCAGTTCATCGCGTCGAATTTGCAAGCCTTGTATGAGGCCGTGGCGGTCAAGCACTGGAATGAAAAACCCGGCGGGCACGCGAGCCATGCGCCAGCGACCCTTTTCTTGATAGAAACCGGCGATACCTGACAGGTCAGCGTCCGGCGCAATCATTGCGGTTACCTCGTCGGCCTTTTCAGGCGTTGGCGTGCTCTTGAATCGGCCCCGTTTGATAGCCTCCCTGTTGAGGCTGCGCCGCGAAAGATTATTGAAATGCGCGTCGGAAAGCGCGAGACAGTGAAGGAGCGTTCGATAAACCACATCGCGCACGCCCTTATCAACGCCAGGCTTCGGCAGCGGGGGGGTTACAACCCGCAGCGCTGGGCACTCCTTAGCATTATCAACAAGCTCATCTTTCGGATGCCACCAGCCGCCATCGCGCCCGATGTGCGGGCTCCGAACGCGCCGGCAGTAAGTTCCTGCGTCGCTCCATGCGCAGTTGTCTCTGTGGCCGCACACCGGACACTTGATTTTTAGTTTATGCACTGAAACCAGCGGTGAACGCTGGCGGAAGGAAGTAGCATTTGCGCTCATGCCGCCCTCCTTGCGCGACGATCAGACAATCTGATCCAGGCTCTGAAGGCGAAAAATGTCAGTCGCAGCGCGTGAAAGCGGACTGAAACGGCTGAGGCGGGATGGCGTCTGGTTGGACACCATACAGGCTTAACAACGGTTTTTGGTTGATTTCTGGTGGTTTTTCGGAGTAAATTGTTAGCCATCGATTAAATCCTTCTCTAAATGGGAAGAAACTCAGCCAGGAGTTCGTCGCTTCTGGCTGAGTTTTTTGTTTAAAACTATGCGGCGGCCTTCACCGTTCGGCGCTCACTCAGAAAGCGAGCGGCGTCATCGGCCGCGACGATGTACCGCCTTCTTCCTATATTCATCGCGTTCAATTGGCCGGTCGCGATCAGGTTGTAAACGTGTTCCCTGCTGCACCGCCAACGCTCCGCTATTTCGGGAACGGTCAAGAATTCTTTTTGTTTATTCATCGTCTTTTTCACCTCGCCGCTAATTCTCGGCCAAACAGAAAAAGCCGCCCGTTGCGAACCTGAACCTGGTCGCTAAAACGGGCGGCCTTATACTAAGTAAACGCCGCGTAAATTTGTTGCTATTCTACTGGACACGAAAAAATACGTCAAATCAATTGAGCGGATTGATACCCTTTTTATTGTGTTATGGGCACAGACGTGCCCATGGATTTGTAGCTGGCCTCGCAAAAACGAGCGGCGGGCAAGGCGAGCGCTCCGCACAGCACTTGCGTTCGATTGAAAGCTCGCTATAATGCAGGAAAGGCATACTTTGCCTGCGCCGCCCACAAGGCAGCGTGATGAATCAGCGAGCGTTAAGGGTTCGGCAAAAACTGATAACGCTCGCTATTTCTTTTTCTTAATGTTTCCAGCTTACAAACAGCCGGAAGCCTAAAACTTCACCTCCAATCATGCCGCCAGTTCAGCAGCGCGATGCCTGATCTCTTCGTACTTCGCCCGGTTTCTTTCGGCGTCGTCCCAGATATCAACCGCGACCTGCATGTTGAGCCAAACATCGGGCGTTGTATTAAACACCGCGGCAAGCCGGTGCGCGACGCTTACTGTGACGGGGCGGCGCTCGTTGATGATCTCGTTGACGAGCCGGCGCGAGACGCCCATCAAGCGGGCTAAATTGGCCTGATTCTTAACGGCGGAAGAGGGCAGAATTTCCGCGAGCACCGCGCCCGGATGCGTCGGCCGTCGCTTACGGTTATTTAACATCTGTCGCTCGCCTTTCCTCTAGTGGTAGTCTTCCAGATCCACGCCAAGCGCATCGCCGTTCTGGAACCTGAAGGTCAGCCGCCAGTTGGCGCGCACAGTTACCGCCCAGGTTCCCTTTCGGTTGCCCTTCAACTGGTGAAGCTCGAAGCCCGGCAGGTTCATATCCTGCACGTCCTGTGCGGCGTCCAAATAATCTAGTTGAAGCTGCAGGCGCTTAGCCAGATCGGCCCGGATGCCGCTCATGCTTCCGGTTTCAAAGAATCGTTTAAGTCCCTTATGGCGGAAAGTCTTTATCACGGGCGCACCTCTCTCATTCAGGATTGAGGCGCACACACGCTGTTACCCACCCACCTCGCCTCAGAGTGTAACGTCGAGCGTAACACTTGCCAAGGGCTTTCAATCTTCCCGGCCCACTGTTTCCGCCATTGTTTTTCAGCGGTTCTCGGCAAAACAGCCGCCCGCGCTCAGTTTTTTGAGCAGCGCTTCGCTGCTGCCCAGCGTGCTCTCGCAATAGACCTCCAGCGACAGTGGGATGCGCTGGTGTTTTCTCCGCTCTGCGGTCATTTGCCGGTTCCTTTCTGATCAATCGCCTACTTCTCCGGCGACGCGAGAGCTGCTACGGAGCAATCGATCTAAAACTTCACTCAAATAGCCGTAGTCAATTGGCTTCTGGATCACTTCGGCGCATCCAGCTTCGAGCGCTGCGCTCCGAACCTCTTGAGCTATCAGGGCCGTGATCGCCACTATGGGTATGCTGCTTAGCTCGTCGTGCGAGTGAATGCGCCGCGCGGCAATAAAGCCGTCCACGTGCGGCATTGAGATGTCCATCAGCACGAGGTCGGGGCGCTCGCGCAGGGCGATCTCGTCGGCCGCCTGTCCGTCGCCGGCTTGCAGCGTGTGATAGCCATTTTGCTCAAGCCAGAAGGTGAGCAATGAGCGCGCGTCTGTGTTGTCGTCTGCCACCAGAACGGTTGCTTTGCCTTCACGTTGTTCGCTCATCAGTTCCCTTCTCTTCAAGCTGGCGGCGGATCGCCTGCCAATCCTTAGGGTGAAGACCACCGGCGAACTGCGCTTCAGCTTGCTCTAGTGTGTAGCCGCTCTTGATAAGTTCGGAGATAAGCTGCGCCTGTTCGGCGATCTGCTCCGCGGTTAATCGCGGGTTCGGTTCTGAGGCCGGCGCTGGCTGCGTGTCGGCGGCGCTGCCGGCGCGCTTCCCTTCCCGGCGCGCTGCGGGCTTCTGGCCGAAGCGGCGCCGCAGATGCGCGGCTAAGAATGCCGGCACACTTGAGATCGTCTCAGCCCGGGCCGCTGCTCGTTCCAGTTCCTCGACGATCGCGCGCGCGACTTCGGCCCAGCGCTCGCGTTCAATTGCGAGCGGCGGCTTCCCTGTCAGCTTGCGCGTCGCCTCTTTGAGAATTCCATTAAAAGTTTGAAACGCTTCATCATCATCAATAGTATTTGTCTTAAAAGAAGTCTTAGGGCTCTCCGATGTGTCTTTATTTCCAATAGTTTGACTGTCACCACCACTCCCCAGATTCTGGGTATACCCACTACCCGTTTCCTGACTAATGGGCACTGATGGTGACTGGTGGGGAGTGGTGGTGAGTGGTGGATAGTGGTAGCGAATCTCTTCGGGAAGTCTCACTTCATATGATGCGCCTTCATTGCTGCCCAACTCCCAATGCCTGATGATCAGCCCGGCGGTCATCAGATAGCGCACATGATTGTCGATGGTCTTCAGGTTTTTAATACCCGTCCATGTGAGGAGGTCGCGGCGCGAGGCCTTCACCTTTGTGACCGGCTTGATCGCTCCCCGGGTACGAATATAGAGGGCGTTATAAACCTTAAACGTCGAGCCAGGGAAGAGGCCTGCCGGCATCGCATCGCGATCCAAGCTATTGGCTCGCTTGTTATAGTCACGCTCTGGCGCGACCGGTTTAGGAGTAACCACTGGTGGTGACTGGTGGTGAGTGGTGGATAGTGGTGCATCGGCTTTAGCTTGGCTACTTATATCCTGAACAGGGGATTGCTTTATTTCATCGCGCGGCTCGGCGAAGGTGGCCAAGAGGTTCGAACTCAGCTTCGACTTGTCGCTGATCGGAGCCGTCTGACGCTTGATAATGTCACTTAGCGAGTCGTGCAGGCCTGATTTCCTCTTCGGGCTCATATTCGGCTAACAGCTCCTTGCTGAGTTTAATGAAATCAAAGCTGCCGGCAGCAGAGCGATCGAATTCAATCACCGGCTGATGCGCCGAAGCCGCTTCGGCAAGCTTTACGTTCTTGTGAATGATGGTCTGGATCATCAGACCGCCGAAGAATTCAAACACTTCTTTCTTGATGTCGCGGTCTAAGTTCTGCCCTTTGTTGTACATGTTAAGGAGACCCCGGATGACGATCTCTTTCTTCTCGTAGGCATCCTGGATGCGGGCGATCTGACGCAGAAGGTCATTAAGGCCATAGAGGGCGAAGTATCCGCAGTCAACGACGACGATTACTTCGTCGGCTGCCACGATAGCGTTCATGGTCGGTGTGCGCATCGCCGGCGGCGTGTCAACGATGATGTAATCGTACTGATTTTTAATTTGGCGTAGGCGGATCCGGAGCAGGGAATCGCGGTTGTGGCTGCTCTCCAAACGGTTCTCCATGTCGGCCGAGATCGCGTTCGGGATCAAGTGCAGGTTTGGGGCAACCTCCGTAATGTAAGGCCGTACGTCGGGCGTCTCGGCCGTCAACAGGTGATAGGCAGTGAGCTGAAGCTGGCGCGGGTCGATTCCGAAGTAGATGCCAAAATTCCCCTGCGCATCCAGGTCAACGCCGAGCACGCGCTTGCCGTGCTGGATGGCCAGGCACGCCGCCAGGTTGACCGCAATAGTAGTTTTGCCGGTGCCACCCTTAGCATTACTGATCGTGATGATTCTGGCCATCAGGCAGCCGCCTTTCTGCCTCTCAATTTCAGGGCTCGAACCGCTGCTTCACTGACGAGTTTCACCCGTTTATCGAGCGGGTCAGGGAAGTGGCGGATATACCCATCCTTGATCAGTTGAGCGATTTTGACGGTGCTCACGCCGAGCAGCTTCCGCGCTTCGGCTACCGTTATCAGGTCGTTTGGCGCTTTTTCTGACATGTGTCCTCCTGTGAACGCAGAAAGACAATATAGGAGACTTTAAACAGCGTCAAGATAAATTTAATTGGCTTTAGGTGCGAGAAGTGGTGGAAAGGGAACTGAGCCGGCCATTTCACTGCCGGGCTGTGGTCGCCTGTCGCAAGTCTTGGCGCGAGTTTGTCGCAAGTTTTAGGTTTGGCTTTCTGAGATCACTGTTAGTCCAGCAACCCCTGCATAGTCTCCAGCGTTGTGCGTGACAAGTGGAACGCTAAAGGAAAGCGCCGTGGCGGCGATCCACGCGTCAGCCACTGAAATCGGTTTGCCGCTCCGCCGTCCGCTATCAGTTGCCTCGGCCCAGCGCTCGCAGAGAGCGTCGTCCGCATAGACGATCAGGTAACGCTCCAGATAAGTCTCAAGTTGCTTCCGCCGTCGCGCCCCCCAATTCCGCTCGCGCATCCACCGACGAAGCTCGGCGAGCGTCATAAACGAGATGATAAAAGGAGGATCTGTCAGGTGCTGCTCATAAAGCGCGGCGCGCGTGTCCTGCTTATACAAATACGAGACGATATCTGTGTCGAGGACAATGGCCACTAATCGATGCTCCGGTGCGTTGGCTGGTCGCGCCACTCCCGAACGGCGCGGATAATATCATCAGCGGTTTCATCAGACGCACCACCGTCGCCGAGCAGTTCTTCAAAGGTGGTCGCAAGCCGGGTGCCCTGCTGTTCTGAAAGTCGAAGAAGTTCGGCGCGGGCTTCTGCCGTGTCGCGTTCAGTATCAATATCAGGTGTGGTATTTCGTCGAGTCATGGCTTCTCATTCCCTTTCTGTTATGCAGCATCCGGAGTGCCATCCCTGTCACCCAAAAGCTCAGCGGCCTTTTTCTGGTGCCGCTTCATTTCGTCAATCAAGGCTTTCAATTCATCATCTGAGGGCACGCGCCGGCGCATAGCATCGCCGATCACGCGAAAGCCTTTGCGCCCCTTGCGCTCATCAGGTGTCTCTGATTCTTCGTCCGCCTCGCTCATCTGACCCCGATCTTTTTAGACATAGCCCAGCAGCACCAGGATGATTAAGATGAGCAGGACGAGGCCGAGGCCTCCGCTCGGGTAATAGCCCCACCCTCGGCTGTACGGCCAGGCCGGCGCGGCGCCGACGAGCAGTAAAAGAAGAATGATAATGATCAGGGCTTCGTTGGACATCTCGCTTCTCCTTTTCAGCGAATTTAGAACTTATTCCAGCTTACTCGAACCTTCGTTGGTGGGCATTTATCGGTCTGGCTCATCCGACCTGACCTGTGCGATAGCTTCTCTGGCTCCCATCGAGCGAGCGCTCCTTCCGGGCCTGCCGGCAGTCCCAGCATCTTTTCGGCTCCTCAGTGAAGCCTTTCTCATGAAAGAACGCCTGCTCACGGGCGCTGAAAGTAAATTGCTCGCCGCACTCTTTGCAGGTTAGGGTGCTGTCTTGAAACTCAGTATTAGTGCTCACTTAACATTGCCTTTCTTCATTTCAGCAGCGGCGCGGCGCTCCTTCCACGCCTGCTTGCAGGACTTGCACCTTTTCGGTACGGTCGTATGTGAGCGGTCACGAAGAAAAGCCTGCTCCTGCGCACTCCATAGGAACTTCCGCCCGCAGTCAACGCACGTCAGCTCACGATCTTGAAACTGGGTATGAGCACTCACTTCTCGGTCTCTCCCCTTTCCCTTGCCTCCGCCCATCCAGTGCAGCCACACCTGAGGCATCCATCTGTGAGATTACGTCTCCCAGTGCCATCGCAGTAGGCGCATTTAGTCGCCGGTCGGCGGACAGCCACGCTTCCCCTCATGCCGCAAATCAGACACACTCCCGTCGCATAGATGCGCCCCGATCCGCGGCACCAGGCGCAAGGGACAAACACATAAGCTACGGGTGATGGATTAACGGCGCTCACTTCCGCGTGCCTTTCTTCAAAGAAACCTCTTGAGCATAAGCTCGCCGGTAGGCCCGCACCGCCTCAAGCAGCCGATGATCGTTGCCCGTATGCTGATGCTCTTCGAGAAGTTTTTCAAAGTTATGCAACACCTCATCCCACGGAACTGCTCTCATCAGTTCATCAAGCCGGTGCGTCAACTCAGAATCTGCTTTTGCCGCGTCGTCGATCTTGCTCATTTCCTGCTGCCCTTCTTCACTCGGTATTCCACCCCCGCTCGTGCTGAACTTCGCTGCCCTGTTTTTGGGTGCCACGTGTTTGAGAGTCGTGCTGCGGGGCATCGCGCAGCTTCTGCGATGGGGTGCGTTTGGCCTGCTCGTCGCTTTCCTGCTCTGTGTCGCGCTGCGTCTGAGCATCGGCACGAATCTCTTTCCGGGCGCGGCGGCAGGGCGGGCACCTCTGCGGATCGTCAGTTAAACCCTGATCGCGAAAGAACTCCTGCTCACCGGCGGTAAAGACGAATTGCTGTCCACACTCTACGCAGGTCAGTTGACGATCTTGAAATCCAGTATTGGCGCTCACTTAAAATGGCCTTTCTTCATCGCTGCATCCGGCGGCCGCGAAGTGCTATGACCGGCGAGGTGGTCGCTCACCGTAGAGCTAATCAGCGCTCTCATGTTTTGATCGCCGCCGTTGCGCACATGGATGAAAAACTCTCCGCACTGCTGACAGGTCAGGCCGATGCGCCAGACGCTTCCCCCGTTAAGCACCAGAGGAACGTTCGGATTGAGCGAGACATCGCCTGCTGCCCGAGCAAGCGTTTCGCTGACAAATTGCTTCATCTCGTCTTCAGATTTCACGGTCTCTCGCCTTCCACTGGCGAAACTTCTCATCCTGGGTCGCTTTCCATCTCGCTATTGTCTCCGGGCTGAATCCGATCACCGGCTTCCCCTCGTCTGGCCTAACAAACATGCGGATCAGTTCTAAAAAGCGCAGTCCCTCGATAATATTCAGCATCTCACGCACCTTTGAGAGCTGATCATCAGAGGCGCCGTTCGATAATCCGCCTGGGTGTTTGGCCTCAACGTAAGCCACGGCGGCGTCCGCTCCTGCTTTGTCCGACGGGATGTAATTAACTACGCCCTGTCGGTCGATCGCGCCGTCGATGAAGGCATCAATCCGCTCTTTCGCATCTGTGCTTAGATCGCTCATTTCACGGCTGCCTTTCTAAATCCCTGCCCGGCGCTCTGACTCTCGCCGCGTGCCGCCTGTTGTAGAGCCCGGTTTTTCTCTTCCACCCACGTCGCCAGCATGCGGACGAGGCTTGGCCGATACAACTCGAAATCCTGCGCCACTAAGTTGGCTGTTGTTTGAGTCACCTGAAACACCGGCTTTTGCTCGGGGTCTTCATCGGGTGACGGCATCTCGAAGAGACCTTCGGTCGCGTCGTCAATTCGGACCGGTACAGCGCACCATTCGATTCCTTGTTCGCTCATCGCTTTCCGCCTTTATTTTCGTACCGACATCCCGTCGGGTAAAATATGTTTCTAAGTTGTATTTAGACCAAAGTATGAGATTTATCTCTAGCGTTCTTCATCGAGCGCGCCGGTCATCGGTGGTCGCCTCTCTCTGGTCTAATTAATCCACTCATTGCTTGCCACCTTTACCCCTTCGACCGTTTTGTTGAGACCGTGCGTACATTCAGCGCAAAACTTAAGACTATAAGGGTCAATGTCTTGGCGACCGGGCTCGGCCTGGATGGCTCTTAATAACTTTTGCCCTTCTTCGATGTCATAATCTTTGGGGAAATAGACTGTGCCGTGCACGATGCGCTGGCAGCCATCGCACGGCAGACCTTCTTTGACCCCCGCTTCAGCATCTACGTCGAGGTGGTTCCATTTCATCGCTTGCTACCTTTCTTACTGATAAACAATCCGGACCATGCCATGCCACGAAAGTTACGTGGCTGTGTTACGTGCCTTTATGAGCCTTGCTGCTACGGTGTCTGTTTGCTCTTTCTGACTAACGATCCGGCGAACCACCCAATAGGGTAGAGCCACATTGGGGCGTGCGGCTGCCCCGTTGCAATTTGCCGCGCCCTCGTTGGTGAACGACACAACGCCAACGATCTCACCCTCTTCGTTAATTACGGGAGAGCCGGATGTCCCACCTTTAATTTGTTCCTCATACTCGACCCATAGAATCGTTGCTTCCGGCGACCACTGCGCAGCCTCGCCTTGAACCCATCTCTTTTCGTGTGTATAGACACACACGGTAAAGGGTTTTGACATCTCGAAGTCCCGTAGGCATAGCGGGACGGGGAGCGTGTTCTCGCAGAAGCCCTCAAATTGGTTGCATTCCTTATAAAACGTCTGTCCATCCAGCGCGCCTAGTACGGCCACGTCGCTGACAGGCTCAATCGCAAATGGTGTAACCTGAAGTGTGCCTTGCTCGGTAGTAATATCTTCAATGTAGAAGCCGCCGAGGGCCATGTCGCCCTCAATGGTGAAGCGAACGCAGTGGGCAGCCGTTAAGATAAAGTTTCCAGGAATAAGCACCCCGCAACCACCCTTCGGCAGTCTCACAGTTGCGTTCATTATCCGGTGCTTGATGTGCTCTTGGAGCATTATTTCTTACCTCTCTTCTTGCTGTTAGTGCTCGGCTGTTTAATCACTGATCAATAAACTCAGGCCATTCGTCCGTGCCGGCGTTACCTTCCCCTACCCGGAGGCGTTCTTTGAGCTTCAAAACCTCACTCGTGTAGTAGAGCGCGGCGTATTCCTGTGAACCGTGCAGGGGGACGGTCTGCAAGAAGCCTTGTGAGGCGAGGAATCTGAGGCGCGCCGGGGAGACTCCCAGCCGCCGTGCCGCCTCCATCTCGGTGATCAACTCTTCTTGCATGGCGCTCATTTCCTGCCGCCTTTCTTCCGACTGCGCGCGTATTATGCAACTGGTTTATCACTCTGGTCGTTTATAGCTGCTAACTGACAAATGAGTAATGCAGCTTCAAGGGAATCAGGATGCCAGCGCTCGGCGTGGGCTTTCTTTGCGATCTCTTGCGCCACATTCGGTATGTTTGTGTCGGGATTGGAAAAGGTTTGTTCCAGCCAATCCTTGATAGTCTGTACGTCGGCAGGCAAAGGCTTTCCCGTTGCCCAATCCTGTACAAGCTGTGCGTGCGGCAAATCTTGTTCAATACTCACTTCTTACCGCCTTTCTTCTTACTCTGTTCAACTTCATCGAGCAGGGGTTTGAGCATCCCTTTATGTCGTTGGGCGTCGCTGATCCCGGTGTCAAAGTAAGTAAGCCTCTCTCCGGCGGCTTGATGGGTCGTAGGCGTAGCTACTAATTTGGCTTTCGCAGCCATTAAACATCTGATATGCCTCGTTAGTGCAGAATCATATCTTTTCGCCTCTTGATAAAACTCTTTCATCGCAGCTTGCAATACTGATTCTACTGATTCCATTTCGGGAGGCGTGCGCTTCATTACTTCTTGCTGCCTTTCTTCCGGCTGTTGCCACTCGGCTGCGCAGGCTTGGCTTTTGGCGCCGGGCCAGGCTTGAGCGGCGCATAATTTAAGACCTCATTCTCAGAGACGAATCTCAAGCCATAGCGTTCGTATGTTTTCAGCCGTCCCTGCGCGATGAGGTAGCCAATTGCCGCGCGCGTTACGCCGCGCAGCCTGGCGGCCTCTGATTGCGTGATTAAATCTTCGGGAACCTGTTGTGCCATCCGGTCGCCTCGAAAAAAACTTAACTATTATCATTATTTCCCTTGACAGTGTTAAGGGAACGTGTATAATTAACTTAACACAAAACAGGGATTCAAACAAGCCCTATCATTGAAGGAGAACAGCAAATGTTTATTCTGAAATCACAACAGACCATCGCCCGAGCCATCGAACGCGCCCGCGCCAACCGTCCGAAAGTCCACGTCAAAACCTTCGGCGAGTATGAAGTCTCGGGGCACGCCGGTGCGCTCTATACCGTCCGCTGCTGGCGTGATCCGCTTGGGCGTGCCGTTGATTGCACCTGCCCCGCCGGTCAATACGGAACACCGTGCTATCACTCGGCGGCAGCCATCGCGCAGCACACGTACTTTGCTTCGGCCATCAGCCAGTAAAAGCAAACGGGATAGGGAAGCGCTGCAACCGCCTCTCTATCCCTCCACTTTAACACACGCCCGCAATGGTCGGCGCTGCTTGCCTCGGCTGTGAGAGAGCCCGGCCTTATCCTTCAGGCATATTCCAACTTCCACAGCTACAGCATCGGCAATCAAATCCTGGCGATTGTCCAGTGTGAACAGCGCGGCATTGAGCCCGGCCCGATTTCCACATTTGTCGGCTGGAAAGAGAAGGGTCGCCACGTTCGCAAAGGTGAACGCGCCCTCTGGCTCTGTATGCCGATCACGCACAAGCGACGAGGCGAGAGCGCAGACGAGGCCGACGAAGTATTCACCAGCTTTGTTTATAAACCGCGTTGGTTCGTACTTTCGCAGACGGACGGCGAGCCCATCGAAGCGCCCGCGATTCCTGAATGGAATAAAGACCGCGCGCTTTCAACGCTCGGGATCTCTGAGATTCCTTTTGACGTAACAGACGGCAACTGCCAGGGCTTCGCCCGCAAGACTTCAATCGCCATCTCGCCACTGGCTGCATTGCCGCACAAGACCCGCTTTCACGAACTGGCGCACGT
>Ga0213881_10001092_pt1 | contig 13751 bp, 16 predicted proteins | sample BarmaccoBMER_R08_FD_160104 | JGI IMG/M metagenome (GOLD analysis project Ga0213881, IMG submission 160104) | Barbacenia macrantha exposed rock microbial communities from rupestrian grasslands, the National Park of Serra do Cipo, Brazil - ER_R08 ... | reverse complement strand
TTTGCAGCCAGTGTGCCAAAAGTGATGATTTGTGCAACCTGTTCGCGGCCATATTTCTCGGTGACGTATTGGATCACCTCGCCGCGCCCTCTTGTGCAGAAATCGATATCGATATCGGGCAAACTGATGCGCTCCGGATTCAGGAAGCGTTCGAACAGCAGCCCGTGTTCGAGCGGATCGATATCAGTGATTTCCATTGCATATCCAACCAGGCTGCCCGCAGCTGACCCACGTCCGGGGCCTACGGGAATGCCCTTCTGCTTCGCAAAGCGGATGAAATCCCAGACGATCAAGAAATAACCCGAGAATTTCATCTGCTGGATCATTTGGATCTCGCACTCGAGGCGCTGGACGTATTCGGGGACATCGTGCTTCAGCCGGCCCTGCCGCCGCAAGGCTTCGAGCCGCGTTCGCCGTTTCTCAAAGCCTTCCCGGGCAACATAAGCAAAGAAGCTATCGGCAGTATGGTCTTGCGGAACATCGAAGCGCGGGAATGGATCTTTTACTTTTTCGAGCTTGACCCGGCAACGTTGCGCAATGTCCCACGTCCGATCGAGCGCATCTTCCACTTCGGAAAAGAGCGCCATCATCTCGGCGCGCGATTTCACATAGAAATCAGGCGTGGTGAAACGCATCCGATTACTATCTGAAATCGTTTTCGCGGTCTGGATGCACAGCAGAATCTCATGCGCGCGCACGTCCTCGTGCGTGAGGTAATGCGCATCGTTGGTAACTACAAGGGGAATCCCTGTTTCATGAGCCATGCGCCTGATCTGAGGCATGACCCCCTTATCCTGATCGAGCCCATGATCCTGCATTTCGAGAAAAAAATTTCCTGAACCGAAGAGATCGACATACTCATTAGCGAGCCGCTTCGCGTCTTCATACCGATCCGCCAGGATCGTTTCGTTGATATCACCACGCAGACAGGCGGACATCGCGATCAGACCCTTAGCATGAGAAGCCAATAGATTCTTATCAATCCTGGGCTTGTAATAAAAGCCCTCCAGGTAACCGGTGGAGACCAGTTGAATCAGGTTTTTATAGCCTTCCTGCGTTTCGCACAGCAGCACCAGATGGTTATAGCGATCCGAATCCGATCGCGTTTTGTGACCTTGCTGCGAGACGTAAACTTCACAACCGATAACAGGATGAATGCCATTACACGCCGCTTCGTTGTAAAACTCGACGGCTCCGAACAAGTTGCCGTGATCGGTCATGGCGATGGCAGGCATATTCAGATGTTTTGCGACGCTCATGAGCTTTTTGATGTCGCACGCGCCATCCAATAACGAGTAGTCGGTGTGGCAGTGGAGGTGAACGAACGGCCGTTCGGTCATGGATTCTTTCTTAGTTTAGCGGCTATGTGAAAGTATGGGGATCGCGGCGCTATTCGTTCCGATAGGTCCTCAGGCGAAGTACAGTTGGCAAACCAGGCTGACCTGGAACAAGCAGCACAAAGCGTCGCCGAGCGGCAGGAAGAGCGACAAGAAGTAAATAAAGCGCGCTTGGAACAGATGCGCGCTTACGCCGATACAGCCGTCTGCCGCCGCGAGCATCTCTTGCGATACTTTGGCGAGGCGTTTACCGGGCCTTGCAAGTACTGCGACAATTGCGAGGCCGAGCACCCGGCGATTGAAGTGGATCCGAGCGTCGGCACTCGGCGAGAAGTGGCATAAACATCGGACCGAGCGAGTCCTACGAGTAAGGCGCTGGCAGGCCGAGTTTCGCTCGATATTCCCGCATGATGTACTGCTCATGCGTGCGGATATGCACTTCGCTCAAGGGTTTGGCGGTACAGAGCAGCACGAATCCGGCTTTTTTGTCTTCCGAGAAAAAAGAGTTCGCGCTGCTTTGATCGACCGTTCCGCCTAATAGACGGCCCGCGCAGGTCAAACATCTGCCCTGATGACAGATCGAGGGGAGCAGGATTGCGTTGCGCGCGGCTGCATTCCAGATGAACTCGTTTCGGTTGCAGAGAAAAGATCGCTCGCCTTCCGGCGTCTCCAGCACAACCAGGAACGCGTCACCGTTCATGCAGCCGCTCGCGCTGGCGACACTGCTTCCTCACGGTCGCGGGTCAGCAGCCGGTTATGGATTGTAGAACCCGCGATTCTTGCTGTAAGGAGCCTCTCCCGGTTCGCCGCGGCGGAAATGCCCGGACGGAACGGACTTTCCATCTCGCTCGTGAGCGAGCAACTCGATGAACCAGGCCTCGTGCTCGATCTCTTCGTTTAGGATCCTCGCGGCAAGATCGTAAGTTCTTGGATCTTTTCCGAAGGTCATGTCGCAAATCGCGATCCAACTCCGGATCGCGCAACGCTCGGATTCAAGCAGCACGGTGAGAATGTTGACGACCGTGGGCGGATCCGGCAGTTTTGCGGCAACACATCCCGCCTGATTATGGAATTCCGGCAGGTCATTCGGCAATTCTCCGCCGAGCTCATAGATTCGAGGCACGATCAGTTCCCAATGCGCCCTGTCCTCGAGTCGCGCATCTTCGCAAATTTCTTTATAGTCTTCGTATCCGGCAAGGTGCATGCGCAGGATTGTGTAGTAGTAATAGGTGCTCGCAAACTCCGCTGCTGCATTTGCGACTAGCATTTTGATTAGTTTGTCAACGTCAACTCCGCGCGCCCGGATCACTTCCACTCCTACGCGCTGGTTCACGTCGCCGTGTGCTACGGGTGTTACACCATCAGCCATGTATGCGCTTCCTTTCTACACTCCAGACTACCCGATGGGCTTAGGAGTTCCTGCTAAGCTCGTGTTTCATGCAAGGCCGGGTTACCACGAAACTTCTGCGTCCTTGCATGCACTTTCTGTTGTGGTTGACCATTCCTATCCTGTCGGGCGCGGTGGATGTAAAATCACTGCCGAAACCAAGCGGGTATGTCAGTGACTTAGCGCACGTCCTCAGCCCGGAAGACAAAGAAAAATTAGAATCCTTTTGCACGCAAGTCGACCAACAACTCGGAGTCCAGTTCGCGTTCGTAACAATTGACACGTTCGGCGACCGGCCGATACGCGATTTCGCCCTTGATCTGGGTCGGAAGTGGGGAGTTGGCCCCAGCCAGAGCAATCAAGGAGTGCTTCTGTTACTTGCCGTCAAAGATCACCTCGACGACATCGAGACGGGCCGCGGCATCGAACCGTATATTACGGACGGCTTTTCCGGAAGCACCCTGCGCGCCATGGGGCCCCGGCTTCAAAGCAACGATTACGGCGGTGCGCTGCTTGGCGCCGCTCGCACCATGGCGGACCAAATTGCACAGGGCAAAGGGATCACCTTTTCAGGCGGTATTCCGCAGACTGAGGAGCGACGGGAGCCCGAGATCCGCCGCAGCCGTGGTATCCCTGGCCCGCTCCTGGTCTTTGGCATTTTTGTTTTGTTTTGGCTGCTCTTCCGTGGCGGCCGCAGAGGTGGCGGAGGCGGGTTCTGGACGGGCATGCTGCTCGGTAACCTTTTAGGGGGTGGCCGCTCATCCGGCATCGGCTGGGGAGATGGAGGCGGTTTCGGTGGAAATTCAGGCGGCGGAGGCGGATTCGGCGGTTTTGGTGGGGGAGATTTCGGTGGCGGCGGCGCCAGCAGCAACTGGTAGTCGGCGCGGAAAGGAGCACGGCTTGGAGCAACAACTCTCGAAATTGGTAGAACGCCTCAGATCCGCTTTCGGTGATCGCCTTGTTTCAGCGATTCTCTACGGCTCGGGTGCAGTGGGCGATTGGCACGAGAAGAGCTCCGACCTAAACGTGTTGTGTGTTCTTAGCCGCCTCTCTACGCAGGAACTCGCCGCAGCTGAACCGATATTCCGTTGGTGGCGGGAACAAGGAAATCCGCCGCCGCTTCTTCTTACAGCGGAGGAAGTTCGCACCTCCAGCGATTGTTTCCCCATGGAATTTCACGATATACAGGAGCGTAGGCGTGTACTGCACGGCATCGACCTCATGCAAGATTTAACCATCGACCGCTCTTTTTACCGGGCACAGGTCGAGCACGAGCTTCGTAGCAAATTGATTCGACTGCGGCAAAAAGCCGGTGAACTACTATCCGATGGCGACCGCTTAACCAAGCTCATGACCGATTCGATTTCGACGTTCTGCGTTCTCGGGCGGCATGCGCTCATCTTAAGCGGCCACGAACCTCATTGGAAAAAACAGGAAACTGTGGAGGCGCTGGGGAAGGCCATGCGAATGCAATTGAGCGCGGCCAATGAGATACTAGCGATTCGTGCAGCCGCAAACAAGCGCTCGAAAGCGGATACCCGAGCGCTGCTCGAGCAGTATATGAGTGAAATGGACGCCTTGGTAAGCTTTGTCGACAAGCTGGATCGCTGACGAGCCACGCTTCACAGAGAACAGGAGCAAAGGACATGAAGGGCGCGTTGATTGTATTAGCTGTTTTGGTGCTCGTTATCTTGATCTTTGGCGGCCAACTGATGGGCGAAAAAAATCAGTTTGTCACGGAGAGGAACGAAATCGATGGCCGGTGGGCGCAAGTAGATAACGATATGAAGCGCCGAGCCGACCTGATTCCGAATTTAGTCGAGACGGTGAAAGGGTATGCAAAGCAGGAGCAGACCGTGATCGGCGAAGTTGCGAATGCGCGCGCCGCGTTATTGGGCGCGCACAGCAAACAAGACGAGATCAGCGCTAATAATCAGCTCAGTGGGGCCATTGGGAGGCTTCTGGTACTGCAAGAAAACTATCCGCAGCTCAAGTCGAATGAAAATTTCTTGCGCTTACAGGATGAACTGGCGGGCACGGAAAATCGCATCGCGGTGGACCGCCGGGATTATAACGAAGCGATAAAGAAGTACAACACAGACATCGAACTATTCCCGAAAAATATTGCTGCTTCGCTCTTCGGGTTCAACCGCGACGACGCCTACTTTAAAACGACCCAGGAAGAGAAGAAAGTGCCGCAGGTCAAATTCTAGAATTCAGCTTTCGGTTTCTGCGCTTTCGGTCCAATCGTCTATGCGCTTTGAATATCGTTTCAAAGCGGAAATAGAGCCGCTGCTGCTGAAACCCGCGGTTCGGAGTCTGCGGTAAGCGCTGGCCAGGTTCTTCTCTTCTTTCAGGAATTCGGGGAGATTCTTGCCGCGGTACTTCCTGGCCAGAAAGCGCTCGATAAGATCCGCCTCCTCGACACCGGCGAAAGCCTTGTCGACCGCGCGTTCGGCAACAGGCGCAGCGACGCGCTTGGCCCGTAATTCCTGCTGCACACGAAATCGTCCAAAGCCCTGATTTTGGAGACGCGACGAAGCGAAGGTCTCGGAGAATTTCTGGTCATCGGCGAAACCGTACTCCCTCAGCTTCGCCATCGCGGCGTTTACATCTTCTGCGGATTCCGCGCGCCGAAAAAGTTTTTGCCTCAGCGCCCCGGAGGATTGCGCGCTTCGGCTCAGGACGCGCAAAGCGTAATCCCACAATCCCTCGCGATCGAGCTTTTTCAGCTTTCCCCGCACGGCCATCTTACTGAAACGTTTGCTACTGTACCATGCTCTACAGGGTGAGCATTTGCGAGCGAAAGGCCGCAATATCACTAAATCGGGTAAGGAGACTGATATGGAGGAAAAAAGCGGGTTCGGCTACTTTTTACTGGGGCTAGGGATCGGCGTAGCGGCCGGAATTCTTTGGGCGCCCAGAACAGGCGAGGAAACGCGCCAATTGATCGCAGATAAAGCGGGGGAGGGCGCCGACTATTTGAAAAACCGGGCGCAGGAAGGCTCAGAGTATGTTCGCCAGCGCACCGAAGATATGAGACAATCGGCCTCCGATTTATATGAAAAGGGCCGCTCGACCGTTGCTCGTCAAAAGGACACATTGAACGCCGCTGTCGAAGCGGGGAAACAGGCATACCGGGACGCAGTCAGTGATGTCAAATCGGCTACGAGCGGAACCGGCACAACGGGGGCCAATTCACCAGAGAGCGTTTAGCGAGTCTTGATTCGATCAGGATACGCGCTGAAATGGACCAGAACACCCTTCTCATTCTGCTCGTAATCTTTGTCGCTTTGGCGGCGATAGCGATGCTCATTCAGGCTGCCACGCTAATTGGTGTTTTCATCGCTATGCGCAAGCTGCAGGAGAAAGTCAGCCCGATCATTCCGCAAGCACAAGGGGTTGTCGCCGCTAGCCGCCGCATCGCGGAGAACGTTGAAAAGCACATCGAGAAGATAGGCACGACCAGTGGCGCTATCCTCGACGTCACAAAACAGCAGCTCGCCAAAGTGGACGAGCTGCTGACTGACGCGAGTACCCGCGCCAAGGTACAAATGGAACGCGCGGAAATGGTGCTGGACGACAGCATGACGAGAGTTCAGCAGACTGTTTCTACGGTTCAATCCGGCGTACTCCGGCCGATTCGCGAGGTCCACGGCATCCTCAGCGGCGTTCGAACCGCATTCGCCCATTTGGGGCGAAGCCGTCGTCCGACGGTGGACCATGCTACGTCGGACGAGGAGATGTTTATCTGATTTCTTCCTCGTAAGATTCCCAGTGTTCAGGCCGCGTCATTTAAACGCAGGTAATCGAGATCTGGAATCAGCTGAAATCGAGTCTTGACGGATCGGATACACTCCCCGAGCTGGTGAGCGGAATTCACTGACCAACCGGAGCGTTTTGCAACAAAGCCCAGATATTTGATCTTTTCCGGGTCGATGCCCATAATGCGGCAGCAAGTCGCATCTACGCTAGGCGGATGCCTCCCTGCAACAACCACCCCGGGACGGATTCTGGTTCCGAGGATTGGACCATTTCCTTCCATTGCTTCGATTGCGTCCACAAGGCAGAATTGCCGAGAAAAGAGGTAATAAAGATCGGCCACGCACTCGTCAATGCCCGCCCAGTGCAGCGGATTTTTAGGCCAACCATAAACGCCTCCCGGCACTAACCCGAAAAGGTTTTTCATGGAGAGAGTGGCGCCCGTCCAATGATGAGTCTTCATCTTGGGCAAGGAGACCAGAAGATCGCAAGCGAGCGCAGTGTGCGGTAAGTAAAGCTCCGTTAGAGTCGAGAAGGGATGCGCCAGCGGAACTCGCTTCACTTCATCAAGATTAAGATCGGTAAAATCCTTTTCAAATCCTGCAATGGAGCTAAAATATCCGGCGGCCGATGCCAGATCCAGCGTCATGCGTCGATGACCAGGTCCTTCCGCGATCTGGACCTCTCGTGCGCCCAGGGAGCGGAACGCTTCGGCCGCAGCAGCGACAAACAGCGGATGCGTATTGATGGGGTTTTCGGAGCTGAATTCAACCAGATTGGGTTTGAGCAGAACGCGACGCCCTCTGATCGGAACCTGGTGCTCGACTAAGATCCGCCGGAACACGTCCTCGAGATCGGCCGAATAGGACTTAGCGCGAACGATAGAAACACGCGGGCTGCGTGGACCGCCACTCCTCGAACATGCGGCCGCAAAGCCGAAACAGCCAAAGAAGAAATAACGCCGATTCACCTCACCCATGGTTCTGCCGCTCACGAATGAATCAGAAATTTGTTAGTCCGGCTTTGCGCGGCCAAAGCCAGCAGCCGAAGAGAAACATCTCGCGCCGTCCGGCACTCGAGATCGGTGTTACTGTCGAGCACATCCATTCCGTGGCAGGTGAGCCCAAGCTGTAACCAGGACAAGCCCTCAATGGAACCGGGAAACTGGAGAAAGTGCAGGGCGCGCTTGAGGGAAATGTCCAGTTCCGAATCAGGCAGATCGTAGAGAGCGAGCAGGGCCAAACCGGTAGTCTCCGGATAAGAGCCGGCATTTTCACTTCTATACTTCGAGCCGCCATGATTCCAGCCGCCGTCTCGGCAACGTCTCGAAACCAGATATCTTTGGGCATCTTTGATGTGGGATATGAGATTTTGTTGATCTGCCTTTCGAGCGAAATCGGCGAGGCTCAGGATCGATGTTGCCGTAGGAGCAACCCATGCCGCCGTTCCCGGAAAGAAAGGGGAGCCTCCCGTTGGCTGAAGGGGCAACGGCAGTCCGCGCATTCGAAAAGCGAGACACTCGATCGGATTTAGCGGTGATTTGATTTGGCCGACAAGCCATTGGATTCCACGGCGGCAGAAATCATCGGCCCCCTCGATCTCAGAAAGGGCAAGCGTGGCCAAACTGGTCACCCAAGTACTGATCCCAACCGATGGTGCGGGTGGCCACCCTCCATCCGCTCTCTGGGTACGTTTCAGCCAGTCGCCTGCGCGATCAAACGCGCTGCCCTCCACCCTCCACGCTGAAAGAGCCAGAAGAGCGAGGGCGGTCGGTTCGGTCCATGAACTGCCATTTTCGTATCCCCAACCGCCGTCAGTATTCTGTGCTTTGACCAGCAGACGCTGAAGTTCGCCGGCTCCGGCCATAGCTCGGTTGCTTCTACGGAAGCGTCTTGCGTTTGCGGCGGCGTTTCAGGTAAAACACCAGCAGGGTCCCCGCTCCAATCCAGATAAGGGCCTGCACTGTCATATCGGCCATGCTTTTCTCCTTTCGAAAACACTGAGCCTCCGTTGAAGAAGTGCTCCAGGCGCGTAGTTATTCGCAGCGCCTGTCACAACTCACATCGGCACCCGCCACGGACTTTATTAGGCGACTTGCTATTAACGAAAGCTATTCATTATGGGGAACAGATTGTTAAACAGCTGAAGAATTCCCGGACCAGCGGTGACCACCAGTAGCGCAGGAAGACAGAAAAAGAAGATCGGAAAGACTAATTTCACGCCGACTTTGCCTGCGCGTTCTTCTGCCTCCTGGCGCCGCCGGATTCGAAGAAAATCCGATTGCGTTCGGAGTGCTTCGCCCATGCTTGTTCCGAATCGATCAGTCTGAATAAGAATCGCAACTAGCTTCTTGGTCTCTTCTTCCGCGGTATGGCGTCCCAGATTTCGCAACGCATCAGCCCGGCTCTTTCCTGCCATAATCTCCATGTTGACAATCTTGAGTTCTTCAGCAATGTCTGGGTGCACAGTTTTGAGCTCCCGGCTGACGTTCACGATAGCCTGATCCAGACCGCATCCGGCCTCCGTGCAAACCACCATCAGATCCAGCACATCTGGAAGAGAAAAGCGTATTCTTTCCCGCCGCCGTTTGGCGAGGCGTCCCAAGATGAAGGCGGGCAAAAAATATCCGATTCCGCCCCCTGCGACCGGCATGACTATGTGCAGGAGCGGATTGGTGCTCAATTTTTCGCGAAACATCAGAGCGAGCAAAACGAGCACGGTTGCCAACACAATTTTGACGCCGTAAAAAACGGCTACGGACGAGCTCGAACGGAATCCGGCTGCAACTAACTCTTCGCGGGTAGCAGACGCATCTTGCGGCGAAACCGGAAGCAAATTGCCGATAGGAATGAACAGTTGCCCAAACGAAAACCCATCCTTTCGCTTTTGTTCGGTGAGACGCGCGGGAATTGCATCCGAGGTGGTGGTCGCCAGTTGATCCAGCAGCCTCGAAGGCTTGACGTAGTGGAGATACCCAAAGACCGAGATCACTCCCATCAACAGAAAGAACATCAGGAACGCGAAGAAAATGCCCATGCTTCAGACCTTTATGTTGACGATCTTTTTGATGCAGAAATAGCCGATGATCTGCCCGATAATGGCGCCGTAAATCATCATCCGTCCGGTCTTATCGGCGGCGAGCTCAGTCAGATATTGGGGAGTGGCCATCATCATGAACCCGGTTACGCCAAGCGGCATCAGCACTAGAACGGTACCCGTGATGCGTCCGTGAGCGCTCGCTGCTTTTACCTGCCCTTTCAGCCGGAAGCGCTCCCGGATCACATGAGACAGTTTGGTCAGGATCTCCCCGAGATTACCCCCCGTCTCCTGTTGCAGCAAGACGGAGGACACGAAGAAGCGCACATCAATGAGGGGCACCAGGTTCACTAGTTTGCTCAGCGCGACTTCGAGCGAAGAGCCCAATTGCAACTCGTTCGATACCCTTCTGAATGCGGAGCCGAGTGGATCCGGCGAATCCGTCCCAAGCATTTCGAGAGCGATTGTGAAGCCGTGGCCGGCGCGCATGGACCTTGATAAAAAATCGAGCGCCTCCGGGAATTGCTCCTCAAATTCAGCGATGTTTTTCCGGCGCTTTCTCAGCACCAAAAACAGCGGCCCCACCGCCCCCAATGCGCCCAACGCGCAAGCGCCCAGCTCAGGATAGCCCATCAGACGCAGCTTCCATCCGAGCCCTGCCCCGAGAAGGCAGGCGACGAACGAAATCGAAATCAACTTGCTGGCCGTCCAATTCTTGCCCGACTGCTCGAGGATGACATTCAAGCGCGCCATGAACTCAAAGCGCCGCAACATTTTGGCCAAAACATCTTCGATTTCCGCGGGCCGGAGGAGTTGCGAACTGCGTTGTTCAGCCGGCGTCTCCTCAGCTTTATTCAGCATCGAGCGAATTTGCTGCTTTTGCTTCAGCTTGAAATAAGAGAACCCGAGACCAACGCACACCATCACGATCAGAAAAACGGCTATGAACAGGGCAAACGCGAGCGCCATGCGTTAGCGAACCTCCACCACGTTCTGAAACAAATGTGGCGGCAACTCAATTCCAGCGGCCTTTAATCTCTCGCTAAACTTCGGCCGAACTCCGGTGGGACGAAAGCGTCCCGTAACCCGTCCCTCACTATTCACACCCGTACGCTCAAAAACGAAGATGTCCTGAGTGGTCACCAATTCGCCTTCCATTCCGACGCATTCGGTGATATAGGTCACCCTTCTGCTCCCGTCGGCCAACCGCGAGTTCTGCACAAAGACATCCACTGCAGACGCAACCTGCTGACGGATGGAGCGGACGCTGAGATTTCCGCTCGCCATGCCGATCATGACTTCAAGACGGCTAATGGCGTCACGCGGGCTATTGGCGTGAATGGTGGTGAGAGAGCCGTCATGACCTGTGTTCATGGCTTGCAGCATGTCGAGAGCTTCCTCGCCACGCACCTCGCCCACGATAATGCGGTCCGGTCTCATGCGAAGCGCGTTGATGAGAAGATGCCTCTGGACTACCGCGCCCTTCCCCTCGAGATTCGCCGGACGCGTTTCAAGCCGCGCCACGTGGGTTTGCCGGAGCTGCAGTTCCGCGGCGTCTTCAATCGTGACGATGCGCTCGTTGGACGGAATAAACCCTGAAAGCATGTTCAAGAACGTCGTTTTGCCGGCGCCGGTCCCACCCGAAATGATGATGTTGAGCCGCGCGCGAACACAGGCTTTCACCAGCTCCAGCATGCCTTCGGTCAAAGACTGGTTGCGAAGCAGATCGGCCGGCTGCAATGGGTCGCTTCCGAACCGCCGTATCGAGAGCAGCGGCCCGTCCACCGCTAGAGGAGGAATGACTGCGTTCACGCGCGAGCCGTCCGGCAGCCGCGCATCCACCATCGGCGACGACTCATCAATGCGGCGTCCGACGCGCGATACCACGCGTTCGATGATGCGCATCAGGTGCGCATCGTCCTTGAATTCAATACTGGTCCGCTCGAGCTTTCCTCCCCGTTCCACATAAATGAGGCGCGGCGTGGTGACCAGAATGTCCGAGACAGTACGATCCCGGAGTAAAGGTTCGAGCGGCCCCAATCCGAAGACCTCGTCGAGCACTTCTTCGATCAGCCGGTCCTTCTCGGCCAAACTCAGCGGCGTCTTCTCTTCATTCACCAGCTTGGCGACGGACGGACGAATCTCTTGCCGCACTCGTTCGCCCGGCATCGAATAGACCGCTTCGAGATTGATTCGATCGAGCAGCTTTCGGTGAATGGAAAACTTGAGTTCCTGATACTGCGGGGAGGATACATCCCGCGTCCCTAACGGGCGTGCGGTTTCTCCTGCCCGCGCATCGTTTCGAACTGTATCGGCAGCTAGCATAGATGGTCCATCACCCAAATAAGGCAAATTTCTTTTTCGACTTGGCCGGCGCAAGCCCGGCGATTTTGGAGGCCAATAAGGCAAAGTGCTGCGCCAACCCGCTGTTCGAGTTCAGCAGATTGCCGCTCGAATACGACTGATACAGACCCATGTAGTCATTCGGAAGGGCGGCATACAGCGTGCGCCCCAGGATTTTTTCCAGCTCCTGAGTGCTGATATCCATCATTTTTGGAGTGCGATTCAGAACCAACTGCAATTTTTCGCCTTGCTCGAACAGACCATGGACAATAGTCTTCAGTCCGTGAAGCGCTACCACCTCGAGAGTCGAAACCAGAAACAGCTGGTCGATTTCGTCCAAAACCGCCGTCGCAATTGAATTGAGACTGCGGCCAAGATCGAGAACAATCCAATCATGCTGGGTCCTCATGAACTGAAGGACTTGCCGCAATTGATTCTCATCCGGATGGTCCCACCGCGAATAAGAAGCGGGAGCGGGTATCACCGCCAGGTTGGGCTTATGTTCGACGATGAGCGCTTTCCACAAGCTCTCATCCAAACGGGAGAGATTTTTCACCGCATCCAGAATCGAGTAAGAGCTCGGGGTTTTCATAAGAAACCCAACCAGCCCGGAAGTCAAATCAAGGTCTGCCAGAAGCACGTTCTTCCGGGTGAGGTTTTGAAGCTCGTACGCCACATGACACGCGAGTGTCGTCGCTCCGCAACCGCCTTTGGCCGACAAAAATCCGATCAGTTTCCCGCGCGTGACGGGTGACGGACTCTCGAAGTCCGGCGAGCTTAGAAGGCGTTCGATGGCTGGCTGTAGAGTCTCCTTCAGGGGAGAATTCAGAAACTCGTTCGCGCCTGCCCGCATCGCCCCCAAGATGATCTGCGGATCGGCGGTTGAGTGCAGCGCCACTACTTTAAGCCGCGGCGAATAATAGCGCAGCTGGCGCATCGCAATATTGAGCTCCGACGGCACAGCCGAGAGATCCAATAACAGCACTTCCGGCTTGCTTTTTGCAATGCGCTCGAGCAGCGCCGGCCAGTCCGAATCGTGCTGATCGAAGGGAATGTGATTGGGCGGCTGCCTCAGCGCCTCGATTGTCTCCTGAAGCAGGCCTTCTTCTTTTATGTACAGCAGTAACCTAGTAACACTCATGGCAAGTTGAAATCACTCATTGGAGCTCTGCGAACCAACCGGATTGCTGGAAGTGGGTGCCGCAGGCGGAAGCGCGCCAGGGGCCTGCACCGGTGGAGTGGTCTGGGCCGCCGGGGAGGTCTGCGACGCCGGAGCCGGACTGGTGTTCGAGCCGCTGCCCGGAGCGCTACTCTGCATCTGGTTCTTGAGCTGCTCCACTGGCAAGGACTCGAGCTTCGGCGGCATATTCACCGCGCCCGTCGTTCCAGGCCCCGGATTCTGGGGCGCAGCCGAAGCGGTTCCCTTGAGGAACGGAAGCGGCATCTTTACATCAGGAGGCTTGAGCCCCGCTGGAATCGGGGGTACCAGCTCCGGTGTAATGATCACCAGAAGCTCGCTGTTGTTCTTCTGCAAAGAACGCGATTCGAACAGTTTCCCGAGCAAAGGAATGCTGGACAACCCGGGAATCTTGTTCAGGTTTTCGATCACTTGGTTGTTGAGCAGACCGGCAATCACGAAACTCTGACCATTCTCCAATTCAACTTCTGTCTGGACCCGTCGAGTAGCTAATCCGGGAACTGTATACCCGCTGACCGTGAGGCCGTTCCCATAATCGAGCGAGCTGACCTCGGGAGTTACGACCAGCCTTATTGTGCCTCGGGGCGTAACCGTAGGCAGAAAATTGAGTCGAATGCCAAATTCCTTGAATTGGACCGTGATTTGTCCGACGCCCGATGCGCCGCCCTGGATCGTCGGGAATGGGAAC
>Ga0213881_10001091_pt1 | contig 13754 bp, 10 predicted proteins | sample BarmaccoBMER_R08_FD_160104 | JGI IMG/M metagenome (GOLD analysis project Ga0213881, IMG submission 160104) | Barbacenia macrantha exposed rock microbial communities from rupestrian grasslands, the National Park of Serra do Cipo, Brazil - ER_R08 ... | reverse complement strand
TAAACCTAGGTCACGGTAAGTATGTGTTGTTCTTTCATTAAGTAAGTTCAATGATGTCAGCGTAATTGCCAGTTTTGTCATTTAATTAAATCAACTCGTCTTCGGTAGTCGTCGTGACAAAGTTAGTGGTCCTTAAGATAGGGGAAGGAAACTTTGAGCAGGGGTTTGCAGTAACGTTGCAAATCGGAGAGGACGGCGATCGCCCCTCAACAGAAACCATGGGTAAGCTACCAAAAGCTCCGGAAGTTCTGCAACACTACCTCTACTGGCAATCTGCTTATCACAGTCTAGGATGGCGTTCTCGCTTAGAAGCCGCAGCCGCTCAAGTCACTAATGTTTCGCTGGTTCAGGACTGCCACAGCGCTGCTCAGGCAGTGTGTGGCAGTTTGAATTCGTGGCTCAACTCTGAGTCGTTTCGCTCAATTAGAGAGAAACTACTAGAAAAGTTGTTGCCATCTGATGAAGTGCGGGTGATCTTGCAAACCGAAGATGTACGGTTACAGCGGCTCCCCTGGCATCTGTGGGATTGGTTTAAATGCTACCCCAAAGCGGAAATTGCCCTGAGTGCTCCAGTATATGAACGAGTAGGACGAGCCTCAACTCCCAGTAGGGATAAGGTTAAAATCTTAGCCATTCTAGGTAATAGTACTGGAATTGACATTCAGGCAGACCGAGTTTTGCTAGAGCAATTGCCCGGTGCCGAAGTGAGTTTTCTAGTGGAGCCACAGCGTCAGGAACTTACCCAAAAGCTTTGGAGCCAGGGCTGGGATGCAATCTTTTTTGCCGGACATAGTTCAAGTCAAACCCCTCTACGGCAGAACTCAGGTGAGAATGAGAAAACTCATTGGATTCATATCAATAAAACTGATAGTTTAACTATTCGCGATTTAGAATATGCCCTCAAAACAGCTGTTGAACAAGGCTTAAAGCTGGCAATTTTTAACTCCTGTGATGGGTTAGGATTGGCACGAGAGCTAACTAAATTACATATTCCGCAACTCATTGTCATGCGGGAGCCCATACCGGATCGGGTAGCACAAGAGTTCTTGAAGTATTTCTTGTCAGCTTTTGCACGGGGTGAGTCTTTATATTTAGCAGTCCGGGAAGCGCGGGAAAGGCTACAAGGTTTGGAGGAGCAATTTCCTTGTGCAACCTGGTTACCAGTCATTTGCCAAAATCCAGCCGAGGTGCCGCCAACTTGGCTCTCATTACGCGGTGTCTCGGCAACGAGCGAGCGCAAGATCTTGTCTACTAGGCGCAGTCTCCGCACACTGCTGATAGCGAGTATAGCAACCGCCTCTTTACTAATGGGAGTACGGCGGATGGGAATCCTTCAACCCCTGGAATTGCAGGCTTACGACCAATTACTCCAACTGCGCCCAATTGAAGGTCCAGATCCTCGCCTCCTTGTGGTTACCGTAACTGCAGCAGATGTTCAGTCCCAAACGCAGAAGCAGGGTTCACTGTCGGATCGCTCACTCGATCAACTTTTGCGGAAGCTCAAACAGTTCAAACCACGAGCCATTGGCTTAGATATCTATCGTCCTTTCCCTGTAGAGCCCAATTACGCAGATTTACGCAAGCAACTGCGGCAGAACGATAGGTTAATTGCTGTATGTAAAGAGAGTGACCCCATATCCGATCCTGACGGCGTTGGACCACCGCCTGAGGTGCCACCAGCTCACTATGGCTTTAGCGATGTTGTCGCTGATGACGATAATATCATTCGTCGCCAGCTTTTAAGTATGACCCCACCCCTCACGTCCAGCTGTGCCACAAAATATGCCTTTAGCCTCGATCTGGCACTTGCTTATCTAGATAGCAAGGGCATTCGAGCAAGAGTCACTCCAGAAGGATATTTACAGTTTGGTAGGGTTGTTTTTAAGGAACTGGTAGACCCAAGTAGCGGATATCAAACAGTGGATACGAAAGGTCACCAATTACTGCTCAATTACCGCCCCTTCCATGATCTTCAAGATATTGCCCCGCAAGTCACACTCTCAGATATCCTGCACAATCGGATTACCCCAACTCTAGAGCTACAAGGACGGGTTGTCCTAATTGGCGTGACTGACCCCAGTTTTGGTGACTACTGGTCTACACCTTACAGTGCTGTTCAAGAAAATTCGCCGCAGCAAATACCAGGAGTCTTTCTGCAAGCGCAGATGGTGAGTCAGCTTCTGAGTGCGGCATTGGATGGGCAAACATTGCTATGGGTTTGGCCTCAGTGGAGCGAAGCCTTTTGGATCTGGGGTTGGTCTTTGGTAGGCGGCTTACTTGCTTGGCGCTGCCGCTCACCCCTAAGCTTGGGAATAGCAGTCGGAGCTGCCCTTGGGACTTTGTATGGTTTGTGCTTCTTACTCTTACTCCAAGGTAGTTGGGTACCGCTAGTGCCATCAGTGATCGCAATAGTAGCAACAAGCGGTAGCGTCGTGGCATGTTTGCGTTCGGCATCTACTGAGAGTAGCAGTAAAGCTTTGGACTTGGCACGATTACTTAAATCAGGTTAGCTTCCCTATGCAGAAGGTCAAATTCATCTACGCTATCACTTTGGCACTTATTAGCTGCACAGGCTACGCTATGCCGACCTGGGCAGAGCCTGCGACGATCGCCAAGCATACACCCGGCAAGCAGGAGGTTCAATCGTTTGCACCACCACCCTTGCCAGACGAAGGGGCTCCAACTGGACGTTCCAGAGGAGCAGCAGGTCGAGGTAACAAATGTGTTGTTGAGCCACCTCTTACAGCTCTAGTGCCTGCTTCTGAGCAATCTTTAGGTAAGGAGCAACAAAAGGTCACATATGTTTGGGGAGAGACTGTTGCTGAACATCCCACCTTTTGGTTTTATGTTCCTTATTCGCGTGCAACCTTGCACTCTATAGAGTTCGTGCTGCAAGATGCAGAGGATAATGATGTCTACCGAACCTCGGTGAATATGGCTGACATACCTAGTGTTGTCGGCGTGCGATTGCCGTCTACAACAGCGCCACTCAAAATTGGCAAACTTTACCATTGGTTCTTTAAGACTAAAGCTAGTTGTAACGAGCAATCATCTGACATTGAAGATTACGTTGAAGGCTGGGTGCAGCGGGTGCAGTTGAGTTCTGTGTTAGCAAAGCAGTTAGAGGCAGCGACACCAACACAGCAGATCAATATTTATACTGCTAATGGCATCTGGTATGAAGCTCTAACAACAGTGGCTAAACTCCGCCTCGCCGCTCCCAAGGATGCCAATCTTAACGCAAGTTGGGCTAAATTGCTGCAATCTGCTGGTCTAGGCGACATTGCCTCAAAGCCAATCGAGCCATAGTTGGATTTCACAACCAGTTGCCCACGAGAACATAAGGAGCCCAATAGCCAGGACGCTTGTAGTTAGGATATTTCTGCAAGAGACTTAGTTGAGCTATACGCAAGGCTTCAGCTTTAGTCACCTTGTTCTTGGCTAACTCTCGATAAAACTCACCGATAAAGATAGCAGTGGCCTCATCATCTATATGCCATAAAGAAGCCAGTGTACTGCGTGCCCCAGCCTGCACGGCTACTCCAGCTAATCCTAAGGCAGCTCGTTTATCCCCAGTAGCTGTTTCGCAAGCACTAAGGACAAGTAATTCGAGAGCTTCTGACTGGCTTTGTTCTCTGGTTCGGAGTAGGATATCTAACTCATTGACATTAATTGGGCGATCCCATGCCAGGATAAATGTATCCTGAGCGCGGGAACTAAACTGACCGTGAGTCGCCAGATGGACAATATTGAAAGTAGATAAATTTAGGTTTTGCTTCAGGTTCTGACTTGTAAATTGTTGATTGAGTAGTTCCTTTGTAGACACACCAGCTTGGTCGATTAGATTGAATTCCAGCTTAACTTCAGGTAACGCTGGAAAGTTTAGGCTTTGCGGTGGCTGGCTCAATCCGGCAGCTAGAGCTTTTAGCCGTCCTGTTGATACGGGTTTGGGGTTCAAGAGTTGTAACCCTAGATTCAAAGCTACAGCATATTTCTCTACTAGATACTGCTTGCCATCGTAAAGAGCTGCCAATGGAATATTTCGTAGGGCACCATCCAGCACAAACACGAGTGTTTTGACATTGCTCTTGACTAGCTCTGCCTCAGCTGGCTGAACCAACCAACCATGTACCTGTTGAGCTAAAGACTTAACTTCTTTAATCGTGTCGGGTTCTGTAATCTTTTGCACTAATTGCCCTAGGGTCTGTTCCACCTGGCTTTGAGGTACAGGAATCCTATAGTGGTGTAATTGCGACTGCTGCGGCAGCTTGTAGATCACCTCTAAACGATCTGGCAGCAGAATTGGGTAAATCACTGCCGCTGTTAGATTATCTTGGTCAACAACCTGGTCAATGAGCACTGACTTTGCCTCTAAACAAGCTGAGCGAAAGAAATTATCTAATTCGGCTAACTGTAGAGATTGGATTGCCGCCCGCGCTTGTATTAAATTTTGCTGACCGGGTTCATTGCCCTGGGCTGGTAGGAGCAAATCGACTAACTGCCGATAAACGGGTTCCACCTGATCTCGAAAAGAAAATTGGGCTTCTATATTGATAGTAACGAGATCGCGGCGGACGGATTGGAGGGTTTGAACTGCTTCATCATAAGCAGCAATCGCTGCCTGAGTATTCCTTTGAGCTTTCAGTAAGCGTCCTAGCTGCCACTGCCAGCGATAGGCAATATCTGAGGCATTGAGTGATTGTGCAATCAGGAGGGCTTGCTGGGTCAAATTTTGGGCAATCGACCACTGATGAGTTTGTTCATAAACTCCACCAAGGTTCCCCAAAGCATAAGCTTCAGCTCGTCGATCTCCTAGACTTTGTGCTTGTTGGACGGCTGTAGCCAATAACTGTGCTGAAGTTTGGAGGTCCCCTTCTCTCCCAATCTTCATCAAACTCACAGCCAAATCAATTCGGGCGTAGACCGCAGTCTGGTTCAGGGGTAAGGTGGCGATTTGAGATTGAATTTGAGGTAACAATGCCTGTGCCGGGCTGAATTGCTCAGTTTCTACTAATAAGCTGAGTTGATTCAATTGGGCTTGTAGCCTGATTAAAGAAGATACAGATGCAGCCTGTTGATAGAATGCCAGCGCTACTTGAGTATTTTGCTGGGCACGGGCTGTATTGCCTAAACCAAACAGGGACTCCCCGATATCTAAGGGAGATTTTAAGTGTTCAGCCACAGTTAAACTTTGTTGCAATATCTGCTGTGACTGATCTAAATTACCCACTAGCCGCAGTGCATTGCCGAGACGGCGCAATCCAGCCGCTTTAATTGGGGAATCTGGCTGTTTTTTCAGGGTTTGGTTTACCTGATTCAATGTTTCTGATGCTCGGACGTAAAGTCCTAATGTCTGCAACGCTTGGGCTTCATTAATCAGGCTCCGACTCACTCCAACCTCATCTCCTGCTTGAACATAGGCGGCAGTAGCCCTCTGCCAGGTAGCTAGGGCTGCTTCTGTTTGTCCTAGTGATAGTTGCAGGCTACCTTGTGTATTCAGGACTTGGGCAAGGATTTGCGCTCGTCTCTTTGAGTCACCCACAGATGGAGATATCTGTAGCAGCTTTAGGCTATCTGTAATGGTTGCAGTTGCTTGGGTCCACTGTCCGAGTTGTTGATAAGCTAATGAGAGATTGCTTAACACCATGGCTTGGTTTAGCACGTCTTTTTCAGCTTTGAAGGATGTGTCTGCTTGTTGCCAAACTGTTATTGCTTGGGGGAATTGCCCTGCTTCGTATAGTTCTCTTCCTTGCTGAACTAGTTGTGAGGCATTAGTAGGTATTTGGACGATGGAACTTACAGCAGGAAGACGAGCGGCAACGGGCAATCCTTCTATGCCTAGACACAAAACTAAAAAAGCTGTACTGAGAAAGGCTAGAACAGTCAGTCTTGCACGGGTAGATTTCAATCTGCTTAGAAGGGATTGGCGATGATGGAAAAATACAGCCCGTTTTCTTGCCATGTTCTTTTCGTGGAGGGGACATCAATCAAAGGAATGCCGTAATCGAGGCGGGCTGTGAGATTGTCGCTTAGCTGCAACCGTAGCCCTAGCCCGATAGATGCCAGAGTGTTGGTATTCGGGGTGCTTGGTTCGGTGTTGGCTGAATTGTTCCAACCAGTACCAACATCAAAAAATGGAGCAAGTTGTAAAACTGTTTGCCTCAGAGGTCTGCGGTAAATTGGTAGCCGAAATTCAACAGAAGCTAACGCAGCATTATCAGTTAACAGGAAATCCTGACGGTATCCCCGGACAGTATAATCACCTCCTAAACCAAACTGCTCTAAAGGTACGAGGGGTCTGTCTGCAAGTTGGAGATCGGCACGGATTAATAGTAAGGTGTCTGGAGCCAAAAGACGTGCCCACTGTCCCTGTCCCAGCCAAGCAAAGAAGCGACCATCAGGAGGGTTTCCATGAATAGTAGCATTGAGTGCATTGAGTCCAACACTGAACTGAGAGCGGGCGGCAAAAACTTCTTGACTATTCCTTGAAGTCCATTCCTGAAAAAACCTCAATGCTGAGATGCGGGTGCGTCCCTGGCTGTCAGCTCCTGGTGAGAGTAAGCGTCCTAGGGAGTTACTGCCTAAAAGGGAAATATCGCTTTCCCGGCGCGAGGCAGTTAGACCAAGGGCAAGTTCTTTTTGGGGAGTTAGAAGCACTGGCTGGCGTAGCGTTATATCGTAGTAGCGAAAATTAGCATTGATATTGAGTTGGTTGAAGGGAGGCTCGACTACATGACTGAGTGTAGTGCCGTAGCTTAAGTTCAGAGTGCCATTTCGGGAATTGATTGGTAAGGTATAGCCAGCAGTTACATCGTTGCTACCATCGGTATTGGCGTAGCCTACACTCAAGCCATCTCCTAGACCAAATAAATTGGCTTCGTTGAGCTGGAATCCGCGCTCAAAGCTGCCGATGCTAGGGGGGCGGTTATTATCTAGTATGATTTGAGGGATGAAGGTCTTAGCCTCTGTTATCTGAACTGTTAGCACACTCGTACCTGGACGCGACCCAGCAGACAGTTCAGCAGAGATATTTCTAATGAGGAGATTAAGCTGTAGCAGTTGCAACGCTTCGAGCAGGCGATTGCGATTCAACGGCTTTGACGTAGCTCGGCGCAGGCGACTACGCACATAACGGGGGGAAAGCCGCCTAGTACCTGTGACATCAATCTCTTCCACTCTACCTTCGACGACTTGGATTCTGACAACACCTCCTCGAAACGTTTGGGGAGGAATCAAGGCTCCAGAGGTAATATACCCATTATCAATATAGAGCTGGGTTACTGCCGAACGAGCCTGGAGCAATTCAGCAAACGAGATAGGTCGATTCGTGAAGGGAGCAGTGACTTTGGTTAGGGTTTGCTGACTAAATACGGTGCTACCAACAACCTCAAACCTTTTGACAGTTATAGTACCAGGACCCAGATTAGGGACTTGCGGAGTTGTCGGAGCTTGAGGAGGCGGTATGAGATTTGGCGGTAGAGGGAGCGCCGGAGGAGGTGGGGGAGTTGTGCGAGGAGGCGGTATGAGGTTCGGTGGCGGTACTTGAGAGGTTGGGTTGGTGGGGTAAGGAACCAGATTTGGGTCGATGGTCTGCGCTTTGAGTGGCTCAGCGATCACGCTACTGGTCAAGACCGAGAAACCAAGTAGGAACCAGGGTTGGCACTTTAGATGAATAATATTTAAGAAGTGTAATTTTAGGTCACTACTCCATCAGTATTTACACTAAGTAGCCCTCCATTTCTTTAAAAAAGATTAAATTTTTGCACCGAAAGATGTAAAGTCTTGATGAAGAACCGTAAAAGTACTGAAATGGTGTTAAAGAGCAGGCTGAATGTCTAATATGCACATACTCAACTAGATTGGCAATCGGGCATCAATGTATTGGCACAAACTAGAAGGCTTAGGAATAGACTCACCGTGTAGTAGCATCCCTTCTAGATGAAACTCAATAGCCTCCTGTATCTGCTCTAAAACTTCCTCTACTGTTTGACCAGTAGCTACACATCCAGGCAGATCAGGAATATAGGCACCATAGTTACCCGCTGCTTTCTCAATCACAACCGTGTATTTCATAGCTTCATTCCCTCAATCCAGCTTGTCCTGTGAATGCTGTACAGCAACCCAGGTGGCAGGTCATCAGATAGGTTTCCAGGGACAGTAACTGTGCCTGGCTTTTCTGGATGGTGATACTGGCGGTGGCTACCTCTAGTTCAAGCAAGATACCAGCCATCGTCTTGCAGTATTCCGATCACCTGACGCACTTCATAAAGTCAATAGTACTAGGGTCTGCTCAACTAACTAGTACTGCCTCGGACTCCGCGAAACTAATTGGTCTTTATTTCCCCAGACTAGCGGTTCTGGAGATGTAGAGAAGCAGCAGTTGCAACGCTTCGAGTAGGCAGTTGCGATTCAACGGTTTTGACGTAGCTCGGCGCAGGCGACTACGCACATAACGGCGGGAAAGCCGCCTAGTACCTGTTACACCAATCACCTCCACTCTACCTTCGACCACTTGGATTCTGACCACACCTCCTCGGAACGTTTGAGGAGGGATCAAGGCTCCAGAGGTAATATACCCTTGATCAATATAGAGCTGGGCCACTGCCGAACGAGCCTGGAGCAATTCAGCAAATGAGATAGATCGATTCGTGAAGGGAGCAGTGACTTTGGCTAGGGTTTGCTGACTAAATACGGTGCGGTGCTACCAACAACCTCAAACCTTTTGACAGTTATAGTACCAGGACCCAGGTTAGGGACTGGCGGATTTATCGGAGCTTGAGGAGGCGGTATGAGGTTTGGTGGCGGTACTTGGGCAATTGGGTTGGTGAAGTAGGGAACCAGATTTGAGTCAACAGTCTGCGCTTTAAGCGGCTGAGCTATTGCGTTACTGGTCAAGACCGAGAAACCAAGTAGGAATCAGGGATGGCGTTTTAGATGAATAATGTTTGAGAGCTGTAATTTCAAGTCATTACTTTATCCGTGCTTACACTAAGTAGTTTCTTAGATTGATTAATAAATGTTAAAATTTGAACCAAAAGCTGTAAAGTTCTGATAAAAAACCGTGAAAATACTGAAAGGGTTACCGCTGTCTTTGTTTGAATTGCCTTTTCCCCTTTCTAGAAGGGTTTAAGTCGCTTTAAGTCGTGGAGAAATAGAGGAGGTGTTGCATAAATAGTCTGGAGTCAGTTGATAAATAGGTAGGAGGTGTTCAACTAGCGGTAGTTAACTATTCGTCTCAAACTAAAAATTTACTTCAACGACTCTTTAGAAGAGTTCAATTAGCGTCCAGAGTTATGCTCTAGGGAACCCTTTAAATAAAGGTGACAACCCATCCTACAAAAAAGCTGACACAGACTCAGTAGGAGCGTTGAACCATGGTCCAGCAAGAACAATCCCACAAGAGCAGCAAGCTAATAGGTTTAGCTTTGCTCAACTCTATAATAGTAGTCATTTAAGGAGGATGTATGAGATAAATGCCTAGTCTTTAAAGTAACTCTAAAATTTTTTCAGATAGGCAGATAGTTTAACGATGCTTGCTGTCCTCTAGATTTATGTCCTGGCGAATATTTGAATCCTGACAAAAATATGAATAGATCAAGATCATGTGACATTGGAAACAAAAGTGAATTTACTAAGTAGGAATTTCATCTGACTTTCTTAAAAAGATAATTGCTTTATGTTGAGAACTTATCTGTGATGCTAAGCTTGCATCAAGAAAACTCTTCTATAAAGCCAACGAAGACAGTAAAAATATTACTAACTGTGGGCATAAAGATATTGACATTAACAGCTGTTCCATATAAGCTAATAATGAAAATACCATTGTATATTAATAATGGTAAGGTAATTTAAAAATACGTCTATTTCAACTAAAGGAGAAAAAGATGAGTTCTGATCCCAAGGTATGTGCAAGAAATATTGAAAGGGTTCTAAACGAAAAAAAACTAACGGACCTAGATGCTTGCGGTATCACAGAAGTTGTCTTTAAAAAGACTAAGATGAGAAATGCGATATCTTCTCAACCTACTGAATCTTGGCTTGAAGAAGAATCAGAAGACGAGGAATCATTATCATCATCAGATGATAATGAAGTGACTCGTCTTTCACCGTTTTGGACTTGTTCTTGGGATGATGCTAGCCAATCAGTGATCTGCTCCTTCCAGTAGATAATTTCTACCCCTATAGGCTATTTTGATAGAAGAAAATGTTACTTGAATCATTTTTTAGCTATCATTACAGCCTTTTTTATCTATTTTTCTAAACTACTAACTTGTAGCAGCTTACTAATTACTAAGCAGGAGTTGGTAAATTGGCAATTCCTTTAACCATTCCATACTGGGTATTATGGTTAGTAAGTATATTGGCAATACCTGGAACAATTTCTGTCTCTGGGAACTGTGCCTTGGCTCAGGTTATACCTGACAGTACTCTAGGCATTGAAAGTTCTATCGTAAAATTCTCTGGTAACACTTATGCCATTGAGGGTGGGGTCAAGCGTGGTCCAAGTTTATTTCATAGCTTTGAACAGTTTTCAGTACCTAAAGATGGCTTAGCCATCTTCAACAACACCCTGGATATTCAGAACATCATTAGCAGGGTGACAGGTCCATCTATGTCTCACATTAATGGTACGCTTAAAGCCGAAGGCACAGCTAATTTATTTCTCATCAATCCTAATGGGATTATTTTTGGTACTAATGCCTCACTCAAGATCGGCGGTTCATTTTTGGCTAGTACAGCTAGTAGTCTGAAATTTGCTGATGGTACTCAGTTCAGTGCGACAGCTTCCCAGACTGCGCCATTGCTAACTACAAGTGTGCCTATTGGTTTGCAGTTTGCGGGGACTGTAGGAAGGATCTCAAATCGCTCTATGTATTCCATCATTAGCTCTAGTGGAAAGCCAGTTGTAGTCGGTCTACAGGTGATACCCGGTGGGACTTTGGCGCTAGTTGGCGGTGATGTATCTTTTGATGGAGGAAGGTTGCAGGCTCAGGGAGGTCAAGTGGAGTTGGGAGCAGTAGATAGCTTCGGAACCGTAGGGCTAAGTGTCGATGCTAACGACTTGCATCTAAGTTTTCCTGAAGGCTTAGCACGAGCAGACATTTCACTAGCAAATGCTTCTCAAGTCAACGTCAATAGTGAGAAAGGCATTGGTAATGTCGAGATCCAAGGCAAGAACGTGGTACTCACTAGTGGCTCACAAATAATTGCTGCTAATGGTTCGGGAGGCCAATTTACTATAAACGCCTCAGATTCTGTGAAACTCACAGGTAGCAACAGTGGCTTGTTTAGTGTGGGCGATATAAAGGTCACTGCCAGGAGGTTGGTTGTTCAGGATGGAGCAGGAATATCTACTGGGGTAATTGGAATTGGAAATCCAGCAGTGACGGGTCCATATGGGGATTTAACAGTGAACGCCTCTGAATCTGTAGAGCTAACAGGTGGTTTTCTAACAACAAGTACTCGGAGTGTAAGAAATGCTGGAAATTTAACGATAAGCACAGGGCAGTTGTATGTCCAGGGTAAAAATTCTCAATTAACCGTAAGTAGTGGAGGATTAGGGGCAGCAGGTAACCTAGAAATCACGGCTCTCTCTATCATCCTCCTGAACAGTCAATCCGCTCTCAGTGCTGAAAATTCAGTAGGTGAACGTGGCAATATCATACTGCACACGCAGGACTTGCAGTTAAGGAACAGTAGCATAACCACTCAGGCCAGCAATAACGCGAATAGCGGCAATATTAATATCGACACAGGTACATTGGTTGCCCTGCAAAGTAGCAAAATCACTGCCGATGCCCAAGGGGGCCAGGGAGGCAATATTCATATCAAGACCCAAGGTCTAATCCGTTCTCCAGATAGCAGCATCACTGCTATGTCTGAACGTAGCCCTCAGTTAAACGGTGTAGTAGAAATCAACACACTGGTTAACAACCCCAGCCAAGGATTAGTCACCTTACCAATAGAGCCAGTCAATATCACTGGGCAAATTGCCCAAGGCTGTCCAGCTGGTGTGGGACCACGCGCCAGCAAATTTGTTGTTACTGGTCACGGTGGATTGCCACCCGATCCTACAGAAGCACTCAGAAGTGAGCCAACTTTGGCAGATTTAGGCACGACAGTTCAAAGCCAAGAGAGGCGCACTAGTGCTACTACTTCTAGCAACTTGAGTAGTTCTGACTCAGCACCACTTGTGGAAGCCCAAGGATGGGTGACTAATGCAAAAGGCGAGGTGGAACTTGTAGCTCAGCTACCCACTGTCACTTTGCACATTCCTTGGCTAGCACCTACTATCTGTCAGGCAACCTACACTGCTTCTTGAACTACTAAGTAAGCGCCCGCGAGTAGAAATGGAACAGAAAACCGCGCTAAGGCTAAAACCTAGTCTGCATAAACCTTTTGATTTAGCAGAGCAATTTCTAGGACGCAGTAGCCTTCCTGCAAAGGCGGATATTGTGCGATTCATATCGCCGCCGCAACAGTTCATGGTCTGGATTACCTGCTGACATGGAACTGCAAGCACATTGCCAATGCTCAAATTCAGAGGAAATTGGCAGAAATCAGTCTTGATTTTGGATATGAATTGCCAATTCTTTGTACACCCAATGAACTGCTTGGAGGTTAATCATGTATCAGGATGAAATTGTCGAAGAAATCCACAGAATTCGTGAAGAGTACTCTCGTTCATTCAATTATGATTTAAAAGCTATCTTTGCTGATTTACAAAAGCAGCAAGCGGAAAGCGGTAAAGAAGTTGTAAACTTATCGCGAAAGCGCGGTCTAACAACACGTTGGAGCGGACGGGCAAGAGATCTTGATGAGGATGCAAAGGACACTAGTTGCGGCTCAACTTAGCCGTTATGCAAAAATCAACACAAACATGATTGCAAATTTCTAACCACCAAGGAGAAAGCTCATGAGTTCTACGTCAGCTAGCACGTCAGTTGGGTCAAGTTCCCCTAGAAGTGCGTTCGCGAAGCGTGGGCTTTGCCCAATCGCAGATTCAGCAGCTTCGTGTTACGCAACTGGAGGAGTTAGCAGAGGCTTTGCTAGATTTCGCCTCAGTACAAGATTTCACAGACTGGCTACAGGCTCATCAGAGTTGACTTAAAAATAGAGCAGTGGAATATCAGCCCATGTATCAAACACCTGGGTTGGGTAACCAGGGAGTTATTTCACTTATTCGTGGATAGTGCTGCTCAATCAGCTAGCAGTGGCAGGCGGTTGATTGAGCAGATAGGGCATGGGATAGCAGCTAGGTGGGACTAGTACAAGTTGTTAAACAAACCAGCCGCCGCAACGAACTCTATGTATAGGGGTGATGCTGCTCCAAATTTTACATTTATGGAAATACCTACAGGTCCATACGCAGTACTCCGGGGCGTTGGTAATGTTATACTAGCCACACTATTACTGCCATATACGTTCAGACTATCATTAGCGGCAATCTTTTCACTAAACACATACAAGTGCATATTTGTCACGGCAACATTATTTGAACCCGTATTAAAGAAGACTATACCTCCTTGGACTTGTTCATTATTAGTTGTAGCTAGTGTGGGAATAGAGAAGTGGAACCAGTTGGAAGTATTAGGTTTACCTTCGATATACGTGAAGTAGCCCTGCCGGAGAATTGTATTGGTTAGCTCTGGACGCTCTACCTGAACACTCGTTCCATGTACCCACATATATGGAACTCCCTCTGCTTTAGCCTTTTGTTTCGATAAAAGACCAATCCCACCGGCTAAAGTAGT
>Ga0213881_10001090_pt1 | contig 13789 bp, 9 predicted proteins | sample BarmaccoBMER_R08_FD_160104 | JGI IMG/M metagenome (GOLD analysis project Ga0213881, IMG submission 160104) | Barbacenia macrantha exposed rock microbial communities from rupestrian grasslands, the National Park of Serra do Cipo, Brazil - ER_R08 ... | reverse complement strand
TTGCGGTTACGGTCGGGATGGGAGTCTGCCTCGGCGTTGGTGTTGCCGTTGGCGTGGCGGTCAGCGCGGGTGTTTGCGTCGGTGTCGGCGTTGGCTTTGCCGTAGGTAATGGTGTGGGAGTTTGGCTCGGGGCCGGCGTCGGGGTTGCAGTAAATATTGGCGTTGGTGTTTGCTTCGGCGTACCCGCCGGCGTTGAGGTCGGCGCTTGAGTACTCGCGCGGGGCGGCGTTTGCGCCGTCCTCCTCGCCGACGGGCTGGGCGGCGCGAGGGCCATCCCGCTTTCATCGTCGAGCGCCTTGGCGGTGGCGCGATTGATTACTCCAGTGGGAGGCAAGTTGTGGCGCTGCTGGTACGCCTTAAGTGCGGCGGTAAATTCCGGGCTGGGTTGTCCATCGACGGCCCCGGAATACGCGCCTTGTGCTTTGAGCTGTTCCTGAACCGAGCGCGTCAGATCATCGGCCAGCGCACTGCACACCAGAACTGTCACAAACAGGCAAAGGGACAGACGCACGCGGCAAATTCACCAACTGGGCGGCGCGGACGCAAGTGTTAACGCAGCCTATTGTTTCGGCGCCAATGCGAGCAGACGTTGTTTTTGGTCATCCGGAAGTGCGGTACTTTGGATCCAGGCGGCGGCCTGCTGCGCATCTTTGTGCAACCATTGCAATGCAACTGTCTGCAAGGCGGAGTTGCGCGCGACCGGATCATTAATGGTCACGGCCCATGCGGCAGCGCTGGCCGGGTCCTTGCGTAACAGCGTGTAGGTATAAGCGGTCGCCGCTTCGTCCCGCGGTGCGCCACTGAGTGAGTTGACCCACTCCCCCGCAGCAGTCAGGTCACTCGAGGCCCAGTACGTCACGGCCGCGCCGAGGCTTTGCTGGCGCACATCGGCCGGCAATGTCGCCGCCCATTCACTTGCGCCTTTGGGATCGTTAAACGCCATCTGGGTGGTGAGCATGTTGTTGGCGAGTCGCCGCATTTCGAGGTTTGGTAGCTCGCTGACCCATGTCTTCGCTCGCTCCGGATCGCGCTGGTAAATGTAGCTGACCAGACTCGTAGAGAGACCGCGATTCTCCTCTAAATGCGATAGTACGTATGCCTCGGCAGCATCGTGATCCTTTGTCCACCAGCCCATTACCGCGCCCATGATGGCGCCGGCGAACCCGTCACTCTCACCGTGCTGTTGTGCCCAGGCCAGCGCCGCGGCTGGATCCTGCGCCGCCCAGCTTTGCGCGATGTTCGATGCCACCCAGCGAAAGCGCATCGAGCCACTCTGCGTTTCATCGAAAAACTTCGCAGCATCAGTGGGCGCGAGCTGCGCCCATTTGCTCACCGCTGAGGCGAGGAAATTGTTCTGCTGCTCGCGATTAATCGCACCGGCAGGTAAGTCCTTGATCGCTTTTGCCAGCGCGGCCGCCTGCGCCAGATCAGCACTTTCGACAATGGTGCCGATCGCTGTCGTCTTGGCTTCACTGGCGTGAAACGTTAGCGCTGAACGCAGTGCGGCCATCGGATCAAGCTGCGCCCACGCCTTGAAAAACGTCGCGATCCTCCCGTCACTTTCCTTACTGCCCGGCAGACGATCGAGTTGACTCGCCAGCGCTGCGAGCTTCTCCGGCGGCAACGTTGAAAGCAGGCTGTACAATTCCTGAAATGGAACCGTGGTGATGTTTCCGAGCATGACCTGCGGCGCGTCCGGATCGAGCGAGTGTGAGGCGCGCTTCGACGCAGCCGCAGTGGACGAGATGTTGTCAGAGTGATGCGATTCCGTCCCGCGTGAACCCGAGCCTGAGCTGTGCCTCCATCCCGCTACCGAAAACCCCACCACGAAGCCGCCGATGAGCCCGAGCACCAGCATCGCCGTGGCCGGAGTGAGAGCTGCGTTTTTCATGTGCGCGCTATTCATCTTCCATCGCCCAGAATTTGCGGAAAGCATTTGGCCAGCTGCGGTCCGCCACTGCTTCGCGGGCGTGTCGCGCCATTGCTTCGCGTTTGCCGCGATCCAGCGCAAGCTCGCGAATTGCGCGCGCGAGGTCCGCCGCATCGCGAGATTTCGTTACAAGGCCGTTCACATTGCGTTCCACTAACTCCTTCGGGCCGCCGACGTCTGAGACGATCACTGGAACGCCAGAGGCTTGCGCTTCGATGACTACATTCCCAAATGTGTCCGTGGTACTCGGAAAAACAAAAATGTCAGCGGAGGCGTAGGCGGCGGCAAGGTCCGCACCACGCAAGTACCCGGTGAAAATTGCTTCCGGCAACGCTGCGTTCAGTGCCTGGACGTAGGGCCCGTCGCCCACCACATAGAGCTGCACCGGCACGCCTTCATCGCGCAATTGCCGGTAAGCGTCGGCCAGCGTATCCAGGTCTTTCTCCTTTGAGATACGCCCGACGTAGAGCAGCCGGACCGAGCCGTTGTGCCCGCCAAATTTTTGCCAGAATCTCAGGTCGCGCCGCTCCGGCGTGAATAGCGTCGTATCCAAACCGCGCGGCAAAATTTTCAACTTCTCCGGCGCAAAGCCACGCGCGATCCAGCTGCGCCGGTACTCTTCCGAGTTCACGAAGACGGTGTCGAGCTGCCCGTAAAACCAGCGCATGTAACGCCAGGCTACGCTTTCGAGGAAGCTATCATCCGTCAAAATGCGCACGTACTGTGGAAAATCAGTGTGATAAATGCCGCTCGTCTGAAGGTTGAGCATTTTGGCCGCGAGCAGCGCGGTGAGTCCCACCGGACCCGGCGTGCTAATGATGATTTCGCTGAATCCCTCGCGCTGAATGTAATCGAGCATCCGCAGTATCGGAGGAAAACTCAGCTTTTGCAGCTCGTACTCAGGCAGCTCGAACTCGCCGATCGGCGCGAAGTTTTTTATCGCAATATCGCTGACGTGAATCTCACGGCGCGAGGTGACCACCGTCAGGTCGGCGCCGGCCTTATGCGCGGCCGAAGTCATCTTGCGAATGGTCGTGGCGACGCCATTCACGTCTTCCACCGTGTCAGTGAACCACGCCCGTTTGTTGTTACGCAGCGGTTCGGGGATCGCTCCCGTCATTTCCCTAAAAATCCCGCGCAGCCATTTGCGCGAGGGCGCCTGGCTGTGAAATGCGTAGATGTAGGGTGCGAGCAGCACCAGCAACGGCGCGATCGCGCTCAGCGCCTGCATTCCTTCGATCAGGTTTCCGCCGCTCACCTGCTCAACGAATTTCCGGAAGAAACGAAACGCCAGCTGCTCCGTCACAGTGTTCGCCAGCGCAAAAGCGCGCCGTTCGGGCTCAGCTTCACTCTCCACTTCGCGCGCGATCCGTTCCTTCACCTCCGGCTGCGCGAAATAGCGCGAGAGTTCATTCCAAAGCGAGACGTTCGCTGGTTTCGCGAGGTCGAAGATTTTGCCGGAAAGTACGCCTTGCGCGATGAACGTCGCCTTTTCGCGCAGGGTGAATTGCGTCGGATCGCGTCCTTCCATGAAGCGCGAAAACATCTGCTCGAGAAGCGCGCCGCTCGGCCCCAGCTTCTCGTGAAAACGCTCCTGGATGAAACTGGCCAGCGTGTTGTAAAAACCGTGCGACAGAACCAGCGGCGTACCGCCGTGGCCGCACGCGCCGCAACGCCCGGCACGAACATGCTGGAGAAACTCCGCTGCTGTTTGCGCCTGCGGCGTTTCGGTGAACGCCGTCGCAAATGATTTGCCGCCGTGATCATCTGAGCCGCCGACGAAATGTTTTTTCCACGGCTCGGGATGGGTCGGCGCGAGATTGTGCCGGTTCGCAAACTCCTCGATTTTCTCCGGCGTCAGCTCAAGCAGAAGCTTGCGCGCAAGCTCGCTCAGCAGCGCATCACGCAGTCCGTTGATGCCCTCGAAATGTTTGAAGAGCAGGATGAGACGTTCAAGATGGGAAGCGGTGAGTTTGCCGTTCACGCTGTAGAGCGGATGCGCCACCGCGTGCGCGATCCCCTGCTCCGCCAGGTACCGTTGCAGCTCAAAAATGTTGCTTCGCCACAACGCGATCTCTGCATGCTGCGCTTGGGTAATTCCCCACACCAGCAGGTGAATCTTGCAGGCATCGTGCGGAAAGTACGTAGTCACTTCCTCGCTGATGAACGTCTGCGGCTTGTCTGCGATGGCGAGGCAGCCCGCGATCGTGTCGTGGTCCGTGATGGTGACGAAATCCATTCCGCGCGCGCGCAATTGCGCGTAAAGCTCAGCCGGCTCAGTGCAGCTGTCCGGAAAATCGAAGCGGCGGAAGAGCCACTCTTCCGAGCGCGCACTAAACTTCGAGTGAACATGCAAATCGCAGCGGCTCATGGCGCGATTCGCCTTTCTGCAATCCAATCTCGGTACGTTGTGACCGTGCGTGTGCCGACGAAACGCCGCGCCAGCCGCACGATTTGCCTGCGGATTTCCCGTACTTCGAAATCACCTGGATGGACGCTGAGACGCACGAGCGGGCGCACATCGGCGGCACGGGCAAGCGCCGCATTCCAGACGAGGCTCGCAGAGCAGCGCCACGGCGCGCGTGTACTGTAAACAAGCGACCGCGCCGGCTCGGCCTCTCCGGTCATCAGGTCGATCACGCTGCCGATGCGGGCCGTGTATTGCATTCCCGCCTCATTCGCCGCTCGCTGCGCGCCTGTACTCAACAGCCACGCCGGCGCGATAAATCCAAGCGGTGCCAGATGCGCGGCACGAAATTCATCGCGTGCGCGAGTGATTCGTTCCAGCGCGTCGTCATAGCCGATGTCGAAAAATTCCCCTTCATCGCGCGTGTAAAAACGTGTCACGATTTTCGTACTTAGCCCTTCGCCATTCCGGCGGGACCGCTGATGAAAGTAACCGTGAATGACAATCTCATGCCCTTCAGCTTCCAGTCCGCGCAGCCACGAGATGAACGAAGTACTTTCGACCGCTTTGCCCGTTCGGTGGTAGTCCGGCACGACGAGAAGGGAGGTGCACTTGATGCCGGAGGCCGTTAGCTCGCGCAAAATCTCTTCCATCCGAGTTTGCGTGTGCGGCGCGACATCGTGAAGCGACACGACAAGCCAGCGCGCGGGCGACGCCGCTGCCGAAAGTATCGGCAGAAAATCCGCCGTCGCCGCGTCGGTCATGCCTAAGATTTTCGCCTTCGCCCCAGAGTGAACAAGCGAAATCGGTGGTATCGACAAGGCACAACCTTTGCCGGAAAATCACCCGAAGATGCCGCTCATCACCTTTGAAGGCTCGGAAGCGTGCGGGAAATCGACGCAGGTGCAGCGACTCGCTTCCCGCCTAAAGGAGAATGGCGCGTCCATCCTGGTCGTGCGGGAGCCGGGCGGTACCGCCATCGGCGAGAGCATTCGTCACCTGCTTCAGCACGCGGAGGAAAGCCGCAAGATGACGCCGGAAACAGAGTTGCTGCTTTTCGCCGCCAGTCGCGCGCAACTGGTGCGCGAGAAAATTCGGCCGGCGCTTGCCCGGGGCGAATTCGTCATCTGCGACCGCTTTTTCGATTCCACCACCGTTTACCAGGGCGCGGCGCGGGCGCTCGATCTGGACCTCGTTAGAAAGCTGAATGAATTCGCGGCGGATGATTGCATTCCGGACATCACTTTTCTGCTCAAGCTCGATCGCCGCACTGCGCGTCAACGTTCAGCCAACCGCAAAGTACATGACCGAATGGAACAATTACCGGAGGAATTCCACGAGCGCGTGATCGCGGCGTACTCTGAGCTCGCCCTGCGTCAGCCCGAACGGATTGTTGTCATCAACGGTCGTCTCTCTGCCGGCGAAATCGCGGAGCAAACATGGCAGACAGTAAACCTGCGCCTGGCGGCAAATCAGAAATCAACCTAATGGCGTTTTCTTCCGATCAAGCGCTTGAATACCTGGAGCGCGCGCAGCAACAAGAACGTCTCGCGCATGCTTATCTAATCTCCGGGCCGCCCGGCAGCGGAAAGTCCGCGCTGGCGGCAAATCTCGCAGCGGCGCTCAACGGCAGCACGCCGGAAAACGTTTTGCAGGGACGTGCGCCAGACGTTTTCCTAACCGAGCCGGCATCGCGGTCGCGCCGCATCGTGGTTGATCAAATCCGCGGTCTCGAGCGCGCGCTGCAAATGCGGAATTCCGGCGGACGCAAAAAGATCGCGATCATCCGCGACGCCGAGCGGATGCAACCACAAGCAGCGAACGCATTTCTGAAAACGCTGGAAGAGCCACCGGAAAATTCGCTGCTGCTGTTGCTGAGCGGTTTGCCGGAAGCGCTGCCCGACACAATCGTTTCGCGTTGCCTTACGTTGGTACTTCAGGCCGCGTCCGAAGCTGAAGCGACCGCGGAAGAAAACGAACTGCTGCGACTTCTCTGCGCTGCGGCTGAAGAGGAAAGTGCCGGGGTGGCACGAGCCTATCGCGTTTCGCAGGGCATCCATCGGCTGCTCGATTCCGTACGCGATCAGATTAGGAGCGAGCACGCGGCGGCATTGAAGACGGAAGAGCAACGGTATCGGCAGACAACGGACGGCGCGTGGCTGGATGAGCGAGAAGAGTACTACAAGGCGTTAACGGAAAGTACGTATCGCGAACGCCGCAGCCGCCTGCTCGAGACGCTTTTTCTCTGGTGGGCTGATGTCTTGCGCGCGTCGGTGAATGTGCCGAGGCGCTCAATCGAGACCTGCGCGGGCGCCACCGCCGCGCTTGCGAAACGCTTGAGGACGACTGACGTACTTAAGCGCATTCATCGGCTCGAAGAAATGCGTGACCAGCTCAATACCACCGCGCAGGAAGCGCTTGTCATCGAAGTCGCATGCCTGCGGGTATTCGGCTGACCCAGTAAATGTCTCGGCGTCGCACGCTTTCGATCGCGCTCATCGGGACGAAGTTCATGGGGCGCGCGCATTCCAATGCGTGGCGACAGGCGCCACGATTTTTCGATTTGCCTGCGGACGTTCGCATGGCCGTACTCTGCGGCCGCGATGCCGCCGCGACTCGCGAGGCAGCGGCAAAACTCGGCTGGGAAAATGCGGCAACGGATTGGCGTGCCGTTGTGGACGACGCGCGGCTCGACGCGCTCGATATCTGCACGCCTAACGACTTGCATGCCGAGATCGCCATCGCCGCCGCGCGTGCCGGTAAGGCGATTATTTGCGAGAAGCCGCTTGCGCGAAACCTGCGCGAAGCGCTTCAGATGGTGGGCGCCGTCAAAAGCGCGCGTGTGACAAATATGCTTTGCCACAATTACCGGCGAGTACCGGCGATCGCGCTCGCGCGGCAAATGATTGAGCGCGGTGAGATGGGCAAGCGCGTTTACCACTTCCGTGCACGATATGCGCAGGATTGGATCGCCGACGAAAATTTTCCACTGGTCTGGCGTTTGCAGGCAGACAAAGCCGGCTCCGGTGCGCTCGGCGACCTCGGCGCCCACATTGTCGATCTGGCGCGGTTTCTTGTCGGCGAAATCGACAGCATCTCCGCACTGAGTTCGACGTTCATCAAAAAGCGCCGAAGCAAACCGGGCGGCGCTTTGCGAACCGTGGATGTTGACGACGCATTCTGCGCGATTGGCAAATTCCGCAATGGCGCGCTGCTGAACCTGGAGGCAACGCGTTTCGCGCGCGGCCGGAAGAACCATCTGAGCTTCGAGATCAACGGTAGCGGCGGCTCAATCGTCTTCGATTTGGAAAAGATGAACCGGCTGCGCTTTTTCGACCGACGCGATCGGGCGCACGCGCACGGCTTCCGCGACATCATCGTGACCGAACCGTCGCATCCGTACTTGGAGAACTGGTGGCCGCCAGGTCATCTGCTCGGCTATGAGCATTCGGTCATTCACACGGTGGCGGATTTCGTTTGTGCGGTGGTGAGCGGCAAGCGCGTCCGACCGGATTTCGAGGATGGCTTCGAAACGCAACGCGTCCTCGATGCCATTCAACGAAGCGGTGCGCAACGCGGCAAACCAATCCGCGTCAGCAGGTGATGCTCGTACTCAGGTGTGGCTTTTTGAATAGCAAACGCCAAACAGTGGAGGCAAGGGGATTCGAACCCCTGACCCTCAGAATGCCATCCTGATGCTCTACCAACTGAGCTATGCCCCCGGGAATGCCAGATTGTAGATTTCGGGGCAGCGATTGCAACCTGCGCAGCTACACGGTGACGCCTGAGCCGGGCAGGTGCACCGATGGCATCGGCGCGCCGGTGGCGAGGTGCGCGGCGACGGTCTGAGCGAGGCGATCAGGCATGTACGGTTTCGGCAGAAAGGCGTGTTGTTTTTCCCGTTCGAAATCGGTGCCGATGAGCTCGGCGCTGTATCCGCTGGTGAAGATGACTTTGAGCCCGGGCTTTTGCAGTAATAATTTATGTGCGAGCTCGCGACCGGACATCGACTCAGGCATGACGACATCGGTAAGCAGCAGGTCAATTTTGTCGCGGTGCTCGGCCCAGACTTCCAGCGCAGCTTTGCCGTTGGCGGCTGAGAGGACGCGGTAGCCGAGCGCGCCGAGCGCGTCACTGACAAACTCGCGCAGCATATCTTCATCTTCCACCACGAGAATGGTCACGCTGTCATTCGCGGCAGCCTGCTCCGAGTGCTTCTCGGGCACGGTACTTTCGAGCGGCAAGCTTTCGGTGCAAAGCGGGAAGAATGCGCGCACGGTAGTGCCGCGACGCGGTGCGCTCTCGACTTCGATCCAGCCGCCGTGCTGCTTAAGTACGCCGTACACAGTCGCCAATCCCATGCCGGTGCCCTGCCCTGGACCTTTGGTGGTGAAGAACGGCTCGAAAATTCGCGCGATCGTCGCTGCGTCCATGCCCAAGCCCGTATCTTTGACGGCGAGGCAAATGTGCTGGCCAAGTTGCGCTTCGGCATTAAGCGCTTGCGTCGCTTCGTCGATTTTCACCTGCACGGTGGAAAGCGTGAGTTTCCCCCCCTCGGGCATGGCGTCGCGCGCGTTGAGCGCGAGGTTCATGATCACCTGGTCAACGCTGCTCGGGTCGGCAAAAATCGGCGGAAGATCAGGCGCGAGCTGCATATCAAGAGCGATGTGCTCGCCAATAATCCGGCGCAGCATGGCCACGGTTTGCTCAACAATCTTGTTCAAGGCCAGCGGACGCCGCTGAATGATTTGTTTGCGGCTGTAGGCCAGTAATTGCCGCGTCAGCGCGGTGGCGCGTTCCGCTGCGCGCTCGACCTGCTGTAATGACGCCGCCAGCTTTTCATCCAGCTGCGGATTGCGCAACTGCATGGCCGTGTTGCCGAGAATCACCGTGAGGATGTTGTTAAAATCGTGCGCCACACCGGCGGCGAGCCGGCCCACCGCTTCCATCTTTTGCGCCTGACGCAATTCATTCTCGAGCCGCATGCGTTCGGTGATGTCCTGCAAAATGAGCAGGTGATACGGCGCGCCGCCGAGCTCGAGGTTTTCCGCCGCAACGAGTACTTCGCGGCGCTCGCCTTCGCTCGTGCAAATGGTCGCGGACAAATTGCGCACCGGCTGACGTGTCGCAAGTTTCTCGCGGATCGCGCGCGCTGTGGCGTCATCCGCCCATGAAGTGGCCGTTCCGGCGAGTACCGCATCGCGCTCGGCGTTGACCAGGTCGAGAAAACTGGCGTTGGCATCGAGGCAGCCGTTCCCGTCCGTGCACTGGATCAGCATCGGAATCGGGCTGCTGTGAAATGCCTTGGAGAAACGCTCTTCCGAACACCGCAGCGCTTCCTGCGCGGCCGCGCGCTCGGCCACTTCCCCCGTGAGACGCGCATTGGCTGCACGCAGCTCGGCCGTGCGCTGATTCACCAGCGCATCGAGCTCTTCCATCTGGCGCCGCGCGATCTGGGTGAGCTGCCATTTCTTGGCCAGCGCGTGCGCCATTTGCAGCACCTCCACATTATCGAACGGCTTTTTCAGTACGAGCATCTGGTCAGTGCTGCCGACCGTCTTGGCAATTTCGTCCCATGAATAATCTGAGTACGCGGTGCAAATCACAATTTGCAGGTCTGGAAATTCCTTCCAGATGCGCGCGATTGTCTCGATGCCGTCCCACCCCGGCGGCATACGCACATCCACAAACGCGACCGCATAAGGTTCGCCTTTGGCGAATGCCTCGCGTACTTTGTCCAATCCTTCCTGCCCCTGGAACGCGGAATCGATCTGGAAACTCCACGGGCGCGCCGAATCAGAACGCTCGCCGAACAGCTCGGCTTCGTCCGCATCGAGTTCCTGCGCGAGCTTGGCGTCGGCCGGACCGAGGATTTTGCGGAAGTCGTCGTGGATCGACGGATTATCATCAATGATGAGGATGCGGTTGTTCTCCGGCTGGAATGTTAGTGGCGATGTACTCATGTGTTTGTCAGGGGTGCGATAGGAAGCTCGAGAGTGAAACTGGCGCCGCAGCCGATGCCATCGCTCGCGACTGAGAGCGAGCCGCCCATGGCCCGGGCCGCAAGCGCGCCGCTATGCAGGCCGAAACCGTGGCCTTCTTCGCGAGTGGTAAAGCCGTGGGCGAAAATGCGAGTGAGATTTTCCGGCGAAATGCCAATGCCGTTATCAGAGACGACGACGTGGACGAAACGCTCGTTCACAGCAAAGACCGAAGTGGTGATGCTTTTGTCGGTGCGCTTCACTTCATCCAGCGCGTACTTCGCGTTGCGCAGAAGGTTGATGAGGATTTGCAACACTTTGTGCCGGTCCACCCGCACCAGCGGCACGGGTGAAAACTTCCGCTCGACGGCGACGCCGTGCCGCGCGAAGGCGCCAAGGTTCATCGCGATCGCGTCTTCGACCAGCCGATGGGCGGGAAGGTTCTCGAAGACGCCGCTCACCTTGGCGTAGCTCTGCTGCATGGCGACGACTTCCTTGATGTGCTCGATGTTGCGCCCGAGCTGATCCACTTCCTGGATCAACTCGGCGTTTTCCGTGACGAAAAATTCGCCCAGCTTGGCGAGGTAGCCGGGCAGCTTCTGGCCGTTGGGATCTTTCGTCAGGTACTCGCCCACGTTGCCGTTGTGCTGGGTAAGAAGGGCAGCGGCTTTCGCCAGCTTCGGTGCTTTCGATCGGCGTAGCTTTTCCACCACCAGGCCAGCGGAAACGTTCACGCTGTTAAGTACATTGCCGACGTTGTGCAAAACGCCGGTAGCCACTTCCGCCATGCCGGCGAGCCGTGACGTTTCCAACAATTTCTGCTGCGAAATTTTCAACGCTTCCTCCGCCTGCTCGCGCTCGTGGATTTCTCGCTGAAGGGCGTTTACCTGTTCCTGCAATTCACGCTGCGCGTTCTGGAGTGCGCTGTCCTGCGTCTGGATCTGATCGAGCATCTGGTTGAACGCGTCAGTCAGTACGCCTACTTCGTCGTCGCAGACTTTTTCCGCGCGCACGGAGTAGTCGTTGTGGTCGGCGATGGTGCGCGCGTTGCCGGTAAGACGCAGGATGGGATGAGTGATGAAACGCTGAAATTTGCTCGAAAGGACAAAGGCGAAGAGGAGCGAGCCCGTGAGTACGAGGGCGAAAATGCCAGCGTAAAGCCGGAGCAATTGCGAGTTCATGGCGCGCAAATCGGCCAGCAAAAACAGCGTGCCCTCGCGTTTGCCATTGAGCAGCACTGGTTGCGCGAGCAGAATGCGGTTCCCATCGATTTTAAAGCCGGCCTGCATGCGCGCCGATTTGATTTCGTCTTCATCGCGCGCGCTGCCGAACGAGGCCAGGCGATGGCCATCTGTCAGCTGAAGCAGTGCGCCCACGATCTGCGGCATCGTTTTTAAACCGGCGAGAATTTGCGCCGCCGCGTCGTCGTCGCGGAACATCACAGTACCAGCGCAATTATGCGCGGTAATCTCCCCTACGACCGCGAGCTCGTGCGCCGATTGCTGCCGCAAAGTGTAGCCTTGGAACAGGAAGAGCGCGGCAAAAGCAAGCAGCAACACCGCGCTCGAGATCAACATGATCACGAGCGTGATTTTCTGCCGGACAGGACGATCACGCAGGCTGCGCATGGGAAGTACAAGCTCATCCCACAGCTATTTCCGAGCCGAGGCAGAAAAATTTTCGGCGTCCGGCAGCAATCGTGCTGCTGTTAGTTCCAATGCCGCCGCGGAATTACCGCCTCTTAGTTGTCCAGTCCTGAGCCTTCCATGAATCCTGACACGACCGAACTCGCTTCCCCAGCAACTCACGCGCAAACGCAACGCCCGGTCACGCCGGCGCGGCCGCCGGACAAAGTGCGCAAGGGGCCGCATCGTCTCACCGCCATTGTCACCATTGCCGTTGCGCTGCTGCTCTGCTTCGCCTTCTGGACTTTATCGCGCCGGCTGGCTCCTGAGCTCACCACACCGGCAGCGGTCGAGTCGGCTTACGTGGCTTCCTTCCCGGAGAAAACGATCGGTGTTCTTCCCTTCGAAGATTTAACCGAAGATAAACACGACGCTTTTCTGGCCGATGCGGTGCAGGATGACATTCTCGATGTGCTCTCGAAGATCGCCGACTTGAAAGTGATCAGCCGTACTTCGGTCAGCAGTTTCACTCCAGAGAAGCAGGGCAGCATCCGCGACATCGCGCAAAGCCTGGGCACATCTTTCATTTTGCAAGGAACGGTCGAGCGGCTCGGGGATCAGGCGCGCGTCACTGTTCAGCTGACCGATGCGCGGAAAAGCAGCAGGCTCTGGGCTGCAAGTTATGAGCGCAGCGTGGGCGATATTTTCGGGATGCGCAGCGAAATCGTGCAGCGGATCGCTACCGAGATGCAGGCCACCATTCTCCCCGAGGAGAAGAAGGCGATTGAAGAACACCCGACCGAAGATCTCACCGCTTACGGGCTCTACGTGCCCGCGAAGGATCTCATCGCCAGCGTCTCCTTTACCGCGCAAATCCAGGAAAGACTTAACCAGGCAATCCGCGAGCTCGAGCAAGCGATCGGGCGCGACCCGAATTTTTATCTCGCTTATTGCCAGCTCGCCAGCGCCAACAATTACCTGTACTTTTTCGGGCTCGATCACACGCCCGCGCGTCTCGCCCAGGCTCAGGCAGCGCTGAACACGGTGGTGCGTTTGCGGCCCGATGCCGGCGAAACGCACCTCGCCAAAGCCACTTTTTACTACCGCTGCTATCTCGACTACGAGAAAGCGCGCGCTGAACTCGCCGCTGCCCAGCGCGCGCTGCCCAATAACTCGGAAATCTTCGAGCTGACCGGCTACATCGACCGGCGGCAGGGCTTATGGACTGAGTCCGCGCGCAGCTTGCAGCGCGCGCTCGCGCTCGATCCACGCAACGTTTTCATTCTTCAACAAATATCCCTCAGCTACCAGGAAACGCGGCAGTTTGGCGCGATGGCTGCCGCGCTTGATCGCGCGCTCGTACTCAGTCCCCACGATCTCGACACCCGTGTGACTCGCGCCTCAGTCGAGCTGGAATCGCGCGGCGACACGCGGGCGCTGCACGCCACCATCGCTTCGTTGGTCGCGGAAAATCCCGCTTCAGCGAGTGATCTCGGCGATCAATGGCTCTACCTTTCATTGTGCGAGCGCGATGCCGCGGCGGCCGCACGCGCTCTCGACGCCATACCGCCCACTGGCGTTTCCAGTGATCTAAATTTTCCAAAAGCCTGGTGCCAGGGACAGGTAGCCCGGCTCAAGGGCGACGCAGCAGCAGCCCAGCAGGCTTTCACCGCCGCACGAACTGAAGTGGAAAAACTGACATCTGAGCAGCCGACCTACGGGCCGGCGTTTTGCATCCTCGGACTGCTCGACGCGGCGCTCGGCCGCAAAGACCAGGCTATCCGCGAAGGCGAGCACGCGGTGCAATTGCTTCCGGTAAGCAAAGACTCAATTGATGGCGCTGAGT
>Ga0213881_10001089_pt1 | contig 13821 bp, 11 predicted proteins | sample BarmaccoBMER_R08_FD_160104 | JGI IMG/M metagenome (GOLD analysis project Ga0213881, IMG submission 160104) | Barbacenia macrantha exposed rock microbial communities from rupestrian grasslands, the National Park of Serra do Cipo, Brazil - ER_R08 ... | reverse complement strand
ACCCGGTTCTCTGCCTGCCCGGCCATGGCGCGGGTTCATCCGCCCGCCGCGGCGGTGCGCTCGACGCCGAACCGAGCGCCCGGTTCCAGCCGGGCACCGCGCGCCCAGTCCGAAGCTGGCATGGCCCGCTTACCGGCCGCCCGCACCTCGCCGAGCTCGACGGCGGTTGTGCCGGTCCCGACCAGTACTCGCCGCTTCTCCACCCGCAGCTCCCCCGGCGCCAATCCTCCCCGCGGCACCGGGAAAAGCGGGCCAAGGCCGACCCGCTCGGCTCGCAGGGTGCTCCACGCGCCTGGTTCCGGCGTCACCGAACGCACCAGCCGGTCAACCGCCGAAGCCGAGGACCACCAGTCCACTTCGGCGTCGGCAACAGTCACCTTTGGCGCGTGCGACACTCCTTCGCCGGGCTGGGGCACCGCTCGCAGGGTGCCGTCCTCGATCCCGTCCATGGTGGCCAGCAAGAGCTCCGCCCCGGCTCGCGACAGCCGCTCCAGCAAGCTGCCGGCGGTGTCGCGCGGACCAATCGACTCGGTCACCACCCCGTAGACCGGGCCGGTGTCCAGGCCTTCCTCAATGCGGAACGTGCTGGCCCCGGCCACCTCGTCACCGTGGCGGATCGCGGCCTGCACCGGCGCCGCGCCCCGCCAGGCCGGCAGGATCGAGAAGTGCAGGTTGATCCAACCAAGCCGGGGGACCGCGAGCAGCTTTGGACGCAGCAGCGAGCCGTACGCCACCACCGCGCAGCAATCTGGCCGGTAGGCGGCCAGTGACTCGACGAACTCCGGCGCGTTCGGCTTGGGTGGGCGCAGCACTGGGATGCCGTGCTTGGCGGCCAGCTCAGCCACCGGGGACGGAACCAGCCGCCTGCCGCGACCGGTCGGCGCGTCCGGCCTCGTGAGGGCGGCCACCACGGTGTGGCGTTGCGCGCCGAGCAGGGCGATCAACGAGGGCAACGCAACCGCCGGGGTACCGGCGAAAACCAGCCTCATCGGGACTTCCCGAGCAGCGGGTGGGGGCTAGTTTTGACCACCGGGACCGGCTCCCCGAACCAGGCCGCCCGTCGGATCTCCGCCATCGCCTGCTTGCGGGTTTGTGGATCAAGCCGATCCACAAACAGTACACCGTCCAGATGGTCGGTCTCGTGCTGTATGCAGCGGGCCAGCAGCTCGCTGCCCTCCACCTCGACCGGGTCACCGTGCATGTTCCAGCCTTTCGCCACCACGTGCAGATGCCGCCGACAGTTCCAGGTCAGCCCAGGAATGGACAGGCAACCCTCCGGGCCGTCCTGGATGTCGTCACTTGTGACGTCGAACGTCGGGTTCACCAGATGGCCGGAGAACCCGTCACAGTGGTAGACGAACACCCGCAACCCGACGCCAAGCTGCGGGGCGGCTAACCCGGCGGCACCTTCCTCGAGCAGGGTGTCGGCCAGGTCACCGACGAGCTTGCGCAGCTCGACGTCGAAGTCGGTCACCTCGGCCGCCCGGCTGCGCAGGATCGGGTCGCCGAAAAGCCGGATCGGCTGGACAGCCATATCGCTTTCGAAATCTCCTCTGTGCGCGGCCAGGACCTCGATCACGCCGACCGTCTCTGGCCGCCAAGTCTAGAACGTGCCTGTCAGCTCCTGCGACGACGCGCGGTGGTTCTGGGCCCGACCACTGGTTTCAAGCCCAGAGTATTTCGAGTGGGTCAACCCGACGGTCGCGTGCCAAGGTTTAGTTAGGTGTCAGCCGATCTCTTGGGGGTCCAGCTGGACGCGCACCGAGCCGGCGGCTTTACGTGCCACCCTGATAGCCTGAGCGGCGGCCAACGCGGCGGCCAACGCCCGTCCCTGCGACTGGGGCGCCCGAACCAACGCGCGCTCCCGTGGCTCACCAGCCGATGTGGCGGGCAGGTCAACCGGACCCAGTACCTCGGCGGCGGCCGGCAGGTCGGCGGTGGCCAAGAAATCGGCGACCGCATCCGGGCTACCGTCGACGGCCGCCATCCGCACCGAGGGCGGAAAGCCCACCTCCGCTCGGGCGGCCAGCTCAGCGGCCGCATGCCCAGCCGGATCCCAGCGCACGAGCGCCTGCACGACGGACAACCCTGGCTCAGCGGCCACCACCACCCGGCCCCCCACCGCGTGCGAACGCACCAGAGCGGCGGCCGCCATCCACCGTCTGAACGTCTCCTCGGCTACCCGCAGATCGGGACGGGACAACTGCGCCCAGCCGTCAAGCAGCAACGCCGCGCCATAGCCGACTCCCCCGCGGAAACCGGCCACCCAAGGCTCGGCCCCTGGGGTAGCCACCACCAGAGCGGCCGCCGACGGGATCTCCGATAGCACGTCGGCGCCGCCACCTGAGCCGTGCACGGTAACCCCGGGGAACGCCCGGCCCAGTTCCTCGACGGTGCGCCGCGCGCCGACCACGGTGGCACGCGGCCGCCGTGAGCCACAAGACTGGCAGCGGAACGCTGGCTCGGCCACCCCGCACCACCGACAGCTCATCGTCGAAACCTCAGCGAACGGGTTCCCTGACCGCACCCCAGCTGACGCCGACGGCAACCCGAGTGGTCCGGCACAGCGCCGGCACCGGGCCGGCTCGCGGCACGACGCGCAGCGAAGACCCGGCAAGTAGCCGGCCCGAGGCACCTGAACCAACACCGGCTCGTCCCTGGCCAGCGCGGCACGGGCAGCCTCGAACGCCGCCGCTGGCAATCGGACGGCCCGGGCCATCGGATCACGAGCCAGCGCGGCGTCAGTATCAGCCGCGGCCACGATCCTTGGCATCGCCGCGCGCACCTGCGCTCGCGTTGCCAGCACCTCGCGCACCCACCCGGACTGCACCAGCAGCTGCGCCTCGGCCGTTCGAGTGAAGCCGGCGACCAGCAGAGCGGCGCCGGTCAACCGCGCGCGTTGCACCAGCACATCTCGGACGTGCGGATACGGCGCCCGTGGCTCGGCGTGCAGATCGTCCCCGTCATCCCACACCACGAGCAGCCCGAGATCGGTCAGCGGGACGAATGCCGCCCCACGGGTACCGACCACCAGCCGGACCAGCCCCCGGCGGGCCGCCAGCCAGGCCCGGTAACGGCGAGCGGGGCCGAGATCAGCGGTCAACGTGACGAGCCGACTGGCTCCGACCAACTCGCCGCAGGCGCCCGCCACCCTGGTCACGTCCCTCTGATCAGGGACCACGATCAGCGCGCCACGGCCCGCGCCGAGCGCGGTGGCCGCCACCTCCGCCAGCCGCGCCGGCCAGTCTTCCCCCGGCGCCGGATGCCAGACCGCGTGCGGGCCCCGGCCGTCGGCGACAGCGGCCAGCAACGCTGGGCCGTGTTGGTAGCGCCGCCACCCAGGGAACACCAGCTGGTTCGGCAGCGGCTCAGGCAACGACGCGGCGGCGGGAACCAATTCGGCTTCGGCCCTGGCATGCCGGGGCGGCACAGCCAGCCGCAGCACATCAGCGAACGTTCCGCCGTACCGATCGGCCACCAGCCGGCACAGCTGGATCAGTTCTTCGGACAACACCGGCTCGGCCGAGACGACCCGCTCCAGCCAGCCAAGCCGCCCTTGGTGCTCCGAACAACCCAGGCGCGCCAATACAACGCCGTCGACCAGCCGGCCGGAGAAACGGACCCTGACCCGCACCCCCGGCTGCGCGCACAGCGCCAAACCCTCAGGCACCCGATAGTCGAAGGGGCGGTCCAGGTGCGCGAGCGGCACGTCAACCGCGACCCGGGCAACCGGTAGCTCAGCGGCTTCTTGCCGCTCGCCTACTCGCCGCGCCTTTCGCCCACCCTCACCCGCGCGCTTTCCAATGCTTTCAATGCTCCCGCGCCGCGTCGCTGTCGTCACGGCACCGGTCTATCAGACACCACCGACAGATCCGGTTGCCGCCGCGGAGCCCGGTGTTCCGGTGATCAGGGCCGTGTCGGCGAGCGCCTTAGCACAACCGACCATGCACGTACCAGCCCTAAATGAAGACGGAGTGAGACCACCCCGTTACCTCCCGCCGTCGGGGTCGTTGAACCCAGCGATCTGCCGCGTCAGCGAACCTTTGAGAGAGGTCAGGAATCATGCCCAAGCTACGACTGGTCGGACGCAAGGCCGCGTTGGTGGGAGTGAGCGCCGCCGCGGCGACCGCGGCCCTGGTGGCGGTGGCGGAGCCGGCGCTGGCTGAGCCCACCGAGCAGACCACCTGTACCGACACCGTGCGAGTTCGCTCCCAACCCAGCCTCAGCGCGCCGGTTATCGGCTCCTGCTACGCCGGCGAGCGGGTCACGGTCGACGAGACCCGCAACGGCTTCGCCCACCTGGTGAACAAGCAGGGCTGGGCATCCCTCGAGCACGTTGCGCTTCGTGAGTCCGAGTACCGCAGGTTCAACCGCGACAACCGCGACAACCGCGACCGGGACCACCGGCGGGATGACTTCGGTGGCCGCGAGAACAACAGCGACTACAACGGCGACAGCGACTATAACCGGGATGGCGACGAGGGCGGCCCCAAGAAGAGCGGCGGCGGCGGCATCCTGGGCGGTTTCTGACCGTCCAAGCGGGTGAGCGCGGCACGACCTTACAGCTGTACAAACCGAACAGACCGGGACCTCAGGTTCACCCGCATGATCTCGAGGTCCTGGTTCCGGTAGGACCGGCCTAAGGACGATCACGAAAGCTGAACGGCGGCTTTATCCGTCGAGCAGCGACTTCGTCCCACAGCCGCGACGCGAGCAAGACTTTAGAACCCAGTGGCAGCTCGATCTCGGCTCCGTCAGCGGCAAGCAACCAACCAGCATTGTTCGGCTGTCCGAACGCTTTACCATCACCGACCGCGTTGGCGACCAGCAGGTCGCACCCTTTGCGCGACAACTTGGCTCGAGCGTGGTCCAGGACCCCGCCAGCGGCATCGCCAGTCTCGGCCGCGAACCCGACCACGAGCTGACCGGGACGCCGTCGCGCCACGAGATCGACCAGAATGTCCGGGTTGGTCAGCAGCCGCACCGTCGGCGCGGCCGTGCTCGTCTTCTTGATTTTGCTTTCCTCCATCGTGGCTGGCCGGAAGTCCGCAACCGCGGCGGCCATGACCACGACGTCAGCCTGCTCGGATTCCCCGAGCATCGCCTCATGCAGCTGCCGTGCGGTGTCCACGCCGACCAGGCGCACTCCCGCCGGGACAACCACGCCATCGGTGTGCGCGGCGACCAGCGCCACCTCAGCGCCCCGCTGCGCGGCCACCCTGGCCACGGCGTAGCCCTGCCGGCCGGACGAACGGTTGCCGAGAAAACGCACCGGGTCCAGCGGCTCGCGAGTTCCACCAGCCGATACCACAACCCGACACCCGACTAAGTCGCGCGGCAGAGCGTCGGCCCGCTCCAGTAGCAGCGACGCCAACTCAACGATCTCGGCTGGCTCCGGCAGCCGGCCCGGCCCACTATCGGCACCGGTCAACCGACCGGAAGCGGGCTCAACCACCACCACACCTCGGGAACGCAACAACGCCACGTTGTCCCTGGTCGCGGGATGCTCCCACATCTCAGTGTGCATGGCGGGTACCAGCATGACCGGGCAACTGACGGTCAACAGCGTGGCGGTGAGCAAGTCGTCGGCCCGTCCATGTGCCGCCCTGGCCAGCAAATCGGCGGTCGCCGGGGCTACCAGGACCAGCTCAGCCCGTTGGCCAACACGAACGTGCGGGACTTCGGCCACGTCGGCGAACACTTCGGTGCGAACCGGCTGACCGGACAACGCCTCGAACGTCGCCGCACCGACGAACTTCAGCGCGGACTCGGTCGGGATGACCCGGACCTGGTGCCCGGACTCGGTCAGCCGCCGGAGCACCTCACATGATTTGTAGGCGGCGATACCTCCGGAAACGCCGAGCACGACCCGGCGGGTCACGCCAGGCTCACTCGCCTTCGGTGTGGTCGAGCAGCCCTTCGTGAATCTCGCGCATCGCGATGGACAGCGGCTTCTCTCTGGGGCCCGGCTCAACCAGCGGGCCAACGTACTCCAACAGCCCCTCGCCCAGCTGGGAGTAGTAGTCGTTGATCTGGCGCGCGCGCTTGGCCGCGAAGATGACCAGGCCATACTTGGAGCTTGCCTTGTCCAGCAACTCATCGATCGGGGGATTGGTGATTCCCTCGGGAGCGTGGGGCGCCGAAGAGTCGATCAGGGGAATACTCACTCAGAAACTCCTGCGGGGATCTCGGTGGCCGCCTCGGGAGTCAGCGAGCCACAAAACAACGATACCAATTGCCCTGCGACGCGCTCCGGGTCATCGCTGACAACCGTGATGTCGAATTCCCCACTGGCCGCGAGCTCGTCCCGGGCGGTAGCCAGCCGGCGGCGCATGACCGCCGGCGAATCAGTTCCCCGGCCAGCCAGCCGGCTGACCAGTTCCCCCCAGCTCGGCGGGACGAGGAAAACCAGGAGTGCATCCGGACAGGCGCGCCGAATGGCCCGAGCGCCAGCAAGATCTACTTCGACAAGCACCGGATCACCGACCAGGAGATGCTGCTCTATAGGCCGCCACGGCGTGCCCGAGCGGTGCAGACCGCCGTGGATCTGCGCCCACTCCAGCAGCTCGCTCCTGGCGATCAACCGATCGAACTCCGCGTCGTCCACGAAGTGGTAGTCCCGACCGGCAACCTCGCCCGGCCGCGGCGCCCTAGTGGTAACGGAGACGCTGAAGTACAACCGAGGCAGCGTCGAACGCAGCGCGGCGACCACTGTGGACTTGCCCACACCAGAGGGGCCAGTAAGCACGATCAACCGGCCTCTGAAACCGCTCACGCGGCCCGCCCCAATCTTGCCTCTACCGTCCACTGGGTGATCGGCTTTTTTGATCACTCCGCGTCGAAATCGGCGAGCAGGGCCCTGCGCTGCCGTTCACCGAGCCCACGCAACCGGCGGCTCGGAGCTATTTCCAGGCGCTGCATGATCTGCGCGGCGCGGACCTTGCCGACTCCGGGCAGCGCCTCAAGCAGCGCCGAAACTTTCATCTTGCCCAGCACTTCGTTCGAATCAGACTGAGCAAGGACCTCCTTCAAATTGGTACCGCCGCGTTTAAGACGCTCTTTGAGCTCCGCCCGAACCCGGCGGGCGGCCGCTGCCTTCTCCAGCGCGGCGGCCCGCTGTTCATCGGTGAGTTGGGGAAGGGCCACGATCTCCTCCGTCTGGTGCACGCTGAACTGCTCTTGCGGTCTCTGGAACGTACCCACCAGGTTGCCCTCGGTCACAACGGGGGTACCCGGAATTCCAGGGTGAACTTTCCAGGTATCGGCCCGGCCTGCCAGATCAACGGCCATTAATCCGACAAAGGGCTAACTGATCGTTAAGTTGGCGCGCGGCCGCCCGGACAGCGGCCGGCTTCGGCCCATGCCGCAGTAACGAGCGGGACACGCTGGGTAATACGAGCCCGTCGATATCGGCAAACCGGTCCGCCAGGTCGGCCGGCCGCGCCCCCTGCTCACCCAGCCCGGGAGCGAGGATCGGGCCATTCAACTCGGATAGACACAGGCCGTGCTCGTGGGTCGCGCCGACCACGACTCCGACGTCTCCCAGGGGAGTCAGCCCAGCATTGACGCTCGACACCGCGTCCACGACGGCCTGCCCAACACCGCGGCCTTGCCAGATGGCCTCTTGCACTGAGGCCCCCTCCGGGTTGGAGGTGCGGGCCAGGACAAACACGCCACGGCCGGTATCGGCGGCCAGCTCGAGCGCGGGAGCCAACGAACCGAATCCCAGGTAGGGAGACAAGGTCACCGCGTCGGCGGCCAGGTGGGCGCCGGCCGCCAGGTAGGCCTGCGCGTAGCCGACCATCGTTGAGCCGATATCGCCTCGCTTGACGTCCAACAGCGTGAGCGTGCCGCTGCCGGCGGCGTCGCGCAGCGTCCGCTCCAGCACGGCTATCCCAGCCGAGCCGTGCCGCTCGAAGAACGCCGACTGCGGCTTGAGCACCGCGACCCGCCCGGCCAGCGCAGCCAGGACGGTGCTGGCGAACCGCTCGAGGCCGACCGCGTCGTCAGAAAGACCCCAGCTGGTCAGCAGCGCCGGGTGTGGATCAATGCCCACGCACAGGGGGCCGTGCGCGCGCACCGCGTCGGCCAACCGCGCCCCGAAACGCGTCGGCGTCATACCCGCGCCTTGCCGAGTGTGGCGTGGAAGTGCTGCAGAGAGCATACGCCGAGCTCACCGCGAATCAGGGCCTCCACGCCCTGCACGGCGGCCGCGGCGGCCTGCACGGTGGTCAGACAGGGCACTCCCTTGGCCACGGCGGCGGTGCGGATCTCGTAGCCGTCCACCCGGGGTCCGGGGTTGCCGTACGGGGTGTTGATGATCATGTCGATCTGGCCGTCCAGGATCAGCTCGACGACGTTGCCCGGACCCTCGAAATGCTTGCGTACCACCCTCGCCGCTATCCCGTTGCGCCGTAGCACATCGGCGGTGCCGGTGGTGGCCAACACCTCGAAGCCGAGGTCCGCCAGCCGCTTTACCGGGAAGATCATCGCGCGTTTATCCCGGTTGGCCAACGAGACGAACACCCGTCCGCTGGTAGGTAGCGAGCCGTAGGCGGCCGTCTGGGACTTGGCGAACGCGGTGCCGAACGAGACGTCCAGCCCCATCACTTCGCCGGTCGACTTCATCTCCGGGCCGAGCAGCGAGTCCACCCCATGGCCCTCCGGAGTATGGAATCGATGAAAGGGCAGAACGGCTTCCTTCACCGCGACCGGGCCAACCGGGTCGGCGCTCCTCGGCAGCGACCCACCGTCGCCGTGCGCCGGTAGCAGACCCTCCGCGCGCAGCTGGGCGATGGTGGCGCCAAGCATGATCCGGGCGGCGGCCTTGGCCAGCGGGACAGCGGTAGCTTTGGAGACGAATGGCACGGTACGGGACGCTCGGGGGTTGGCCTCCAGCACGTAGAGCGTCTCGCCATGCAGCGCGTACTGCACGTTGAGCAGCCCGCGCACCCCGATGCCGTACGCGATCGCCGTAGTGGAGTACCGTACGGCGTCTAGGTGGGCGTGGCCCAGGGTGATCGGCGGCAGCGCGCAAGCTGAGTCACCGGAATGCACTCCGGCTTCTTCGATGTGCTCCATCACGCCACCGAGGTAAACCTCCTGCCCGTCGCACAGCGCGTCCACGTCGATCTCGATCGCGTCGTCCAGGAACCGGTCCACCAGCACCGGGTGCTCCGGGCTGACCTCGGTGGCCCGCTCGATGTAGCCGGCCAGGGTCCGCTCGTCGTATACGATCTCCATGCCCCGCCCGCCCAGTACGTACGACGGCCGCACCAGCACCGGGTAACCGATCTCGTCGGCGATCCGCTTCGCCTGCTCGAACGAATCGGCCGTACCGAAGCGCGGCGCCGGCAGCCCAGCGCGCGCCAGCACAGCGCCAAACGCCCCCCGGTCCTCAGCGAGATGGATCGCCTCCGGGCTCGTGCCGACCACCGTGACCCCGGCATCGGCCAGCCGGCGCGCCAGCCCCAGTGGGGTCTGCCCGCCCAACTGCACGATAACCCCCGCGACTGTGCCGGACTCGCGTTCGGCGTGCACGACTTCCTGCACGTCTTCGAACGTCAGCGGCTCGAAGTAGAGCCGGTCAGCGGTGTCATAGTCGGTGGACACCGTCTCCGGGTTGCAGTTGACCATCACAGTCTCGTAATTGGCCGCCCGCAACGCCATCACCGCATGCACGCACGAGTAGTCGAACTCGATGCCTTGCCCGATTCGGTTGGGTCCCGAGCCGAGGATGAGTACTTTGGGCCTGTCCCGTTGTGGGGTTACCTCAGATTCGCTGGCGGCGTCGGTTTCGTAAGCGCTGTAGTGATAAGGGGTGCGGGCGGCGAACTCAGCGGCGCAGGTGTCCACCGTCTTGTACACCGGGCGGATACCGAGCCGGTGGCGCAGGATACGCACCCCGTTCTCCCCAGCCAGCTCCGGGCGCAGGGTCGCGACCTGCCGGTCGGATAACCCGGCCCGCTTGGCCCGGCGCAGCAGTTCAGCGCCCAGCACTGGAGCTTCAAGGAGCTCATCCCGCAGCGCGGTCAGCGCGGCTATCTGGTCGACGAACCACGGGTCGATCCCGCTGCGTTGCGCTACCTGTGACACGCTCGCGCCCAGCCGCAGCGCCCGCTCCACGGCGTAGATCCGGCCATCGGTGGGGGTGGCCAGCTGCTCCAGCGTTGACTCCAGCGTGGTGCCCTCGGGGTCGGGCTTCGTCCAGAACCCGGCCGCTGGGGTCTCCATGGACCGCAGTGCCTTACCCAGGGCCTCCCCGAACGAGCGCCCGAGCGCCATCGCCTCACCGACGCTTTTCATCGTGGTGGTCAACCGCGGGTCGGCGCCAGGGAACTTCTCGAAGGCGAACCGGGGCACCTTGACCACCACGTAGTCCAACGCCGGTTCGAAGCAGGCCGGGGTCTGCCCGGTGATGTCATTGGGGATCTCGTCGAGGGTGTAGCCGAGGGCCAGCTTGGTGGCGATCTTGGCGATCGGGAAGCCGGTGGCTTTGGACGCCAGGGCGGACGACCGGGATACCCGCGGGTTCATCTCGATCACCACCAGCCGCCCGGTGGCCGGGTGCACCGCGAACTGGATGTTACAGCCACCGGTGTCCACCCCGACCGCGCGCAGTACCGCGATGCCCATGTCGCGCATGTTTTGATACTCACGGTCGGTCAGGGTCATGGCCGGCGCGACGGTGATCGAATCACCGGTGTGCACGCCCATCGGGTCGAGATTCTCGATCGAGCAGATCACGACCACGTTGTCCTTGCGGTCGCGCATCAGCTCAAGCTCGTATTCCTTCCAGCCGAGCACGCTCTCCTCGACCAGGACCTCGGTCACCGGGCTCGCGTCCAGCCCAATCCAGGCCAGCCGCTGAAGCTCCTCAGCCGTGTGTGCCAATCCTGACCCTAGCCCGCCCATGGTGAACGACGGGCGCAGCACCACTGGCAGGCCCAGCTCGCCAACCGCCGCGCGCACCTCGTCCAGCGAATGGCACATCGTGCTGCGCGGTACGTCCCCGCCGCATTCCTGCACGATCCGCTTGAACTTCAGCCGGTCCTCGCCGCGCTGGATGGCGTCGATATCCGCGCCGATCAATTCCACGCCGTAGCGCTCCAGCACCCCCTTTTCGTGCAACGCGACCGCCGTGTTCAGCGCCGTTTGCCCGCCAAGGGTGGCCAGGATCGCGTCCGGGCGCTCGGCCTCGATCACCTTGGTCACGAACTCCGGCGTGATCGGCTCGAGGTAAGTGGCATCGGCGAACTCCGGGTCGGTCATGATCGTGGCCGGGTTGGAGTTAATCAGGCTGACCCGGATACCCTCCTCGGCCAGCACCCGGCAGGCCTGGGTACCGGAGTAGTCGAACTCGCAGGCCTGCCCGATCACGATCGGCCCGGAGCCGATCACCAGCACATGGCGCAGATCGTCCCGGCGCGGCATCAGCTCACCTCCCTCTCACGCGCATCAGCTCGACGAACTGGTCGAACAGGCCGGCGGCGTCGTGTGGGCCGGCGGCCGCCTCCGGGTGGTACTGCACGCTGAACGCCGGCACCGCCATGGCACGCACCCCCTCGACGCACCCGTCATTGGGGCAGCTGTGGCTGACCTCGGCGGGACCGAGTGGCGTGTCGAACCGCTGCCCCGGCTCGCCTTCCAGAGCGAACCCATGGTTCTGCGCGGTGATCGCCACCGTGCCGGCGCGGTGGTCGAACACCGGAATGTTGATCCCCCGGTGGCCGTAGCGCATCTTGTAGGTGCCCAGGCCCAGCGCGCGACCAAGTACCTGGTTGCCGAAACAAATCCCGAACAACGGCAGCGGCCGCTCCAGCACCCGCTTGGTGAGCTCGACGACCGCCTCAGCGGTGGCTGGGTCGCCCGGCCCGTTGGACAGAAACACGCCATCGGCGCCGAGCTCGAGGATCTCCTCCAGCGTCGCGGTGCTGGGCAGCACATGTGTCTCGATACCCCGAGCGGCCAGCATGCGCGGGGTGTTGGACTTGATGCCCAGATCAGGGGCGGCCACCGTGAACCGACGCTCACCCAGCGCTGGGACAACGTAGCGCCGCCGCGTCGAGACCTCACCGGTCAGATTGGCGCCGAGCATCGGTGGGCTCCGCTGGACCCGGTCCAACAGCGCCTCGGGCGGGGCCAGCGCGTCGCCGGAAAACACCCCGGCCCGCATCGCGCCCCGCTCGCGCAGATGCCGGACCAGGGCTCGGGTGTCGATCCCGGCGATCCCGACCACGCCTTGGGTTTCCAGTTGGTGTTCCAGGGACGTCTCGCTGCGCCAGTTGGATGGGGCACGAGCCGGGTCGCGCACCGCGTAACCCGCCACCCAGATCCGGTCGGACTCGCTGTCGTGGGAGTTCCACCCGGTGTTGCCGATATGCGGCGCGGTCTGCACCACGATCTGGCGGTGGTAGGACGGGTCGGTCAACGTCTCCTGGTAACCGGTCATCCCGGTGGCGAACACCGCCTCGCCCAACGCGGCGCCCCGGGCACCGTAGGGCGCACCGGTGAACATCCGACCGTCCTCCAGCACCAGCACCGCGCCAATGTGGCTCACCGTGGGGTTCACCAGCGAACCTCTCCGTCCCGCGCGGTGACCCGTCCGCGCAGCACCGTGGCAACCACCCGCGCGGGCAGTCGCATCCCCTCGTACGGGGTGTTGGTAGCCACGCTGGCCAACCGGTCGCTTCGGACGGTCCACGCGGCATCGGGGTCGATCAGAGTCAGCGTGGCCGGCTCGCCGACCTCCAGCGGACGGCCCTGATCGGCCAACCCCGCGATCTGAGCGGGCCGCTCAGAGAGCACCCTGGCCATCCCCCGCCAATCCAGCAACCCCGACTCAACCATGGTGTGTACCAGCACCGACAGCGCGGTCTGCAAACCCAGCATGCCCGAACGCGCCGCCGCCCACTCGCAGTCCTTGGCCTCCGGGGGATGCGGGGCATGGTCGGTGGCCACGCAGTCGATCACGCCCTCGGCCAGCGCGGCGCGCATAGCCGCCGTGTCCGCCCCGGTACGCAGCGGCGGGTTGACTTTGTTGATCGGGTCGTAGCTGCTCAGCACGGCATCGGTGAGCAAGAGATGGTGCGGGGTGACCTCGGCGCTGACGTGGATCCCGGCCGCCTTGGCGGCGCGCAGCACCGCCACCGTGTGCGCCGAGGAGACGTGACAGACGTGCAGCGCGGCGCCGGCCTCCCTGGCTAGCGCGCAGTCGCGGGCCACGATGGTCTCTTCAGCGGTGGCCGGCCACCCGGTCAGCCCCAACCGAGCGGCCACCGCGCCCTCGTGGGCCTGCGCGCCACCGGTCAGTCTCGGGTCTTCGGCGTGCTGGGCGATCACCACGTCCAGCGCGGTTGCGTACTCCAACGCCCGGCGCATCAACAACGGGTCGTGCACGCACTTGCCGTCGTCGGAGAACATCCGCACCCCAGCCGGGCAGGAAGCCATGGTGCCCAGCTCGGCCAACCGCTCGCCGGCCAAACCGACCGTGACCGCGCCCACCGGATGCACGTCGACCAGCCCGACCTCCCGGCCCCGGCGGTAGACGTACTCCACCACGACGGCCGAGTCCGCGACCGGGTCGGTGTTGGGCATGGCGAACACGCAGGTGAATCCGCCGAGCGCGGCCGCGGCCGAGCCGGTCTCAATGGTCTCGGCATCCTCGCCTCCTGGCTCACGCAGATGGGTGTGCAGGTCGACGAAGCCGGGCAGCGCGATCAGCCCGTCAGCATCGATCACTTCGGCGCCGCTAGGCGCGGCCAGCCTATTGCCGACCTCGGCGATCACCCCGTCACGCAGCACCACATCCACTGGGTCATC